>Ga0075163_10004805_pt1 | contig 18088 bp, 16 predicted proteins | sample JI1023141ADNA_FD_71478 | JGI IMG/M metagenome (GOLD analysis project Ga0075163, IMG submission 71478) | Wastewater effluent complex algal communities from Wisconsin, to seasonally profile nutrient transformation and Carbon sequestration -... | ecosystem: Engineered > WWTP > Effluent > Algae...
AAAACACGATTACCTGCATTGAGTGGCCAGCACATGCAGGTGATGCTATCGTGTCGGTTGATGTGGCTTTGTCGTTTGAGATTTTAGGGCACGGCCGACAATTAACGTTAAATCCGTTGACGGCTGTGGGTGAAATATTATTGACAACGTTGGGTGGAAAATCATGAAACGTGTGGCCGGCATCATTTGTTTCTTGCTTATATCGCACCTGTGTTCGGCTTCGAGTTTACAGTCAATTGTTTATGAGAAGCATAATGACCGCACGTCTATTACTTTATCGATAAAGGGCTTTTTATCACATAAAATTTTTATGTTAAAAGCACCTAATCGTTTAGTGATTGATTTAAATAAAACTGATTTATCAGCACCTATCAATCAAACACAAGCAACACGTGCGGGCTTTGTGCGAGTCAGGGTGGGTCATCCTACGGCATCCACCTTAAGAATCGTGTATGAGTTGCCACGAGAAATGAGTTTTGTGATGAGCCCATGGCATGCGGCGGGTTATCAAAATCAAGGTATGCGCGTTGACTTATTTGCTAAACGCTTAGGGACGTCGGCGCCTAAAAACTTACCCAAAATTGTAAAATCGGTAATTAATCAATCGACTTCTCAGCCTATTTTAACCAGTGTTACTCACGGTTCACGGAATGTTATTGTGGTTTTAGATGCGGGGCACGGCGGTAAAGACCCTGGCGCTCACGGTGAGCGTGGTAGTCTTGAAAAAAATGTGACGTTAGGGATTGCGAGACAATTAAAACAATTAATCGATAGACAGCCCGGCATGCAGGCTGTTTTGACAAGAAGCGGAGATTACTATGTGGGGCTTCGTGAGCGCTTGATGATTGCTAGGCGTTATAAAGCAGATATCTTTGTGTCTATTCATGCAGATGCTTTCCCTAATCGTGAGTCCAATGGCGCTTCTGTTTTTGCATTATCGCCACGAGGGGCGACTAGTGAGGCGGCGCGTTGGTTGGCTGCTAAAGAAAACCACTCTGAATTAGGTGGGGTTAATTTAAGAGGGCTTGATGATGCCAATGGATTGGTGAGAACCGTACTGGTTGATTTATCTCAAACGGCGACGATTAACGCTAGTTTAAAAATGGGAAATCATGTTTTAGGGCATCTAAATAATCTGACGCGACTGCATAGTCGAAAAGTGGAGCAAGCAGGTTTTGTGGTGCTAAAATCGCCTGACATTCCATCTATTTTAGTTGAAACAGGTTTTATTACTAACCCTCGCGAAGAAAGTAATTTAACCAATTTTAATTATCAATCAAAATTGACCCAATCGATATTTCAGGGCTTGCGAACATATTTTATGGAATATCCGCCGCATGGTACAAGATTAGAAGCGATGGCGTCGCGATGAAAATAAAAGCTTTATCCATTGAGTTAGCCAATCAAATAGCAGCTGGTGAAGTCATTGAAAGACCGGCATCGGTTGTTAAAGAGTTATTGGAAAATGCTTATGATGCTGGTTCGACTGATATTGCGATTTCATTACGCCATGGCGGTTTAAACCTGATTAAAATTGCAGATAATGGTTGTGGTATAGATAAAGAAGAGTTAACGCTTGCGATAGCGCCTCATGCTACTAGTAAAATTGCGGTCTTAGATGATTTATTTTCAATTACGAGCATGGGGTTTCGCGGTGAGGCTTTAGCCAGTATCAGTGCGGTTTCTCAGTTTAAAATAACATCGCGCCCAGAGCATGTCGCAGATGCGACAAGCCTTGTTGTTCAAAACGGCGTTATCACGCTCACTCCCGCCGCACGTGCTACTGGAACGACGATTGAAGTAGGGCAGTTATTTTATAATACCCCAGTTAGAAAAACGTTTTTAAAATCGATAAAAACAGAATTATTGGTAGCTGAAACTGTTGTTAAGCGCTTTGCTTTGGCACATCCCAACATCAGTGTGAGCTTTAGTCATAATGATGAATGTCTCTGGCAATTGCCAGCTGAAAAAGGGGAATTACCCAGTTTATCTCGGATACAAAAGATATTAGGTAAAGGATTTGTTGAGGCCGCAAAAACTGTTGATATTACCCTTCATGGGATACGACTGCATGGTTTTATTGGGGATGCTACTTATCAGCGCAACCAAAATGATAAGATGTGGGTGTATGTCAATAAACGCATGGTTAAAGATAAACTATTAAACCACGCCCTTAAGCAAGCTTATGAATCTGTGTTACATCCCGGGAGAAACCCCGCTTGTTTATTGTATTTAACACTAGACCCTAAAGCAATTGATGTGAATGTTCACCCAACTAAACATGAAATTCGATTTAAAGACGCGAGACTTGTTCACGATTTAATGGTATCAACGATTAAAAAGCAGTTAGTGCAAGAACAAACATCAGTGTCAGCTCCTATGGCGCGTCAAACAGAGGTAAGTGTCGCCCAAGTCAATGCATGGAGTAATGTGCCTCAGTCATCGCATGAATGGGTGGTATTAAATGAACGTTTTGGATTATGTTTTTTATCATCACCTTATATCGTAGATATGCGGGCATTAATGCATTATTTGTTAGAAGATATATTAACGACAACCATTAAAACACGACCGTTGCTGGTCCCTTTATCTTTTAGCCATGCGGCACTAGCAACTATAAAAGCTGATGAAAAAATCGCAATGTTGGCATCAATAGGTATTATCGCACTTCGTGCGGGGGCTCAAAGTATTGTGATACGTGAGTTGCCATCTTCGATTCCTCAGCTTGATATTCAAGGGTATTTGACAGCTTATTTTGATGAAAAAATTACAAGCTCTCTGATTAAAGGATTATTATCTTTTGATAAATCCTCATTATTAACGTTAAAAAATGAAGACAAACAGCAATTATGGCATTATTTGGCGGGGCTTGATGAGGCGCACTTGCGTGTTTGTCCTTTTGTTCGCTCATTAGATACGACAGTATGCCAGGATTTATTTGCATGAAAAAGAAGGTCATCTGCTTACTAGGGCCAACGGCTTCTGGAAAAACCAATATTGCTTGTCGATTCGTTCAAGATCATCCCTTGGATATTATATCTGTAGATTCAGCCATGATATATCGGGAGCTCAATATCGGCAGTGCGAAGCCTACGTCTGATGAGTTGAAATGCGCACCACACCGGTTAATTGACATAAGAAACCCTGATGAAAGTTATTCAGCAAGTGAATTTTGTATTGATGCAAAACGCGAGATTGATGCGATTCATGCTCACGGTCGTATCCCTTTATTAGTGGGCGGTACAATGATGTATTTTAGAGCCTTACAAGTAGGGCTCGCGCCCATGCCTGGTAAAGATGATAATATCAGGCAAACGTTAGTAGCGCTTGCTAGAGAGAAAGGCATAGATTATCTGCATGCCGAATTAGCGCGTGTTGATGCATCGAGTGCGAAGCGCATTCATGCGCATGATAGTCAACGGATACAACGCGCGTTAGAAGTGTATATGATAACGGGTAAGCCCATGGGGGAGCATTGGCAAGATGAGATGACATCTCCCTATGAATTTTTAAATATTGTGCTATTCCCGGATGATAGGGCATGGCTACATGAGCGTATTGCAAGGCGTTTTCACGATTTAATTCAACAAGGATTTATTGAAGAAGTTAAAGCTTTGATTGAAAAATGGCATTTAAATGCGCAGAGTTTGTCGATGCGCTCGGTCGGTTATCGTCAGGTATTGGGTTATTTATTGGGTGAGTATGATTATCAGTCTATGCTTGATAAAGGCATTGCAGCAACTAGGCAGCTTGCTAAGCGTCAGCTTACATGGCTTAGGAAGTGGCCGGAAGCTATAATGATTTCTCCAATACAAGATGAAAGCTATTTACAAATTCAAGGACTTATTGAACAATTCATAGTGTAGGTTGGGCCTTGGCCCAACGCAGAACCTAAAATCGGAGTGTTAAGATGGCAACACCTAAAAAACAAACCCCCAAAACAATTACCATTACCCAAAAAGATTTGCCCCTAGCCTGCCCAACACCCGATATGCCATTGTGGAGTCAGCATCCCAAAGTGTATTTGCCGATTGAGAAAACAGGCAAAGAAACTTGCCCCTATTGTGGTAACGTATTTGCGTTAAAGCAATGATAGAGATGACTTCATTAACGCCTGACAACAGAGCCACGACCGTGAGGGAGTGTAGCACTGAAACCTGTGTAACACTCCCTCACGGTCGTGGCTCTGATGTAGGGCTTGGCGTCGATGAGGTGAATTCCATCTGCATCGTTAGGCTTTCAGCCATTGGCGATGTGTTGATGTTAGTGCCCATGGTCAGAAGCCTTCAAGCTAAATTTCCAAACGCTAAAATCACCTGGATTATTTCACGTCCTGCCTATGACTGTGTTGAAGGCATGAGTGGTGTTGATTTTATTGTTTTAGATAAGCCTAAAAATATCATTGATTACGCGCGTTTTTGGTTAAAGATGCGAGCTTATCAGTTTGATGTGTTATTGGCACCTCAAGCGAGCTTTAGGGCAAATCTCTTATACCCATTGATTCGCGCAACACGTAAAATTGGCTATGATGACAATCGCGCCAATGATGGTCATCGCTATTTTGTGAAAGAACAGATTGACACGGCAAACGAACATACCTTAGATGGCTTTATGCGCTTTGCAACAACCCTTGGGGCTACTCCTGTTTATGAGTGGAATATGCCACTGACAGATGATGATAGCGCGTGGGCCAGCGCTCATTGCCCGAGTGAAACACCCGTTTTATTAATTAATCCCTGCGCGAGTAAACCGGAAAGAACGTGGTCAACCTCAGGCTATATTGAGGTGATTAAACAATTAAAAGCAAAGATGGCCATAGCGGTCGTCCTTATTGGCGGCCCAGGCCCTGCTGATAGAGCGATGGCCGATGCCATAAAATCTGAAGTGGATGTTATAGATTATGTAGGGAAAACGAAACCTCGGCAATTAATGGCGTTAATCGAAAAAGCGACATTGGTGCTTTGTCCTGACACGGGTCCTTCTCATATGGCAGCAGCTGTAGGTACGCCTGTTGTGGCTTTACATGCCGTGACTAATCCTGAGATTTCAGGGCCTTATACGTTTAGACAATACGTTGTTAACGCCTATCCGGATAATCAACCGTGGGGGTCGCAAATGCATGGCGTTAATGCAATGGATAAAATAACTGTTGAAGCAGTTGTTGATAAGGTTATTGAAGTTCTGTCATCTCTATGAACCGTGTCATCCAGAGCGTAGCGAAGGAACTCTCACGCATTACCATCAGGTATCGCAGGGTAAAGAGTATTAGATTTTAAAAGCCGCAAGCCGCTACGCTGGGCACGCAAACGGGCACGTTCACGGGGATGAGTCGCTGTCGCGACAGCGAATGATCTCAACTTGTTTTTGTACAAGAAAAGGGTTTTATTAAAAATGCGCGGAGCGCTCATTCACGTGAACGTGCCCGTTTGCGTGCCCAGCGTAGCGGCTTGCGGTTTTTAAAAAACTACTTACCCTCTCGCTACGTTTGGGATGACAGTGGAGAGCAACTAGCACTCCGGCTGATTCACCGCCAACCCCCCCTGAGAGGTTTCTTTATAGATAGTCTGCATATCCATGCCCGTTTGCTTCATGGTTTTAATGACTTTATCGAGAGAGATTTGATGCTGGCCATCGCCAATAAGCGCCATGCGTGAGGCATTGACGGCTTTGACAGCACCCATCGCGTTTCGCTCGATGCAAGGGATTTGCACAAGACCTAATACAGGGTCACAGGTCATGCCTAAGTGATGTTCCATGGCGATTTCTGCTGCATTTTCAATCTGGGCATTACTGCCACCCAGCACCGCTGTAATGCCTGCTGCAGCCATTGAAGAGGCAACGCCAACTTCGCCTTGACAGCCGACTTCAGCGCCTGAAATAGAGGCGCCTTTTTTATAAAGGATTCCAATAGCGGCGGCTGTTAAAAAATAGTCGCAAATGTCTTTAGTGCTTGTTTTCCCATGTGCTTCTTGCATATAGCGAAGGACAGCTGGGATGATTCCTGCCGCACCATTTGTCGGGGCTGTCACGACTCGCCCCCCTGCTGCATTTTCTTCATTGACAGCCATGGCATATAAATTTAAGTGATTCATAATATCTGAGTGTTCAAATGCCGAGGGAACGCCTTTTTGCTCTATTAATTTTTGATAAAGATTAGGGGCGCGGCGTTTTAGATTTAAGCCACCAGGTAATATGCCAGGATGTTGACAACCATTGTTAATACAGTCGTTCATGACGCCTGCTATTTTTAAAATGCCCGCTTCAACCGCTGCCTCATCTCGCCAATGGTATTCGTTTTTTCGCATTAAATCAGCGATAGAAAGTTTTTGTTTATCACATGCATCTAGAAGGGCTTTGGCGGTTTCAAAAGGAAAAGGAGGGTCTGTGAGTGTCGTTTTGGGGTTGTCAAAGTCAACATCGGTGACGATAAATCCACCACCAATGGAATAATAGATATCGCTCGTAATAAGTGTGTCACCATGATAAGCAGAAAATCGCATACCATTTGAGTGTTTGGGGAGCAATTCTCGTTGTAAAAATAAAAAATCAGTCGCTTCAATGAAAGCAATAGGCTTTGTTCCGCCTAAGTTCATTGTTTTTTCAGACAAAATAGCCTGCATTCTTGGTACCATAGTCTCTGGGGCTACTGTTTCAGGGTCTTTGCCTTCTAGGCCATTGAGTATGGCTTTATCAGTGCCGTGACCTTTACCAGTAAGGGCTAAGGATCCATACAATTCAACTTTAATACGAGTAGTCTTTTCAAATAAATGTAGTGATTTTAAATGGGTGATAAAAGCATTGGCGGATAACATGGGACCGACCGTATGAGAGCTTGAAGGGCCGATACCAATGGAAAACAAATCAAATAGGCTTATACTCATGATTAAAAACTTGCTAAAATTGAAATTTGGGTAAGTGGACCATAACCGAGCCACGACTGTCAAGGAGTGTTACGCAACATTCCGTGTAACACTCCCTTACGGTCGTGGCTCTGATACAATGGATAATTAAATGATTGCAATAAAAGAAACAGAAGCATTAAAAACACCCCTAGATTTTATTCGCTATGCGGTTACCCAATCTCATGGGCAATCGGTATTTTTTGGTCATGGTACAGATAACCCATGGGATGAGTTTCGATGGTTGGTTTTAGGTGCACTGCATTTGCCATTTGATCTAGATGACAAATATTTTCATGCGCGCTTAACGCTTGATGAAAGAAAAATGTTAACGGACTTATTAAAAAAACGCATAGAAGATAAAATTCCCGTCCCCTACTTATTAAATAAAGCCTTATTTTGTGGACTTGAGTTTTACGTTGATGAGCGGGTGTTAATCCCACGCTCGCCAATATCTGAGCTTATTGAAAACCATTTTCAACCTTGGATAGATGCGAGCGCAGTTCATCAAATTCTTGATTTATGTACGGGCAGTGGTTGTATTGCGATTGCGTTAGCTTATGCCTTCGAAGACGCGGTGGTTGATGCAACGGATATCTCGACTGATGCGTTAGCGGTTGCTAAGAAAAATGTTAAAGCGCTTGATGTTGAAGACAGAGTCAGCTTAATTCAATCAGATGTGTTTGATGCGCTACCGTTGACCCAATATGACCTCATCGTCTCTAACCCGCCTTATGTTTCATCAGATGAAATGAAAACATTACCTCAAGAATATGCCCATGAACCGACACTTGCGCTTGAAACAGGCAATCAAGGTATGGCAATTGTCGATAGAATGTTACAAAAAGCCGCTAATTACTTATCAGTGCATGGCTTACTCGTTGTTGAAGTGGGTAATACCATGCCAACTTTAGCAGAGGCTTATCCTGATATGCCCTTTACCTGGCTTGAGTTTGAACGTGGTGGTGATGGCGTGTTTTTGTTAACAAAACAACAATTAATGGACTACTTTAAAGGACAATAATGAGCGGAAATACGTTTGGACAGTCTTTTTGTGTGACCACTTTTGGCGAAAGTCATGGGCCTATGATTGGCTGTGTGGTTGATGGTTGCCCACCGGGATTTGAGTTGTGTGAGGCGGATATTCAAACGGCTTTGGATAAACGAAAGCCCGGTCAATCAAAATATACGACGCAAAGACGTGAAAGTGACACTGTGCAAATTATTTCAGGCGTCTTTGAGGGAAAAACAACCGGGACGCCGATTGCATTACTCATTGCTAATGAAGACCAACGTTCAAGTGATTATGAAGCGATTAAAGATAAATTTAGACCAGGTCATGCTGATTTTACTTATCATCATAAATATGGTCATCGAGATTATCGTGGTGGTGGGCGCTCGTCTGCAAGAGAGACGGCAGCGCGTGTCGCAGCAGGTGCAATTGCACAAAAAATCTTAAAACAGCAATTAGGAATAGAGATTATTGGATACTTACAACAAATGGGTGACATTACTTTGTCGTTTGAATCAGAAGCTGCAATTGAAAAAAACGCATTTTTTTGTCCTAATCTTCATCAAATTACCACGTTAGAAGCTAAAATTGATGCATTAAGACGTGAGGGAGATTCAATTGGTGCTCGTGTCGGTGTGATTGCAAAGCATGTCCCTGTGGGCTTTGGAGAGCCTGTATTTGATAAATTAGATGCAGATATTGCTTATGCCATGATGTCGATTAATGCCGTCAAAGGGGTTGAAATTGGTTCAGGCTTTGGTGCTGTCAGTGAAAGAGGTACTGAACATCGGGATCAAATGGATAAAAATGGCTTTTTAAGTAATCACGCTGGTGGTATTTTAGGTGGCATATCGACTGGGCAAGATATCATTGTTAGTATGGCTTTAAAGCCAACATCAAGCATTATAACACCTGCGTATACGCAAAATATTCAAGGTGAGGTGGTTGAAATTGTGACGAAGGGTCGCCATGATCCCTGTGTAGGTATTCGTGCCGTGCCCATTGCATCTGCCATGCTTGCTTTGGTGTTGATGGATCACTGGCTTCGGCATAAGGCTCAGTGCGTTTTTTAAAATGAGTCGCGTTTTTTGTGAAAAGGGGCTTGGCTTTTTTGCCTCATAAAACGCGCTTTCGCCATCCATGGCGCGCTCTAGAAAAACATCCTGTTTTTCAAAGGTTTTATGAGGCAAAAAAGCCAAGCCCCTTTTCACAAAAAACGCTATATGTTAAAAAAATAAGTAGGTTGGGCCTTGGCCCAACAAAACACAGAGGAATTTATGTCCAAATTATTTAATATCGCAGTTGTGGGTGTGACAGGTGTTGTCGGTGAGACGATGGTATCGGTGCTTGAAGAGCGAGGGTTTCCTGTTGGGAAATTTTATCCTGTGGCATCTGAGCGCTCTGTGGGTAAAACGGTGTTGTTTAAAAATAAAAATTATGATGTGTTAGATTTGGAAAAGTTTGATTTTAATGGGGTTGATATTGCCTTATTTTCAGCTGGTGGTGAGGTTTCAGCAGAGTATGCACCAAAAGCTGCGGCTTGTGGTTGTGTGGTTATTGATAACAGCGCGCATTTTCGTAATGACCCTAAAATTCCATTAGTCGTTCCAGAGGTTAATCCGCATAAAATTGCAGATTATAAACCTCGTAATATTATTGCTAACCCAAACTGTTCAACGATACAAATGGTGGTAGCCCTAAAGCCTTTACATGATGCCGTGGGCATCGCCCGGATTAATGTAGCGACTTACCAGTCAGTTTCAGGCACAGGTAAGGCTGCTATTTCTGAATTGGTGACGCAAGTGAGCGAATTATTAAATGGTCGTCCCGCTAAATCATCGGTTTATCCCAAACAAATTGCATTCAATGTCATCCCACATATTGATACGTTTCAAGATAATGGTTATACCCGCGAAGAAATGAAAATGGTTTGGGAAACTCAAAAGATATTTGAAGATGAGACCATACTGGTTAATCCAACGACGGTGAGAGTGCCGGTTTTATATGGTCATTCGGAAGCGATTCATCTTGAATTAAAAGCGCCCCTAAGTGCTGACAAAGCAAAAGCATTGCTTAAAAAGGCGCCTGGTGTGGTTGTGATGGACAATCCTAAAAAACTTGATTATCCAACGCCAATGAGTGATGTTATTGGCCATGATGAGGTGTTTGTAGGGAGAATTAGAAACGACATTTCTCATCCTTTTGGTCTAAACTTATGGGTAGTAGCAGATAATATTAGAAAAGGTGCAGCGACAAATGCTGTGCAAATTGCAGAGATTTTAGCGAAAGATTATTTGTAAGTGGCAGCGCTTTACAGCGCCACGACCGCTCCTTAACAGTCGCGGCTCTGTGGTGAGCGTGCAGGGGGAAATATGGTTGATATTATAGGGCGTATGCGAGGCTATTTTAAAGGCGATTCTATTCTTTCTGAAGAGTCAGATGAGATGCTGCATGAGCATCACGTTGAAGTGCAACGTGGGCTTAAGCAGTTTGGTAAAGTGAATGCTAAAGATCCCAATATTCATGAAAATCCTGAAAATACGATGGAGGAAGGCTTAAAGGCCCATCCGCTATTAGACCTGCAACACTTAGATGGGGTAGACCTTAATTTATCGCCTATCGCATTAGAAAATTTAGACCCTGAAGTCAGGCGTGAAGTTGAAAATAAACTAAGGCTTCAGCACCAGAAAAAAATGGAAAATCAGCTTGGGGCGACAAATGTCTTTTCGCCTAAACCACAAGGAATGTAGATGAGTATCGCTGATGATATTATCAATGGCGTTATGCCTGATTTTGACCGCTATAAAGCAGAAGGGATATCTCTTGATGATATGGATGAATATGGGTATACCCCTTTAATTGAAACAGCCATTACGCATGATGCGGTGATAGCAAAAGCGTTATTAGACCGGTATGCGAATGTTAATATTCCTGATGTCACTGGACGTACACCGCTCCATTGGGCTGTTGATAATAATGTACTAGATTTGGTTGAGTTGTTTTTAAGTCATGGGGCGAACCCTAACGCTTATACTAAAGGTGGATTATCTATTCTAGTCTACCCTTTGATGCGACAACTCACGACGTTAAAACATATCTTATATCGCCATGGTGCTAAAATTGATTTTGCGCTTGATTTTATTCATGCCAAATCAATTGGCCATCGGTTTGAGTTAAAAGGCCGTGTTGATATTTTAACGGCTGATGAGCAATTTATCGAAGTCGATTATGAAGGCTTCATGTTGGAATTTACCGTTGAGATGATAAAAGACAGTCTCAGACGTTTTATAAGCTCTTACTCAACAAGACATTTACGTCATACATTTCCACCGTTTCAAGCGATGCTTGAGGCAATGTTTGCGGCATCAGATTTATTACAATTACAACGTCATGTGCAGAGAAATGAAGAAGATTATGCAAAAGTCGCTGAATTGATTGCTAATCCTTTATTAATATTACCTGCGGCGAGTCATGGGCATGCTATGGGTTTTGTTCGTTATAAACATTGGTGGGCTAAAATTGACAGAGGGGAAAATAGTAAGCAAGAAGGGACTGTTAATATTTATCGTATAGGGCATCCTGAACGTATTGATGTCGATTTTATTGAGGCATTTTTATTTAAAAGACAACCACGTGAGTTTTTTCATCAAGCGATTAATAAAATTTTAGATTTAACGCCTATTATGAAATTACCAATTTCACCTCAAATTGCAGGTAATTGTTCTTGGTCTAATATTCAAGCTTTAGTTCCCACCGTTTATGTGCTTTGGCGCTATGAAGAAGAAGGGCGTTGGTTTGTTGATGAGACGATGGATATGTTTGCCATATGGCTAAGATGGGATCAAGACCGAACCATTGATGAAACCATACAGCGATTTTATGTAGCCCCTCCTGCTCGTCAAGCAAGTATTGCCTCAATGCTTGCATCCGTATTGTTTCATGTTTGCGATGCTGAAAATCCCCATGATTTGAAATGGGCTGAACAAATTGTGCCTATATTGATGATGAAAGAATTTAAATTTATTTTAAATAGCTATTTAGAGGCATTTTGTATAAAAAAGTTTACCCGTAAAGGGAATAATTTATTGAAGTTATTGGATGATTGTGGGGTGAATCCGGATGTTGGTGTGACGCCTATTGCCACAGGCTTAAAGAAAAAAAGTAAGTAAACCAACAGAGCCACGACCGTAAGGGAGTGTTACACAGAATTCTGCGTAACACTCCCTTACGGTCGTGGCTCTGTTGGCCGTGTTTTGTATTTATTCTTCAGCAGATGGAGCTGATTCTTTCACGACTTTGTTGCCACCGTCTTGGCGTGGGTGATTAGGTTTATTACGTCGTTGTTGATTTTGTCCTTGAACCTGTCCTGTCGCTTGTCCCTGAGCTTGTTGTTGATTAGGGTTACGATTTTGTTGACGGTTTTGTTGATTAGGATTATTGCCACCACCACGTCGACGACGCATATTGTTATTATTTCGTCTGTCGTTATTATTACGATGTGGTCGATTTTGATTGGGGCGTGAACCACCTTTTTTGCTGGTGCTATCACCAGTAGTTGAACTTGCACCAAATAAACTAGACCATAAGCGTTTAATAAGACTTGCTTGCTGAGGTTTAGCAATCGGGTGTGACGAGGCTATGGATTGAACCACGGGCTCATCAGGATGTTTGTTTTCATCGGCTAAACGTATCATTTCTAATTCAGGATTTTGAATCAGTGTGTGGCTTTGTCTTTTAGTTTTGCCAACGTTATCTTCTTTGACGCGTGTAATATTATATTGCGGCATATGCAGATAAGGATTTGCAATAATGAGGATGTGAATTTTATGGCGTTTTTCAATTTCTTGAATAAACTCACGTTTTTCATTAATGATAAATGTCGCCATCTCAACTGGAAGCTGAACATGAATTTCAGCCGTTTTTTCTTTCAAGGCCTCTTCTTCAATGAGACGAACCAGTGAAAGTGCGTGTGATGGAATGTTTCTAACAGTCCCTCTTCCTTCACAACGTGGACAGACTTCTTGTGATGACTCGCCCAATGAAGGTCTTAATCGTTGACGTGACATTTCAAGTAAACCAAAGCGTGAGATACGGCCAACTTGAATCCTTGCTCTATCAGCACTTAAGGCATCTTTAAGACGATTTTCAACTTCGCGTTGGTTTTTAGCAGAATTCATATCAATAAAATCAATGACGACCAAACCACCTAAATCACGAAGTCTTAATTGACGTGCAATTTCATTTGCCGCTTCCAGGTTTGTGTTGAAAGCAGTTGTTTCAATATCAGTACCACTCGTGGCTTTGGCAGAGTTGATATCAATAGATACTAATGCTTCAGTACGGTCAATAACGAGTGCGCCACCAGAAGGTAGGCCTACTTCACGTTTATAAGCAGACTCAATTTGTTTTTCAATGCCGTAGTGGATAAACAAAGGAACTGAGTTATTGTAAAGCTTGATATTTGAAACAAAGCTTGGTTTGATTTGTTCGATATAATGCTTTGCTTTGACGTAAGAAACATGATCGTCAATGACGATTTCTTCAATTGATTTACGCAAATTATCCCGGATTGAGCGGATAATCACATCACCTTCTTGGTGGATAAGGCAAGGTGCTAAATGCGTGGTATAAGCTTTTTTAATCGCATGCCACTGATTGGTTAGCATATTTAAGTCAGCTTGAAGCTCTTCAACATTTTTACCGACACCGGCCGTTCTTATGATAATGCCCATGTCATCTTCAAGATTTAAGGCATTGAGGGTTTCTTTTAGCTCATCACGCTCGTCACCATCAATACGTCGAGAAATGCCACCTGATTGAGGGTTGTTTGGCATTAGCACTAAATAGCAACCTGCAAGTGTGATAAAGGTTGTGAGTGCCGCACCTTTGTTGCCACGTTCTTCTTTATCAACTTGAATGAGTAAATCCTGACCTTCTTTGATTAAATCAGTAAGGGTAGGTTTAGCGTCTGGGTTGTTATCATATTTTTTAGAAAAATACTCAGGAGCAATTTCTTTAACCGGTAAAAAACCTTGACGTTTTGCGCCATACTCAACAAAAACTGCATCTAAGCTTGGCTCAACACGGGTGACAACCGCTTTGTAAATATTACCTTTTTTCTTAACTTCTGAGGGGCAATCAATATCTAAGTCATAGAGATGATTACCACTGATAAGCGCAACACGAATTTCTTCAGGGTGTGTTGCATTAATTAACATTTTATCCATTTATAGCCTCTGTATTAAGGCGCTTCATGGTGATTCGAATTGGTGTTATAGCTGCTTAAGGCAGCGGTGACTTTAAGGTCACGTAAAATTTTGCCACAATAGGGCGGTCCAATTTTATTTAAGCATTGCCTAAGTATCTTGGGGCCAGACCATACGCAAGGACCATGTGTGGCGGCATATTTGCCCAAAAAGTTGCGTGGTATCTGAAGAATTGTAGTATGCTCCCATACTTAGGTTGCTGCACTCATCGAATCAATGGATGAAGGCGCGTTTATGCATTATAATCCGGCGTCTTAATATGCGCACGAACAGTTAATCATAGCAAACATTGTGCTATTCCGTAAATAGGATGTATCAAATAATGAGTGAAGTAACATACATTACTGTAGGTGATGAAGAAAGTGGACAGCGTTTAGATAATTTTTTAGTTAAACATTTAAAAGGTGTCCCCAAAAGTTACATTTATCGCATTATTCGAAGTGGTGAGGTACGTGTTAATAAAAAACGTGCAAAACCCTTACAAAAGCTCATCATGGGTGATGCAATTAGAGTCCCACCGACGAGACGTAGTGAAGCGGTGACAGTGGTCGTAGGTGACGTACTTAAAGATTTATTGGAAGCATCCATTTTATATGAAGATAATCGTTTTTTAGTGCTTAATAAGCCTGCGGGACTTGCCGTTCATGGCGGTAGCGGTTTGAGTCTTGGCGTCATTGAAGCTTTTAGAGAGATGAGACCCAAATGCGATTTTTTAGAATTAGTGCATAGACTTGATAAGGAAACTTCAGGTTGTTTATTAATTGCCAAAAAACGCTCAACCCTTAAAGCACTCAATGAATTATTAGCCACACGCTTGATGCAAAAAACCTATTGGGCCGTGTTAAATAAACCTTGGCAAGGTGCAAAAACCATTACAGTGAATCAGCCTATTGAAAAAAATACGTTGCAAAGTGGTGAGCGAAAGGTAAAAGTCAGTCAAGCAGGCAAAGCCTCAGTAACTGATTTTACCCTGCTTGAAAATTATCATGACGTTTGTTTGGTCAAAGCTTGCCCCAAAACGGGCCGCACTCATCAAATTCGCATTCATAGCGCATATTTGTCACACCCCATTGTCGGGGATGAAAAATATGGCGGGCCAAAACAAATTGGTGCTTGTCCTCAACGTTTGTATTTACATGCAAGGTCACTTCAATTTAATCTAGGAGAAGAAAGCTTTAATTTTGAAGCCCCGTTGGATAAAAAATTTACCCAAACGTTGGCTTTACTAGGGTCTGTTGATAATTAACATGTGAGCCCACGTCCCGCGGCTTGTCCGCGGGATCCAGGGATGCCGCGGACAAGCCGCGGTACGTCGGGTTTTAAGGAGTAGCGTTTGTGTATCAGTTAATTGTTTTTGATTGGGAAGGAACGCTAAGTGATACATTGGGTTGTGTCTTAGATGTTGTTTCTGAACAAGCACAAAAACTTGGTTTATCAGCGATTGATTATAAAGTTGCGAGAGACTATGTGAATTTAGGCATAGAAGAGGCAATTGTGAAGCTTTACCCTAATGAAGCTGATATCACACATTCAGCCTTGCTGATGGGCGTGTCACAATCGATGTCACATGTCAAAGGCGCATGCTTATTTCAGGGTGCTAAAGCCTGGTTAACAAGCCTTAAGTCACAAGGCATCTTTTTAGGATTGGCAACCAACAAAGGTAAAAGCTCATTGCATCGCGCGTTAATAACCGCTGACTTGGATAATTTTTTTGATTGTATCTGTACGGCAAGTGACTATGCATTGAAACCAAGTCCTGATATGCTTTTAGCAATTTTAAATACCCTAAACGTTGATGCGAGTCATGCTTTAATGATAGGGGATTCTGTTGCTGATATTGAAATGGCACGTGCGCTCAACGTTGATGCTATCGGTGTTGATTTTTATCATCAAATGGAAGACAGTTTAAAACATGCCGGCGCTAATGCAGTTTATGATGATTTTATAAGACTAGCAGATGCGATAAATCCATTATTATTGATTGGCAAGGAGTGAGGACAGTGGACATATTATTAAGCTTACCCAATATTTTGACTCTCATGCGCATTGTGCTTATCCCAGTTTTTATTTTGGTCTTTTATTTGCCTTTTAAAGACGCGCATATTGTGGCTGCAATAATATTTGCCTTGGCAAGCTTTACTGATTGGTTAGATGGTTATTTAGCAAGAAAGCTTGAGCAACTCTCACCTTTTGGTGCGTTTTTAGACCCCGTGGCAGATAAATTATTAGTCGCCTGTAGTTTATTGTTGCTTGTCGGTGCTAAAGAACTTGATTATATTACCGTCCCCGCCATGATTATTGTTGGTCGAGAAATTGTTATCTCAGCGCTTCGAGAATGGATGGCTGAAGTCGGTAGCCGTGCCAGTGTCACGGTGAGCTATATTGGTAAAGTTAAAACAACAATACAGATGATGGCTTTGATGTTGTTATTATCTTTTTATCCTTCACAATCATGGTGGGGTGTATTGGGCTTTGTTATGTTATATGTTGCGGCTATTTTGACCATTTGGTCGATGGTATTGTATTTGATAGTGGCCTGGCCCGAATTGATGAAAAAGTCATAACAACCTTGTTATTTACATCAGGTTATGACTAAAATCGCTGCTTTGTAATTTTATTAATGATTCATGAGGATGATGATGAAAATTAAACTATTGGCGTGTGTAGTACTTGGGATGACCGCTTCTTTGACTTTTGCTGAGGATATGGCGTTAACAAATACTCAAGATAAGCTTTCTTATAGTATTGGTGTTGATTTAGGTAAAAACTTTAAAGCACAAGGGATTGCGATTAATCCTGCTGCGATGACAAAAGGGATGCAAGACAGTTTGTCCGGCGGAAAATTACAATTAACAGATGATCAAATGAAAACCGTATTAAACGATTTTCAGAAAGAAATGATGACAAAGCGCAATGCTGATTTTGCTAAAAAAGCAGATGAGAACAAAGCAAAAGGTCAGACATTTTTATTAGAAAATAAGGCAAAAGCAGGCGTGGTTACATTGCCGAGTGGCCTCCAATATAAAATCGTCACCAAAGGCGAAGGGGCAAAACCTGTAAAAGATGACACGGTTGTTGTTGAATACACCGGTAAGCTTATCAATGGTGAAGTCTTTGATAGCACACAAAAAACAGGTCAACCTGCAACGTTTAAAGTCTCACAAGTGATCCCTGGTTGGGTTGAGGCGTTACAATTAATGCCAGCAGGTTCAACTTGGGAAATCTATGTGCCTTCTGACTTAGCTTATGGCTCAAAATCATTAGGTGGCCCAATTGGTCCTAATGAGACATTGATATTTAGCATTCATTTGATTGAAGTTAAAAAAGGTTAAGTATTAGTCCATGGCCTAACAGAGCCACGACCGTCAGGGAGTGTTACGCCGAAATTCGGTGAGGCACTGCGTTCCCCGTAACACTCCCTAACGGTCGTGGCTCTGTTGGTCCTGGTACTGTTACGCTGCCGGAATATTCGACAACGCCCATTTCATTTGATTGCCCGTTTTAATAAATTCAACTTCCGTGCGACAGGCAAAAAACGTTCCGCGGACTTTTCCATCGCCATAATATTTTCCACCAGAAAGTTGTTTCATCAACTCACGGTAAAACGTTTGTAAAGGTTTAATGATGTGTATTCGGGTGTACTGAATGGATGCCCGCCGTTTTCCATCAGATAAATCTTCCATGTGATTGTTCGTTAAAAAAGTCTGAACATGAGCTTTGAGTTGTGTAAGATAAGTTTTATCATCACAAAGATAGATATCAAGATTAATATAGGCATGATTGAGTTGATTAAATTTTAAGATAATATTGGCAATGCAGTATAATCTTTTGTCGATAAGGTTGAGGTTTTCACGTTGTTCATCAAGTGCCGTTTCATTTAATGTTAATATCCATCTTGGGTCTTGTTTGAT
>Ga0075163_10004807_pt1 | contig 18085 bp, 12 predicted proteins | sample JI1023141ADNA_FD_71478 | JGI IMG/M metagenome (GOLD analysis project Ga0075163, IMG submission 71478) | Wastewater effluent complex algal communities from Wisconsin, to seasonally profile nutrient transformation and Carbon sequestration -... | ecosystem: Engineered > WWTP > Effluent > Algae...
TCGGACCTCGACAAGGCGACCCGCGACACCCTGGCCCGCGGCCAGCGCCTCACCGAGCTGCTCAAGCAGAACCAGTACGTGCCGCTGCACGTCGCGCTGCAGGTCGTCAGCATCTTCGCCGGCACCCGCGGCCACCTCGACGAGCTCGAGCTCCCGGAGATCCGCGCGTTCGAGACCAAGCTGCACGCGTGGATGAAGGACCACCGCGCCGACCTGCTCGACCTCATCGCCCGCGCGACCGCCAAGCCCGACCTCGCCAAGATCGACACCGAGCTCGAGAGCTCGCTGCGGGCGTTCAAGGAGCTCTACCTGAAGGACCCTGCGCGCAAGCAGGTCAAGGGCTGAAACCATGGCCAACCTGAAGGAGATCCGCGGCCGCATCGCCGCGGTCAAGAACACCCGCAAGATCACCTCGGCGATGAGTCGCATCGCCGCGGCGCGGCTCGTCAAGGCCCAGCAGGCCGCGATGGCCGCGCGACCGTACGGTGAGCGCCTCGACGAGGTCGTGCGCGCGCTCGTCGGCGCCGCGGCCGAGAGCGAGGGCGAGGCCGTGCACCCGCTGCTCGCCCAGCGCACCGGCAACGGCCGCATCGGCGTGGTGCTGTTGACCGCGGACCGCGGCCTCGCGGGCGGCTTCAACGCCAACGTCAACCGCGCCGGCGTGCAGTTCATCCGCCGCGAGCGCGCCGAGGGCCGCGAGGCCGTCGTGATCGCCGTCGGCAAGAAGGGCCGCTCGTTCCTCGGCTCCGTCCACCAGAAGATCGAGCGCTTCCACGAGGCGCCGACCCTGCAAAACCTCGTGCAGCGGGCCAAGGAGGTCGCCGCCGAGGTGATGGCGATGTTCGAGCCGGCCGCCGAGGGCCAGGCCGGGCTGCCCCAGGTCGATGTGGTCTACCTCGTCTACAATTACTTCCGCAGCGTGCTGACCCAGGAGCCGCGCACGGTGCAGCTGCTGCCGGTGCGCGCCCCGGAGCCCGCGGCGGACGGCAGCGTGCCGGTGCCGCCGCTGTTCGAGCCCGACCGCGGGAGCCTCCTCGGTCACCTGCTGCCGATCGCGCTCGAGGCGCAGCTCCAGCAGGCGATGTTCAACTCGATCGCCGGCGAGATCGCCGCGCGCCGGGCCGCGATGGACTCGGCGACCGACAACGCGTCGCAGCTCATCTCCGAGCTGACGCTGAAGTACAACCGCGAGCGTCAGGCCGCGATCACCAAGGAGCTGATGGAGATCATCGGCGGCGCCGAGGCCCTCAAGGGCTGACGCGTCCGATCTCCAGCTCGCTTCGCTCGCTCATCCGCCGCTTCCCCCGATCGCAGCTTCTCCCGATCGCCCTGTCACGGAGCCCCATGTCGAACCTCCCGCCTCCGCCCTCCTCCAAGCCCTCCTCTCTCTTCGGCAACCCCGGCTCGTCGCTCGGCAGCCGTCTGGGCGCGACCTCGCAGCGCGGCTCCGAGGCCGAAGCGCCGGCCACCACCGGCGGCGGCCGGATCACCCAGGTGATCGGCCCGGTCGTCGACGTCGAGTTCGCGGGCGCGCTGCCCGAGGTCCAGTCGGCGCTCAAGCTGAGCAACCCCCGCATCAGCGACAAGCCGGACAACCTGACGCTCGAGGTCGCGCTGCACCTCGGTGAGCGCACCGTCCGCGCGATCGCCATGGACACGACCGACGGCCTGGTCCGCGGCATGGAGGTGCGCGACACCGGCAAGCCGATCCAGATGCCGGTCGGCAAGGGCGTGCTCGGCCGCATCATGAACGTCGTCGGCGAGCCCGTCGACGAGCAGGGCCCGATCGCCACCACCGAGACGCGCTCGATCCACCGCGCCGCCCCGACCTTCGTCGAGCAGAGCACCAAGGTCGAGGTCCTCGCCACCGGCATCAAGGTCATCGACCTGCTCGCGCCCTACCGCCGCGGCGGCAAGATCGGCCTGTTCGGCGGCGCCGGCGTCGGCAAGACCGTGCTCCTGATGGAGCTGATCAACAACGTCGGCAAGAAGTTCGGCGGCTACTCCGTGTTCGCCGGCGTCGGCGAGCGCACCCGCGAGGGCAACGACCTGTACTTCGAGATGATGGAGTCCAAGGTCATCGTCGCCGACTGGGACGAGCACACCCGCCTGGTCCACAGCGTCGACTCCGAGAAGAGCAAGGTCGCGCTCGTGTACGGCCAGATGAACGAGCCGCCGGGCGCCCGCGCCCGCGTCGCGCTGTCCGGCCTGACCCAGGCGGAGTACTTCCGCGACGAGATGGGCCAGGACGTGATGTTGTTCGTCGACAACATCTTCCGCTTCACGCAGGCGGGCTCCGAGGTGTCGGCGCTGCTCGGCCGCATCCCGAGCGCGGTCGGTTACCAGCCGACCCTGGCGACCGAGATGGGCGGCCTGCAGGAGCGCATCACGACCACCAACAAGGGGTCGATCACCTCGGTGCAGGCGATCTACGTGCCCGCGGACGACCTCACCGACCCGGCGCCCGCGACGGCCTTCGCCCACCTGGACGCGACCACGGTGCTCAGCCGCGCGCTGACGGAGATCGGGATCTACCCCGCCGTCGACCCGCTCGACTCGACCAGCACGATCCTCAGCGCCGAGGTCGTCGGTCAGGAGCACTACGACGTCGCGCGCCGCGTGCAGCAGACCCTGCAGAAGTACAAGGAGCTGCAGGACATCATCAAGATCCTCGGCATGGACGAGCTCAGCGAGGAGGACAAGCTCACCGTCGCCCGCGCGCGCCGCGTGCAGCGCTTCCTCAGCCAGCCGTTCGACGTCGCCAAGGTGTTCACGGGCAACGACGGCAAGTTCGTCGACCTCCAGGACACGATCCAGAGCTTCCGCGAGATCATCGAGGGCAAGCACGACAACCTCCCGGAGGAGGCGTTCTACATGGTCGGCGGCATCAGCGAGGCCGTGGCCAAGGGCGAGCGCCTGGCCCGTGAAGAGGCCGAGAAGGCCGCGAGGCGCTGAGCGTCCGCAGCGAACTGCCGCAGCGAATTTCCGCAGCGAGGGGAGGCATCATCATGGCCGCGACCAGCATCAAACTCGACATCTTGACCCCGATGGGCCCGAAGCGCCGCGGCGTCGAGGTCGCGGGCGTGGAGATCCCCGGCCTCAACGGCGAGCTCGGGGTCTTGCCGGACCACGTGCCGTTCGTGACCCCGGTGATCCCCGGCGTCGTCCGCTTCCGCGAGCGCGACGAGTCGGTGCGCATCGCCGTCGGCGCGGGCTTCCTCGAGATCGGCGCGGACGGCCGCGTGGCGATCCTCGTCGAGCGCGCGCTCGAGACCGCGGAGATCGACGTCGCCGGCGCTCGCGCCGCGCTCACCCGCGTCACCGCGGAGCTCGCCGCCCAGCACGACTCGATCGACGCGGCCGAGCATCGCAAGCTGGTGACCGAGCAGGGCTGGCTCGAGGCGCAGATCCGCGCCGGCACCTGAGCGATCGGTGCTGCGGCGATGAGGGCGCGCGGCCATCGGCCCCGCGCCCTCTCGCGTTCCTTCTCGCTATCGGCGCTGTCACAATGGCGACGTCGGCCGCGATGCCGCGCCCGACCTGGCTGTAGAGACAGGTCGGATGCGCAGGCGCGTGCGCGGCGTTCGCCGTTTCGCGCGCTTCCAGGCGGTTTCCGGGCCGGCGGGCCGCCGCGCAATGGCACATTGCCAGCGGCGAGGGCCCGCTATAGCGTCGATGGCATGCAGTTGCGATGGATGGTTGGTCGTAGTTTGTCCCTGACCTTGTTCGCCGGCGGCCTCGCCGTCGGCTGTGGGGGTGGTGGCGGTTCGGAGGAGGGGTCGGGCACCGAGGGCACGACCGTCGGCCAGGACACCACCGGCAGCCCGTCGACGACGGACACGCCGACCACCGACCCGACGACGGGCCCGGGCCCGGCCGAGTGCGGCAACGGGGTGCCCGAGGAGGGCGAGGAGTGTGACAACGGGGCCGACAACGCCGACGACAAGGCCTGCAAGGCCGACTGCACGGCGAACGTGTGCGGCGACGGCAAGGTCGGGCCCGGCGAGGGCTGCGACGACGGCAATCAGGACGACACCGACGACTGCACCAACGCCTGCAAGGGCGGGGCGTGCGGGGACGGGGTCGCCAGCAAGACCGAGGCTTGCGACGACGGCAACGCCGACAACACCGACATGTGCACGGACGCCTGCACCGCGGCCGCGTGCGGCGACGGCTTCGTGCAGCCGGGCGCGGGCGAGGAGTGCGACGAGAAGGAGAACAACTCGCCGAGCGGCCAGTGCACCCCCGAGTGCACCAGCGCGGTGTGCGGCGACGGCTTCGTGCTCGACGGCGCGGAGGAGTGCGACGACGGCAAGGCCAACGGCGACAACGCCTCGTGCCTCGCCGACTGCAAGCTCAACGTCTGCGGCGACGGCAAGCAGAGCCCCGACGAGGCCTGCGACGACGGCAACCTCGACGCGGGCGACGGCTGCAACGCCGAGTGCACGCTCGAGGACTGCGGCGACGGCAAGCTCGACGTCGGCGAGGACTGCGACGACATGAACGCCGACAACGACGACGGCTGCACCGAGCTGTGCAAGGCGCCGGCGTGCGGCGACGGCTTCGCGCAGGCGAGCCTGATGGAGGAGTGCGACCTCGGCGCGGAGAACAAGGACACCGGCGAGTGCACCTCGACCTGCAAGCTCCCGGTCTGCGGCGACGCGTTCGTCCAGGAGAACGTCGAGCAGTGCGACAACGGCGACCAGAACGGCGACGACCAGGCATGCAAGGCCGACTGCACCGACAACATCTGCGGCGACGGGGCGAAGGGCCCGGAGGAGGAGTGCGACGACGGCAACGCCGACGACAGCGACCTGTGCACGACCGTGTGCAAGAACGCGAAGTGCGGCGACGCGGTGGTCCAGCCGATGGCGATGGAGGAGTGCGACCTCGGCGACATGAACAGCAACACCGGCGAGTGCACGCTGACCTGCAAGAACCCGGTGTGCGGCGACGGCTTCGCGCAGATGGGCGTCGAGGAGTGCGACGACGGGAACATGGTCAACACCGACGCGTGCGTGATGGGCTGCAAGACGGCCAAGTGCGGCGACGGCTTCGCGCTGATGGGCACGGAGGAGTGCGACGACGGCAACGCCCAGATCAATGACGGCTGCAGCCCGATGTGCAAGCTCGAGAACGTGGCGATCGTCAAGGTCGTCAACGCGGCCAAGGCGATCGTCGACGACGCGTACACCGGCACCCAGGCGACCATGGCCTGCATCGACCTGCAGAACGACAAGGTCGGCGTGGTCAAGGGCGGCCAGGTCATCCTCGGCATGGACCACACCTGGATCGGCGACCTGACGATCAAGCTGTTTAGCCCGGGCAACGCCAAGACCCTGACGCTGATGAGCCGCCCCGGCGTGGTCGAGGCCGCCGACAACGGCACCCCGACCTCGTTCGAGAACTCCGACCTCGCCAAGACCCACCCGGTGCTGTTCCGCGACGGCGGGATGAAGGACGCCGAGCAGATGGGCGACGGCCTGCTCAACAGCGGCATCGTGTGCAAGGACGACGCCGCCTGCGACTACTTCACCAGCCCCGGCAAGGGCCCCGGCCTGAAGTTCACCGACTTCAACGGCGTGGCCGCGAAGGGCCTGTGGAAGCTGTGCGTCGGCGACGGCGCCCCCGGCGACATCGGCAAGATCGACGCGGTGACCCTGACGCTGATCTTCTAGCCCGGGCCGGTCACGGCGCGGTCTGGTCGCACGGCGCGCCCCCGTCGCCCTCGGGGGCGCGCAGCATGGCCCGCGGGATCGCGGCCGGGGCCGCGCCGTCGAACGACGCGAGCAGCGCGACCGAGGCGTCGCCGCGATCCTCGACGTACTCGACGCGCAGGTGGTGCTCGCCCGCCGTCAGCGCGATCGCGCCGCCGCGGGCCTGGGCGAGGTGCTTGCCGCCGTTGTCGAGGACGAGCTCGCCGTCGAGGAACAGCCGCGAGCCGTCGTCCGAGACGAGCTGGAACGGCACCTTCGCGGCCTCGCGGACCATCAGGCAGGTGTCCCAGCGCACCGAGTACTGGTCCGCGGGGATCGAGTCCATCGGCGGCTCGGTCTTCCAGTCGAAGCGCAGGTCGAGGTCGCGGCGCTGGACCGCGGGGCCGCTGAAGTCGGGGCGGCGATAATAATTGCCGACCCACGGCCCGGCGCCCTCGGACTGCCACGGGCGCAGCGCGACCACGACGAGCGCGGCGAGGCCCGCGAGCGCGCCGGCCCGCGCGAGCCACGGGCGCCCGGGTCGCGGCGGCGCGCCGCGGCGGGCGAGGATCGCCGCGAGCGCGTCGCAGTGGCGCTCGAGCAGCGCGTGCGGGACGGTCCACGGGCGCAGCTCGAGCGCCGGCCGCCCGCGCTCGGCGAGGATCGCCGGGAGCACCGGGTCGATCGCCGCGGCGAGCGCGGGCGGCAGCGCGGCGCGGTCCTCCGGGCGCGGCCCGATGCTGTCCCCGGGGACAGGTTGTGACGGGCCGGATGCGGGGCTGTCCCCAAGGACAGGTCGTGGTGGGTCCGACGCTGGGCTGTCCCCGGGGACAGGTGGACCGTCGCTCGCGGCCGCGAGCGCGGCCCAGGCGGCGGCGAGGTGTCCGGCCGCGAGCGCGTCGTCGCAGGTCGGGTCGAGGACGATCGCCCGCGCGGCTCGCAGCTCGCGCCACGCGATCGTCAGATGCGGGGTCGGCCCGGTCATTGCGCGGCCTCCGGGTCGCTGTTCTCGAGCGGATCGGGCGTCTGGGCGGCGCCCCGCGGCCCGCGCAGGTCCTTGACGCGGTTGAGCTGCACGCCGTCGCGCACGACCTCGACGATGACCGGCGCGCCCGGGTACTTGCGGTCGCAGTGGTTGCGCGTGTAGCCGACGTGAAAGTCGGGGCCGACGCCGTCGCGGCGCAGCTTGTGGTGGCGCAGGTTCGGCGGCACGTAGCGCGCGGCCGTCGGCGCGCTGATGCAGCCGCGGAAGTGATAGACCGTGTCGAGGTAGGTCTCCGGCTCGCGGCGCCACAGGTGGTCGCGCAGCCCGGCGAACGCCTCCTTGAAGGAGTTGCCGTAGTAGTCGGTGTCGTAGCGGCCCTGCGCGCCGGCGAGGCCGCCGACGAGGCGGTTGAAGTAGACGTACTCGTGGGGGTGGAGGCGGTGCATGGTCAGGGCGAGGTCGAGGCTGGCGGCCGCGAGCGCGACGCCGACGACGACGCGGCCGGGCCGGCGCAGGCGCGCGGCGACGTGGTCGAGGGTCAGCGCGGCGAGCACGGTCAGCGGCGGGACGACGAACAGGAAGTGGCGGTAGCCGTCGTAGAGGATCGAGCCCTTGACGATCGCGTAGACCGGCGGCAGCCAGATCGCGACGCCGAGCGTCAGCAGGGCCAGCGCCGGCAGCAGGTGGGCGTGCGCGCGTCCGTGGCGCAGCAAGGCAGCGACCCCGAACGCGCTGCCGAGCGCGCCGGCGCCGAGCACCAGCTCCGGGAGCTGGATCGCGAAGTAGGTCGGGAGATAGTCCCAGCCGATGTCGAAGTTCCAGATGTCCTCGCCGCGAAACGGCATCTTGCGGCGGTGCAGGCTGTAGCTGCTCATGTGCGTGAGCGTGATGAACGGCCGGCGCAGCGGGTCCTGCAGCGCCCACGGCCAGGTCACCAGCATCAGCGCCCAGGCCGCGGCGACGACCGCGAGGGCGCGGCCGCCGAGGCGCCACAGGTACGCGAGCGCGGCGTCGAGGCTGCGGCGCGCATGGCCCTGGTGCGCGGCGTACAGGCCGATCGCCAGGCCGAGGTAGCACAGCAGCAGCACGCCGGCGATGCGCACGCTCATCGCCGCGCCGGCCGCGAGCGCCAGGCCGCGCCACTGCGCGCGCGTCGGCCGGGGCAGGGCGGCGATCACCGCGATCAGGGCGTCGAGCGCCCACACGTACGCGACCGCGAACGGCAGGTCCTTCGGGTTGTTGAACATGTGCCCGAACCAGACCGGGTTGGTCGCGAGCAGCAGCGCCGCGACGAAGCCCGCGAACGGCCCCGCGAGCCGACGCGCGAGCCGCCACGTGCCGAGCACGCCGAGCACGCCGACGAGCCCGCCGAGCAGGTGCATCGCGCGGGTCGACTCCATCGGCGCCGCGAACACGCGGAACACCGCGCCGAGCGCGTCGTAGCCGCCGCCGTAGTAATAGTTCGTGCGAAAGTCGAGCGCGCCGTCCTCCTGGAAGCCGCTGATGTAGTAGCGGCCGACGAGGTCGCCGTAGTGCATGTGCGGCGCCTCGTCCCAGGTGACGCCGTAGTCGCCGAAGACCCAGAGCACGAGCAGCCCGAGCCCCGCGCAGCCGGCGAGGCTCAGGCGATCGCACAGCCGGCCCGCCGGCGTCGGCGGCCCGGACGGCAGCAGACGGGCGAGCAGGTGCGGGCTCACTGGATCACGACGGGCAGCAGCGTCGCGGCGAGCACCGGCTGCGCGCGCAGCTGCAGGGCCTGCTCGAGCGTCTCGACCAGCGCCGTGACGGCGCCGTGGCCGAGCTCGGCGCGGACCTGCGCGATCGCGGCGACGACCTCGGCGCGGCCGAGCAGGTCGCCCGGGCCGGCCTCGACGAGGCCCTCGAGCATGTCCTTGAGCGTCGGCTCGGGCGGGTAGATCTCGAGGTCGACGTCGGGCCCGACGCCGGCGAGGCCGCGGGCGTCGGCGAGCGCGGCCTCGAGGTCGCCGAGCGCGTCGACGAGGCCGTTGTCCTTGGCGGCGGCGCCGGTCCACACGCGGCCCTGGGCGATCGCGTGGATCGCCTCGTAGGGCTTGCCGCGGCCGTCGGAGACGCGGGTGACGAACACCTTGTACACGTCCTCCATCATCTTCAGGACGAGGGCGCGCTCCTCGGTCGTCCACACCGTCATCGGCGACCACATCGCGGCGTGCTTGCCCTTGCCGATCGAGTAGGTGTCGACGCCGATCTTCTCCAGCATGCCGCCGAGCGCCAGCTTGCCGCCGACGACGCCGATCGAGCCGGTGAGGGTGTCGGGCTGGGCGTAGATCTTCGTCGCGCCGGTCGAGATGTAGTAGCCGCCGGACGCGGCGACGCGGCCCATCGACACGACGATCGGCTTCTTCGCCTTGACCGCCGCGACGGCCCGCCAGATCTCCTCGGAGGCCTGCGCGCTGCCGCCACCGGAGTTGACGCGCAGGACCACCGCCGCGACCTTGTCGTCGGCGGCGAGGTTGTGCAGCGCGGCCGACAGCGTCTGGCCGGCGATCTCGCGGCGCGACCCGATCAGCCCGGCGCCCTTGCCGTCGATGATGTTGCCGACCGCGTAGACCAGCGCGACGTGCGGCTCGCTCGGGCGCTTCGGCGGCACGAGGCCGAGGAAGGTCTGCAGCTTCTCGACGTCGAAGCCGCTCGGGCCGGCGCTCTCCTTGAGCTTCATGCGCGTCCAGGCGCCGTCGCCGGTGCTCTCGTCGCGAAACGCCTCCCACGCGATCACCTTGTCGGCGAGCTTCGCCATGACGGCGGCGTTCTCGAAGAACATCGCGGTGTCGATCGCCGCGACCGCCTCCTCGCGGGTCAGGCCGCGGCCGTCGACGAGCCCGCCGACGAGGCTGGCGTGGACCTGGTCGACGAGCGCGGTCAACGTGGCGATCATCTCCTTCGAGGGCTCGCGGCGGGTCAGCGGCTCCGCGGCGCCCTTGAACGCGCCGACGTGCACGAAGTCGGCGACGACGCCGAGGCGGTCGAGCAGGCCCTTGAGGTGGATCGGCGTCGCCTGCGGGCCCGTCAGCGTGATCTCGCCGAGCGGCTGGAGGCCGACGCGGTCGCACGCGGTCATCAGGAAGTAGGCGACGTTGCGCGCGCCGTCGGTGTGGCAAAACAGCTTGCGCTCGGGCGACTTGAACGCGAGCAGCGCAGCGCGCAGGTCCTCGGCGCTGGCCATGTCGAGCGAGGGGTCGTCGACGCGGAGGATCAGGCCGCGCACGTTCTTGTCGGCCGCGGCCTTGCGCAGGCGCTCGGTCAGCGCGCGCAGCTCGGTCACGCCGCCGCCGCCGCCGAGCAGGTTCATCGGCGAGAGGTCGTCGATCGCGCCGTGCAGCGTGTAGGTCAGGAAGTGCGGCGCGTCCTTGTCGAAGTTCGCCGACTTGATCGGCGCGTCGTAGGGGCCGGGCTCCTCGAGCTTGCTCGCCATCATCGCGCCGAGCGGGCCGAGCATCGCCAGCGGGTTGCCGGCGGGCGCGGCGGGCGGAGCATCCTTGTTCGCGGGGTCGTTCGCGGGCGCCTTGCCGGCGTCGTTCTTGTTCGCGTCCGCGGGGCGCTGGTGCGGCGGGGCCTTGCCGTCGCCGGGGTTGCAGGCGCCCAGCAGCAGGGGCAGGGACAGGGACAGGGCCTTCCAGTTCGTCATTCGGGTTCTCCGCATCGCGTCGGCTTGGACCCGGCCGAGGCTGCAGCGTTTCGCGCCCGCGCGCCAGCCCGGCTCGCACAGGTCACGCTGGAAACCTGTTCAGGTGCGCGGCGGTCACGGGCGGATATGCTCCGCGCCGCATGCAGCCCCCCACGCCCGAGGCCGTCGCGTCGCTGTCGGAGGTCGTCGCCGACCCGAACCGCCTGTTCATCGCCCACGCGTGCGTGCGCGGCCTGCAGGAGGGGCGCACGCGCCAGGGCCGGCCGTTCCTCGACCTCACGCTGTGCGACGCGGGCCGCGTGCTCGCGGGCAAGATCTGGGACGACGTGCCGGAGGCGCTCGAGGCGGGCCGGGCGATCCGCCGCGGCCAGATCGTCAAGGTCATGTTCCGGGCCGAGCTCTACCAGGGCGCGCTGCAGCTCAGCGTGCGGAGGATCCGCCCGGCGCAGTCCGGCGAGGCCGAGCTCGCGGCGATCCTCGGCGAGGGCCACGGCCCCGTCGCCGACGTGCTGTGCAAGGCGCTGGTCTTCGACATCGAGACGGTCCCCGCCGGCCCGCGCGACGCGCTGCCCGAGGGCGTGGCCAAGGCGCTCGACCGCTTCTCGGCCGGCGACGACGCGGCCGCCGAGCTCGCGCGCAGCCTCTCGCCGCTGCTCGGCCGCGTGGTGTCCCTCGCGTTCGCCGACGGCGAGGCGGCGCCCGACGAGGCCGCGGTCACGGTGCTCGCGGTGCCGCCGCCCGGCCGCTCGACCGACCCGGGCGACTATCCGCCGTGGCTGCGCCCGGTCGACGAGCCCGGGCTGCTGCGCGCGTTCTGGGTCCTGGCCGCGCAGGCCGAGGTCGTCGTCAGCTTCAACGGCCGCAACTTCGACGTGCCGTTCCTGCTCAACCGGAGCCTCTTGCACGGCGTGCCGGCGCGGGTCGACCTGCTCGGCAACCCGTACAACCTGCGCCCGCACCTCGACCTGTACCGCCTGCTGCAGCCGGGCCGCGCGCTCGGCCCCGCGGGCCTCGACGTGCTGTGCTGGGCGCTCGGCCTCGAGTCGCCCAAGGGCACGCTCGACGGCAGCCAGGTCGCGCCGACCTACGCGCGCGGCGACATCGAGGCGATCGCGGCGTACAACCGCGGCGACGTCAAGGCGACGGTCGGCGTGTACCAGCGCGTCCGCGACACGATCCTGCGCTTTCGCCAGGACTGGTAAAAGCCGGGGTAAGAGCAGGGGGGTGGTCCGGGTGTCTCCAGCCCGGGCGACGCCCCGGGAAAGGTCACGGGCGCATTTCTTGTGCTCCGCCGCAAACCTGTGTTCATTGCGGAGCATGCTGTCCTCTCATCGCCTCGCCCTGCTCGCGCTGCTGTGCACCTCTCCCGTCGCTTGCGGCGGCGCCGCGGGCGGCGAGGAGGGCGAGGGGACGACGGCGGACACCGAGGACCTCGGCGATCCGGAGGTGTTCCCCGGGCTGCGCGGGAAGGTCGAGATCCTGATCGACGACCGCGGCATCCCGCACATCTACGCCCAGACCGACCGCGACCTGTTCCACGCCGCCGGCTACCAGATGGCGACCGACCGGCTGTTCCAGATGGACCTGATGCGCCGGCGCGCGTACGGCCGCGGCGCCGAGGTGCTCGGCGCGTCCAAGGTCGACGAGGACAAGATCTCGCGGCTCTTCAACTTCAAGCGCTGGGGCACGCTCGACGCCCAGCGCATGCTCAAGGACAGCCCCGCCGACTACGCGCTCTTTAGCGCGTGGGTCGCGGGCGTCAACCGCCGCATCGACGAGGTCGCGACCGGCGCGGCGCCGCTGCCCTACGGCTTCGGCGCGCAGGAGGCCGCGTACCAGCCGGAGAAGTGGGACAACGTCGACCCCTTCGTCATCGCCAAGATGATCATGTTCGGCAACTCGAACACGCTCGAGTACGAGTTCCTCGCCAGCGCCGTCAAGCACATCACGCCCGCGACCTACGACGCGATCCAGATCGTGCGCCCGGGCATGCCGACCTTCACGATGCCGCCGGAGGACCGGCCCGCGGCCAGCGGCGGCGCGCCGCACGTCACGCCGCCGGGCCCGGGCGCGGTCGCCGGGCTGCGCGAGGCCGCGAAGGCGCTGCCGCCGGACCTCGGCGCGCAGCTCGACCGCATGCACCGCGCGCTGTCCGGCTTCCACGTGCTCGGCAGCAACAACTGGGCGGTCGACGGGCGCTTCACCGACAACGGCATGCCGCTGATCGCCAACGACCCGCACCAGCCGCTGCAGAGCCCGTCGGTGATGTACGCGCAGCACCTCAACAGCGCCGACGCGGGCGGGGCCTTCGACGCGGCCGGCTTCGGCTTCGCGGGCGCGCCCGGCGTGCAGCTCGGCCACAACCGCCACCTGAGCTGGGCGGCGACCACCGGCTTCGCCGACTGCATGGACCTGTTCAGCGTCACGAGCGACGCGACCTCGGTGCAGATCGGCGGCAAGACGGTGCCGATCACCGTGCGCAAGGAGGAGATCAAGGTCAAGGACGGCGACGCCGAGGTGCTCGAGGTCGGCGACGTCGACGGCTACGGGGTGATGCTCGGCCAGGCGCTGCCGCTGCCCGAGGCCGCCGTCGTCGACAGCGACCGCCACGTCCTCGTCAACTGGTCGGGCTTTCGCGCGACCAACGAGCCGGCGGCGTTCCTCGCCATGGGCCGCGCGAGCAACCGCGACGAGTGGGAGGCCGCGGTCGACAAGATGGAGGTCGGCACCTTCAACTGGCTCGCCGCCGACAAGGAGGGCATCACCTACCACCTGCACACGCTCGTGCCCGACCGCGGCGACCCGTCGGCGCGGCAGATGCCGTACGTGGTCGTCGACGGCGACGACCCGAAGAACCTGTGGACCGGGACGTACCTGCCGGCGAGCAAGCTGCCGCAGAGCCGGGCCGCGAAGACCGGCTTCGTCGTGACCGCCAACAACGACCCGTTCGGGTTCACGGCCGACGGCGACCTGCACAACGACCCGTGGTACTACGGCGCGTTCTACGACCCGGGCTACCGCGGCGGCCGGATCGAGAAGCGCCTCAAGGACCTGACGGCGATGGGCGGGGTCTCGGTCGCCGACATGGAGTCGGTGCAGACCGACACGCACAGCGGCGTGGCCGACCAGCTGCTGCCGCTGCTCGCCGACGTGTACGCGCGGGTCCCCAGCGACGACGCGCTCGCCGACTACCGCGACCGCCCCGAGCTCGACACGCTGGTCAAGCTGCTGACCGTCGACTGGGACCGCAGCATGCAGCAGGACCAGGCCGGCGCGCTGGCGTTCCACATGTTCGCGCACTACCTGGCGATCGAGGTCTACAGCGACGACCTCAGCCTGTTCTTCGGCCCGATCTTCGACGCCTCGCCGATCACGGCGCTCAAGCTGACCGTGCTGGTGATGACCGGCACGTTCCCCGGCGGCGACGCGGTGCTGCAGAAGGGCCCCGACATCGCGGTGCTCGCGGCGCTCGACAACACGGCGGCGTTTCTCGCGTCCGAGTACGAGGCCGTCAACCCCGCGAACTACACCTGGGGCGAGCGCCACGGCACCGGCTTTCGCAACGCGTTCGGCGGCAAGCTCGACGGCGGCTGGGTCGCGACCCACGGCGGCGAGGACACCGTCAACGTGTCGAGCACCAAGTTCTTCGCGCCCGACTCGACGACCAAGGTCGCCGACCAGTTCGAATCGCACGACGGCCCGGTGTTCCGCATGGTGACCCGCTTCCTCGACGACGGCACGCCGGAGGCGGTGGTCAACTTCCCGCGCGGCAACAGCGGCGACCCCGACAGCCCGCACTTCGCCGACACGCTCGAGGACTGGCGCAACGGCGTCTACAAGAAGTACCCGTACGCGCGCGCGGAGGTCGACGCGGCGGTGACGGCGACGGTCGTGCTCGAGCCCTGAGCGCAGTGACCTGTCCGTGACGACATGTCCATCACGACATGTCGCAACGGGCAGGTGTCGCGGCGCGCGGGCGTCAGGCGCCCTGGGCCTCGAGCGCGAGCTGCCCGCAGGCGGCGCCGATGTCGTCGCCGCGGGGCGTCCGCAGATACACGTGGAGGCCGAGCGACCGGCACAGCGCCAGGAACCGCTGCACGCGCGCGGGCGTGGGCCGGCGAAACGGCGCGTGCGGGTGCGGGTTGAACGGGATGACGTTGATCTGACAGCGCATGTCGCCGACCAGCGTGGCGAGCCGGCGCGCGTCGTCGTCGGTGTCGTTGACGTCGGCGAGCAGCACGTACTCGAAGGTGACGAAGCGGCGGCGGTGCTGGGGGACCGCGCGGACGGCCGCGAGCAGGGTCGCGATGTTCCAGCGGGTGTTGATCGGCATGACGTGGTCGCGGACCGCGTCGGTCGTGGCGTTGAGGCTGATCGCCAGGCCGACCTCCTGGGCCAGCTCGTCGCGGCCGAACCGCTCGATCGCCGGGACCAGCCCCGAGCTCGAGATCGTGATCCGCCGGCCCGCGATGCCGGTGCCGAGCGGGTGGGTCAGCAGCTCCACGGCGCGCTTGACCTGGTTGTAGTTGTGCAGCGGCTCGCCCATGCCCATGAACACGATGTTGGTGATGCGCCCGGGGTAGGGCGCCCCGGCGGCCTCGGCCTCGCGCTGCAGCAGGTCCTGGGCCTGATAGACCTGATCGACGATCTCCCAGGTCGCGAGGTTGCGCTGGAAGCCGAGGCTGGCGGTCGCGCAGAACCGGCACGTCAGCGCGCAGCCGACCTGCGACGAGACGCACTGCGTGTAGCCGCGATCTTCGTTGGGGATCAGCACGCTCTCGAGCGCCGCGCCATCGGTGGTGCGCAGCCGCAGCTTGCGGGTGCCGTCGCGGGCGGTGAACACGGCGTCGACGTGCAGCCGGGTCAGCGCGGCCGCGCCGGCGAGCCGGGTGCGATCGGCGGCGGGCACGTCGGACATGGCCGCGAACCCGGGCGCGCGCCGCTGGTGCAGCCAGCGGAACAATTGATCCGCGCGGTGGCGCGGCGGCGGCTCGGCGCCCGCGGCGGCCCAGGTCTGCGCGAGCCAGGCCGCGAGCGCCTCACGATCGAGGTCGCGGAGGTTCTGCGGGCCCTCCCTCGGGATCGCCCGCGCCGGCGGGCGGATCGCTACGACCTGGTCCATGGGACAGATTCTTACAGCCCGGCGAGCTCGAGGCCGCTGAAGAAGTAGCCGATCTCGTAGGCGGCGGTGTCCGGCGCGTCGGAGCCGTGGGTGGCGTTGCGCTCGATGCTGGTGCCGTAGGTGCCGCGCAGGGTGTGCTTCGGGGCCTTGGTGGCGTCCGTCGGGCCCATGAGGTCGCGCCAGCGCTGGATCGCGTTCTCACCCTCGAGCACCATCGCGACCACCGGACCCTCGGTCATGAAGGTGACCAGCGAGCCGAAGAAGGGGCGCGCGCTGTGCACGGCGTAGAAGCCCTCGGCCTGGGTCTGGCTGAGGCGGAGCGACTTCAGCGCGACCACGCGCAGGCCGGACTCCTGGATCTTGGCGAGGATGCCGCCCTGGTGACCGGAGGTGACGGCGTCGGGCTTGATGATGGCGAAGGTGCGTTGCGTATTGGTCATGGCGAGCGCGCGGAAGCTAGCAGATGGGCGCGGGGGGCGATAGGCGGCGGCGCGTGACACACCGCAAGGGCCGTCGCTCACGACATGGTCCGGGGGACGGTCAGCGGCGGGCCGTGAGCAGCTCGACGCGCAGGCCGGCGACCGGGTGGCGGGTCACGCCGCGCAGCCACGGCTGGGTCAGGTACCACGACTCGGGCTGATCGATCGGGCGCACCGGGACGGCCTCGCCCAGCATGCGCTCGAGCTGCGCGGCCGCGGCGTCGCGGGCCGGGCCGGTCGGGATGACCGCGAAGGCGGCGTAGGCGGCGTCGTAGGCGGGGTCGCAGAAGCCGCTGTAGTTGTCGGGGGCGGCGCAGGTGAAGGGGGCGAGGAAGCTGGCGGCGTCGTGATAGTCGGCGTCGTAGCGCAGGCTGAACAGCTGGGCGTCGCTGGTGCCGCCGAGGACGGCGTGGAGGTAGTGGGTGCGGTGGGTGACCTCGAGGGTGATGTCCAGCGGGCGCAGCGCGTCGCGCAGGATCGCGGCCTCCTGGCGCTCGCCCTCGCCGGTCTCGGTCCAGTAGCGCAGCGTCCGCGGGCCGGACACGCCGGCGGCGGCGAGGATCCGACTTGCCTGCTCGAGGTCGGCCGCGGGCGGGGCGAAGCGGTGGAGCGCGACGTCGTCGAGGTCGCCGCCGAGGGTGCGCGGGACGACGCGGGCGCGCTGCACGGCCCAGGCGTCGTTGCGGATCACGCGGTGGTAGCGGATCGCGTCGAAGGCGAGGGCGACGGCCTGGCGCAGCGCCCGGTGGCGGGCGTCGACGACGGGGTCGCTGTGCTGGCCGATGTCCGGGTCGCGCATGCGAAACACCAGCAGCGTCGTCGAGAGCGTCGGGAACCGGCGCAGGCGCGTGCCGGGGGGCGCGGCGTTGGGGACGAGGGCGCCGCTCGCGGGGTCGGCGACGACCTCGGCGAACTGGGCCTGGCCGGGCACGATCGCGGCGAGCTCGCCGGTCTGGAAGCTGCGCAGCGCCGGCTCCGGATCCGCGAAGTGACTGAACACGACCGGCGACTCGCACGGGACGCGCGGGCAGCCGGGCGGACCGGGCCGCGCGGGGGCGTCGAGGTTTTCCACGAGCGTGACGGTGCGCGGCAGCTCCGAGCGCGCGTGATCGAGGACGTAGTCGCCGCTGCCGACCGGGTGGCGCGCGAACGGCGGGTGCGCCGCGTCGCTGCCGTCATAGTACGCGACGCACTCGGGCGGCACGATCGCCAGCATCGGGTTGGCGAGCAGCGCGGGCAGCTCCGGCTGCGGGCGCGTGAGCTGCAGCGTGACGGTGTGCCGCTCGTCGTCGGCGACGATGCCGGGTCGCGCATCGCTACCCGCGTGGTAGGCGTCGAGCCCGACGATGCGCCCGGCGAGCAGCGCGTAGGCGGCGTGACGACCGGGGGTTATGCGCAGCAGCGAGGCCGCGATGTCGCTGGCGCGGATCGTTCGCGCCTGTCCTTTCAGACAGGTGTCGGCGGCGAAGCGGCGGGCCTGCTCGTCGGTGCGCAGCTCGAGCGTCCAGGTCAGCCCGTCGTCGCTGACGCGCGGATGATCTTTAAGGATTCGTGGGGCGAGGATGTCGGGTGCGTCATCGTCGGTCGCGGAGGGCGCCCACTCCAGCAGGGGGTCGAAGATCTGCGAGACGATCCGGCGGCTCGTCACGTCGCCGGCGTCGGCGGGGTCGAGCGAGCGGAGCTCCGTCTCCAGCGTCAGACGCAGCGGGCCGGGCGGGGCGCGTGGCACACCGTCGGCGTCGAGGCCGGCGTGCGGCGTCGCCGTGCAGGCCGCGAGCGCGAGCAGCGCGACGAGGGTCCTGATGCGGCGGCGGGCGCCGTGGCCGCGGACGAAACTGCGCGGCGCTGTGGTCGCTGTGTTAGCTTCCCGGCCATGGCTGAAGGCGGCAGCGTCATCCCGGGCACGATGTCCACGAGCGGCGGCACCAGCAGTGAGGCGGACTTCGCCCACCTGCATCTGCACACCCAGTACAGCCTGCTCGACGGGGCGATCCGCACCAAGGATCTCTGCAAGACCGTGAAGGAGCGCGGCATGACGTCGGTCGCCGTGACCGACCACGGCAACATGTTCGGCGCGCTGCAATTTTATCAGGAGGCCAAGGCGCAGGGCGTCAAGCCGATCTTCGGCTGCGAGGTCTA
>Ga0075163_10004808_pt1 | contig 18082 bp, 13 predicted proteins | sample JI1023141ADNA_FD_71478 | JGI IMG/M metagenome (GOLD analysis project Ga0075163, IMG submission 71478) | Wastewater effluent complex algal communities from Wisconsin, to seasonally profile nutrient transformation and Carbon sequestration -... | ecosystem: Engineered > WWTP > Effluent > Algae...
CAGGGCACGGTGTTCAGCGGGTTCACGTCGGTCAACGGCGTCAAGACCCCGCGCGAGGGCACCGAGCTGATCGGCGCGGAGTGGACGATCTCCGTCCAGGGCAAGGACAAGTACGGCAAGAACGTCACCGAGCAGTTCGTGCTCCGCGTCGACGACATCTACCCCGACCCCAAGGTCACCGACGAGGACGTGCTCCTCTACGAGATGTCGTACCGGCCCAAGAACAGCCAGGTCTGGGACGCGCTCTGCAAGAACCCCGACAACTCCCCGATCCCGGCGATCCCGCTCAACAACTACTGGGACCTCAAGACCGGCGACCGCGTCGACGACGACAGGGTCGTCACCTTCGCGTGCACCAACGGCGTGCTCGCCAAGTGCGTCGAGTGGGGCTACCGCCCGTGGGGCGAGGCCTGGACCTGTCCGAAGTGGGACAAGCCCAAGAACTGCGACCTCATCTCGCTGCAGGACCACCACCAGGCCTGCACCCGCATGGCCCGCGCCGACTACTGCGGCACCGGCGAGCCCTGGACCGTCAACGGCACCGCCATCGACATCTGGGACCACCTCTACCCGCAGATCGAGGCCCGCGAGGCGCCGACCTGGCAGATCGAGGCCGAGTGGAGCCCCGAGGGCGCCGAGTGCCTCCTCGACATCCGCCAGCAGGGCTGGAAGGCCATGGGCCAGTACCCGAGCTGCCCCGACAAGCACCGCAGCAAGGCCAAGAAGGACTGCGGCCAGTTCCAGGACGACGACACCCTGCTGGTCAGCGCCTTCAACAAGCCCAAGTGAGCCCGAGGGGCGCCGTCGCGCGTCGCCCGTCCGCGCGTGCGCTTGCGGGCGGACGCGGCGCTTGGTGTACCCTTCGAGTCGCCATGCCGACCGTCGAGTTCGACCGCGAGCGGACCGTGGAGGTCGACGACCCCGATCTCACCCTCCTGGAGATCGCGCGCGCGGCCGGCGTCCCGCACGCGTCGGCGTGCGGCGGCAACGGTCGGTGCTCGACCTGCCGCGTGATGATCCTCGAGCACCCGGAGAACTGCGAGCCGCGCAACGCCGTCGAGACCCGCCTGGCCCGCGCCAAGGGCTTCGACGACAACATCCGCCTGGCCTGCCAGACGCTGATCACCGGCCCCGTGAAGCTGCGCCGCCTCGTCATCGACGAGGAGGACGTGAAGATCGCCCAGGACGGCACGCCGCAGACGACCGGCAAGGACCGCCTGCTGACGATCCTGTTCAGCGACATCCGCAACTTCACGCCCTTCGCCGAGAGCCACCTCCCGTACGACGTCATCCACATCCTCGGGCGCTACTTTCGCAAGGTCGGCGAGCCGGTGCTGCGCCACGGCGGCTACATCGACAAGTACATGGGCGACGGCATCATGGCGATCTTCGGCCTCGACCGCGCGACCCCGACCGAGGCCTGCCTCGACGCCGTCGCCGCCGCGCTGCGCATGCTCGAGGCGCTCAAGGAGCTCAACGTCTACATCAGCAAGCAGTTCGACACCGAGTTCAAGATCGGCATCGGCATCCACGTCGGCTCCGTCATCGTCGGCGAGATGGGCCACCCCCAGAAGATGCACTTTACGGCCATCGGCGACACCGTGAACATCGCCAGCCGCATCGAGTCCGCGACCAAGGAGCTGCACGTGCCGCTGCTGGTCTCCGCGGAGGTCCGCGCGCTGCTCGGCGACGCCGCCCGCTACGGCGTGTGCGAGCGCGTCAACCTCAAGGGCAAGTCCGGCGAGCACCTGCTCTCCGAGGTCACCGGCCTCAACGTCGAGGTCCCCGAGACCCCACCGCCGCCCGGCGCCAAGACGCCGACGCCCTGACTCTTTTTAAAATTAGAATCGGCCGCGCACGCCGATCACCGCGCCGCCCGCCGTCGGACCGCCGGTCAGCGAGCAGCAGCCGCGAGCGCGGCGCAGGTTGGCCCCGTGGCCCGCGACCATCGCCGCGTCGAAGGCGATTAAAAAGCCGCCCTGGAACATCACCGACGCGCCCCAGCCGATGAAGCGCTGCGAGCCGTGGACGCGGCCCTGGTCCCACATCACGGCGCCGGCCATCACATAGAGGACGTCGAGCGCGAGGTTGACGGCGAACACCGCCTGCGCGCGCCCGGCCCGGCCGCGCGCCGCGGCGATGCCGAGCCGCAGCGGCTCGCGCCGGCTGTTGGCCAGGCCGATCGCGCCGAGCGTCAGGTTGACCGTGTTCCACAGCGCGTTCATCTCGTGGACGTGGCGCCACGCGCCCTCGGCGGTGAAGCTGCCGACCGCGCCGACGCCGATGTTGGCGATCGCCCACCCGGTCAGCACGCCCATGCCGGCCTGCTGCGTGACGATCCGCCGGCGATTGAAGCGTAGCTCCGCGGACGCGGGCCCCGGCACCGGAGCCGCGACGGCGGCCGACGTGGGACCCGATACGGGGGCCGACGCGGAGGCCGACGCGAGACCTGATACCGGGCCCGACGCGGGCGCCAGCGCCAGCGCCAGCGCGAGGGAGGGGCAGGGCATCGCGTCGCGAAGATCGCACAGCCCCGGGCGTCGCGCACCCGCGCCCGCATATGCTACGAACGGGCGTGCCCGAGCTCCGCCCGGCCCCCGACCTGCCCGCGCAGCTGCGCCGTGAGCTGCCGCTGCGGCGCTTCCTCTACACGCTGCAGCACGGGCCCGACGCCGGCCGCGACCTGCACTTCATCGACCACGGCGAGCCCGCGGCCCCGGTCGCGCTGCTGCTGCACGGCAACCCGACGTGGAGCTTCTTGTGGCGCAAGGTCATCGCCGGGCTGCCGCGCATGCGCTGCGTCGCGCCGGACCTGCTCGGCTTCGGGCTGTCGGGCAAACCGAGGGCCCTCGCCGACCACTCGGTCGACCGCCACGCCGACGCGATCGCCGAGCTCGTCACGACCCTCGACCTGCGGCGCGTCGTGCTCGTCGCCCAGGACTGGGGCGGCCCGATCGGGGCGGCCGTCGGCGCGCGCCTGCCCGACCGCTTCGCCGGGGTCGTGCTCGCCAACACGTCGGTGCTCGTGCCCAAGCACCCGCGCGGCACGTGGTTTCACCGCTTCGCCCGCGTGCCCGTCATCGCCGACCTCGTGTTCCGCGGCCTCGGCTTCCCGCAAGGCGCGCTGTGGATCGCGCAGGGCGACCGCGCGTCGATCAAGGGCGCGGTCGCGGCCGCCTACCGCTGGCCGCTGCGCCGCCTCGCCGACCGCGCCGGACCGCTGGCGCTCGCGCGCATGGTCCCGAGCTCCGCGGCCCACCCGAGCATCCCGGCCCTGCGCCGCGCCGAGGCGTGGATCCGCGGCTTCACCGGCCCGATGGCGCTGGTCTGGGGCGAGCGCGACCCGATCCTCGGCAAGGCCCTGCGCCGCCACGTCGAGGCGTTCCCCGCCGCGACCGTGACCCGCACCCAGGCCGGCCACTTCTTGCAGGAGGAGGTCCCCGACGAGATCGCCGCGGCCGTCCGCGACGTCGCCCGCCGCGCCGGCCTCGCGTCCGACTGAGGCCACGACGGCGGCCTGCCGTAGCCTGTCCTGACGGACATGTCTGTGCCGACATGTCCCCGCGGACAGGTCCTGACGGACAGGGTCGTTCGGGCATGTCCAAGAGGACATGCCCGAACGAGCAGCCACCGATCAGCCCGCGGCGGCGGCCTTCCTGGCCGGCTTCGCGGGCTTGCCGGGCTTCGCGGGCTTGCCGGGCTTCGCGGGGTCGTGCTGCGCGTGCCAGGCGGCGAGCACGGCGGCCTCGCGCTCGCGGGTGATGCCGGCGCGGAGCTTGGCGCGGCGCTCGGGCGGGAGCGTCGCCCACCAGTCGAGGGTCGCGCGCACGGTGTCGGGGAGCGGGCGGTAGGTCAGGCCGCGGGCGATCGCGCGGGCGCTGCTCGAGGTGGTCATGCCGACGCCGTCGCCGACCGGCGGGACCCACACCGGCATGTCGCTCCACGGCGCGACCTGCTGGGCCTCGAGGAACTCGGCGTCGGCCCAGGTGAACCGCGCGTCGCTGCCCGACGCCGTCTTGCACGCGCCGAGCATCGCCTCGACCGTCAGCGTCTCCGCGGGTCCGTTGGCGTTGAACACGCCGACGTGGCCCTTCTCGAGCGTCGTGATGATGAAGGCCGCGAGGTCGCGGACATCGATCAGCTGGACCGGGTCGGCGGGGTTGCCGGGCGCGAGCACCTCGCCGCCCTGGGCCACGCGCACCGGCCAGTAGGTGAAGCGGTCGCTCGGGTCGCCGGGCCCGACGATCAGGCCGGGGCGGATGGTGGTCGTGCGCCCGGGCAGCGTCGCCTCGACGGCCTGCTCGCACAGCGCCTTGAGCGCGCCGTAGGTCCGCTCGTCGATGACCTCGGTCTTGGGGTCGTCGATCACCGACACCGGGTGGGTCTCGTCGAGGCCCGGCGTGGTCGTCTGCGTGTACACCGAGATCGACGAGACGAACACGTACTGGCGCACGTTCGGGGCCAGCAGCTCCGCCGACGCGCGGACCACCCGCGGGACGTAGCCCGAGGTGTCGATCACGGCGTCCCAGCGGCGGTCGCGGAGCGCGCTCAGGTCGCCGTCGCGGTCGCCGCGGAGCTTCTCGACGTCGGGGAAGAGGTTGGGCCGGGTCTTGCCGCGGTTGAACAGGGTGGGGGTGTGGCCGCGCTGCTGCATGACCTCGACCAGGTGCGGGCCGAGGAAGCCGGTGCCGCCGAGCACGAGGATCTTCAGGTGCTCGCCGCCGAGCAGCACGGGCTCCGGCGCCAGCGGCGGGTCGTTCTTCACGGTCGCAGGTCCGGGCTCCGGCGGGGTGGTCCCCGGCTCCGGCTCGCTCGCCCGTCGACACGCTGCCAGGCCGGCGAGCGCGCCGGCGTACCGCAAGAAGTTTCGTCGCTGGATCGCCATGCTGAGAGTCTATCCCCCGCGCCGCGGCGGCTGCAGAGCCCACCGGCGCCGTCTTGGGACCCGCCCGCCGGTCGCATGGTTTCGCCGGCCGTCCGCGGCGTCCGCACGCCGGCCCGGACGGCCGCCCCCGGCCCGCCCCGCGGCGACGGAAGTATGCTCGCCCCGCGATGACGCCCCCGCCCCCGCGCGACGAACCCCGGGCCCCCTGGGCAGCTCTCGAGGACATGTCCGCAGGGACAGGTCCCGGACGACCCGGACCCGGGCTGCGCCTGCTGCGGACCCTCGTGTCCGTCGAGCGCCACGAGGTCGCCGCGACGCTGTGGTCGGCCGCGCTGTTCTTCACGCTGCTGTCCAGCTACTACGTCATCCGCCCGCTGCGCGAGGCGCTGGGCCTGACCGGCGGCGTCAAGTCGCTGCAGTGGATGTTCACCGCGACCTTCGTGATGATGCTGCTGGCGGTCCCGGTGTTCTCGTGGGTGGTCGCCCGCTGGCCGCGCCAGGTCTTCATCCCCGGGGTGTACCGCTGCTTCGCGGCGATGCTGCTCGGCTTCTTCGCCGCGCTGCAGCTGGCCAGCGACGCGGCGCTGGTGGTCGTGGCGCGCGTGTTCTACGTGTGGGCGGCGGTGTTCAGCCTGTTCGTGGTCTCGGTGTTCTGGGAGTACATGGCCGACGTGTGGCGCCGCGACCAGGGCGAGCGGCTGTTCGGCTTCATCGCCGCGGGCGGCACGGTCGGCGCGCTGGTCGGGCCGGCGCTGACGGGCCTGCTCGCGCCGCGCATCGGCCCGGCCTACCTCATCCTGCTGTCGGTGGCCGGCCTCGAGCTCGCGACCCTGTGCGTGCGCCGCATCGGCCGCGCCGCGCCGGCGGCCGCGGGCCCGCAGGCGCGCGCGCAGGGGCACGACGCGGCGATCGGCGGGGGCGTGTTCGCCGGCTTCACCCTCGCGCTGTCGTCCCCGCGCCTGCTCGGCATCTGCGGCTACGTGCTGATGCTGGCGATCACCGGCACCTTCCTCTACTTCGAACAGATGACGATCGTCGAGGCGACGATCTCCGACCCCGCCGGGCGCACGGTGCTGTTCGCCAACATCGACCTCGCGGTCAACGTCGCCACGATCGTGCTGCAGACGGCGGTGCTCGGGCGCGTGCTGCCCCGCGTCGGCCTCGGCTGGACCCTCGCGGCGCTGCCGCTGGTCACGCTGCTGGCGCTGCTGAGCCTCGGCGCGGCGCCGATCCTGATGGTCGTCGTCGGCGCCCAGATCGCCCGCCGCGCGGCCGACTACGCGGTGTCGAAGCCGGCCCGCGAGGTGCTGTTCACGCTCGTCGACCGCGAGTCGAAGTACAAGGCCAAGAACTTCATCGATACGGTGGTGTACCGCGGCGGGGACGCGCTCAGCGCGTGGGTGTTCTCGGGCTTCAAGGCGCTCGGGCTCGGGCTCGCCGGGCTCGCGTTCGTGGCGGCGCCGCTGGCCGCCGTGTGGGTGGCGGGGAGCTTCCTGCTCGGGCGCGCGGCTCGCCCGGGGCCGCGAGCGACATGTCCCGAAGAGCAGGTCACTCGCGCAGGACCCAGAGCCCCTTGAGCCACGCCGCCCCGCCGATCTGCTGGCTGCGCGGCGCGCCCGGGTACGAGAACGGGACGAAGGTCGCGTAGGGCACCGCCGGGAAGAAGTCGAAGCAGTGCCCGACCTCCTGCTGGTGCACCAGGTCGTCGGTGATCGAGATGCTGTAGCCGAGGAACGGCGTCGGCGCGTCGAGCATGCACAGGGCCTGGACGTCGCCCATCGCCCAGCCCTCGAGGTTCTGCAGCTCGCCGAAGCTGTCGCGGATCTGGTGGAAGTCGGGCGAGTCGGGCTTCGCCCAGTCGTCGCCGCAGCACGGGCCCTGCTTGACCAGCGCGAACTCGCCGGTGCCCTGCTTCTGCTGGTACGCGAAGAACTGCTCGCCGGCGACGAGCGTGACGTTGCTGTCGACCTCGCCGTCCGCCGTGAAGCCGTCGCCGTGGTAGATCGGGAGGACGCCGAGATCGGGGAAGCGCGCGGCCCGGTCGCCGCTGGCGACCCACGTGTGCGTCACGGTGTCGAGGACGTGGAAGGTCGCGTCGGTGAGGGCGTAGAGGAGGCCCTCGGAGTTGAGCGGGAAGGCGGTGCGGATCGGCGCGGTCGGGCCGTGCTTGGTGTCGGGGTCGACCGGGTGGCGCTGCCACTCCTTCGCGCCCTGCGGCAGCACCCAGTAGGCGCAGGTCTCGAGGTGCTCGTCGCAGATCTGCGGGCTCCACGTGCAGTCCGACTGGCACTTGCGCGTCAGCAGGCCGCAGCTGTCGCACTGCGCGCCGAGCTCGACCGTGCCCGCCTCGCACTCCGCGGCGAGCTCGCAACTCGTCGCGGGGCCGGTGGTGCCCGTCGTCGGCGCGTCGCCGCTCGAGCCCGTGGTCGGCGCGCTCGTCGGGGCGTCGGTGGCGCCGCTGCTCGTCGCCTCGGCGGTCGAGGCGGGGTCCGTGCTCGTCGGCGCGTCGGCGGTCGTCGGGGACGAGGACTGACCGCCGTCGGTGAAGCAGGCGGCGAGCGGGAGGAGCAGGAGCAGGGTCGAGCGCGGCGCGGGCATGGGGAGGCGCCGCAGTGTACCCGCCGGGCGCACGGTCTCCGCGGCAGGTTCGGCGCGGCCCGTCGTTGCGCGCGGAGCATCGTTTCGCGCGGGGCGTCGTCCCGCGCGTCGCGTCCGGCGAGCCGTCGCCGGGCGGCGCGCGGGTGGGGTCACTGCGGGAGGGCCTGCAGGCGGATGCCGGCGCCGGTCATGTCCGAGTAGGTGTAGGGGCCGACCAGGCCGCCGACGGTCTGGGCCTGCAGGGTGTCGGGGTCGACCTTGAAGGCCAGGTTGGCGCTCTGGTCGACGACCCACACGAAGCCCTCGATGTCGATGCTGACGCCGACGGTGGTGCTGCAGCCGGGGAGGTTGATCGCCGGGTTGACGATCGTGTTGTTGATGGTGTCGACCTGGACCAGGCAGCCGCCGCCGTTCTTGGCGATCCAGCCGCGGCCCTCGCCGTCGACCTGGAGGCCGCGAAGGCACCCGCCCGGGCTGCCGACGGTGATGAACTTCTCGTTCTTGGCGTCGAAGGTGACGACCTGGCCGCTGCAGCCGCCGAACCACGGGTCGCCGTCGCCGTCGAGCGCCATGCCGTACGACGACACGTTGCTCAGGACCGGGTCGTTCCACATCTTGTAGGTGTTGTCGGCGTGGTTGATGCGGACCAGCGGGCCGTGCCAGCCGGCGACCCAGAAGTCGTGGTTCTTGTCGACGGCGCCGCCGTACGGGCCCCACGAGTTCTTGTTGCCCCACACCGGGACCTTGACCTCGGCCAGCTTGGTGCCGTCCTGGGCGAGGTGCCAGAAGTAGGCCTCGCCGGCCTGGCCGTACCAGCCCATCCACAGGGTCTGGGTCTTGAACTCGCAGGAGACGGGGTCCTGGTCGTCGAAGTCCCAGCCGAGCGGGCGCGGGCCCTTCTGCTCGTTGCCGAGGTTACCGGGGTTGATCGGGACGTTCCACAGCTGGCACTCGTCGGCGCCCCAGGGCTTGACGTCGGCGGCGCCGGTCGAGGTGTCGATCATGCCGTTGCCGTTCTTGTCGACGCAGTCCTCCGGGGCGGCGGCGTAGGCGGTGACCGAGCCGGCGACGCGGTTGGCGACCGCGGCGAAGCGGCCGTCGACGTTGACCGCCGTGCGCGACGGGCTCGAGTTCTGCATCGGGTCGGTGCGGTAGCGGCCGACCTCCTTCAGCGTCGTCGTGTCGATCTTCGAGACGGTGCCCTGGCTCGAGTTGGCGATCCAGATGTAGCTGAAGTCGAAGTTGCCGCCGCCGCCCTCCTGCTGGTCGCACGGCACGATCTTGCAGGTGTTCGAACAGCTGTCCTTGTCGACGTCGTTGCCGTCGTCGCACTCCTCGCCCGGCTCCGGCAGGCTGTTGCCGCACACCGGCGCCGGCTCGCCCGTGCTCGAGCTGCCGTCCGAGACCCCGAGCGTGGTGTCGCCGGTGCTCGTGCCGGTGCCCGTGCTCGTGCTCGTGCCCGGCTCCGTCGACGTCAGCGGGTCGGTCGTCGACGAGCTCGAGGTCGACGGGTCGACCGGACCCGTGCTCGCGGTCGTGCTCCCGGTGCCCGTCGCCGTGCCCGTGCCGACGTCCTCCGTGGTCGCGGCCGTCGGCGTGTCGGGGCCGGTCGGCGTCTCGCTGGTCGCCGGCTCGGTCCCGGTGATGGTCAGCGGGCCGGTGCTCGCGCCGCTGGCGCTGACGGTGGCGTCGCCGCTGTCGCCGCAGCCGGCGAGCGCGAGGACACAAAAGGAAGGGGCAAGGAAGTTGCGCATACCCGCGCAAGCTACCACGGCGTGGCGCGCAATTGAGGGGAAACCCTCGTTTTTATCCAGGAAGAAGCCTCAGATCCGACTCAGGACCGGGGGGTCTCCTTGTCCTTGCGCTGGACGGAGAGGATCTGACAGACGCGGTCGACGATGGTGTCGAGGCTGGCGGGCTTCTGGATGCAGCCCACGGCGCCCAGGTGGCCCTGGATCTCCATCAATTGCTCGATCGGGAGGCCGCTGAGGATGACGACGGGGAGCGGGCGGACGTCCCCGACGTTGGCGGCGCGGCGGACCATCTTCATCGCCGTGTCGCCGCGCATGTCCGGGAGGTTGATGTCGAGGAGCAGGAGGTCGGGCTGGAAGCGCAGCACGACGGCGACGAGCAAAAACCCCTTGTCGAGGGTCTCGACGGCGAAGCCGGCCTCGGTCAGCGCGCCCTTGACCACCCTGGCCGTCGCGGCGTCGTCTTCAACCACCAGTACCCGCGGTGCTCGTGTCGTCACGGCATGAGAGGTTGCCCATGAACGCCTGTGCCGTCCAGAGCAAACTGGCGCCGGTGTGCGCCACGACGCGGCACGACGCGGCGCGATGAGCCCCGGCGGGGCCCGGCGCGGGTGGGGCCTTGCGCGGCGGCTGGTGCTCGTGCGAGAGATTTCGGCCTGTGGCTATCCAGCCCCTGGCGCTCGCCCGCGCGGTCTGCTCGCGGGCACGGGCGCGCGGCGGCTGCGCTGGGCGGGTGCGCGGGCCGGCCGGGGGTCGACGGTGAATTACGCCGCGGTGCTGGTGTTCGCGGCGACGTACGTGCTGGTCGCTACGCGGCGGCTGGCGTGGCTGCCGATCGGTCGCACGGCGGGGGCGCTGCTCGGGGCCGCGGCGATGGTGGCGATCGGCGCGCTGACGCCGGCGCAGAGCTTCGCCGCGATCGATCACGACACCATCCTGCTGCTGTTCGCGATGATGCTGCTGATGGCCTACCTCGAGCGCGGCGGGCTGTTCGAGCGCGTCGCGCTCGGGGCGCTGCTGCTCGCGCGCACGCCGGCGCAATTGCTGGTGCTGGTCGCGGTGCTCGCGGCCGGGCTCTCGGCGTTCTTCGTCAACGACGCGGTGTGCCTGCTGCTGACGCCGGTGGTCGTCGGCGTCGGCGTGCGCGCCGGGCTGCCGCTCGCGCCGTACCTGCTGGCGATCTGCACCTCGTCCAACCTCGGCAGCGCGGCGACGCTCGTCGGCAACCCGCAGAACATGATCATCGGCAGCATGGGCGGGCTCGGCTTCACCGAGTTCATGGGCCTGGCCGGGCCGCCCGCGCTCGTCGGCGTCGCCGTCAACACGCTGCTGCTGTGGCTGTGGTACCGCCGCGACCTGCCGCCCGGGCCGCTCGCGGTCCGCTCGAGCCCGGCGCGCCCGCTCGACCCGCTGGTCGTCCCGGTCGCGCTGCTGGTGTGCGCGGGCTTCATCGCCGGGCTCCACCTCGGCTACGTCGCGCTGGCCGGCGCGCTCGTGTTCGTCGTCCGCGATCGCGAGCCGCCCGAGGCCGCGCTGGCGCGCGTCGACTGGGGCCTGCTGGTGTTCTTTTGCGGGCTGTTCATCGTCGTCCACGGCCTCGCGGCGACCGGCGTGGTCGCGTGGGCCTGGGACCGCGCCGCGCCGGCCCAGCTCGCCGCGCCGGCCCAGCTCGCCGCGTTCTCCGGGCTGCTGGCCGCCGGCTCCAACGTGGTTTCCAACGTGCCGATGGTGCTGCTCGCGGGCCCGCAGGTCGCCGCGTACGCCGACCCGACGCTGGCCTGGGTCGCGCTCGGGCTGGCGACGACGGTCGCGGGCAACCTCACGCTGCTCGGCTCGGTCGCCAATCTCATCGTCGCCGAGCAGGCGCGGCGCCACCACGAGCTCGGCTTCCTCGAGTACCTGCGCTTCGGCGTGGTCTCGACCCTGGTGACTCTCCCGATCGTCATGGCGACGCTGTGGCTCGTACGGTCGCTGTTCGGGGACTGACGACCTGGCCGCAAGGACAGGTCGTGCGGGGCGAGCCGGCGCGCCCTGCGGGACCCGAACCGGCCCCGGGGCTTTCGCGGCGGTGCGCTCGCCGGCTGCCTGGGGTCGGGCCCCCGCTTGCCTGTCAAGTTCGTGGGGCCCTATTGTGAGGGGTCTGTTGGAACGGCGCTCCCTGGCCATGTCTCACCCGGATCTCGAGGTCTCCCCGCTCGCCGAGGCCGCTGCGCACGCAGGTGCGCTCGACGCCGCGGAGGTCGTCGGCCTCGTCGCGGCCGCGGACGACGTCCTGTGGTCGTACTCGCCGCTGCTCGACCGGACGCTGTATCTGCACCCGACGAGCCCCGGCGCGTCGCGGGCGGTCGACGCCGGGGCCTGGCGCGCGGCGGTCCACCCGGACGACCGCGAGCGGTTCGCCGCGGCGCTCCAGCAGGCGTTCGCGACCGGCCAGGCCGAGCTCGTGTATCGCATGTGCCGGGCCGACGGCGAGGTCCGGTGGCTGCACGACCGGGCCCGCCGCGTCGACGACCCGGACGGCGGCGTGCGCATCGTCGGCTTCGCCCGCGACGTGACCGGCTTCAAGCGCACGGAGACCCACGCGGAGCTGATGGACGCGGTGGTCGCGACGGTCAGCGAGGGCCTCTCGGTCAGCGACGAGCGCGGCCGCTGCTCGGTGTTCAACCCGCAGATGGAGACGATCACCGGCTACACGCAGGCCGACGCCGAGCGGGCCGGCCTGTTCACGCGGCTGTTCCCGGACCGCGGCGTGCGCAAGCGGGCGGTCGCGACGATGGCGCAGGCGTGGCGCGGCGAGGACCTCGTCAACCAGCAGTGGCGGATCGTCCGCAAGGACGGGCGTCCGCGCGACGTCCTGATCTCGACGCGGATCCTCGGGCAGGGCGGGGCGCGCCGGCTGCTCGCGGCGGTCCGCGACATCACCGAGCGCTGCCGGTCCGACGAGGAGCGCTGGGCCGTCGAGCGCCGCCTCCGCGAGGCCGAGCGGCTCGAGAGCCTCGGCGTGATGGCCGGCGGCATCGCCCACGACTTCAACAACCTGCTGCACGCGATCCTCGGCTTCGCCGAGGTGGCCGCGCTGGCGACCGCCCCGGGCTCGCCCGCCGCCGACGCGCTCAGGCAGGTCGAGATCGCCGGCCTGCGCGCGGCCGAGCTCACGCGCCAGATGCTCGCCTACGCCGGGCGCTCGCGGTTCGTGCCGCGCATCGTCGACCTGTCGCGCATCGCCGAGCGCGCGCGCCCGCTGCTCGCCGCGTCGCTGGCCCCGGGCCAGCGCCTCGAGCTCGACCTCGCCGGCGAGCTGCCGCCCGCCGACGCCGACCCGGCCCAGATCCGTCAGGTGCTGATCAACCTCGTCGCCAACGCCAGCGAGGCGCTCGGCGAGCGCGGCGGCCGCGTCGTCCTGCGCACCGGCTCGCTGCGCTGCGACCGCGACTACCTCGCCGCCTGCTACCCCGACGACGGCCTATCCCCCGGCACCTACGTGTTCCTCGAGGTCGAGGACGACGGCTGCGGCATGACCCCCGCGGTCCGCGGGCGCCTGTTCGACCCGTTCTTCTCGACCAAGTTCACCGGCCGCGGCCTCGGCCTCGCCGCCGTCCTCGGGGTCGTCCGCGGCCACCGCGGCGCGCTCGCGGTCACCAGCGCCCCCGGGGTCGGCACGGTCATGCGCGTGCTGCTCCCGGCGGCGTACGGCCTGGCCTGAGGGGCATGTCCGCGAGGGCATGTCCCTTGGGGCATGTTCGAACGGGCATGTCCGAACGGGCATGTCCCCGGGGACAGCTCAGGTCGGGCGCGCGTCGAGGGCCTGGCGCACGCGCAGCGCCAGCGCCTCGAAGCCGCAGGGCACGACCAGCGGGTCGCCGGACGGGACCGGGGCGCCGGCGGGGGCGAGCCACAGCACGCGCAGGTCGGGCGCGGGCTCCCGCAGGCGGCGCAGCGCGTCGGCGGGGCCGGGCAGGGCGGTCGACAGCAGCGCGAGCGCGACCCGGACGTCCGGCGCCTGCAGCAGGCCGAGCGCGGCCTGGAGGTCGTCGGCGGCGAGCACGAGGTAGCCGAGGTGGCGCAGCACGGCGGCGACGATCTGGCGCAGGCCGACGTCGTCCTCGACGAGCAGCAGCGCCTCGGTGCCGCGCACGTCGACGACGGGCCGCGGGTCGGGCGCGTGCGGGCGCGGGGCGGAGAACACCCGCGGGAGGTAGACGTCGCGCAGCACGGCGCCGTGGGGCCCGCGGCCGGGGTGCAGCGCGCCGCCGGCCTGCGCCGCGATCGCGCCCGCGAGCGCGAGGTGCAGGCCGGGCTCGCCGTCGTCGTCGACGCGGCCCTCCGCGTCCGCCTCGGCCTGCAGCCGGACCCGCACGTACTCGCCGGCCGGCAGCGCCAGCGCCAGCGCGCGCGCGGCCGGCAGCGTCTCCGGGCTGACCTCGAGCGCGACCCGCCCGCGCCCGCCGAGCCGCTCGCGCGCGTCGCGGGCCAGCAGCGCGAACAGCTGCTCGAGCAGCCGCGCGTCGACGCGGGCCACGCAGCGCAGCGCCGGCGCGGCCAGCCCGAGCGCCACGTGCTCGCCGAGCAGCCGCGCGAGGGTCGGCTCCATGCGCGCGAGCAATTGCCCGGGCACCAGCTCGGCGGGCTCGGCGAGCTGGCGCCGCGCGAAGATGCCGAGCTGGCGGGCGAGGTCGTCGACGACGCGGCCGGCGTGGGCGAGGCGGTCGATCGCGGCGGGGTCGGTCGCGGCGGCGGCGACGTCGCTGGCGATCGCCGCGGCGAGCGGGCGCAGGTCGGCGCCGACCCCCGCGGCCAGGCGCCCGATCGCCGCCACGCGCTGCGCGGCCTGCAGCTGGTTCCCGAGCTGGACGCGGGCGCTGATGTCCTCGCGTACAACCAACACGCCGCCGCCGTCGAGCGGGACCCGGTGGGCGTGAAACCACAGCTCGCGCCCGCCGGGCAGCGCCACCGACTCGACCCCGTGAAGCTGCGCCGCGCCGGCGAGCGCCGCCCGCTCGCGCCGCAGCGCCGCCGCCCCGTGATCGCCCGACTCGGCGCGCAGCGGCAGCTCGGCGTCGACGCGCCCGAGCACCTGCGCGGCCGTCAGCCCGCTCGCCCGCGCGAACGCCCGGTTGACCCCGCGGTAGCGCAGCCCCGCGTCCTTCCACGCGACCCGCTGCGGCAGGTGGTCGAGGACCTGCTGCAGACAGCGCGCCGCCAGCCACCCGCCGAGCCCGGCCGCGAGCCCGCGCAGCGCCGTCATCTGTCCCGAAGACCATGGCCCATCGGACAGGTTACCGGCGAGCAGCAGCGCGGCCGGGGGCGCGCCGTCGACCGCCGGGACCGGCGCGAGGGGGCCCGCGGGCACCGGCGCGAGCAGCACGGCGGAGGTGAGGCCGAGGCGCAGCGCGGCGCGCTCGCCGGCCCCCAGCTCCGCGGCGCTGCCGGCCGCGCCGAGGCCGTCGACCAGCGCGCTCGACCACGCGGCGGGCAGGCGCAGCTCGAGCTCCTGCGGGGCGACGCGGCGCTCGCGGAGGCCGAGCGCCCGGACCTGGGCGAGCCCGTCGCGCAGCTGTACGAGCGCGAGCAGCTCGGCTCCGACGGCCTCGGCGAAGCCGGCGAGCACGCGCTCGGGCGGCTCGGCGCGCGCGGCCTCCAGCGCGGCGGCGAGGCCGGCGAGGCAGCGATCGTCGCCAGGGGGCAGGGAGGTGGGCTCGGGCATCGCCGCGGCGGGAGTCTACAGGACCGCGCGCGGCCCCGGCGACCCGGACGCGCGCGCGCCGGAGATTCGCCCGGCGCGCCGCCCTCGGCTAGTGTGCGCGCGATGCCCAGCCTCCCGAGCGCGCTGCTCCTCGACCTCGACGGCACGCTGATCGACAGCGAGAAGGTCCACGTGGCCGGCCTGGCCCGCTTCTGCCGCGACCGCGGGCTCGCGCTCGAGCCGCACGAGCTGCTTTACGTGATCGGCCACGGCTGGCAGGAGATCTACCGCGAGCTGCGCCTCGGCGAGCGCCTCGGGGTCGACCGCGCCGCGGTCGTCGCCGGCACGCTCGCCGCGAAGGAGGCGCTGTTCGGCGAGGGCCTGATGATGCCGGTGCTGCCCGGCGCGCGCCAGATCTTCGCGCTCGCCCGGTCCGCCGCGATCCCCGCGGCGATCGTCACCGGCTCCGCGCGCCTCGAGGTCGAGCAGGCGCTGCCCGCCCTCGACCTGCGCCCCGGCGACCTCGCCGCGATCGTGTGCGCCGACGACGTCGAGCGCGGCAAGCCCCACCCCGACGGCTACCTGCGCGCCGCGAAGCTGCTCGGCGTCGCGCCCGCGCGCTGCCTCGTGATCGAGGACAGCGAGCCCGGCGTCGCCGCCGGCCTGGCCGCGGGCATGCGCGTCGTCGCCAGCGCCGCCGGCAACCCGCCGCCGGGCGCCACCGGCCACCAGGACCAGTCCCGCGCGCACCGCAGCGTCGCCTCGCTCGCCGGCCTGACCCTCGCCGACCTCGCCGCCCTGATGACGGAGCCCGGCACGTGAGCCCGGCGCGAGCGGCCCGGGCGCGAGCGGCCCGGACTCGGCCCGCCGCGACGCGACCGGCCGTGAAGCGACCTGTCCCGATGGACAGGGCGTTCGGGTCATGTCCGCCCGGTCATGTCCCTTCGCACAGGGACCTCCGGGCATGTCCGTTCGCGCATGTCCCTGCGCACAGGGCCGATCGAGCATGTCCGCGCGGACACCTCGGGGAGCCGCGGTGAGCGGGCCGGCGCTGGTGCTGCTGCCGGACGGCGACGCGCGGGTCGACGCCGGGCGGCCGGTGCTCGGCGTGGCGCCGGGGCTGCGGCTGGCCGAGGCGGCGCGGCGGGCCGGCTTCACCGCGGTGTACGTGGTCCCGGGGGCGCGGGTGAGCCCGCCGGGCGCGGCCCTCGGGTCCGCGGGAGATCGCGTCGACGCGGCCGCGCTGGTCGCCCTCGAGAGCGCCGCGATCGAGCCCGCCGCGCTGCAGCGGCTCGTGCGTGCCGACGGCGAGGGGAGCATTTACGACGAGCGCGGGCGGCCGGTCGCGTGGTGGAGCGCACGGCTCGCGCGCGTGCCCGCGGTGCTGCCGGTCAGCGAGGCGCTGCGCTCGCCGGAGGCGCCTGCGCCCGGCGAGGTCGCGCGGCTGGTCGACCCGGACGATCGACCGCGCATGGAGGCGTTGATCGTGCGCGCCGTCGCGGGTCCGGGGTCCGCGGCGGTGGAGTCGCCGTGGTGGCGCTGGCTCGAGCTGCCGCTGCTGCGCTGGTTATGCGCGCGGGGTCGGCCGCCGGGGCAGCTCGAGGTCGGTGCGCTGTTGCTCGCCGCGCTCTCGGGCGTGCCGGCGCTGCTCGCGTCGCGGCTCGGGCTCGTGCTGGCCGCGGGCATGCTGCTGGTGGGCGTTCAGCTCGCCGCGCTGCTGCCGGAGCTGCGGCGCTTGCTGGCGGCCGGGGGGGGGTCGCGGGCTGGCTGGCTGACCCCGGCGATCCTGCCGTTCGGGCACGCTTCCCTCGCGGCCGCGCTGACCTATCAGCTCGTCGCGGCCGCGGGGCGCACCGGGGTGGCCGATCTCGTGTTGCTCGTGCTCGGCGGCGCGGCCGTGCTGCTGTCGCTGGCGCAGGCGCGCGCCGTGCTGCGCGGGCGGGCGGCGCCGTTCGAGCTGCCGAGCGCCGAGGGCTTCGCGGCCCAGCTCGAGGTGCCGTTGCCGGCGTGGCTGCGGACCCCGGTGCGCGCCGAGGTCCTGGTGTTTCTCCTGGCGTGGATCGGCGCCCCGGGCCTGCCCTGGGGCGTGCTCGTGGCCGTCGGTCTGGCGCGGCTGTGGCGGTGGTTCATCGGCCACCCTGACGCGCGCGCGGGCTGACGTCCGACCTGACCTGGCCCGAAGGGCATAAACGGCGGCGCGGGCGAGCGACCGATCTCGCGACCGATCTCAGTGATGCGCGCCATCATCGTCGATCGCTCGCGTGCGTCTGCGCCGAGGTCCGCGTCCGCCGCCCGCGTGCTCGCTCGCGCCGGCTCATGTGGGCGGTGTGATCCGCGAGCACGGCGTTTGACCCCGTTTTTGGCGGGTGCTAGCTTTCCCGGGTCTACGCGCTTTCCCGCGTGGACGCCCGTCTCATGCGCAAGATCCCCCTGCTTCCGCTCCGCGAACTCATTGTCTTCCCGCACGAGGTCGTCCCGCTGTTTGTCGGGCGCGAGAAGTCGATCAACGCCCTGGAGGAGGCGATGGCCACCGACCGCGCGATCCTCCTGTGCGCGCAGAAGAAGGCCAAGGTCAACGACCCGCGCCCGGAGGGCATCCACAACTTCGGGACCATCGGCAGCATCATCCAGCTGCTGCGCCTGCCCGACGGCACCGTGAAGGTCCTCGTCGAGGGCAAGAGCCGGGCCCGCATCGGCCGCTACATCGACCACGACAAGTACTTCCTGGTCGAGGCCGAGGTCCTGGAGACCCCGCCGGTCAGCGCGGAGGACGAGCCCGAGATCGCCGCCCTGATGCGCTCGGTCCAGCAGACCTTCGAGAACTACGTGAAGCTCAACAAGCGCGTGCCGCCGGAGCTGGCGGTCAGCGTGCAGAACATCGACAACCCGTCGCGCATGGCCGACACCATCGCGGCGCACGTCAACTTCAAGCTCTCGGCCAAGCAGGAGCTGCTCGAGACCGAGTCCATCCGCGCCCGCCTGGAGAAGCTCTACGAGCTGATGCAGAACGAGATCGAGATCCTCCAGGTGGAGAAGAAGATCCGGACGCGCGTCAAGAAGCAGATGGAGAAGAACCAGAAGGAGTACTACCTCAACGAGCAGATGCAGGCGATCCAGAAGGAGCTCGGCAGCCAGGACGAGTTCAAGAACGAGATCGCCGAGCTC
>Ga0075163_10004809_pt1 | contig 18081 bp, 12 predicted proteins | sample JI1023141ADNA_FD_71478 | JGI IMG/M metagenome (GOLD analysis project Ga0075163, IMG submission 71478) | Wastewater effluent complex algal communities from Wisconsin, to seasonally profile nutrient transformation and Carbon sequestration -... | ecosystem: Engineered > WWTP > Effluent > Algae...
CGCGACGCGAATGCGATCCGGACTTGCGACGGCGACTCGAGAACCCCACGAGAGCTGCCAATCGTCGGCCGACGAGCCCGCGCACCCTCGCGGCACGTGTGGGGATCGGCCGATACTCCTTTGCTATCCTCTCCGCCCCGCATCTCGATCCGTGGGCGGTCCTTTCCAGCGCCCCCGGACCGCTTGGAATGCCGTTCCAGGCTCCGACCGGCGACCGATCGACCCCGACCCCCACCATGCGCGAGACCGACCGCTCCCCGAACGCGTCGAACCTGGCCTTCGCCGAGGACCTGTACGCCGACTGGCTGAAGGACCCGCAGTCGGTGTCGCCCGACTGGCGCGCCTACTTCGAGAGCCTGCCGGCTTCGCGCGGCTCGTCGCGCGGTCAGGTCGGTCCGACGTTCACGCCCTCGTCGATCTTCAGCCCGCCCGACCTGCACGTGGCCGGCGCCAACGGCAACGGTTCGAACGGTCACGGCAACGGCGCGAGCACGAAGGGCCACGTCGCGACGAGCGGTGACGCCGACGTCGCCGCCGCGCAGGACCGACTCGATCAACTGGTGCGCAGCTACCGCGTGCGCGGTCACCTCGTCGCGCAGCTCGATCCGCTCGGTCGCCCGCGCCCGAGCTTCGCCGAGCTCGAGCCGGAGTTCTACGGCTTCGGTCCGGCCGACATGGACCGTCGCTTCTCGACGATCAAGATGTTCGGCGCGCCCACGATGACGCTGCGCGCGATCCTCGAGCGCCTGCGCAACACGTACTGCCGCTCGATCGGCGTGCAGTTCATGCACATCGACGACTTGGCGCGCAAGAACTGGCTGCAGGAGCGCATGGAGGGCAGCGAGAACCGCATCGCGCTCTCCAAGAAGGAACAGCTGCGCATCCTCACGCGCCTCACCGACGCGGTGATGTTCGAGGAGTTCATCCAGAAGAAGTTCCTGGGGGCGAAGAGCTTCTCGCTCGAAGGCAGCGAGAGCTTGATTCCGCTGTTGGACCTCGCGATCGAGAGCGCGTCCACGCAAGGCGTGACCGAGATCGTGATCGGCATGGCGCACCGCGGACGTCTCAACGTCCTGGCCAACATCCTGGGCAAGAACCCGCGCCAGATCTTCCGCGAGTTCGCCGACGTCGACCCGACGCTGTACCGCATGAAGGGCGACGTGAAGTACCACATGGGGTACTCGAACGAGTTCAAGACGGCGAACGGTGGCCAGATGCACCTCTCGCTGTGCTTCAACCCGAGCCACCTGGAGTTCGTCAACCCGGTCGCGATGGGTCGCGTCCGCGCGTGGCAGGACCGGTTGGGCGACGCCGAGCGTTCGCGCGCGCTGTCGCTCCTGATCCACGGCGACGCCGCGTTCGCCGGCCAGGGGATCATCCAGGAGTCGCTGAACCTGTCGCAGCTCGCAGGCTACCGCACGGGCGGCACCGTCCACGTCATCGTGAACAACCAGATCGGCTTCACGACCGATCCGCAGGACGCACGCAGCACCACGTACTGCACCGACGTGGCCAAGATGCTGCAGATCCCGATCTTCCACGTGAACGGCGAGGACCCCGAGGCGGTGGCTCAGGTCATCCGCCTCGCGATGGACTTCCGCGCCGAGTGGAAGTGCGACGTGGTCATCGACATGTACGGCTACCGCCGCCGCGGTCACAACGAGGGCGACGAGCCCGCGTTCACGCAGCCGGTCATGTACGAGGAAATCCGCCGCCGCAAGCCGGTGCGCGAGGGCTACCTCGACCACCTGTTGAAGCTCAACGGCGTCACGCGCCAAGAGGCGGACGACATCGTCGAACGTTCGCGCGCGCGCCTCGAGTCCGAACTCGACGTCAGCAAGAGCAAGGACTACGTCTACCAGAGCGCCGGCCTCGGCTCGCAGTGGGCCAACTACAAGGGCGGTCCCGACGCGGGCGTGCCCGAGGGCGAGACCAAGGTCGACCGGAAGACGCTGTCGGATCTGCTGCTGCGCACGACGAAGGTGCCGGCCGGCTTCAAGGTGAACCCGAAGATCGAGCGCTTGCTCGAGATGCGGCACGAGATGGCGTCGGGCGACAAGCCGCTCGACTGGGCCGCCGGCGAGGCGTTGGCCTACGCCACGCTCCTCACGTCGGGCACGCGCGTGCGCATGACCGGTCAGGACTGCGAGCGCGGCACGTTCAGCCACCGTCACGCGGTGCTGCACGACGCCGAGACGGGCGCGACGTGGACGCCGCTCGCGAAGCTCGCGCCCGACCAGGCGCCGATCGAGTTCTACAACAGCCCGTTGTCGGAGCTCGCCGTGCTCGGATTCGAGTACGGCTACACGCTCGACTGCCCCGAAGGCCTCGTGTTGTGGGAAGCCCAGTTCGGCGACTTCAACAACGGCGCGCAGGTCATCATCGACCAGTTCCTCGTCAGCGCCGAGGAGAAGTGGAAGCGCCTGTCGGGCCTCGTGATGCTGCTGCCGCACGGCTTCGAGGGCCAAGGCCCCGAGCACTCCAGCGCGCGCCTCGAGCGCTTCCTGCAGCTGTGCGCCGAGGACAACATCCAGGTCGTCAACATCACGACGCCCGCGAACCTGTTCCACTGCCTGCGTCGACAAGTGCTGCGTCCGTTGCGCAAGCCGCTCGTCGTCATGTCGCCCAAGAGCCTGCTGCGCCACCCGAAGGCCGTGTCGTCGCTCGACGAGTTCTCCGCCGGTCGGTTCCAACGCATCCTGCCGGACACGGGCTTCAAGGGCGGCGCCAAGGAACCGGCGCTGCAGATGGCGCGCGACAAGAACGGCCCCGCGGCCAAGAAGCGCGCGGTCGAACGCGTGCTGATGTGCAGCGGAAAGATCTATTACGAGCTCGAGGACCAGCGCGAGAAGCTCGGCCGCGAGGACGTGGCGATCCTGCGCTGCGAGCAGCTCTATCCGCTCTCGGACTCCGACTTCACGTCCGCGCTCGCGCCCTACGGCGCGAAGACGCCGGTCGTGTGGGTACAGGAAGAGCCGGCGAACATGGGCGCGTGGAGTCACTTCCGTGTGCGCTTCGGCGACTCGCTGTTGGGCCACCCGTTCTCGGGCGTCTCGCGCGCGGCTTCGGCCTCGCCCGCGACCGGTTCGCCCTCCAGCCACAAGATCGAACAACAAGAGATTCTCGACCGCGCGTTCGCCAAGGCGTGAACGGCCGACTCGTCAGCAAGGAACATCCATGGCCCTCTCGGAACTCAAGGTGCCCTCGGTGGGCGAATCGATCACGGAAGTGCAGATCGGCGACTGGCTCGTCGGTGAAGGTGCTTCGGCCGGCAAGGACGACGCGCTGGTCGTGATCGAGACCGACAAGGTCACGGTCGAGTTGCCCGCGCCCGTTTCGGGCAAGGTGACGAAGGTCCTGAAGAAGAAGGGCGACACCGCGACCGTCGGCGAAGTGATCGGCTACATGGAAGCCGGCGCCGTCGCCCCGAAGACGGCCGACGCGCCCAAGAGCTCGTCGAGTGCGCCCGCGGCCGCGACGAAGGCCGCACCCGCCGCCACGGCGACCGCCACCGCGACGCACGTCATGCCGGCCGCGCAACGCGCGCTCGCCACGAGCGGCGTCGACGCCAAGTCCGTGACCGCGACCGGTCCGGGCGGCCGCATGCTCAAGGAAGACGTGCAGCGCGCGGCTTCCGCGCCGTCGGCTCCGTCGGCGAATGGCCCTGTGACCACGGCGCCGGCGAACGTTGCCGCGGCCCGCGCCGCCGGCCCGCGCGAGGAAGAGGTCGTGCCGATGACGCCGATGCGTCGTCGCATCGCCGAGCGCCTCGTCGAAGCGCAGAACACGGCCGCGTTGCTCACCACGTTCAACGAGATCGACATGAGCGCCGTCATGGCGCTGCGCAACGAGTTCAAGGACGAGTTCACGAAGAAGCACGGCGCCAAGCTGGGCTTCATGTCGTTCTTCGTGAAGGCCTCGATCGAAGCGCTCAAGCTGATCCCGCAAGTCAACGCCGAGATCCGCGACGGCGCGATCGTGTTCAAGAACTACTACGACGTCGGTGTGGCGGTCGGCGGCGGCAAGGGCCTCGTCGTGCCGATCCTGCGCAACGCGGAGCGCATGAGCTTCGCGCAAGTCGAAGCGGCGATCGCCGAGTTCGGCGCGCGCGCGCAAGCGAACAAGCTGACTCTCGACGAGCTGCAAGGCGGCACGTTCACGATCAGCAACGGCGGCATCTACGGCTCGCTGCTGAGCACGCCGATCCTGAACCCGCCGCAGTCGGGCATCCTCGGGTTGCACGCGATCCAGGAGCGTCCGGTCGCGCGCGACGGCCAGGTCGTCATCCGCCCGATGATGTACGTCGCGCTGACTTACGATCACCGCATCGTCGACGGTCGCGAGGCCGTGACCTTCTTGAAGCGCATCAAGGAGTGCATGGAGAACCCCTCGCGCATGCTGTTGGAGATCTGATCCGTGGCCAACCAGCACGACCTCGTCGTCATCGGCGCCGGCCCCGGCGGCTACATCGCCTCGATCCGCGCGGCGCAACTCGGCCTGAACGTGGCCTGCGTCGAGAAGGTCAAGGAATTGGGCGGCACGTGCCTGCGCGTCGGCTGCATCCCGAGCAAGGCGATGCTGGAGTCGAGCGAGCTGTTCCACGAGGCCACTGACGGCTTCGAGAAGCACGGTGTGCGCTTCGAGAAGGTCCACCTGGACCTCGACGCGATGTTGAAGCGCAAGAACGGCGTCGTGAAGGCCAACACGGACGGCATCGACTACCTGTTCAAGAAGAACAAGGTCACGCGCTACTTCGGCACGGGTCGCTTCACGTCGCCGACGATGGTCGCGGTCGACGGGGCGCAACCGGTCGAGCTCGATGCGAAGAACGTGATCATCGCCACGGGCAGCGTCAGCGCGCCGCTCAAGGGCGTCGAGCTCGACGGCGACCGCATCGGCACGAGCACCGAAGCGTTGAACTGGACCGAAGTGCCCAAGCACCTCGTCGTGATCGGCGCGGGCGCGATCGGGCTCGAGATGGGTTCGGTGTGGGCGCGATTGGGCGCGAAGGTCACGGTGCTCGAGTACATGGACCGGATCCTGCCCGGCATGGACACGGAGATCGCGAACGAAGCGCTGCGCCTCTTCAAGAAGCAGGGCTTCGAGTTCCAACTGGGCGTGCGCGTCACCGGCGCGACCAAGAAGGGCAAGACGTGCACGGTCACGATCGACGGCAAGCCCTCGATCGAATGCGATCGCGTGCTGTTGTCGGTCGGTCGTCGTCCCACGACGGAAGGTCTGGGTCTCGACAAGGCCGGCATCGCGCTCGACGAACGCGGTCGCGTGCCGGTGAACGATCACTTCCAGACGAGCCACCCGAACGTCTACGCGATCGGCGACGTCATCCGCGGGCCGATGCTGGCGCACAAGGCCGAGGAAGAAGGCGTCGCCTGCGTCGAGCACATCGTCACGGGCTACGGCCACGTGAACTACGACGCGATCCCGAACGTCGTGTACACCGCGCCCGAGATCGCGTCGGTGGGCAAGACCGAAGAGGAACTGAAGGCCGCGAACATCCCCTACCGCAAGGGCTCGTTCCCGTTCCTCGCGAACGGCCGCGCGCGCGCGTTGGGGCACACGGACGGCCGCGTCAAGGTACTCGCGCACAAGGACACCGACCGCATCCTGGGCGCCCACGTCCTCGGCCCGCGCGCCGGCGACTTGATCGCCGAACTCGTGTGCGCCATCGAGTTCGGCGCGAGCAGCGAAGACGTCGCCCGCACGAGCCACGCGCACCCGACGCTGGCCGAGGTCGTCAAGGAAGCCTGCCTCGCGGTCGACGGCCGCGCGCTGAACGCCTGAGGTTCATACGGAGCCAGGCTCCTGTTGAACATCGCGGCGGCAGATGCTGCCGACCGCCGGCGGTTCCCTCCGCGATGTTCAACAGGAGCCTGGCTCCGTATGAACCTCAGGTCACCATCACGCCGTTCGTGACGTGCGCTGCGGTCGGCGAGCAGAAACTCGGAACTGCGCCGCGGTACCACGGGTAGGGAGCGAGGCACATTCGTTCCCGGATGGCGCGTGGCCCACGGTGAGTACGCCGTGGGCCCGATCAAGGCAGGATCACGAACGAGACTGGGTTCGTGTATGCCGCGCCCGTCGGCGACTCGAAACTGTGCGTCAGCGCCTGGAACGAGAAGGTCTTGCCGATCAGCACCGGGTTGTTCGGGATCGCGCGCCGCAGCGTGTACGGCGGATACTCCGCGACCGGAAGGTCCGCGAGCTGAATCGCCTGATCGAACGGCAGACGGAAGTCGCCGAACGGAGTCGCCGCAGCCGCAACCGCCCCTGCGCGTGCCATGAAGAGCCTCGACGTCAGACCGTCGCTGCCCGACAGCTCGAGCACGAGTTCGCGCCCGATCTGCGTCGGGCCACCGAGTCTCAGGGTCTGCAGTTCGATCGCACCCATGTCGGGGCGGCCGATACGATCGAGGTCACCATCGATCGTGCGCTCCGCACCGACGGAATCGACCGTCGAGGTGAACGCGGGATCTCCGTGGTCGACGCAAGGACTGCCGAAGCGCAATCGGAAATCGCGTTGGGGAGCGTTGGCGAACAGCGGATCCTCTTGGATCGTGCCCAGTTGTCCGAGGTAGCCTCCGTCGCCCACGTCACTCGCGCGCACGATGACCTGCGCGTCGTTGCTTTGGATCTCGCCGAGGTTGTTCCACACGATCGAGTTCGACACTTCGAGCGACCCGAGCACCTTGCGGACGCCGTATCCGTAGTTCCTCGTGATCGTGCAGCCTCGAACGACACACGAGATCCCGAGGGGACTGCCGCCACCCTGCGCGAAGATCGCACCCTCCGCGTTTTCCGCCAGGACGGAGTCGCGCACCGTCAAATGCCCGTCCGACGGCCCGGTGCCGGCGGTGTAATTCCCCGCGTACATTTCGATGGCGGGACCGACCGTGCAGTCGAAGATGTTCGTTCGATCGACCTCGAGCGCGGACTCGCGTCCGACCACGAGCATGCGAACCGCGACGACGTTTCCGTACATCGTGGAGTCGAGCAGGTGAATCACACCCGCCGCGGGCCCGGTAACTTGCAGCGGGCTCGTGACGGACACGCCCCGAACATTCCCCTCGAAGTACGAGTGCTCGATTCGCGGTGATGCGGACGCGGTGCCCGTGCCCGTCGCCGAACCGACGTTGACGAGCACGCCTTGCGCGCAGTTTAGGAACGCGAGGCCGCGCAGCGTCGGATCGCACGGTTGGTTTCCCGTCTCGATGCTCACTCCGATGCTCCAGTTCCGGAGCGTCATTCCGACGAGCATCGTCCCCGACGAGAGTCCGTTCGGATTGACGCTGGTCGCCGCCGTCAGTCGAAACGCCGTCCCCGTCGGACCCGCGGCCTCGATGAAGGTGAGCCGCGCTCCAGCGTCGCCGACGATGCGCTGATCGTCGCGCAACACGATCGGGAACAGCTCGCCGTTGGCGGGCGAATACGTTCCGGCGGCCAAGTGAATCGTCTGCGGGCCGAGGCTCGACGCGAGCGCGGCCGATGCGTGCGTGATGGTCCGCCACGCATCGTTGGCTTGCGATCCTGAGTTCGAGTCGCTGCCGGAGACCTTGTTGACGTACCAATCGGAGGCGTGCGCGTGCGCGGTGATCACGAGCAGGAACAACGTCGAAGCGGCGAGGCGACGAGGACGACCGGTCATGAGATTCTCCGAGAAGTGGGTGGTCGGCGCGCTGAAAGGTGCTTGCCGACGACGAGGCGGAAGCAACTCCCGATCCCGCCCCATGTCGCCCGGCCGAGCCGTGTTCGTGAGCACGCGCCCCGGGACGCGAGCGTCTGCCGCACACTCGTGAGTGCACCATCGAACACCGTTCGTGGCGCGCGGATCCGTTCGAAGGATCTCCGACGATACCGGGCCGCGCACGCGAGTTGCACGGGTCACGAGCGGCTCGTTCCGGCCTCGACAGCACGAGGATTCGCAGGATGCACGATTCGGTCGGGTAGGACCTTTGCAGGCGACGTCGTACGCCTTCACCGCAACACGTGACGGCCGGTGTCACGAACGAGAGGCGTGAGCGCGATCTCGGCTTCGGTGCCTTGCGAACACGATCGTGTCCGTTTCGTGCCCGTTCGAAACGCAGCGCGCGGACCTCGAGGATCCGCGCGCGTCGTGTTCGCTCGTCGTCCGCGAGCTGCGCGACTACCAGGTGACCATCACGCCGTTCGTGACGTTCGCCGCGGTCGGCGAGCAGAAGCTCGGAACTCCGCCGCGGTACCACAGCGCGTAGTAACGTCGCGCGCCGCTGCCCGGGGTCACGAGGCCGGCTTGCGCCAGCGTGATCGTGTCCGTGCCGTCGGGGAAGCTGCTGACACCGCCCGGCGACGGGCGCACCTTCAGGCGAATGGTCGTGCCGCCCGAGCACAGGATCCCGTTCGCGAACACGTGCTCGTTCAATCCGACCTGTTGCAAGTACACGCCCGGAGCACCGGGCGGCAAGCTGCTGGCCGAGAGCACGACCGAGTTCGTCGCCGGCGATCCGCTGCCGACGAGCAGACCACCTTGCGGGTTGCCGGCGTCCGCGCAGCCGTGCCCCGTCGCTCCCACGTTGCCGCACGGGCAAGCGGTCGCGAGCGAACCGTCGGCCGCGCAGAAGCTCTGCACGGGTGAGCACTGCGGAGCACGCAACTCACGACCGAGTCGCAGGTCGTCGATCTGCCAACCTCCCAGCTGCAGCCCGCCGTCGGACTGCAGCTCGAATTGGATCGTCACCGCGGGGTTGTTGTCCGCGACGGCCGAGATGTCGATCGTCTGTTGCGTCCACGACGTGTCGACGAGATCCGTCGCCACCGGATTGCGCCACACTTCCGTGCCGTTCACGAGGATGCGCGCCGTGTCGTACTGCGACTTCTCGACGGTCAGCCAACGGCGGAAGATCAAGTTCACGCCCGTTCGACCGCTGCAGTCGAACGTGGGCGAGAGCAAGTAGTTGTGCACGTTCGCCTGGTACGAACCGTTGCCCGCGCCGCTGGCCGTGATGCCGAGGTCGTTGCCCCAGCATCCCGTTCCCGCGAACGGCGTGGACGGATCGGCCCACGCCACGCCTTGCGACGTGCCGGAGAACCCGACCGGATCGCCGTTCTGCCAATCGTCGTTCGCGTTCGTCGTGTCGCCGACGGACGCGTGCGTCCAGGATCCGGCGCCGTCCAAGCCGTCGGATGCGAAGCTCTCGACGCTCGCGACCTTGAACGTGCGCGGTGAGCACAATCCGACCTTCGTGTTGCCCGCGGAGTCGGTCGCGTCGACCGTGTACTCGACGACGGCCGGCGAGACGAAGAACGGAATGCTGCCGCGCCAATTGTCGCCTCCGGTCGGACTCATCGGCACGGAAACCTGTGCTCCACCGCCGATGCGGTAGCGCAGCGTCACCGACGTGAGCGTGGTGCCCTGGAGCGTGCGCACGATCGCGTCGACGGGATACGAGCCCTGCTCGCACGCCGAGTCCGTCCACGTCGTGATCGCGCCGAACTCGATGTCGTAGCCGGGGAACGCCTGGGCGCGGAATCCGTTCTTGATGTCCGTCGCGTGCGGCGTGCCGTTCGAGAGGTTGGCGTCGTCGTCGTCGAGGATCAGCCACTGCAGCTCGATGATCGAGCGGATCTGGCGCTGGTTGAAGCCGTTCATCCATCCCATGAACAGCTGATCCGCCACCGCGTCGCCGGCCGTGTTGCCCAGGGACGTGTTCAGGTTCTCACGGATCTTCCACGCGGCGCCCATCCACGGCTCGCCGTCGCGGTGCACCTCGCCGTTGCACGCGGGTTGGCAATCGCCGCAGAACGGACGCGTGTTGTTGCCCGAACGCACGGCGTTGCCGTTCGTGAAGAAGCCCTGGCCGTTCAGCGGCGTGTCGAAAACGTAGAGCGCCCACACGTCCGCGTTGCCCTCGCCCATGCCGTCCGAACCGTTGTTGGTTCCGTACGAGACGTTGAGCCAGTGTCCTTGCTCGTGCGCGATCACGGTCGAGAACGCCGTGTTGTTGCAGCTGCCGCCGGCAGCGTAGAAGTTGATCGACGAACCGTCGTAGAAGCCGTTGCACGTCGCCGCGATGTTCGCGTGACCGACGAAGAGCTGATCGGCCGTCGAATCCGTGGGCACGACACGGCGAACGTAGTCGCGCGTCGTGGCGACGTGATTGAAGACATTGGCTTGCGCCGTGAGGCCGTCGACGGACGACGGATTCAGCAACACCACGTTGCCGGACCCGGGGTTCAACGTCTCGACCTGCGAGTACAACGTCGCCGTCGGTTGATCGTCGACGACCGCGAACGACCCGACGTAGCTGAAGTCGACGGTCTGCGGCGTGTTGACGCCGGGGATCGTGAAATTGCCATTGGCGTCGGTGTAGACGATGCCCCCCGTGTACTGGACGCGGCAGTACTTGGCCGGCTGCGGCGTCTCGGGGTTCGCGGCCGTGTCGGCCTGCGTGCCCGGCGTGGCCATCGTCGAGACGGTGCCCGAGATGTCGAAGAAGTGCACGCTGGCCTCGTCACGCAACGTGACGCCGAAACGCGCGTCCACCCAATAGCGCCGACCGACCGACTCCTCGCCGCTCGTCGCGGACTGCACGTCGACGTCCCAGGCCAGGCGACCGACGCGGCGTCCGCCTTCGTCGATCGGCAACACGACCAGTTCGGGCGTCGAGATGCGCGTCGGGCTCGCGCCATGTTCCTTCACGAACGCGGCGACGGCTTGTTCGACGGCGCTCGCGGCGGGGAACGTCGGATCGAGCTCGATCGATCCCGCGTCGGCCACGGCATGCGTCTGGATCGACAACAGCGCGCCGCGCGCGTCGAACAAGAGAACGACGTCGCCACCTTCCACTCGGACGCCGCCGATCGCCTGGCGCAGGTCGACGCTCCACTTGTCGCCGCTGCCGATCGTGCCGAGCGGCAGCAACGTCACGCGCACCGGTTCGAGCGTCGCGACGTCGACGCCGTGGACCGCGCGCGAGGCGGAGATGGCGAGTTGCGCGCGCTCGATCCACTGCTCGTCGGTGACGGGCTTCCCGCCGAACGCGGCGCGACCGCCGTAGATCATCTCGACGTGACCGTTCGAGGAATCGACGTGCGCGTTCCAACCGGCGCCGAAGCGCGATCGGAAATCGTGCAGGCCGACCGACCATGCGGGTTCGGCGACCTGGGCTCGGGCGGAAACGGCGAGACCGACGACGACGATGCCGGAGAGGAATCGGTGGAGCATGGGCCAGGGGTGGGGACGAGGAACGACCGCGTCGTCGCACCGGACGGGAGGGCCCGATGCTCGAGCGGACGTGCCAGGGGAGAGAGGAATCACGAGGCGAGCCGCGTACACCGAGAGTAAGCGGTCTGTCCGACCTCGTAACCCCATTTCTGCCCAGAGACGTCCGCGGTCCGCCCCAGTGGCCCCATCGCGGGCGGGCGGGAGCCCGGGACGAGGAGTGGGCACTCGGAACGAGTGGAGCCCGGCATCCCGAGGTGTCGACCGAACGACTCGACGGTCCGTGCGCCGTTCGGACTCGGATCGTCCGGCGGTCGTGTCCCGGGTGCTCTCCATCGAGGTCCGGTCCGGCGCTGCCGAGGCGGTCCTCCCGCGCGAACGTGGCGCGACGGGACGCGTGTGGTGCGAGACCACGTCCGGAGATCGCAAGCTCTCGCCGGCGCGTTCGTCGGCAGGTCGGCAGGTCGGCAGGTCGGCGAGACGGCGAGGTCACCCCTCGTCGTCGAGTCCGTCCGCGTCGTCGTCGGCCTTCACCTTGCGTGTCGGTTCGTAGGTGAACAGGTCCGCTCGCGCGTACGTGCCCTCGGACGCCGCATTGAGCGCCACGAGCACCTTGTCCATCGTGTTGGCGGTCAGACGCCGACCCTTGACGGCACGCGCGACCATCTTGTGCGTCAATTGTTGCGTCGAGGCGCGCACGAGGTCGTTGGCGGTCAGTTCGTGCTTCGCGAGCAGCGCACCGATGGGTTGAGGTCCGAGATTGCGTTCTTCGTTCATGGGTGCGGAGCGAACGGCGCGCGACACGTGGCTCGCGCCGCGTCCTCGAAACGAGGGCGTCCGGGCGACGTGACGTCGGTGATCGCAGTCGACGAGTGTACTCGCGACGCGGCACGACGGGCCCGCGAGATCCACGGCGGCGCCCACGACCTCGATCGGGCCCCGGCGACGCCCGCCCCGGCCCCGCGGGAGAGGACCGTCGGTCGATCGCGCCCCGGATTGGTATCTTCCTCGCCCTCCATGGAGCCCGGCGCGTCCCGCGCGCCGCGCCGCATCGAACAGGACACGACTCATGAGTTCGGACACGACCACCTCCGCCGGCACGCCGAGTCCCCTCGCCGAGGGACATCGGAACTTCATCCAGGACGAGATCGATCACGATCTCGCGCAGGGGAAGAACGGTGGCCGCGTCCAGACGCGCTTCCCTCCGGAGCCGAACGGCTACTTGCACATCGGTCACGCCAAGTCGATCTGCCTCAACTTCGGCCTGGCCAAGAAGTACGGCGGCAAGTGCAACCTGCGCTTCGACGACACGAACCCCAGCAAGGAAGAGCAGGAGTACGTCGATTCGATCCAGCACGACGTGCGCTGGCTCGGCTTCGAGTGGGACGCGCTGTACTACGCCAGCGACTTCTTCGAGGAGCTGTACCAGTTCGCCGAGCACTTGATCCGCACGGGTCACGCCTACGTCGACGACTTGACCGGCGACGAGGTCAGCGAATACCGCGGATCGCTCGACAAGCCGGGCCGCCCGAGCCCGTACCGCGATCGCTCGCCCGACGAGAGCCTCGACCTGTTCCGCCGCATGCGCAAGGGCGAGTTCGAGAACGGCAAGCGCACGCTGCGCGCCAAGATCGACATGGCGTCGCCCAATCCGAACCTGCGCGACCCGGTGCTGTACCGGATCATGCACACGCACCACCACCGCACCGGCGACAAGTGGTGCATCTACCCGATGTACGACTTCGCGCACGGTCAGTGCGACGCGTTGGAGTCGATCACGCACTCGATCTGCACGTTGGAGTTCGAGATCCACCGGCCGTTGTACGACTGGTTCCTCGATCACTTGCCGGTCAAGGCGCGCCCGCGCCAGATCGAGTTCGCGCGCCTCAATCTCACCTACACGGTCCTGAGCAAGCGCAAGCTGCTCGAGCTCGTGAAGAACGGGCACGTGTCCGGGTGGGACGACCCGCGCATGCCCACGTTGTCGGGCATCCGCCGCCGCGGGTACACGCCGGAGGCGCTGCGGTCGTTCTGCGACACGATCGGCGTCGCGCGCTTCAACAGCACCGTCGAGCGCGTCGTGCTCGAGAACGCGATCCGCGACGACTTGAACAAGCGCGCGAATCGCGTGATGGCGGTGTTGAACCCCATCAAGGTCACGATCGAGAACTTCCCCGAGGGCGAAGTCGAGTGGATCGACGCCGTGAACAATCCCGAGGACCCCAACTCGGGAACGCGCAAGCTGCCGATCACGCGCACCGTGTGGATCGACCGCGACGACTTCCGCGAGGACCCGCCCAAGAAGTACTTCCGCCTGTCGCCGGGCAAGGAAGTGCGCTTGCGCTACGCCTTCTGCATCACGGCCAAGAGCGTCGTGAAGAACGCCGCCGGCGAGGTGACGGAAGTGATCGCCACGTACGACCCGTTGACGCGCCACGGGCAGACGCCCGACGGACGCAAGGTGAAGGGCATCATCCACTGGGTCAGTGCCCAGCACGCGATCGAGGCGCCCGTGCGCCTCTACGACCACCTGTTCGCGGCCGAGTTCCCGGACGACGTGCCCGAAGGCGTCGACTGGAAGTCGAACTTGAACCCCAAGTCGTTGGAGGTCGCGTCGCAGGCGAAGCTCGAAGGCTCGCTGAAGGACGCGCGGGGCGGCCAGCACTACCAATTCGAGCGCGTGGGCTACTTCTTCGTCGATCCGATCGAGTCGAAGCCCGGCCAACCGGTGTTCAACCGCACGGTGACCCTGCGTGACAGTTGGGCCAAGATCGAGAAGCGCGGCGACGAGTAGGCTTCGTCACCGCGCTCCGTGCGTCGCGTGGGGCCGCTTCGCGAGCGGCCAACTCGCCGACGACTACTTGACGGCACCCGCCGTCGGTTGGTCGAGGCGCGCGGCGATCGCCTCGACCCGCTTCATGTCCGCGGCCGAGGCCTTCACGATCCAACTGTTCGTGCGCGAGTCGACCGCGACCTGCACCACGCCGTCCATCGGTGGCACGCCGAACTCGGCGCGCGCGTGGTTCGCGGCTTGCGCCGCATCCTGATGCCGGAACGCGATGGTTTGAACGTCGCCGGTGGACTGGGCCGCGTGCTGGGCGCTCAACGGCTCACGGTTCGACTGACAGGCGGGAAGCAGTGCCGATGCGGCCAGCAGGAGCAGGATCGTGAACGGATTCATGTGATGTTCCCTTGAGGGCCTTGAATGCCGAAGCCGGCGCCGTCGCGGCTTTCAACTCCGAGCGCGGCCACGGATGCACGATCGAGTCCGTTCTTCCGAGCTCTCCGTCTTTTCCGCACGACTCACGGTTCGCTCAGGACGTGTAGGGCGCGCTCCGCACTCGCACGCGACTCGGCGGCACGGAACCTCAACGCCAAGTGCCCCCGTGAGAACGGAGTTCCGCTCCGCTCGAATCTGGCACGAACACCGGGCGAGTGACGGCGGCGGCCCTCTCGTCAGGATCGCTGGGTGTGCGACGGCGAACGGGGACCCGAGCGACTCGAATTCGCGCTCAGGTAGTTGCCACCGACCCCGCGAAGCGCCTCGCGTTCACGGGAACGGGCGGCGCGGGCGTCCGCGAATGCTCGACGGGTCGACGGTAGCAGCAGGTAGATGCCGTACATCAGCAGGAGCAACTTGGACTCCGCGAACCGCGACACGGACTCAAGGCTCCAGGGAAACAGCTGCAGAGCCAGGATGGCGATCGTGAGGGCCCCGCATGTGAGGCGTGCCCACTCCTGCGCTCGCCACAGCGCGACGGAGAGTCCCATCGAAGCGAGCCCCCCTCCGAGGAGATACCAACCTTGCTGCTGCGGCAGGACCACGCAACCCAGTACGAGAAGGGCGAGCCCACCCGCGCCCGTCAGGATGGTGACGAAGGCAACCTGCCTCTGATGCTCGTGGTGCTCGTGGTACTTCTGGGTCATGTTGGTATGGGTGCCAAGCTCGACGGAAGAGCGCGCCGGTGGACCCCCAGGGGTGCGGGTCGACCACACGCGCATTTTCCAGGTTGGCCGAATCGATGGAGGATCGAGGGCACGCCACGACGTGCCCTCGATCGCCATCGAGCTGAGAAACGGGTTGGGGGCTACCCGACCGGGCATCGTCCGATCCAGTGAAGTCGCCCTCCGGACGGTCTCGGATCGGCTGTGGTGAGGTCACCAGCGCAGCACGGCCGCCACCGGCGACTTCGTCGGCATCTTGGCGCGGTCGAAGGTGTACACCTCGCCGCCGCGCAGGATGACGGCCTCGGCCACGTCGTCGATCACGTCGTCGTCGCGCGCGTCCATCTGCTTGGAATGCAGCTCGATCGCGCCCGTCGACTTCTCCATCCGCCCCCACAAGTGGGCCTTTTCCTCGACGATCAGCTCGCGGATGCGGCCCGACACGGCGTGGCGCGCGATGGCGCTGACGTCGTCGGTCGCGCGGTCTCGCGAGATCTGATTGCCGTACCGCTCGAGCACGTCTTTCTGACGCTCGGCCAGGTGCTTCTGCACGATCGGCCACGTCTTCGCGTGGAGATCCTCGAGCTTGGTGTTCGAGAAGTTGCCGCGCAGACCTTCGTGCAGGAGGTGCGGATACCGGCACACTTGGGCGAACAGCGGATGCAGGCGCTCGGTCGCCGCCACGACCATCGGCGCGGTCTCGTCGCGCAGGACTTCCCACAGCGACTTGTCGATCACGCGGAAGAAGCGCGCGAGCTCCTCGTCGCGCACGCTGTCGTCCTTGCCTTGCCCGTGGTACACGGGCGAATGTCCCTTGGGACCGCCCGAGCCGACGCTCACCGTGCGTTCCCTCGGCTCCACGCCCAGGACGTCGGTCAACGCGCGCGGCATGCCGGACAAGTCGATCGGGGCGAGTCCCATGGCGCTGCCCTTGAACAGGCTCACGCGACCTTGCGACAGGTTGAGCAGGAAGTACCGCTGGTTCGATTGCAGGTACTTGAGCAACGGTCGGACGTGGAAGCTGTCGGCGGCGACGACCAGAGGATCGAAGCGCACCGGCAGTCGATAGTGGACCAGCCAGTCCTTCGTGCGGAACAGCGCCAATCCCTCGTACTGTTGCGCCCAGAACTCGGGGGTGTCGAGTGCGACCAACGGCGTCAACAAGGCGTCGACCTCTCCGTTCGTCAGGCTCTTCGACAGCAAGGCTCGCGCGTCGCGCAAGTGTCCTTGATAGATGTGCCGGTCCTCGGGCGATCCTCCGCGACGGGTCGGCATGTAGAGGGAAATGCAGGGGGCTTTTTCGTGCGCCAGGACCGAGCGCAGTTCCTCGACGGTCATTGCTCTCATGAGTGTCTCTCCTTGTTTCCCCTGTGGAACGCGCGCCCTTCCGAATCCAGGGGAGAACGAACTCGAGCATAGAAGCGACGCGTCACTCACGGGATGCGTCGATGTGCGTAGGAATCGAGTTCGAGAACGCGGATGGTCACTTGTCCACGGTTCCCCGCGGCCCATAAGGGCTTCTGCGTGACGCCGGGGCGATCTCCGCTCTCTCTGCGCTCCTGTCACGCTTCGGGGCTCCGACTCCCTCGGTCGGGGCCCCTTTTCGTCCACGTGATCACGCCGTCGGCGTTCGCCGTCGCCTTCGGAGATCGCTCGCCCCGGATCGAACGAGGCGGAGCGATCCGAATCGTCGGAACGCTCCGCCTCGCCTGCGACTCAGGCTCGTGCGCGTGGGATCAGGGAACCCAGTCCATGCGCAGGCCGTTCGTCAGGTTGAACGTCGAGGCGGTGCAGAACGCAGCCGCGTCGCGGTACCAGAGTTGGTAGTAGCGCACGCCCGGCGTCGACACGAGCCCCACAGCGTGCAGCGTGGCGTCGGCCGGTCCGGGGAATTGCGACGCTCCACCGACGCTGGTCTTGATGCCGAGGCGCACGAGCGTGCCACCGGCACAGCGCAGGCCGTCACCGAACGCGACGCCCGCGCCTCCCAGGACGTGATCGCTGCCTTGGAAGTACAGCGCGGGACCGTTCGGAACCTGGGAACCGTCGAGGACGACGTTGTCGTTCGAAAGGCTGGCCGTGCCCGCGCTGCGCAGGCGACCGCCGACGCCCAGGGAGTTGAGACAACCGACGTTGTCCCCGACCACGCTCTCGTTCGAGCACGGGCACGACGTGAGGACGTCGTCGCCGAAGCACTCGGGAACGCCCGGCGTCGCCGTGAGCACGTCGACGCGGATCGAATCGACCACGGCGAAGAACACACCCGAGTCCTGCGGACCTCCACCGATCAGACGCAACGTGTCGAACGACACGCCGCTGACCGCGAGCGTGTGATGCCCGACGACGAACGGTGCCGTGATCGTGAACGAGCTCGAACTCACCACGACACCGCCGGCGATCGCTTGCAGGGTGATCGTGTTCCCCGCGTAGCCACCGAAGTCGTACACCTCGAGCTGCGCGCTCGCGGCGTTCCCCCCGGTCCATTGGACGTCGAACGACTTGCAGCGCGTGAATCCGGCTTGCGCGCCGGGGACGAGGCCGCTGAAGCCGAGCACGTTGTTGGCGGTGAATCCTGCTTGTCCGGACAACGTCGCGTCGGCCTGCTCGATCGTGAAGGTCGGGTTCGAACCACCCGGGAACGCGTTGTCGAGGTTGAACACGGTGATCGAGCCGTCCGTCAGCGTCGTGCCCGCGACACCTTCGGTGAACGAGTCGAAGTTCGCGGTGAGCGTCTGAGCCCCCGCCAAGGACCCGAGGGACAGGAAGAGGACGGAGCGGAGCAAGGAGTGGTTCATGAGAAGGTTCCGAGTAGCCGTGGCGAAATCGGCGCACCCTTCCGAGGGGTGCGCGTCGGCGGTGGGCCGAGCGAGAGCCAAGGCAAGGCACGTGCCGGGCCCGTCGGCCGCCATTCTGCGAGCCAT
>Ga0075163_10004810_pt1 | contig 18081 bp, 17 predicted proteins | sample JI1023141ADNA_FD_71478 | JGI IMG/M metagenome (GOLD analysis project Ga0075163, IMG submission 71478) | Wastewater effluent complex algal communities from Wisconsin, to seasonally profile nutrient transformation and Carbon sequestration -... | ecosystem: Engineered > WWTP > Effluent > Algae...
TGAAAATGTGTGACCACAATGGCCTTTATCTTTTTATTTTGTTCTACCTGAATCCAATTGATAAGTTCGGCAGCAGCACGGTCATCGGTGGGTGTGTCAAATACGATTGCTTCATCACCCCTAAGATATACCATTCCATTACAATCTACCTTACCGAAATCGTTGGTCGTAAGATAGCTAATATGCATAAAGACATTCTCACTTACTGATTTGATTGTTAAGTTGTCGGATGCATAGTTGTATGAGACCTCCCGCTGAGAGGTACAACCTGAAATCAACGCTGATAGCATCAGAAGTAATCGTATTTCTTTCATCTCTTTAAAGTACAAGATTTATCACCACATTTCCCACTTTCCAAGTGGAGTCTCCCACCACAGGGGCTCTGCGTAAAAGTAACCTGCCGGCAAAGACAGGTTACTTACTAGTTCCAACCACCACCTAATGCCTGATAGATATTCACCATGGCATTCATTTGTCGCTTCTTGGTTTCAATAAGTTCAAACCTTGATTCAAGTGCATCGCGCTGAGTAAGCAGCACTTCCATGTAGTCAGCCCTTGCCGCACGGAAAAGATTATTGGAAATATCGATCGATTGGGTCAGCGCTTGTACTTCCTGTTCTTTTAAATTGTAAGTACTTGCCATGTTGCTAATCATCGCCAATTGGTTAGCAACTTCAACATACGCATTTAAGAGTGTTCTTTCATAGTTGTAAACAGCCCGGATTTGCATGGCATTCGCATTGTAGTATGCTGCTTTAATCGCATTCCGATTCACCAAAGGTGCTGCTAAATCTCCCGCCAACGAGTAAATCAATGATTCAGGTGTTTTAACCAGGTAGGTGGGATTAAACGCCTGAAATCCAATACCGGCAGAAATACCCAACGAAGGATAAAATCTGGCTTTAGCCACCTTCACATCCAACCTGGCTGCCGCCAGATTCATTTCAGCTTGCTTTACATCTGGACGGTTTTCTAATAATTGTGATGGAATGCCCACACGAATGGTATTTGGAATTAATGTAACAAACGTAGCAGCGTCCCTGAGAATAGGTTGTGGAAATCGGCCCACTAAAAAATTAATATGGTTTTCGATTTCAATTATGTTTTGCTGAATACCAAACTGGAGGGCTCTTGTGTGTAGTACTTGTGCTTCGAACCTTCGCACCGCCAATTCAGTAACCCTGGCCGATTGCTTTTGTAATTTCACTACCTCAAACGCATTGTTCTGGATCTCAATATTCTGATTTACAATCGCCAACTGATTATCGAGTGCGAGTAATTCATAATAGGAATTTGCGATTTCAGCAATCAGATTGGTAACCATAAAATTTTTCCCTTCCACCGTTGATAGGTACCTGCTCACTGCTGCTTTCTTAGCATTGTGAAGTTTGTTCCAGATATCTATTTCCCAGGTGGCAAAAGCACCTGCCATATAATCGGGTAGTGGATCAGGTGTATCCATACCCGGCTTAATTTCGGTAGTGGCTTCACTTGAACCTTTGCTCGTATACCGCCCCGGTTTATCCACTCCGGCAGATGCACCTATGCCCACAAATGGTAAGTATTCTCCTTTTCGGGCTCTGATCTCATTTCGTGCAATCTCAATTTCCTGCAATGTGATGTTCAACTCCTGGTTGTTTCCAAGCGCAATGTCAATCAGTGCGATGAGATTTGGATCGGTAAAATATTCCCTCCATTTCATGCGTACCGTATTGGTAGTATCCAGCGAAGTATTATAACTCGCTGGCGTTGTGGTGCTAGCATTTTTACTGGTGATAGTAGGAGTACAAGCCGAAAAGAACATCAACAGCAAAATTACTCCGGCACCTGAATTTATGATTTTTGTAGTCATTTCAATTATATTATTTCTTTCGATTCTCATAGTGTGATTCTTCTGATAATGGCCTGTCGTATTCATCTCTGATCAATTGACGACCGTCAGCAAGCGTTCCGAAGATGTAATACAATCCGGGTATAACAATCACTCCGAAGATGGTTCCCAATAACATTCCTCCCAAGGCAGAACCTCCGATAGTGCGGTTTCCAATAGCACCTGCACCTTTTGCAATAACAAGCGGAATCAATCCGGCAACAAATGCAAAAGAGGTCATCAAGATAGGGCGAAAGCGCACTTTGGCACCATCAATGGCGGCTTCCAAAATAGTAGCTCCATGCCGATGTTTTTGAACTGCAAATTCTACGATTAATACCGCATTTTTTCCCAAAAGACCAACCAACATAATGAGCCCTATCTGCGCATAGATATCATTGTCCAACCCCATTAACTTAAGCAACATGAACGATCCAAAAACACCTACGGGCAAAGAGAAAATTACAGCTAACGGAATAACAAAACTTTCATACTGTGCGGCCAGCACCAGATATACAAACGCTAATACGATGACGAAAACATAAAGTGATTCATTCCCTCTCAGCGATTCATCATAAGAAAGTCCTTCCCAGGCGATATCATATCCCTTTGGCAAGGTTTCTTTTGCGACTTCTCTGATGGCTTGGATGGCTTCTTCCGTTGTATAACCAGCGGAAGGAAGTCCGCGGATGGCCGAAGAATTGTACATGTTGAATCGTGTAATTTCATTCGGGCCTTGTTTCTTTTCAAGTTTCATAAATGAGGAGTAAGGCACCATTTCTCCACGATCGTTTTTAACAAACAGATTTAGAATATCAGAGGGTAGTCGTCTGAATTCAGGTGCGGATTGAACATATACTTTGAAGAAGCGATCGAACCGGATAAACCCCTGTTCGTACGTGCTGCCAATTAAAATATTAAGATTATCCATCGCTTTACCAATAGAGACACCTTTTTGCATAGCCAGTTCATTGTCCATCACTAATTCATATTGCGGGTAATTGGCCGCGAAAAAAGTAAACAAACCTGTAAGTTCTTTGCGTGCACTTAAATCATCCATGAACTTCTTATTTATCTTATCGAACTCATGGTAGTCAGTATCTGAAGACTTATCGAGAAGGCGTAACGAAAAACCACCTGAAGATCCAAACCCGGGAATAGCAGGTGGTTCAAAAAATTCTACAATTGTTCCGAGGTCTTTCGATTTTTCCTCCAGTTCCTCCATAATTTCTTTTACAGAGTGTTCTCGTTCAGACCAGTCTTTCAGGTTGATAAGACATGTTCCTGCATTAGAGCCTCTTCCTTCTGTCATAATTTCGTATCCTGCCAGGGAAGAAACTGACTCAATATCCTCGATCTCTTTGCAAATTTTCTGAAGCTCCTGGGAGACTTCATTGGTTCTTTCCAGCGTTGATCCGGGAGGTGTCTGGATAATGGCGTAAATAGTGCCCTGGTCTTCACTGGGAATAAATCCTGCGGGTAGAATTTGATTCTCAAAAAATATGCCTGCGCAGAAAGCCAACAGGATTGCAAACGTAAGCCACCTCCTGGTTACTATTGATTTTAATAGGCCTGCATACTTCCCCGTAACACTATCAAATCCACTATTAAAGCTGTGCAGGAATCTCGTCAACAAATTTTGCTTCTTTGGGTTACCATGATTATTCTTTAATAACATGGCACATAGTACCGGAGTTAACGTAAGGGCAACCAGTGCAGAAATCACAATCGAACTGGCCATCGTGATTGAAAACTGTCTATAAAAAGTTCCTACCGGACCAGTCATAAATGAAATGGGCAAGAACACCGATACCATCACCATGGTGATTGCAATAATGGCACCGCTGATTTCATTCATTACTTTTTTTACGGCATTGTAAGGAGACAAATGTTCCTCTTCCATTTTGGCGTGCACGGCTTCAACCACCACAATGGCATCATCCACCACAATACCAATTGCTAACACAAGGGCAAAGAGTGTAACCAGATTAATGGAAAGACCAAAAAATTGAATAACAAAAAAAGCTCCTATCAATGATACCGGTACTGCCAGGATCGGTATTAAGGTAGAACGCCAGTCACCCAGAAATATAAATACAACTATTGCGACAAGTATAAATGCGTCCCGCAGGGTGTGAGTTACTTGTTCAATAGAAGCATCCAGAAATTTTGATACGTCATAGCTGATTTTATAATCTAATCCAGGTGGGAAGTCGGCTCTCATCGCTTCGAGTTTTGCTTTAACATCTTTAATTACCACGCTGGCATTACTACCATAGTTCTGCTTCAACACAATGGCTGCCGAAGGATGGCCATCCAGATTTGAATAGATATCAAAGAATTCACTGCCAAGTTCAGCTCTTCCAATATCACGTAAGTGAACACTTTCCCCTTCGGCATTGGCACGAATAATAATGCCTTCGTACTCTTCCGGTTTATTAAATCTTCCTTTATAGGTAAGCACATATTCCAGCGACTGCGCGGCAATACCGGAGCTTTGTCCTATTCTGCCCGGGCGGCCAATAATACTTTGTTCAGCCAAGGCATCCATCACCTCCTCAATGGAAATCTTATAGGCTCGCATACGATCCGGATTTAGCCAGATACGCATCGCATACGTTCTGCTTCCCAATATTTTAGTTCTTCCAACCCCATGTATCCTGTTTATTTCAGGAATCATTTTTACGTTGGCGTAATTGTATAAGAATTTTTCATCTAACTTTTTGTCTGTACTGTAGAGGTTTACATACATCAACATACTCGGTTGAATAGGAGTAATAATCACCCCTTCGCGCTGCACCAAATCCGGTAAGAGCGGCATCACTTGATCCACTCTAGTTTTCACACCAATAACCGCCTGATTTGGATCTGTGCCCGGCTCAAAGATTATCGTTACGGTTGCTTCGCCTGCACTGGTTGCATCGGTTGTCATATATCGCATTCCTTGCACCCCATTAATCGCATTTTCCAATGTGATCAGTGTAGACTTTACTAAAACATCTGCACTTGAACCTGGATAAGCAATAAAGATGCTTACTGTGGTAGGCGCTATTTCAGGAAATTGCGATATAGGAAGCTGTCGTATGGCTAGCGACCCAACAAAAAGAATTACCACCGAAATTACAATCGCAAAGACGGGCCTGTGAATTATATTTTTAAACATTACTTTGTTTTTTTGTCTTATTATTATTCAGCATATAAATCCAAATGCGATAGAACTTCTTTAGGATTCTTGAAGTCGTAACTTATTTTTTCATTCTCTCTAACCAGTCGCAAACCGTCAAGTAGAATCTTGTCATTCACTTCTAAACCACTTTGCACGGCATAAATGTGAGGCAATTCCGCGGCAACAGTAATGGCACGGGACCGTATGATATCATCCTTATCTAAAACAAAAACATAACGTTTATCTAAAATTTCAAACGTAGACTTCTGAGGGATTAATAAGGTATTGGTGAGTGGTATCATCATTCTCACATTTCCGGTCTCACCATGTCGAAGCAGCCCATCTGGATTAGGGAATGTTGCCCGAAATGCAATGTTTCCTGTTTCATTATTAAACTCGGCTTCAATCGTTTCAACTATACCGGTATAACTAAACATCTGGCCATTTGCCATCAATAAATTAACGTGTGTTTTTTCTTTTGTTTTAGCGGTGGATTCATATTCGAGATACTCGGCTTCTGGTACGTTAAAATAAACCCACATTTTACTGTTGTCGGATAAGGTGGTTAGCAAATCACCTTCATCGACAAGACTTCCCAATCTTACATGGAACCGATCCATGATACCACTGAAGGGGGCTCGGATTTCTGTAAATCCTAAATGGACTTGCGCCAATGCCAACTCAGCCTTGGCCTTTTCAAGCTTGGCTTTAGCCAGTGCCAGTTCGTTGGGTGCAACCACATTACTTTCTGCAAGTTTTGCTGTATTCTGATATTCAATTTCAACAAAGTTGGCTTCGGCCTGTGCCTTTTGCAGTTCAGCTTTGTACAGCGTGGGCATGATTTGAAACATGAGTTGCCCTTTTTTTACAAACTGACCTTCATCTACAAAAATTTCCTGCAGGTAGCCTTTTTCCAGGGCTCGCATTTCAATATGTTGGATGGATCGAACCTGGCACACATAATCTTTTGATATTGACGTGTCCATTCGAATTGGACTGGTAACCAAAAATTTGGTTTCTTCTTTGATCTCCTCTTTGTGCGACTCACAACTGGTAATGCTTATCAGCACACACAGGCTCATGAGTATGAGTGTTAGTTTCATAATTAGTTTTGATTTTTAAACGATTTTATTTCTGAACGATTTCTTTTCAGGTGTATATGAAATACACTGGCTTATTAATTTGAAGCAACTAACTTCAGACTAATAAATACAATTAATTAATTGAAAGAAAGGCAATTTAAAATTACCATCGTTTTAGATCATATTCTGATTATACAGAATATTAGATAGAAGGGTATGTATTTTCGATTATCAGATATAAATAATCTGTCTGGTTCCCCATAGGATACCGGAGAGTAAATATAATTTTCCAGAGGCCTGACAGGCAGGTCAGATTCATCTTCTTCGATCTCATTTTCAGCAAGATCTATTTTATGTTCTGTTCCCGAAAGTGGAAATTGAATGGAAAAATCAGTGTGTTGATGCCCTTTGTCAAACCTGCTGTTATTTAACTCGTTTAGATTTCTTGACGTAGTAGCGGACAAATTACCGTATCCACTAAACGAAAGAATAACCAGAATCAGCCAGTATTTTACGAATCCTTTTTGCATTCTATCGCAAAACTATTGTAAGTTGAATACACAGTCAAGTTTTATATTAGCTGAAATAACGCTTACGCTAAGCTATATGTTCAATTTTTTATATTTTTTTTAAAAAATTGTAGAGAGTGTAGATACATGATGTTAAAAATAGTTTCAATAGAAAACGTTTGCAGAGACATCAAACATCCAAGATCAGGTATACTTTGTGTTTTCGGCAGAGAGCCGCGACAAACCAGATAGTGTTCTGAATATCAATCATATTTTTTTGGCCTTATAACGAATTACCTCAGCAGCTTCAATTGTAATAAGCGCACCACAGCCGGCTTCTTCTATGATTGGATTTACAACCTCAATAAACTCATCTATTTTTTCTTGTGTATCAACAATCTCCACAATGATGGGCAAATCCAACGAAAGATCGAGCAGCTTGGAAGCGTGTATGATACTGCTGGCACCATAGGACAGAATACCGCGAAACACCGTGGCTCCGGCAAGTCCATGTTTCTTAGCCGTGAGCACAATAGCCTCATATAAAGGCATGCCGTTATGCTTATCATATTCACCTAAAAAAATGCGGAGTAATTTTGAGTTTTTGTCGAGGTTCATAATGATCGGATTAAAATGATACCCAAAAAAGTTGCCATGATGCCGATGATGACGCTGATACCGATATACAATGAAAGATATAGGTATTGTTCATCGCGTATCAGGTTATACGACTCATAAGAAAAGGTAGAAAAGGTAGTAAACCCGCCACAAAATCCGGTGGTGAGAAAGAAACGCCATTCCGGGCTCAGCGCATTGCCACGGTCGGCAAGTGCATAAATTATCCCGATTAAGAAGCAACCCACAACGTTAACCGTGAGCGTTCCATAAGGAAAAAGTATGGGAAGAATTCTACTTATACCTTGCTGTGTAAGATAGCGGGCGATAGTACCTAAGAAACCACCGGTGCCAATAATCAGTAATATTCGAATGCTCATAAAATAACTATCAACTTTAGTTGTGAGCAGGAGTTATCAGCTGGAGGGCGGTTTAAGGCGAACTCCATCGCCTGATGATTCAAATGTATTAACCCGAGCTGGCTTATCAAAGTAATGGGAATGTTTTGTTTTGTGACTTTATTCTTGTTTGCAGAGGAGGTAAAGCACATTCACCATCTCCGTCATACGGAGTACATGTTGTTCAAATTCTTCCTCCACACTGGCTCCATGGTACCCGTTTCACGCAGATTTATCAAATTACATTGATTACAACATTTCCCTTTTTACGAAATGATTCCATATAAGCATGGGCTTCCCTGATTTGTTCCAGCGTATATCGTTTGCCTATTACGGTGATTAGTTTCCCGGATTCAATGAGATTTTTCAATACCAGTAAATCTTTTTACACTAGTATGTAACAGTTCGTTGAAGTATTCCTTAAAATGACTATACCTGTCATTTTTTCTTTAGTAATTCATTTAATTTAGATCTGGTTTCTGGCATCTCTGCTATCGATAAGGCTCTTTTGAAACAACTGATAGCGTTTATATTATCTCCTATCGCCATATAGTAATCTCCATAAGAGTCATGGAGGTTCGCGTCAAGAGGATAATTACGCACATTTAAAGCAAATAATTGTCCAGCCACATCAAATCTCTTTGTCCTTAAAGCATAATATCCCAAGTTGTTGACTAGGGATGCGTCTGGATTTACCTGGTAACCTAGTTGCTCAGTAATTTTTCGATAATGCTCTATAAGGACAGAAGGCAAATTGGTATTGGTTATTTGATACTCGGCATACCTGGGAAAAGTGTAATAATCAAAAACAAAACGTATGGCATCATGTGCCGCTATGAAGGGAACTGTACCGTGATTTTCATTCTCGTAATAAGCGTATTTAAACCGAAGTTTATTTTCGGGGTGCCTGTTCTGGTGGTGAATCAAATCCAAATTATACCTTATTAGTTCTGTTTGCTCTGATGTGTCTGCTTGCACGGCAGTCGTGTCCACGCCTCTTTCCATACGATTGGCTATTGCAAGAAACAGCGTCCTTTTTGCATACGATTCCTTTTCAATAGCGGCTTTAGCTTCATTTAAAATCTTGTGATTGTCCCACCAAATGGCTGCGTCTATAGCAATATATGCGTTGAATAAATTCTTATGATGCACCATTGCTTGCATCACCATCAATCCGCCCAGTGAGTGTCCCATGAAAAGTTTATAAGGCGCAGTAAGGTAATTGGAGTCAATGTACGGAATCAACTCTTTTTCAATGAAGGAAAGAAACTTCTCGCCTCCTCCTGAATTTGTTACCCCGTCCGTATTATTAAATACGGCTGTTGGAGTAAGATCTCTGTTTCTATTGGTATTAGGTATACCCACTACAATACTCGCTGGACAAAGGCCCACTTCTGACAAACGCTCAACGGTTATTGCAACGGAGCGAAAATTGGTTTCTCCATCTAACACATATATAACCGGGTAAGTTTGTGTGGTGTTGTTTCTGGTCTTTTTACCGGAATAGGGCGTATATATGAGCAATGGTCGTTGTTCATTTAGAACCATAGACTTAATGCTATCTGCAAAACCAAGATTGAACCCCATCTGTGTTTGGGCCTTTGCACTAAAACCAAAAAACAAAAACAAAAAAAGGATGTTGAATCCTAAAAGACTTGGTAAAACGGCAAAAGCAGTAAATATTTTCTTGTTGCCGAATTCATGATTGATGTTATTATTTTCCATGCTATTTATGTTTTTTCATCTGAATTGGATTATATTTTTGTTACTGATGTAATTATATGTTTATGATGTTAACAACTACATTCCCCTTTTTTCGAAATGATTCTACATACCTATGCGCTTCTCGTATTTGTTCAAGGGAATAACGTTTATCGATTACGGTAATTAGTTTTCCCGATTCAATCAAGTCCTTCAAAACCAACAAATCATCGGACTTTGATTTCGGATTGCTGGTTACGGAGACAAACTTTCCGTCTGATTTTAGTAAGTGCTTACACTGGGACTTAGCCGTTTTTCCTACTGAATCAAAAACGATATCAAAGCGGGTATCTACTTTAGTGAAATCAGTTTGCGTATAATCTATAATATGCTGAGCACCAAGCTGAGCTACCATATTGATGTTGGCAGTGCTGCACACGGCTGTAACATTAGCACCAAAGGACCTGGCGATCTGAACAGCAAAAGTACCCACACTTCCGGAAGCGCCATAAATCAAGACCTTATCTCCGGCTTTGATGTTGCTCTGTCTTAAGAATCGTAATGCGGTGAGTCCTCCCACTGGAACTGTAGCAGCTTCTTCAAAGGTCATGTTTGTGGGCTTTAATGAAATCAATTCATTGGCCGGCAGGCAGGCATACTCGGCATAGCCGCCAAACCTGAGGCCACACGAAGCAAAAACGGCATCCCCTGGCTTGAGCGATTGTACTTTTTTACCTACCTCCTCAATTACTCCTGCCAATTCAAACCCAAGTACTTTCACTCTTCTGGGTTTAAACAATCCATTAAATAGTCTGGCCAGAAATGGGTCCGCCTTTCGCAAGCGCCAGTCGCCTGCCGATACGGTGGTTGCATACACTTTTAGTAATACTTCATTTTCTTTAGGTATGGGTTTGCTGATTTCCTTTAATTCGAGCACATCAGGTGCCCCATATTTTTCATAAACAACTGCTTTCATTTGTTTGAGTTTACGATTGATGATTTATTAATTCTTTCTGTGGATACCTGAAGTATAAAAAGCCGGTTATTATTACCAAGGTCAATAACCCAACGATGCTTGCTTCCAGGCCGAAACTTCCCCCCGTAATCCACGTGGGTGTATTGCCAAACACAGGAGTAAAAAGGCTGCTCTGTTGTTCTCCGCTTACACCAAAACCAAGTAGGGTTCCCTGAACCACATTCGCCATAAAATGAAGTCCGATCGGCATCGCTAAATTTTTAGTCTTGATGTAAGAGATACCGAAGAGAATGGATGCAATAAAAATATTGATGGAAGCTATAATCTTTATTGTACCTGTCATACCGGGATTATTCAGATGCGTCAATAAAAACATTCCAGCTAGTAAAAGCTGAGCCGGCCATTGACCAAATGATTCAATCAGGCGATGAAAGATAAATCCTCTGAACAACAACTCTTCAGCTAGCACTACACCCATCATCACTATAATTCCGGATGAAACTGCGGTTAATGATACCTCATTGACTTGCCAATGAATAGTTCCAAATAGGGTGAGCAGTAGTGCCGGTAGTATCATGAGCACGGCACCAATTGCTAATCCAATGAAAAGTTCCCTGAACCAACTCGGATTAATCTTCCCGGTTAATTCATTTAGCGGGTTACGCCTTAATGCCTGACAAAGAATTGAAACTGCTAAAATTAAAATAGCCTGTAACCAGAAGGTTATTTCAAACCCGTAATATTCTGCCAGGAAGATTATCGGAAAAAGAAGTAAGAAAAGAATCAGGAAGAAGATAACTACCCACCAGATGCTTCGAACATTATGGGGAGTTGTAAAGAATATGTGGGATAATCTGCCAGCCATACTATTTCAGGGATTTATTCAAGATATGACTTATACAACACATTTGATTAACGAGCAGGCTCCTGGTTATTCAGGTTGAACCCCTTCGCGATTAGCCAACCGGCCAGGATCATTTCATAAAAGGCAATAGGCAGTGCTATTACAATTATTTCACTTCCGAAAGGAGAAATGATGCCAAACAACTCCAGCATCGCTCCGATAAATATCATTACGGCCCCGGTAATTCCCAGAATAGAAAGCTTCTTCGGTACCAGATTTGACTTATAGAATATCGTACTGTATATAAAGGTGTTTATTCCCAACATAAAATGAGGACCAAATACGAATGTCCAGTCGTGAATGGTTTTCAACATGTTGGCAGCATTTTGAAAGGCTGTTAGATCGGATTGCGTTGGGCTTATATATTTCTGACTGAGTGTTACAATGGAAATCATACTCAATATCCCAATAAGTATAAATATAACCTCAATCAACCGGAAACAGACATATCCTAACCCCCAGCTTTCATTGAAACGCTTTAGATAAGGAAACATCATGATGGCTGTGCCCACCGCTGAAATCGCAAGGAGAGATTCGAAGATTGCGCCAAGCACAATTTGATTTGAGTTAATAACTCCTGTTTTCAGGAAATCAGAATTTAATAAAATTGGGTCGTATAACTTAAGACCTATGATGGCCGTAACCGTTGCGGCTATAAAAAACGCACCCGTGACCTTGGCATTGCGTTTATGTTCTGAGGAGCTTATTGTTTTCATAGTTGTATTGATTAATAATTCGTGCTATTTATTTTGTGTTAAGGGCGATGGCTTAAAGCCTCTTGCAACCAGGTAAACACCCAACGAAAACTCGAATAGTGCAACCGGAACTGCGGTCAGCGCTATCAACGGGTCACGCTGCCCAATGAAATCAAACAGAACGAAGAAGTCGCCTGCGAGGAGCACGGGTCCACCGATGATGCCGATCAGCGCAAGACCCCGGGGTACCAATCGCGATTGGTACAACAAAAATCCAAGTAACAAGTCGTTGATGGCTGGCATAAGACTCTGCCCAATAAGAAATATGCGGTCATACATGGTAACGAGTGTACGGCTGGTTACCAGTGCATCAGCACCTGCAGAAGTCTGGTGCAAGGTTACCACGGTGAGAAGGAACATGACACCAGCGAAGATGGTGGCAGCTTCCAAAACCCTGGAGCTAACCAGGCCCAGAGCCATTCCTTCATTTTGTTTTCGCAGCACAGGATAAAGTGCTACGGCAGTACCGATGCCTGCAAGGGCTACGACTAACTCAAGTATGTTGCCAATAATTACAGGCGTGTCTGAACCAGATCCAAGAATATAGTCCGGGGCATGAATCGGACCATAGAGTGCAAGAGTCGGTATCGAAACAAAAGTAAGGAGGTAGAGCAGGCCAGAAGTCAGTGAGGTTTTGCGAAGTGAGCTCATAGGGGCTCGCTCTATTGAGCCACCTATGAAACCGGTTGTATTTATGCTTGCATTCATTTTTTTGTTATTTAGTTTGTGAGGGTTTAATTATAGGAAGACTGCACAGTGGCATACAGACAAAGTGCCATACTATTATTTTCTTCCAAACGGATTTGTTTTCCATGGACTCATAAAATGCAGGTTGATATTCAGGTATCGGTTATACATCTCCTGGTCATAGGAGATATTCGTTAATCCGTAAGAATATCTCACATCCAGGACTACCTGCTTTTGCTTTATACGGAATGCATACCCTGCACCCACCTGAACCCCGGCATCGAGGCGTTTAAATCCTTCGGTTGAATTTGAAAATGAGAGGGTGGTGGATGTTTCGTCACTTTTCATTTTACCCGTTAGGTTATATGCCAGTGAAGGGCCTGCGTTCACATAGAATTTACCAAAGTGATATCGTGCCAGCAAAGGTGATTCAATCGTGTACAACCTGATCGTTCTCTTATCAACAGTCAATGGATTATTGGATTCCAGCTTACCACCCTTCATGATAAAGTATGCCTCAGACACCATAGAAAAGTGAGGCGTGATACCAGCCTGAAATGCCATTCCTACCTGTGGCCCCAACACCGATTTCTTGTAATCAGCCATGGCATTGTTTGATTTGCCATAATTGACGTTTGTACTTACGGCATTAAGGATAAGGTGCATTGAGGTTTGCGCGCCCTTTGTCTCCGGGGCCTTTTCAGACACTACGCCAATGGTCTGACCAAACAAATTTCCGGTTAGGAATATCATACCTAGTACGATTCCCAGTTTTACGTGTTTTTTCATATTTCCTTGTTTTTTGATCAAAGGAATATGAATGTCCAGGGCTATGAAATTCTATTATGCAACGACTGTAATGATGTCTGCATGTTGCCGTTTTTGTTCTGCCAAATAAATGGCAAAACTAGGCTCCGCTTTGGATAAGCTGATAAAAGACGTCTTTATACGTGTCGGAAATGGGTATCAATTGGTCGGCAATTTTAATGCGACCACGTTCAATGGATACAATTTTATTCAATGCCACCATATACGATTTATGCACACGGCAAATCAAACTTGGGGGTATCAGTTTTTCAAACTCACTGAAATTCTGTAGCGTCATTATTTTCTTTGTGAGTGTATGAATTCTCCGGTAATCTCTCATCCCTTCAATGTACATGATTTCATTGAGCATGATTTTTTCCAAACGGTTTTCAGTTTTAACAAAAATGAATTCCGGAGCCGGTTCTGTGGTGCGATGGGAGAGGTTTTCCTGCGCTTTATTCACCGCTTGTAAAAAGCGATTAAACGTAAATGGCTTTAATAAATAGTCGGTTATTTTCAGTTCATATCCTTTCAATGCATATTCCTGGTAGGCAGTGGTGATAATCACCTGGCTGTTGATTTTTGTACTTTCCAGTAATTCTATTCCGGAAAGCTCGTCCATATTAATATCCAGAAATAAGACGTCTACTTTGTTGTCGTTGAGATACGTCAGTCCGGTGAGGGCGTTGTCGAACGTAGCGCTGAGTTGAAGAAAGGGTACTTTTTCAACAAAGCCTTTGGTTTTCTCCAGGGCCAGGGGCTCATCTTCAATGATTACACAAGTATATTTATCCATGTTGAATAATCAGGTTTACTCGGTACAATTCATTGTCACTATTCACCTCTAATGTATGCTTGTCCGGATAGATAAGACCAAGTCTCTTTTTAATAAGTTCATTGCCTAGACCCCCGTGATTTGACGGAATAGATTTTGAATCGTATTTATTTTCACACGTGAGGCTTATGGATTTATCCTTGATGTCAATGGTAATAGTAATGGCATTCTCCATTTTCTTATTGGTCGTATGCTTGAAAGCATTCTCGATAAAGGGAATAAAAATCATAGGAGCAATCAACTTAGTATCGGTGTTGCCCGTTACTGAAAAGTGAACATATGTATCGTTGGCTGTTCTTATCTTTTGCAGTGCGATATATTTTTCCAGATATTCAATTTCCTTCGAAAGCGGAATTTTATCAGCCCTGGTTTCATAAAGCACAAACCGGATAATGTCCGATAACTTATTCAAATAATCGGACGCCAACACAGCATCTTTTAAAATCAACGAGTCAATGTTGTTGATTGTATTAAAAAGCAGATGCGGGTCAAATTGCTTTTTAATCAGCATCATCTCCATCTCATGGTTCTTCTCCCGTAATAGTTCCTTCAGCTTGATTTCATTATACCAGGTAATGAACCCTTTTATAACTAATGCCACGCCTCCGCTCATCAAGCCAATGATAGACATGACGAAGGTAGCTTGCAGGGCAGTAGAACGTCCATGTTTGCCGCCTTCATCCATGTCAATGATCCGGCCAGTCTCAATAAAAAACCGGATTAGAATATAGGCAAGAATGCCAGATAGTATTGCTATAAGCAATCCTATAACTATAGATTGAACTATGTTTCTTTTTTGAAGATACCTGGGGAATAAAAAAAAGTAATAGGAATAAAAACAAAGGACAGACGGTAGAACCGCAAAGATTAGTACGCTATAAAGTGCATTCAGCACCCGGGAAACATCATGGTTGCTTCGATAGTATAAAACCAGTACGATAAACACCAGAAGAAAATAGCACGCCCAGAAACCTACGTGAAGCAAAATGACGAATGGCCTTTTCATGACTAAATGTACCAAATATAAAGAAACCAAAGGCCACATGAATCATGGTGCCCTTTGGTTTCCAGTTGTAGTTTGGTAAAGAATTAATTAAAACTCTTCCATAGTGAGTTCCCTGTTTACCATCATGCCGGCCGTGGTACCCATGGCCACTGCATTGGCTACTGTGCGAATGCGGGTAGTGTTATCACCACAAGCGTACACGCCATGTATGGATGTCTTTTGAGTCATATCTGCCTTAATGTATCCTTCTTCAGTTAACTCACATCCCATCAATTCAGGAACAGAACAATGTTGCAAAAATGCGGGGCGGGCATACAATGCATTTAAGAATGACACTGTACCATCTTTGAAAATGATTCTTTGTAACAACCCATTATTATTATCAAGTTTCTCTATTTCTTTCTCAACAACAGGTATTTTTCGGTTAGCCAATTTTTCGCTTTGGTCAGGCGTCAACAATGACTTGCCGTTGGTAAACAACGTAAGCTGGCTTGTCCAGTTTCTAATAAGCCCCGCGAATTCAAAGCCATAATCTCCATTACCTAAAATTCCGGTAGTTTCATCCCGCACTTCGTAGCCATGACAATAAGGACAATGAAGTACTGACTTGCCCCAGCAATCTGCAAATCCAGGAATGTCTGGCATTTGATCTATAATGCCCGTAGCAAAAATCAACTTTTTAGAGACGTAAGTATTACCGGAGCTGAGATGTACCAAAAAATCGTTCCCGCTTTTTTCTGCATTGACTACGAATCCATCCAGACGCTTTATAGTAGAATATTCATGTACTTGCTTCCTGGCTATCTCAACTATTTCACCCGGAGTTTTTCCATCGTGTGTAATGAAATTGTGGGAGTGCGGAGTATACCGATTGGCAGGTTTACCGCCATCAATGACCAGCACTTTGCGCAACGCGCGACCCAGGGCCATCGCTGCCGACAAACCGGCATAGCTGCCTCCTACAATAATAACATCCAACTTTTCTTTCATGGTGTCTTTTATTTATTGAATCCATCGAGATAAACGGAAAAAAGCAGGCCGCCATCACACTGAATAAATTATCTTCTGTTCAATGCCTTCATGCGACCTGCTTTATGCGGACATTTACTTGTTCATGGGTTCGGAGGATAACTTTTTGAGCATGGCATCCACGAAGGGAACACCTACAAATACAATCCACGGCACCAACGTAATGGTTAGTAAGAACGTGCGCTGATACAAGGGAAGTACCGATAAGGGTTCACCGAAAACCGCGAGGAATAGGGTAATGGAAGGATAAATTACCGCCCAGATTTTGAGCGAGGCAATTAATTTCATTTTTGTTTTCATGTTCGATATTCTTTTTTGTTTGTGTTATATGGCTACAAAAGTAGAGACTCAGGCTGGCAGCCGGATAGGACAATTTTGAAGTCCGATGGTACTTAATGCGAGTTCTTACGAAACGCTTCGGGCGTTTGCCCCGTACGTTTTTTAAAGAAGCGAATGAAGTAGGAAACATCTTCATAACCCAACTGAAATGCAATCTGGTTCACCTGGTTAGAAGTAGCCACCAGGTATCGCTTGGCTTCGAGCAGTATCTGGGCTTCAATGAGTTCGGCAACGGTTTTTCCTACCAGACTTTTCGTAATGGAATTGAGTTGAAAAGGGGAGAGGTGCATCATGTCTGCATAGGCCGCAACTTGTTTTGTTGCACTGATTTTGGTCTCCAGCAAGTCCATGAACTCTTGCAGTTTTTCTTGTTGGTAACTATTTGCCTTAGCAGCAGCTTCACTGTTTTGCCTGTATCGTAAAAACCGAGTCAGAAAGATTTCGAGGTTGGCTCTGATTACGTTCTCATAACCTTCCTGCTTCGCCTGGTACTCTTCCAACATGTTTTGTAGTGTTGTGCTCAATGTGTTGAAATCTTTTTTTTCCAGTTTGCAGACATTGCGAGTAGCTGCCTTGCGTACTAGTTGATTGCCGTTAACGGGTGAGAGAAACTCTTTGTTGAACTCCAGCAGATACCCTTCACTGCCGGCTTTCAGTTGCAGCAGGTGTACCTGCCCTGGCCGCATAATGAAGATGGAATGTTGAGTTACTGTATGCTTGATGAAATCAATTGCATGTAAGCCGGCACCCTTTGTTACTGCTAGAAAAAAGTAGAAGTCGTGCCGGTGCAGGTCCTGGTTCAGGTCTTTTCCTGATAACACTTCGCTGACGCTCCTGATTTTAAAACTATCAAACCCGAATGTTTTTTCCTGTTGCGGCTGTATCGAACGGATGGGGATACTTTTCATGGCTACAAAATTAAAATAACAAACTAACCTGCTTGAGGCGCCTGAGAAAGCTTTACGTATTGGCTGCCTGCTTTTTTAAAATCCGCTGAAGCTGTCTGGCCGTTTTAAAGCCGCACTGTGCAGCAATATAATCGATGGTGTATTCGGGGTTATTAAGTAACGTTTTTGCCATTTCCTTGCGAAGCTCAGTGAGATATTCAACAATAGTCAGCCCGGTGGATTCCTTAAAAACCCGACTCAGATTCCTTGGGCTCATGGCTATCATTTCTGCCAACGCTTCAATAGAGTTTTCCTCTGCAAGATTATTGCTAAGAAAATCCTGCACCTCGTGTATTTTTGGATTAATGTGATTTCTGAAATCCAGATAAATGCTTTTTTGTGAATGGGAAGGATCACGCCTGTGATATACGACCAGGCCCCGGGCCACCTTATGAACAAAATGAGGACCTTTGAGCGATTCCAAAATCGCAAGTGCGAGATCGATGCCAGCACTG
>Ga0075163_10004811_pt1 | contig 18079 bp, 13 predicted proteins | sample JI1023141ADNA_FD_71478 | JGI IMG/M metagenome (GOLD analysis project Ga0075163, IMG submission 71478) | Wastewater effluent complex algal communities from Wisconsin, to seasonally profile nutrient transformation and Carbon sequestration -... | ecosystem: Engineered > WWTP > Effluent > Algae...
AAATCATACTTCAAAGCAACAAACAAACAGGACACCTTGAAAAATTAACTTGCTGAATGGGAAATTTCAGTAACTGAAACGAATAAAGCGAGGTTTCAAAGGTTTTTGAATTGGGTTAAACTCATCAAGATATCGATACGGGAGCTTTCATTCGATTACGCATTTTGACAAATTCAAACCATATCACTGACGCAAATCCAACTCCAATACTGGTCAGCAATTGCATTGCAGATAATTGAGTGAATTCAAAAAATTCTGTCATTGGTCTAACAAGGAGTAAAAGAGCAGTTATTGCCATTGTAATTCCAATTATAATAAAGACAAGATTGTTTTTATACTGCAATGTTGTAAATATTGAATAATAAAAAGAACGATTGATCAATGTTAGAAATATATTTGCCGAAATAAGTACAGTAAAAACCATTGTCCTTGTCACCGCTTCACTAAAATCATTGTTAACCGAAAACTGATATACAAACAAAGTCCCTACAGTGATCATTATCCCTTGAATTATACTTGTCGTAAGTTCTTTCCAATTGAAAAACGTATTAGTGAAAAGTCGGGGTTTACTATTCATGGTATTTTTTTCCATAGGCTCATTTTCATATATGATCGAACACGTTGGGCCCATTATCAATTCCAGGAAAATAATATGAATAGGTGAGAAAATATTAGGATAGATCCAGCCTAATGCCAACGGAATAAAAACAGTGAGAATAATAGGAATATGGATCGAAATAATATACTGAATTGCCTTTTTTAGATTTGAATAGATCTTGCGTCCCATTGCTATGGCATCAACCATTTTTGAGAGATCATCTTCAACAAGAATCAGTGATGCTGCTTGCTTTGCAATTTCGGTTCCTTTCTTTCCCATAGCAATACCAATGTGTGCTGCTTTTAATGCAGGACCATCGTTCACACCATCGCCGGTCATTGCAACGATTTGATTATTGGCCTTCAAAGCATTTATCACTTTCAATTTAGCTTCAGGAAACATTCGTGTAAAGATCGATGTAACGGAAACTTTTTTCTGCAATTCATCATCAGAAAGTCCAACTAGTTCTTCGCCTGACATTGCATTTTCATAACCATTAAAGTTGATCTGCTTAGCGATTGCAAACGTTGTATCTGCATTGTCGCCTGTAATTATCTTTACTTCAATTCCGGCTGAATAAAATTTCTTCAATACTGATTCAATATTGCTTTTTGGCGGATCATAGAAAGCTACGATACCTTTGAATTTAAATTTCAATTCTTGTTGAGTCTCCGGAAAGCTTGAACCTGAAAATTCTGTTTCCGCTACTCCAAGTAATCGATATCCAACTTTCGCAAGACTTTTTATTGCTTCATTGATCAGTTTTTTTTCGTCGTCATTCAATATTGAAACATTCATGATCGCTTCAGGAGCACCTTTTGCTGCCACTACCCTCTTACCATCCTTCGTTTCGAAAAAGTGCGTCATCATTGGAGGTTTGCCATTCAGTGGATACTCATGTACTAGACTATAATCAGGCCGCTCGTCACTTTGAACAGAAGTGGTGTATGTTTCATGCAAAGCAATTTCCATTGGATCAAAGGGAATAGGTTCACTGGCAAACATGGCAGTGCGGACCAACTCAAGTTCAGACCCATCCATTGATTGACGAGGCTCAGTCGTTTGTCCAGTTTTTAAAACAAAAAGTTTAGCAAGACTCATTTTATTCTCGGTGATCGTCCCTGTTTTGTCGACGCAAATGACAGTTGCGCTACCCAACGTCTCTACCGTTTTCATTTGCTTAACAACGATACCCATCTTCATCAATCGCCATGCACCGAGTGCCATAAAAGTTGAGAATGCGACGGGGATCTCTTCGGGAAGGATGCTCATCGCTAACGTAAGTGCCTTAAGCAGACTATCAATTACGTTCTTTGATTGCGAGTAATTTATTACCCAAACGATCAGAAAGACAACTGCACCTGCAATTACCATTTTCTTTACGAAATTTCCGATCTGCAATTCTAAAGGAGTCTTTTCTTCTTTGATGCTTTCCAGACTTTTTCCAATCTTGCCAAGTTTGGTTTCATTGCCGATTGCAATAACAGTTGCAACAGCCAGACCACTCGCTACAGTACAACCAAGGTAGACCTGATGATCTGTCGACGATTTATCTTTAAAGACAGACAATGATTCGCCGGTAAGAATGGATTCATTGACAGAGAAGTCGTTGGAATGAATGATCGTACCATCAGCAGAAATGACTGTACCTTCTTCCACCATAAGAAAATCGCCCAACACCAGCTCTTCACTGTTGATTTCAGCAACAGTGCCATTTCGAATCACTTTGCAACCCGGCTTGATAAATGTTTTTAATTTTTCGAGCGCATTCCGACTTCTTGAATCCTGATACAAAGAAATTGCAGCGACTAAAACGATGGCAACAGATAAAAAAATGGCATCACCAGGCTTTCCACTGATAAAGTAAATGAAAGCGGCTACAAACAAAAGAGCAATCATCGGCTCCTTTGCCAGACTTTTTATTACGTCAAGAAAAGTGTTCTCCTTTTTATATTCTAATCTATTCCGACCATACTTCTGACGGGAAGCTTCCACTTCTGCATCAGTGAGGCCGCTGAAATTGAAATTGTTTTGGGGCATAAATTCACAATACAAATGAATTTTATAAATGTATAATAAAAAAGTATAATAAAATTACACAATTATCATGATTTTTCAGGACGAATGTTACTTTAATAATTTAACCACCTCATCCCCCACCTCATTCCCCACTTCAATCAACCTCAAATAATACAAACCTTTCGGTAGATCACTGAAATTCTGAGAAGAAAGATCGTTTCCTGAATAGATAATTTGGCCAAGACAATTTCTTAATTCAACAGCAGGATTGGTAAAATTTGTATTGATAAAAATTTGAGAAGTAAATGGGTTTGGGAAGGCAATAACATCATTCACGCCGGTAACTGCATTGACGATGCCAACAGATGCATTACAAAAACTTCCTGATCCGGTCAAAGCATTCATCTCACTACACAGATAATTATAATTGAACCGTTCAACTGTTGTTAAGGTTCCCAACAATAAATCATTTGCTTCATTCGGATCGAGTCTCAGATCATAAAATTCCTGGCGGCCATCATCAAAATTTATTAATTTATATTCTATGTTGCGCATGGCTTTTCCATCGTCTGAATCTGTTGTCGTTTTAAATATCTCGGTAAATGACCAGGGTCGAATTGATGTATCTTGATCAGTTAGAATTGGCATCAAACTTTTACTATCTATGGGCTTATTAACAGGAATATTTGCCTGCCAATTTGTATCGCCAAATAATTCCGGAATGGTAGCAAAGAGATCTACAGTATTTACCAAAGCATCACTGACTCTGCCCGGATTTACAACTGATGGCCCCGAAATGATCAATGGAACATGAACCCCATATTGATAAACTGTTCCTTTCGCCCGCAATGGATTTGCAGATTGGATCGTTCTCGTTGCATTTCCATTATCACCGACAAAAATAAAATCAGTACTGTCCAGTTTATTTAACACTCGCAAAGAATCGAAGAGCCGACCAATTTCATGATCGAGTGCTTCGAGTGCTGCAATAAAATATTTCTTTGGATTATTGTTAATATCAGCTGAAGTCCCACTTAATGTAGTGTCAGAATATAGTCCTGCCGGTGGTAAATGATACGGTGAATGTGGCGCATTAAAAGCCATCCATAAAAAAAAAGGATCATTCCCCTGAGTCTTTAACCAACTTACGGCATTGTCAACATTCTCAGTCGTTGCATAATTCGTTATCGTACTTGCAACACCATTGGTGTATTTCATCCAATTGCTATAGTCAGGTAATGCACCAATAAATGGTCCCTCAAAATGATCATAACCTATAACATTTGGAAAAAGTAAATTAGCTGCAGGTGTTGGATTATTCAAATGCCATTTTCCTATATGACACTTCGCAATTGAAGAGTCATACTGATCCAATAATCTTGGAATTGTGGTCTCGGATGTATCAAGCTGCCCAGACCCTGCTGCACTTCCAACAATTGCACCTACTCCTGTCCTGAAACTATAACGACCGGTTAACATACCGGCACGTGTAGCAGAACAAACCGGATTCGACATGGCATTTTTAAATCTTACTCCATCGGAAAGCAGACTTCTGATATTTGGCACATCAGCGGTATCAACATGATCTTCGTAAAAGCCAAAGTAATCAGTGCCTAAATCATCAGCGATCAAAATGACAACATTGCGTTGAGCGAATACATTACTAAAAAAAATAAACAGAAAACCGACTAGTAGAGTTTTTTTCAATGATGTTCTTGCTTTAGATAACTTGTAGAATAATTCTTCAACTATTGCCACGAATGCACTAATAATTGTGACAAATCATTATTCGTGCATTCGTGGCATTGGTGTTGATTTCGGGTTTTGACAAATGAGGATGTAAATGGTTTAAGATGCCAGAAACTAAGTACTATCGAACAATAAGTAAATTCTTCGAATAAATCTTGTCCTGATTATACACTTGCAAATGGAAGATGCCATTTGAGAGCTGATTTAAATCGATCATTCTATTTGACAAAGTCCCTATCTGAACGACACTTCCCAGATGATCTGTAAGTTTATAATTCCAGGGTAAACGATTCATTAATTGATCAGCAAAGGAAATAAATAATTTATCGGATGACGGATTTGGATAAACGATCAAGTCATTAAAGTCAGTATTGAAATGACCTTCAGAAATGTCAGTAAGAATGCTGTCTTCATTGTTCACTAAATTTGATGCTTGGTAATAGACCAGAATTGCACTTTCATTTTGAGAAGTTGTACTTCCCCATGGAGTGACATTCGTTACAGGAATATCGTTACCATTTGCCACACCTGTTGAATCTGCAGTTTGTCTTCCTACGCAAACAACACCAAGTGCAGTCTTGTAAACACCAAATAAATCGGTATTGCTCCCCCCTGCTTGAGTTAGTGTATCCCATACACCAACAACAAGAGATGAATATTTCGGCACATGAAATTGCGAATCATAAACACGAACAAAACTATTCCAACTGCTGAGTCCACCGAAATCCGGTTTCACCATCTTTTGATATGCATTTGCAGTAGTGATCGTGCGTCGACCTACAGCAAGCACACACACATCGCCGGTGCTTGTAACTTTCATATTATTTTTAGCGATGCGTGTCGTATTTACATCAGGCCAACCGGTGTTCGGATCTGCCCAACCATCAAGATTCGGGTCTGCATGTGGAGTACCCAGAGAACCTGTTCCTTCCGCATATTCAGCGAGGTAAGTGGCATTGGTCAAAGTACCATCAGACAATCGAAGTTTGCCCAACCATGACTCATGTATATTTCCATTTGTTCCGGTAAATCGATTCTGAAATCCATATGCAGTAGGATCACTGTTCACTTCAGTGCCTTCCCAGAAGTTTTCTACATTATTTCCATGGCATCTTGCTCCTACTACCAATTTATCGTTTGCATAATCAATTGCCAATGCATCGATGTATTGATCAGGCACTGATTCCATGGTATCGCCGGCCGGAGTGATCTCATGATACAAACGTGACCACCATAAAAGCATTCCCGAAGAGTCCATTGCAATCACTGCCGGTTCGAAATCAGGACTACCCGTCGAGGTAACACTTTTGAAACTCATTCCAATATATAAATTGTTGTTTCGCTTATCAATATTGATGCATGTTCCGCCATAGACAGGACTTCCAGCTGCTGCAGAATAACCGGTGTAGCCGGGACTAACAGCAGTAGGATTAGCAGGGTCACACGGTCCGTTGAAAAGTATATCTGCAGGCCACAAACCTTTTTTTGTTCCGCCATTACCATCCGGCTGAATATAGTCGTATTCGTTTTGCGTCCAGGAACGCAGATCGCATCTTCCCCAGATCTTCAAAACGATTCCGCTATAGCTCACAGAATCGATACCACCTTGCGGATTAGATGCTGCAGGTGTCCCTTTAAATTCTGATCCATTTTTCAGCCAATGCGTTCTCCAATTATTTACAATTGCGCGTTGACCATTTTCGTCCAAACAATAGATAGCACTCCAATCGTAACCATACGCTTCTCCGGAAATGTAATATACTTTGCCGTTATTTGTTACATCCCATGGATGATAATCTTTAGGACCAGACTTCGCCCAAACCGTAGCGAACCATTCTAACATTGTTGGCACTCCATTGACAAAGTTGTTATCCAATTTAGCAATGATATAGCCACCATTGTTCGCATCTGAATCTGCAGTATTACAACTAATATATAAATCACCGGTAGGAGTATATGGTTGAGCGTTCGTTTTCATGAAACGAATATCTTCAACAGCACCTTGTGGAAAATGAACCACTTGAAGAATGTCTTGCATATCAGATGACAAATGCAGAATAAATCCATAACGATTTGTTCCAAGTGAATTGGGAATTGTGCCGGAATATGACAATTGAATACTCGGGATCCCCGGATTTATCCAATTCAGATCATCTGCATAACCACAAACGAGAAATGTGCCATCAGTAACTTGCATTACATCGTAGAATGTTTCTTTACCCCCGTTTCCTGCATAAGTGACGATGTTCGTTTGAGCACCAACATTTAATGCGACCAAAATGAATAACAAGTTTAAACTTAATTGCTTAATAATTTTCATAAATATTAATATCATTTAATTTAAGGGTTACTTCAACTTTTCAAGCATCTCATTGGTGAGTGAATCAGAACTAATTCCATAACCATTGACAAGAATACCTTTCATATTATATTTCTCAGAAGAAATGGCATATAGAATGCTTTCATCAGCAGGGTCTGTATTGCCTTCGAAGCGAAAGAATTTATCAATATGAAATTCGTTGTGAGCGATCTCCAAATCACCACATACTATACAATTATCACGAAGATTGAAATCTACTGTGTATCCTTCTTTTTTTAGTCCGTTGATGGCTTCAACTACTGTGTCGTATGATTCCATTGCTTTTTTATTTTGAATAATTCGACAAATTAAGTAGCTTGATATTTAATCGAAATTAATCAATTTAATAACAATATGCAATGTTCTTCTTGTCTACGAATCGGCAGGTATTTGAAGAATTCCAATGATGACCAAAAGAATTCCGACAGAGCCCAAAGTAATATGTAAAAAATTTACTTCACGTAGCATTATCATTTGAATAAGGATCCAACCACAAAGCAAGACCCCCTCTGCAAAAATCAATTTTCCACGAAATCGAGAATTAGTTATCACAGCAATTAAAACAAATAGGCTGAGCAATCCATTCACAACAAAAAGAATAATACCCGGTATCAAGAAATTGTCGAATGGAGAATATTTCAACCATTCTGTTGTAATTCCCAAACTACTGCCATCGGGATGCATGATCAGATTTCCTCCGCCATAAATGGCGCCGATCCCGTTGAAGAGCAAAAGAAAAGAAGCGAGCAATTTCCGTTTGGGGTTCATTAGTATGGTCCCGGGTTCAAAGTTCAAAGTTCCGGGTTTGAAATTCCGGGTTTGAAGTTTAGGAGCGAAGTTTGGGGTTTGTAGTGAATGAATAAAATATTTAGCGCTCCATGCGATTACTATTATATTTTATTCCTTTCAATTGAAATGTTCCATAGACTAATTCACTATCAGGATATGCATAAATAGTCTCTGCATCTGTAGCTAGCTTAAACCCATCAACGCTTTTATAATTTTTAAGTGGCGTAGACCAAGGAATTTTTCGCATTTGCCCTGCATCAACTGTTGCAAAGCGGTCATCAGAAATAAAATTCGTCAGCTCACCAACCTTATTAAAAACAAGTACTGCTTCAATTGCTATACCATTATTCGTAAACTTTGCAAACACACTGTCGCCTTCAGAATACTTCCACTCAATTCGTTTATCAATTAATGTAGCAGGAGCCATGCAGCACATATCATTAAAGAATGTGACTGTCTCAGCTATATCCATCTCCCTGCCCGATTGATATTGTACTTTAAAAAGCGAAAGAAGACGTATATCCATAAAAGCATCTCCATTCTTAAAACAATGAAATCCTGCAACAGGTAGTTTCATCATCGTTGCATTCATAAAAAACAAACGTGTAGAATTACCCAAGAAATTATACTGTTCCGATGAAAATGGCATCCATTCCGATTCATTATTTTTTCTGATCTTTCCATCGAAATTGATCTTAAAATTATACACTTTTGGTTTTCCAAGACACCCTGCATAAATAATATATTTTCTTACAGGCTCAGGTAAATTTGAAAGATCACTTTCCTCAAGATTAGAATAGATAAACCCTTCTGTTTCCTTCATTGCGGCTTCTACTTCATTAGTGTATTTCTCTTTAAAATTCAGTTTCCCCCAACCGGAAATTACAAACATTAAAAAAAGGACATTGATAAATGTTCCATTCTTCGAATCGTGCCAGGTTGTAAAAATCAGGAATTGAGATACTATTATTGCGGCTACAGATACTACAATCCAGATTTTAAGATTAAGAACCATCAATATAATTGTAACAAAAAACAGGACCGAAGCAACAAGCCACATTACTCCTTTCTTTCTTGAAATAAAAGTAGTCAGTTGATCCAATTTTACCAGGTCAAATGCTTTCAAAAAACCTAGCAGATGGAATACAGAATGGAAAAATAAAACGATGTATAAGATGGTCCTCATTCATCGTAAGTAACGGCAATTTAGAAAAACAAAAGGTGATAAAAATCCTGTTTTCTCTTTACAATCCTCATTTTGAAACTTCCTTCTATTGCTTTATCATTCTTAAATTCTGTGAAGTAGAACCTGAGATCGCCACAAAATAAATACCGGGCGATAAATTTGAAACATTTACCTTTTGTTTTCCTTCGTTAAGAATTCCCCTTTCTACAATTCTTCCGGACAGATCAACAATTAAATAATTTCCTTTTGATCCATAAAGAACATTTTCCAGAATAATAAATTCGTTTGCAGGATTGGGATACAAAGCAATCTGTGGAATTGCTTCCTGAGATGCTGAGAGAATAATCTGATTCAAATAATTGTCCAAGTAAGAACTCAAGTCAAGCACATGGAGTTTTTGAGGGGTATTAATGAATGGGGCCTGAACAAAAGCTTCATTAGAACAATAATATTTCAATCCGTCATTAGAAGTTATTCCTTCAACCTGATGAAATGACAGTGACAGATTCAGCTTATGCTTGTTTCCACTGAAAAAATCATTCGCATTGAAATCATAAAGAAGGTAAATGAATGGCTGCAATAAATTTGTATAACCACACAATGTAATCAATCGATTAGATTCCTTATACGTTGCTCCCGTAATCATTCCCTGGACATCCAATTCAGATTTTCGAATTGCTGAATATGTCCCCGGCAACTTTGGCAATGAATAAACAACAGTCCTGTTACTCACCCATTGCTTTGTAAATAAATAGATGCTGTCGACAGAAACGATCATTGCTTCACAATCGAAGTCTGTATTATTCCCTCCGGTCGGAGTAAAATCGGTTTGATCAACGTATGAAAAAAAGATCGTATCAACTAATGGCGAACCGGAAAGAATTGAACTCTTCTCAATTCTCAAGATCTTCAAATCCGTTCTGTTCCCGTTTACATTATTTCCAAAATCCCCCATGTAAACATAATTGGAATCTTGTGAGATCTCTTCCCAGTCATAATTCACAACTCCACTAATTGGAAATGTTTGAAGTATGGCACCACTGAGTGTGTCAAGCGAATAAAGATTCGTGTCTGTATTATCATTGTGAGTCCAAATCCTGTCATTCCAACTGATGAGCCCGGAAGTTTCTGAAAGGCTTCCATCCAGACTATAACTTATAACAGGAGTTACTGCAGCTGCTGAATAAGTACAGCTGCCATCGTTATTTGTTGCTGTGAAATCGTAATTTGTCGCGAGCGGATCAGTGCAGCCATAGACCTGGGCAAAAAGTTGTGCTGAAGTCAATGAAAATAAAAATATAGTTGTTAAAATCTGTTTGAACATAATTAGTTTTGATTTTGCACTAAACTTCTTCTCAATTTTTTTTCTAAATTAACGATAACGAGTTTCAGCTCTTCCTGCTTTTTTGTGCCGATGAGTATTTTTTTTCCGTTCTTTAATTCTAACTGAAGACCAACGTTACCTGAAACATTTAACGCCCTACCTTTTCCAAAAAGACCAAATCGATAGCCCCAACCTCCATATTCCAAAATCGGATTATAGGTTCTAACATACGCTCTTTCTACATCTACCCACAAAACTGACTTTTTACTCCAATTGAAAGGGAAGAATTTATACATAATTTCATTTTCTGTAATTTCAGTAGATAATTTTGAATATAAAAATATCAAAACTACAAGAACATGGACGAAAGTAAGCAATAAGACTTTTTCAATTTCCGGACTACCCTTTTCAAATTCATGATATAGTAGATTTACCTGAAATCCGATTACAATTAATATTATTGCCCATATCCACCACTGACGGAATTTTTGAGTTTCACTAAATAGGATCATCTGAGTTAGATTATTATTAAATTATCAGAACTATTTTTTCGATAAAAAATATTCTGCCAGATGATTGATCGGATGCCGAACTATTTTCTTCAAATGCACTTGTCTTTCGTGAGCAATGTCTCTTATGATTTCATCAAAATAATAAGCCATACTACCAACAAAGTGAACGTTCACTTCTTTAAAATTTGGGTAGCTGCAAACGTAGAGCTCAAAAAACTCTTCCATACCTTTTCTCACTATCTTCTTCACCCACTCATCTTCCCTATTATCAACAAAAATTTTCGCGAATGATGCCAGCCAGACATTTGCCTTAGGATTATTATACACATTGGCAATCATGATCTCTTTATTCATCTCAAATTGTTCGTTGAACTTTTTAGTTATGTTCTCAGGCATAATCCCATATAAATAATGAGTGATCAATTTTCTGCCAAAATAACTTCCTCCGCCCTCATCTCCCATAATAAATCCAAGTCCAAAGTTATTCTTATGAATTTTCCCGCCATCATAGAAACATGAATTACTACCTGTACCTAAAATACCAACAATTCCCTGCTCATCTCCACAAGTTGAAAGTACTGCTCCTACCATATCAGACTCTACATGGATTTCAGCATTAGTAAAAAATTCAGCTAACGCTTTTCTTACGACTTCATTACGCTCAGGAGAAGAACAACCGGCTCCGAAAAAACGAATGGCTTTAATTTGGGGCGACAAATTGAGCAGTTCGGTATTTTTTTTCAGCTCATCGATTATAAATGACCGATCATGAAAATACGGATTGAATCCTGTTGTACTATACTTATGCATTGGAGACTTTTCATCTACGATCATCCAATCTGTTTTTGTAGAACCACTATCTGCTACTAAAATCATACACCTATTCTTATTTTGATTACCGAATTAACTATAGAATGAAGTCTGTACTAAGGAAAGACGATTTCCTTTCATCCAGTATTTCGGAAATAATGTTCTTATTTAATTCACTTTCTTTGGCAGCAACGAGGGTTCGAATACTGAATACACGCAATGCATCGCTAACGCTAAGTGTACCCTCTGCTGAATCTTTTCGTCCATTGAATGGAAATACATCAGGCCCACGTTGACACTGGCTATTTATATTCACGCGACAAACCTGATTAACCAGTGGGTCGATCATATGAGCGATCTCATCGGAATCACTTCCGAAAACACTCACTTGCTGCCCATAATTTGATTTTACCATATATTCGATGGGCTCATTGATGTCTTTGAATTCTATGACAGGAATCACAGGACCAAATTGCTCTTCATGGTAGATTCGCATTTCTGAATTCACACCTGTAAGAACTGCAGGAAACATAAAACTTTCTAACACTGTCCCACCATTTTCATTCGCAACTTTTGCTCCTTTTGCTAGCGCATCGTCAATCAGTTCTTTCAGGTATTCAGTTTTCCCTTTTTCAGGAAGTGGTGTCAGCATTACATTTTCTTCCCATGGCATTCCTGCTTTTAACTGGGCGATCTTTGAACAGAATTTATCAAGAAACTTTTTTGAAATGGATTCGTGAACGAAAATTATTTTAAGTGCAGTGCATCGTTGTCCGTTGAACGACAATGAACCGGTAATGACTTCACTCACGGTCATGTCGAGCTCTGCATCAGCAAGAATTATCGCCGGATTCTTCGCTTCCAACCCTAAAGCTCCTCGCAAGCGATTTGGATTAGGATGTTGCTTTTTCAGAATGTTCGCTACTCTACTCGTACCGATAAATGCAAGGCAATCAATTTTGCCTGAAGCCATAAGAGTGCCGCTTGTTTCTGCACCATCACCGTAAATAAAATTGATCACTCCTTTGGGAAATGAATCACGGAAGATCTCTAACAATGGACGATGTAATAAGACGCCATATTTTGCAGGCTTAAAGATCACAGAATTACCCATGATCAATGCAGGAATGAGATTACAATAGGTTTCGTTCAGGGGATAATTATACGGCCCCATACACAACACAACCCCCAATGGTCCACGGCGGATCTGTGCATATACGCCTTGTACTTTCTGGATACGTGAACTATCGCGATCAAGTGTTTTCAATGATTCAATTGTATCGTTGATGTAATCGATCGTACGATCAAATTCTTTTTGAGAGTCTGAAAAACTTTTTCCAATTTCCCACATGAGCATTTGCACCACTTCATCGCGTTTCTCTTTCATGCGACGAGTAAAATTGACCATGTGATCAATTCTCTTTTTAATACTCATCGTTGCCCATTCTCCACGGCCATTGTCATAAGAAGCTCTGGCGGCATCCAGTGCTTTTGCAGCAGCATTTCTATCAAGGACAGGTTGAGATCCGAGACGAATACGTTTCAATGTTCCGTTCTCATTTATAAAGACAGGAGAAAAAACATCCTTTACAGGTCCTTCCCATTTTACAATTTCGCCGTTGATGAGATATTCTCTTTGTTCGACAGGATTTGCAAATTGGAATTTTTCAGGAATATCATTTTGAATGGGAAAAAGCTCTTCGAATTTTCCTGCTATTGTTTTTGTTGTCATGATGTAAAATTGTAGAGGTGAAAATACGGCTTTTTATCGGGGAAGCAAAGGGGATTGACAACGGGCACAGGTCAAAGGTCAAAGGTCAAAGGTCAAAGGTCAAAGGTCAAAGGTCAAAGGTCAAAAATGATAGCGCTTAAAAAATTAAACACAGAGAAAATGGAGAAAAAAAAGAAGAAAGAAAAAAGAAAAAAAATTAAACACAAGTTCACTGAGAAAATTCAACGCTAATCAAAACAACCACGCCAATCTGTGTAATCTGTGTAATCCAGGCAATCCATAATAACCCCAAAAAAAAAGGGACCACAAAAGTGATCCCCTCTTATTATTGACCCTAACCCTAATTAACGTACAATAATAAGTTTACCGTTAACATTTTCAGTATTTGAAGTAAGTGAGTAGTAATAGATACCACCGCTTAACATGTTTCCATTTGAATCATCGCCAATCCAATTGTAGTGATGTGTCCCGACAGATTGTTGCTCGTTTAATAACGTATTTACCAATCTCCCTGTTTCGTCAAAGATAGAAAGATTTATTTTAGAATTTTCATTTACCTGATACGTAAATAAAGTACTGCTTATCAATGGATTAGGGAAACAAGCAACCTCTGCAATTTTACCTGATAGCGAATTAATACCTGCTGAGATCCCGGCAGTAACACCGAAGAATGGAGAACCATCAGAATTCAGAGGGACTGGTGAGCCGGAAGACAAGTCAAGATAAATTGTGTTTCCGCCATCATCTAAGCCAACAGCAGAACCGTTTTCATTTCTGAATTGCATCCCAATGCGCTTAATTTCGGATCCCAAGACAGGTCCGTTTGGCGCAGTGCTAAAATATGGAACCGGATCTATTGTAATTGCCCAGGTATTACCCGACAAATTGAACATTTCACCTATTCCATCATCGGCACCCCAGTTGCCGACTGTGTACATCCAACATGTAGTGTCCATGGGACCAACCACATCATTGCCGCCGGAGTGCATGTATACTTTTGTTGCACCTTGAAGTGTGGAAACTCCCGAATTTGCATCATAGGTAATTGACAAGTCATATTGAGCGTTAGCAGCAAATGACATTGAAACAAGCAGACATGCCAACAGTAATTGTTTTTTCATAGCAATAATTTATTTACCTAAATTCCTCTTTTCAATATTGAATTTACTTTGTGAAGATAATTAAATTTTACAATTATCTACCAAAGAAATTTGATAAAAAAATTAAGCACGTAATTCACATTCATTGTTGAAATTAATATTTTGGACCATGCAGATGTTTGTTTAGAAGAAATACCTTTCACCATGGAAAAAACTACACAAGCAATTAGTAAAAGCGCATTGCCGACATTGGTTACTGTCTTCTTCTTTTGGGGATTCGTAGCTGCATCGAATGGAATTTTTATTCCTTTTTGCAAAACGCACTTCAATCTCGATCAATTTCAGTCACAATTGATTGATACGTCATTTTACGGAGCATACTTCTTTGGATCATTGATACTCTATCTTATGTCTGCTGTTTCAGGTGTAGACATTTTAAACAGAATCGGCTTTAAAAACGGAATTATTCTGGGACTGAGTATGTCGATAATCGGTGCAGTATCACTTGCCTTTGTGGCATCGGGAACCGGAGCGACGTTTGGAATGGTACTGGCCTGTTTTTTCATTATTGCTTTAGGATTTTCACTGCAGCAGACAGCTGCGCAGCCCTTTGCGATCGCATTAGGAAATCCGGCAACAGGCGCACATCGATTGAATTTTGCCGGTGGAATAAATTCGCTGGGGACTTTGCTTGGACCAATAGCAGTAAGTGTTGTGCTTTTCGGAGATTTGAATAATGAAGGAACAGCCACTATTCAATCCATTAAAACACTCTATTTGATACTTGCCGGATTGTTTCTTTTTGTTGCCCTCTTCTTCTTTGTGAGTAAAAATCTTCCCACAATAAAAATGGAAGAACATGTTGAGAACAGCAGCAAAGCGATGCGACTTTTGTTTATCATAGCTATTCCTACAATTGTATTATTATTCTTCAACAACATGTTTGGAGAAAATGAAAAGGTCTACCTGGTCATTGGCTCACTTGTTTTCATTTTAGGAGCGCTATTCTATGCATTGATTGCTGCACAAAAAAATAAATCCGGATGGGGAGCCATGCAATATCCACAACTTGTAATGGGAATGATAGCCATCTTTGTATATGTAGGAATGGAAGTTACTGTCCAAAGTAACATGGGCGCATTGCTGCGTCAGCCTGAGTTCGGCGGATTGGATGAAAAATATATATCGCAATTTATTTCTTTGTATTGGGGAAGTTTGATGGTAGGTCGCTGGACAGGTGCACTTGCTGTCTTTGATCTGAAAAAATCAACGAAAAACTTATTGATGATCATTGTGCCGCTTGTGGCATTTGCATTGATACTTTTCGTCAATCACATGCGCGGCAATGAGATCAAAAATATGTATGTTTATGTGATCAGCATCTTCATATTGATCGGTGCTTTCTTTTATGCCAATGAACGTCCTGCGAAAATGCTTTTCACAGTTGCATTTTTCGGTTTAACAGCAATGGTGATAGGCTTATTGACGACAGGACAGTTGAGCACTTTTGCATTTATCAGTGGCGGTTTAGCGTGTTCAGTGATGTGGCCATGTATCTTTGCTCTTGCTGTAACCGGATTAGGAAAATATACCAGCCAGGGCTCTGCATTCTTGATCATGATGATTCTTGGTGGTGCAATTATACCTCCAACACAAGGTGTCATCTGCGATTTTGACAAAATGACGACAGGAGGAATTGCGGGAATGAGTTATACCCACTTCTCGTATATTGTACCTTTGATTTGCTTCGCTTATATGGTATGGCATGCCATTAAAACGAAAAGTATTTTAAAATCACAAGGACTGGACTATGATCAACAAGTAAGCGGTCATTAATTCCTAAATAAATCGCATTAAAAAAAAGGCTCTGTGAATCTTTACACAGAGCCTTTTATGATTTACCTCATTTTTTTCGAATGCTAAAGCCTCTTGTTTTTATGGTATGTCCTTAATAATCAATTTTCCAAAGCTTTCCTAACCACTTTAATACCTCAAATAAATTACATTTTGAACCTTGAATTTCCCCAACATATTTGCCTTGAATTTTAATTTATTGTTACTTTGTTCAATCACCATTACGCTTGAATAAACACAAAAACCAAATCATATGAAAAAATTACTCCCATTAATGCTTTGCATGGCTATTTTATTAATTGCCGGAAAAGCAAAATCACAAAATGTTGACCAACCATGGCTACTTGGATTTGGATTCCACTTTGTCGATTACACATCAACTGATCCAATGTTTAAGGGTCTTTATGATATCAACGATTGGAATGGTGTTCCTGCTTTTTCAAAATTGGATATTGCAAGAAGCCTGAATGCATCCTTTGCTGTTGAACTTTCTCTTGCTGCAAGTTCAATTAACAAAACAGGGAACGAAAGCGATGGCAAACATTTTTTTGGTGATGCAGACTTGTTGTTGAAATATCAATTTGCAAATGATTATTTATTGAAATCAAATTGCTGGTTTGATCCGTATATCGCTGTCGGACCGGGATATAGTAAATATTCGGGGACAGGATCACTTGCATTGAATGCCGGAATTGGTTCTAACCTTTGGTTCACTGATGCATTTGGAATGAGACTTCAAACCATGTATAATAAATCTTCTGAAGATAAAGTTGGCGATTATTTTCATCATACATTAGGAATCGTAATCCGTTTTGGAAAAGGAAAAGATACTGACAAAGATGGTATTGCTGATAGAGACGATAAATGTCCAACTACTCCCGGACTTGAAAAATTAATTGGGTGCCCTGACAAGGATGGTGATAATATTGCTGACATAGATGATGCATGTCCTGATATTGCAGGTCTTGAAGCATTCAAAGGTTGCCCTGATTCAGATGGCGATGGTATTACGGATAAAGATGACGCTTGTCCAACAGAATCAGGATTAGCAACACTTAATGGTTGCCCTGATACTGACGGCGATGGAATTGCAAATAAAGACGACAAATGTCCGGATGCAAAAGGACTTGCAGCTATGGCAGGTTGTCCTGATACAGACGGTGACGGAATTGCAGATCCAAACGACCAATGTCCTAAAGAAAAAGGAACCAGCGCTATGGCAGGTTGCCCTGATCGTGATGGTGATGGCGTAGCAGATAAAGACGATAAATGTCCGGATGTTATTGGTCTGAAGACTAACAATGGTTGTCCTGCAATGGATGTAGAAGTGATCGCTAAAATTTCTTTCGCTGCAAAAGCAATTCAGTTTGAAACAGGAAAAGATGTGATCAAAAAATCATCGTATGCAAAACTCGATACAGTTGTGAATATCATGAAAAAATATCAATTCACTAGCTGGTCAATTGAAGGTCATACTGACAATACAGGTAATGCTGCTAAAAATCTACAGCTTTCTAAAGATCGTGCTGCTTCTGTTAAAAAATATTTCGTTAACCAAGGTATTGATGCCGGCAGATTAACTTCAGAAGGTTATGGCGACACTAAACCTATTGGCGACAACAAGACTTCTAAAGGAAGAGCGGAGAATCGTCGTGTGGAGATCAAGTTGAATGAATAATTTTTTTGTGAGTAGTAAGTGGTAAGTAGCAATTGCTACTTACCACTTACTACTTACTACTCACATTTTTTTTTAATTATCATCCTCCGGATAAAACTCCGAAAAAGTAAAATGGCAGATCATATTACTCCCGGGAATGTGGAGAATCTCTTCTTGAAATAATTTTTCAGTAACGAATTTATAAACTTCCAGATCAGAGATGTCGCTGATGCAATCAACTACGATCTGATGTTCTTCAAGCAGATCAAGCAATCGCTTCAATTCTGTTTTCAATGCTTTCTTGCTAAGTGTATCTGCAAATGCATAGTCCGGTTTACCGATGAGATCGTAACACAAAATTGTTTTATTCTCTGCATAAGCTTTTTCAAA
>Ga0075163_10004812_pt1 | contig 18077 bp, 7 predicted proteins | sample JI1023141ADNA_FD_71478 | JGI IMG/M metagenome (GOLD analysis project Ga0075163, IMG submission 71478) | Wastewater effluent complex algal communities from Wisconsin, to seasonally profile nutrient transformation and Carbon sequestration -... | ecosystem: Engineered > WWTP > Effluent > Algae...
ACCTGAAATCCGTTCGCTGAGTTAATGGACAGGTTCTGATTAGTCGCTGCACTCGATGCAGATGCATAGAACCCCATCACAAACGTCTCTCTCTTGATCTGATCTCTGGCGAAGAGGCGCTTGAAACTGAGGAACAGCGCTGAATTGATCTTGTCTGTCGCTGTCGTAGATCCAAATGGTGCAGTGAACTGTTCATCAGCATCGCCCAGAAGTTTCTGAGCAAACTGCTGATACATGTAGATCTTCTCGCGCATCATCACCGACTCTGATCCAAAGAGGTACTTTCCATTTGAATCAGTTCCACGAAGTGCCAGGTTGACAAGCGAAGAAGATGCAAACAGACCAACTGTCATGTCAAGAACAGGATTTGCTGTCTCAAGACTGAAATCTTGATCATATATCGTTTGCCACAGCGAACTTGTGATTCCCGGCCCAATACCACCGGTGACAAAATGTTGGTACTGCTGACGACTCTCGGATCCCGAAATATCGTTCTGTATGACATCAACTATCTGATCTAGAAATGATCGTGTTGTCTTGAAGTCTGCAGAGGTCAATTCTTTAAAGGTGCTCATTTAGTGTTCCTAGATCTCGTGAAGATCAGCTTGTCTTAGAGATTTGAATCTCGAATTCTTTGACTGCACCAGACTGTGCACCCGAGATTTTGACAAATGAACGTATTAGGTTCTTATTGCCTCGTTGACCGAAGATCGTGAACTGCGCATCAGAAATTGACTTCACCTGAAGAGTGAATGTCAGTTGTGATCCGCCTAGTGCCGTCTCGCCAGCATCTCGTGTCAACATGTAAGTTGCTCGGCGCTGAAAGTCGACGTCATCTGGAGCTTGACCTGCAATTTCCAAGAATTGGTTGTCAAGTGTCAGAATGAATATCTGATCTCGTAGTTCAACATCAATTGAATCTTCGTCTTGTATTGTCTGAGTGACTTGTATCCTGCGTGTTGTATTGCTGACCCTACTCATCGAGACGACTGTGGACGTCGAATCAAGACCCTCACCAGTAAGTGACAGTATCGGTAATCTGATGAGATTTGGATTTGAGATACTCATACATCTATACTTCAGCGCAAGATTTCCATTCGTCTGCGCCTCAAGTACAGCTGTATTCTTCTCAATCTTCTCTTTACCGACTGTTCTTCCGAACTGCTTGATGATGTTGTAGTTAACCTCATCATCAGCAACAGCAAATTTGACGATATCGAAACTGCCGTCATTCCTTGCCAAGAATTGTCTGCCTGTGTCTGTAAGAACGACATCTACGAGGACATTATTTGTTGTGCTGTCTAAAACTCCCATAAAAGTAACTCTTATCCTCTATGACACGTAAATATCATCAAGTTCGTCTAGCGAACTGTTTCCTGCCAGTCTTCTGGCGACTGACCGCTTTGCCCAACGACTGTTTTGCACGACGTCGATCACGAAGTACTATATCAAGAATTGAACCTTGTTGTAAATCAGTGTTTATGAGCTGCAGTCGATACATGCCGCCACTCTTGTCTGTCGATAGAAGGTGCAGATCTCTATTTGATGCATTCGTAACTTCCAAAAATTCTGGATCAAAGTAAACCTCAACTTGCGAATGGCCAGAGTCACGTATCACATCAACAAGAACGTCATCCTGTGTCACATACATATTTGGATATGGTTTCGGTGCACCAGAAGAAGACACCAACTTTTTCATTATCGTATTTCTTGCTTGATCAAACCTGGCTTCAAACTGCGTTGAATAGTTCGAAGTCATACCGTGTGCATCGATAGCAACAACAGCATAAATGTATTTCGACGTTCTGGTGAATTCATAGTCAATATAGAAATTCTTCGGACTCTCAAGCATCTCAACAAGACGACGAGATGGACGCTCACCCGACTCGTATCTGATAATGCTGTTATCGAAGTCATACTCATGTATGAGTTCGAAGGCTTCATCTATTGAAGCGCGTCTGAATATTTGCCACTTTTTAATATCGCGTTGAGGATTGATCGGAAAACTCCACGTCAATCTTGCAGCGTGCTTCGTTCTGTCCCAGTCAACATTGAAATCTACGGGCGGTGTAGGTGGCACATGTTCAATCGTATCAACAACACGTCTGCGTGCCTGCTTTGACGACAACAATATTGACGCAGCAATCACATCGTCGCTGTCATCCATAGTAGCTGTTAGTTCAACCTCAGTTATCGTACGAATCGAGTAGATGTATTTTCTACCGTATGCAATATTAACATCATAAGCATTCGTCGCCGAAGGATTCTCAATTATTATTGAATCACGATGGACAACTTCACCAGTGTTGAGTACTTCACTTTTGTCAATAATATACCCAACCACACGGCGTCGTGTATCGAATGACGTGATGTCTATTTTGCGTGTTCTTATCGGATCAGCATCGATATCGTATTCTGACGTCAAAATCTGTTTCACATCAGTGCTAGCTAGCGTACGCTTCTGTTCGTGACGTACAGCTTCAAGTATCGGACCCACTTCGTCTGCGAATAGTCCAAATGGATCCCTCTTTATCGTCTGTAACACATCACTTACAAACTTCGAGTTAATCTGTACATCGAGACCAACATCTCTTATCTTATCAAACCTACGACGAAGTTTGTCTTGTTGTTCGCTGTCATTGATAAACTTCACATTTATCTTCTTGAGATTGTTCAATGACTGAACGATGAATTTTGCATCATGTGTACCATAACCCGTCGAAAGTAACTTCGCTGCATCAAACAGGTTAACATTATTCTTGCTAATGTAGTTGTCTATCTTCGTCAATGTCGTATTGAACTGTCGTTCAACACCTCTATTATGATTCGCAACTCGACGTTCAACTGCGCCAGATGTGATGATGTAGAGCTTATCATCCAAGTTGTCATCTTGAAATCTGACACCAGTAAATGCGGTTGTCGTAAGTTCATGTTCAAACTTTATCTTTGTTACGTTCATCTCGATCGACGGTGAATTGATATCATTGAAATCATTCTGTGATCGAAATTCGTTCCTGTTGCCTAAGCCTCTTGGGTCAAGCTTAACAGGTTTGAACGTGAACCACACAACACGTGGAACATCACGTTGTATCTTCCTCTCAATATCATCATTATTCCTGTCGATCTCAACACCGACGTCATTCACACTCTCATCTGGAACGAAGAAATTGTAGAAGTACGTCGCTTCGAATTCGGAAACTTCCGGTATATCGACGAATGTTGTAGGCGCAGATGGATACGACTTGTTCATCACTTTATTCCACTAAGCAGCTGCTTGGTGAAAGTCTGATTTGGTGTTAAATTCAGCTGTTTCATTGCTGACTTCTGTTTTACACCGCCAGACTTGGTTATGATAGAGTTTATAGGATTTTTCACTTTTTTTTGCGTCGCATCATATCGCTCAATGACCACAAAATACTGATCAATTGCAATATCCATGTTCTTCGTGATTCGCTTGAGATATGCAGATGTTTTTCCTGTCTCGCGATCTGACTTGACGTTCAGTCGTTTCTGTCGTATGAGGCGGCTGAATGCCGCGCGGCCGGCAACAGTTGACTGTGTCTTGTCTACATCAATCTCAAATGCAAATGGATCAACTGCAATATTGAACACCCTTTCAAACAACTTCGGGGATGTTATCGTGTGTCTCAATTTCTCGCCACTCGTCAGCATCGAACGCGAACCACTTAACTTAGCAAGGTCAGATAATTCTTGTGATACAATAACGTTCGTCTTACCCATTTGAAGCCTATCAAATATCTGTTGTTGCTCGAGTATACCCGGACTGAACTCGCCTGCTTCTATTGAAGTAAGAAGTTCATCGAACTCCGGAAACTTTGCACGAAGCTGTCCTAATGTCAAGTCACTGTCTGACAGCTCAACTATTCTTGATGCAATTGCTTGAAAGATCTGTGATGTATTTCTTGAAGAGTAATTCAGAACCGCTGTTGATTCAAAGAGGAATGAATCCTCTCTTGCATCGATTCCTGTTAACATTCTCATATAGACAGAAAGAAGGAAACTGACAACGTGATTTCTCAGAAGCTCCTTGCGGCGTCTTTTCGAGAGAAATTCATATCTCACATCGTCCATAAAGTCAGATCCAAGTTGACCACGTGTGGTTGTCTCTGACAGAGATGAAAAGTCCAACGTTCTCACGTGTTCTCTGATGAGCGTGTCAAGCTTGATCTGTGATCGTGTTTCTGTATTATTTGTGTTCTCAAACGAGAACTGTGACACGAATCGTGACAATTCGAATGCAAACTTGCATGGCTTAAAGACGATGTCATCTTCTATGACATTCTTCATATGCACATTGACTGTGATCATGTCAAGCTGCTTGTTCGTGTGTGAGTGTTGAGTCTCATCTTCATATACGCGATCCGACTGTGCCAGCTTATCATTGAATCCAGCTGGAATTCCCACAGTTAAAATCTTGGTTACATTTCCATCTGCACCTCGAAATTCAGGCTCAGACAGCATACACCACAATGCGTCTTGTACTCCTGCAGATACTCTTGTGTCGTCAACAAATACATCACGTGGTTGACTATTCTTCTGGTCACCTTGTCCAGCATTCGAATTGACAGTTGTTGCTTGATAAGACAACGGTGAGAATTTTGCACTGTATTCTGCGATATCACGAAGACGGACAAACGCCAAGGCAGCTTGCTCCTTCGATAGAAGTGCTTTGCGAACCTTCTTTTCATTCGAGTTCGTCAGTATCCTCTTTTCTAACGTATTGATATCAGATGTAATACGTCTATTGTCGAACTGTTCCTGAGGCATCAGTTGTGTAATGTATCGCTTGACAACGGGATCATTGAAATATGCTTGCGCCTTATTAACAGCGTGATCAAAATGTGAAGCGATCTTCCTGAAATTCTGAGTGATAGACTTGATGACGTTCAAATCAAGGTGGAGTGATTCTTTTATATTACCAAGTTCTGCCTTAAATTCATCAACTAACTGATCGTCGATATGTCCTGTTGAGACCCCGGAAGAGAATTGGCCAAGATTCTTATTTGCTGAATTAACAGCAAGTACGGCAAAAGATTGCTGATACTGTGTATTTGGTGTTGCATCAGCACTGATAGACGTGACTGTTGCAGCTTTCGCAAAGCTCTTTATTCTTGTCTTGCTATATGTGATATCTGCGATTGACTCATTGACACTTGCACTGTTGAACCTAGAAAAATCATATGTGCCGAGCATACTCATTATGAGTTCAAATGCCAACAACATTCGCATGCTTGAACTGATAGAGAGGTACTTCGTTCTACCAGAGTCATCATCGATCAGATGGCGATTCACAGATCCTTCGCCACGTGAAGCTGTATCTTCTATATCATCGATGAACCTTGCTATCGAAAACATGACAGATCGAAAATCTTCGTCAAATGTCTGATCAGATGTTGGTTTTTCGATCTGTATGTTCGTTCCAATTACGCCGCCAATATTTGCGGCTTGTACGACATTCTTCGAACCGATACTTCCTTGCGAAGCATGTGATCCAAGTAGTGCAAATGTCCTATCAAGCACCAGACGTTGAACGTGCTTATAAGCAGTTCCAACAGCATGTGTTGCAGTAATCGGTAATCTGCCCACATTTATCTCTTGTGCGATCGCTTGTTCACCGTCTGGAAGCAACGGATTACCACCAACAGGCGTACCAACGATGGTCGCAACTGGAACGTTTGTCACGTAGTCAAACAATGCAGGCAGATTACCATACGTCTTTAGCTCATTCTGCGTCGCCTGTTGCATGACCCCGATTGTCGTTGAATCAACTTGCTTGAGATCATTGAAAACAACTGTTATTGCAAACAACTGAAATAGCAAGTGGCGTAGCTTCTGATCTGTCTGCGATAATGCAATGATCGAAAGAATGAAAATGAAGTTTTTTGTTGTAAAGTCGTTTCCATTCGCCATCATCAATATGTCAGCAACAGTATTGTGTGCGTTTTGAAATATCGTCTCTGCACTTAGGCTGCTGTTCTTCGAGCCAAACAGCGTCTTCGCATGCTGTGTGTCAGTTCGTGTTGCCGCTTCAACAACATTCATCGTCAAATTGATACGATGTCCTAGTATTTGATTAAATTCAGTTACACGTGTGATGTCGAACCTGTCGTCATCTGTGATGATGCTGTCAAAAAAGTAATCACTGCCTGGAACATAGCTATTGTTATTCTTGTCGATGATCTGTCGTTTTTCAAACGGCAATGCAACTTCATCTGTATTTGTGTTTATGATCCTTGTCAAGGATATCAATGAATTTTCATCTTCTAATTCATCGACAATCGTCTGACCTGGCGCGCCGATCATCGAAATAATCTGATCGTTACCGTTGTCATTCACACGAAGATTGTTTAAATCAACTTGAACTTTGGTCATACCAAGTGCAGTTGAGATACCAAATAATCTAGACATCGTTACAGAGATAAGCTTCATCCTATCGAGACGAGTCTCAGGCAACGAGTTTATGAACTTATCGAACAATGTACCGTTGAATGCATTCAATGATCTAAGATTATGACCGAACAATGCAATGTCAAACGAGAATTTGCCATTTGATAATGTGACTGTCTTGTCATACTTGATCGGATCGATATCTGACGGTCTATCTGCGTCGACGATGTCAAATAATCCAGGTGTGTACCTTCTAACAGCATTCGCAAGATCAAACGCCAATTGACCGAAGATCTTCGTATTCGTGAAATTCTTAAAGCCGTCTTCATCAAATCCCAGATGATCAACAAAGATCTGTCGAATGTCTAGTATCGAATTGTCACCGGTAGACTGTACAGCTAATTTTCGAAGTCTGCGATGTTCACCGTATATGTTCAACGCGCGAAGCATCGTGTCGATGATCGTATGTGTATCAATTATAAACTTTGTGTCGTCGCGGGCGCGCTCCATCTGAAATGCATATTCAGACTGAAGCTTTACAAATTGTGACGCTATGATCGAGTCATACATCAGCGAGTCAACAAATTTATTGATGTTGTCAACACGTGCATTTCTTGCTGACATTTGAGTCTCAAGCATGAGACCCGTGTCTGAAATGTCCTGTCCTATTTCGCCATGATATGCTGGTTCAAAGCGTGATGCCAGCAGAATCTCTGGCCTCAGTGAGCTTATTCCACGCGCAGAAACTATTTTCGACTTCTGTGATTTCAAAGAATCAAACTGAAGCTGACCTACAGACGATGCCAGCTGACTCATGTGTGAAGGTAGGGCGACGCCAAACTGAGCAGGATTATAGATCGTTGGATCTGCTGCAGATTGCAGCTGCGACTTCATCGGTTGAATATTCAACCCGCCGTACTTTGCAGTAGAATCTTTAAATTTTAGTCCAGTTGGCATTAAATAACGATCCTATCAGATTCAATTGAAGAACCCATCAAGAAGTTCGTAAGCATAGTTGTGACACGGTATGTACACGTACCCATGTCAACGTTCGTAAGATCATGAATGAACTCGTATGTTGACGAATTGTTCAATGCATGTGCACGACCGATTATCTGTTCTGTACCGAGATGATTCAACGTAATGATGAAATAATCGATTAGTGTGGCATCACCAATTATATCCCAACGAAGAATGTTGGTGACACTGTCAAATCGTTCGACACGCATACGTGTCAACTTGATATCTGTTGCAGGTACGACAACATCGATTATCTTTGTGTTACCGATGATTCCATACATGAATTCATCTTTTGCATGCAGTTGCTGACGTGATACTTTAGTCGTCAAAGTGCCGTGATTCAAAGTATACGGATGCAGAAATTTTGACGGTTTAAAACTATACTGGTTGTTTGTCAGACCGGTCACTGTATCAACAACGGTTGGAATGATGCGTTGCTTTGAATTGACTGTCTTCTCATACTCATCAAATAACGTTTCAGGTGCTCTAAGTAGCGTCGTTATGAGATAACGATATGTCGTTCCAGCAACGACAGATTTCACAGCATGTGTTCTGCCAGCATCAATATCTGAGAATAGAGATGTTGATATGACACCGTAATCATCTAATGATCCATCAGCGGTGTTGATCCTCTGAACGTGATGGGCGATTAGCTTATTGAGCGCCGCGCGATCATCATTTATCTCTGAATCAAATAGTGACGCAAGGCCCTGTCTTGTCAATGCAGAACGTAACTGATCAAAGTCAGCATCGTCAATCTGTGATCTTATGCTGAATTGAATGTCATATTGCGATGGTGTTGAAGACTTCGTCGTTACGTTCTTTATCTCGGGATCAGATGTGATGATCTGTATTCCCTTAAATTCTTGATTCATGTGTTCGTACATCGCATATGCAGATGACCGATCTACAGACCCGTCCTCTAGAAAAAAGACGATGCCATATTCGTATATGCTGCCTTCCTTCACATCCTTGTCGATGAACTTCACACTTTCCGAGTTATCAGTCAGAACTACAGGTCTGTCGGTGACGTATTGATATGAAGATTCATTCAACGTACAATTCTTCCGTTGTATCCCGATCGCAACAGGACCCTTTGTCATGTTTGTGACACGTATATCTGCATAACGACCGTTCGGTGTTACACTTATTGCTGCATGACGATTGCACTTACGTCGAGAAAATTTTCTGCCTGTACCAGGTATCACTATATTTGAAAACGAAGAGCCAAGCTGGCCCGATCTCCCAACAGAGACAAAACGATATGTTAACGTGCTTGAATTGTTAACAACATCTGTGATCTTTACCAAGCCTCCCTCCTTAGAGACTGGGATCTCACCAGCATACGTGTATGCCATTGTAACAGGGTTGTTGATGTTCGACATACGTGTTATATTACGTCTATACATCTTTACTGATTTTGCTTGTTCGTCATACTGTTGAACTTCAATGGTGTTGCGCCCCGGTATTTGATTCGGTGACGCTTTCACTATTGGTTGTTGACGAGGCGTTTCAAAACGGTCAAGAATTCTTCTGTGTTTGACTATTTTGTCAACTAATCCAACTACATTCTTCTCTACATCGATAAGCTCAAACCTAACGTAAAAAGATTCAGCAGCACCAAGTTCCTGTGCAGACACAACCAACGACTTAGAAGAATTGATGTACTTTCGCTTTACAGTACTAACGACAGGAATCTCAATATCATCAGCAGTCATTGCTGATGATGAGAGAAGCGTCGATTTCAGGAACATGTTCGAGAATGGTGATAATTTCTTCGCAGTCAGTGATGTATGCTTCGAACTGGTCTTCAGCGATAGATCGCCCTCGACAATACTTGTGCCGGCAAGTGACGCCTGCGTTGATATGATACCAACATTCGTTCCAATCACATCAGACGGATCGATCGCATTCTCAAAGATGAGATCAAGAGCCGCGGCTTGAAGATTCCCACCGTTGAATCCTGCCTGTTGTTTTGGCATGACAACGCCCGCGATCGATGGAACGCTAGTCACGATCTTAAGAACAGGCGTCATGACATTTGTCTTCTTAATCACATCAACTGTCTTCGTTGACAAGATCTTCTGGTCTGGTAGATATGTTGTAGCAATATCGTCGTCATCCGACATTCTAACTTTGGCAGCATCATTTGGTTGCAACTTCGTAGTCACAGGAACGATAACACTCTTAAAGACTGAGAATGCATTTCCCAGTTTTGTGTCCTTCGCCGTGCTCGACATCATTTTGATTCCGTCTAGGATATCATCAGATGTCATGTGACTCTTCGAATCCTGTATGTTCCACGGACTTATCTCATTCGTCGTCGGACTATGACGAAGTGAAATTCTCAACGACTTGATATCGTTTCGAACAACGGCGATAGTGTCGATGTTCCAAGTGAACTCATACACAAATCGTGTTGATTTCTTATCATTACCCGATTGCTTGAGTGCTAGAAGACGCGCAAAGTTCTGATCCACAGAAATTGCATTGTCATTTTTTGATTTGCGACGTACCTTCATGTCATCTCACGAGAAAATCAACGTGAATAAGTTGACGAACGTGTGTGCGCCCCTCGAATCAGTATATACTTGACCGACGAAAAAGACGTGCTTACTTCCAGAATCAGAATTATTATCTATGAACTCACCGAAATCTATGACATCTAATTTCTTCATAACATCATTCTTCACATCGAAGAACTGACCGAAGATATTGCTATCACGTGATGTTTCGGTGAATTTAACACTTGCGCGTTGAGTACCCTTGAGATCAGCTAACAGTTCATTGAGTGTCAACACATTTCCCTGATCAATTCTATTATAATCACCGAGGAGCAACCCAGCTTGATCTTCAGGTGTCTTTTTATTCTTCGGTGGCAAATACTTGAAATTCGGTGCATGTGACAGACGACGATCTTGCATCAAGCTCTCAACGTCATCAATAGTTGACACATCTATACCCTGTCTTGATGCCAACATCTTGTCAACAACGTCAAAAGAGATATTGTTCTGGCTCAACGTAAACGACATGTCATCGTCTAACGGATCATCAGTTCCTATCGAGTATAGACTTTTGAAGTTGTCAATCGAAGAGGTTAATAATCCCAACTGGGCTGCACGCTTGAACTCAGCTTGAGGAAAATTCAAGAACTTTGATCCTGACGATACAAGCACATGACCAGACATGACATCATTCTTACTGCCCTTAAACTGTAGCAGGTTGCCTACGTCATCAGACTCGAATGTTATCATATCTTGAGGACGACTGAATGCTTCTAGATGTGGACGTGAACGTGTATCTGTCGAGCCGCTGACATTATCACCTTCGTAGAAGGCATCTTGGTCAGTGAACGTCGCGAATCGAATATTCATACGACCACGAGCAAGCTGCCGACGCCCCTCTGCAGTGACAATCGTGTCTAGAACTCGCTTCTTGCTATCAAGTAGACCCATCTTTAAAAATTAGGCTCCTCTGTCAATCTATGTCATCTGTTTCTAGAGATACCATCAAAATAAGGAAGTGATGACGTTGCCTCAGTACTCATGTTACTACTTGAGGTGTCGTAAGATGACGTCAACATAAATCTGACCTTTATAGGAGACTGACTAAGCTTCGCATCCTTCGTCACGAATCTCGTGTATATTCTCTGTTCTAACATGTCACGAAATTGACCATATGAGCTTCTTCTGAATTGTAGCTTTGTCTTTTGTGGCGTGCCAGAGAACAACCCATACTTCCAACCCCTTATCAGTGCTGCGCGGTTGAACTGTGACAAGTTGTTACCAACTGTGCCTGTTGTGAACAACTTCCACACAGGTTGATTTCCGATGAAGTCACCGAATCCGTAGAATCCCTTCTCAAATTCATCTTTCTTCCATGAAAGATTGAATGTACCAGATGTCGGCGACACGATAGTCGTATTCTGAAGGAAATCAATTGATGCTGTGCGTAGCGCAAGCGTTGCATTATCTGGGTTATGTACAATATTGCACCGCATGATCGATTCACCATTACCTAGGAAGCTCTGGCTCTGTTCAGAATATGCCGCGCTTCCAGTGATATCATACACGAATGCAGTATTTGAGATATTCTTCGTGCGCGGTGTAAGACGCCTCAAAAGAGACCCATATCGTGATTCGAATGGATATCCCAACGGCCATTTCTTATTTTCTGTGAATTGGCTAGCAATTGCGCCAGGTCCAATCAATGTTTGCATTTTTTCTCTGCTTGCATCTGATCGTAGTGGAAATATGATCGTGTTCGTGCTCTCGATATCACCAGTCGCGATATTCAAGATCTGCATAATCAACGAATCACCGCCATCAACAGATTGAATCTCATGTGGCGCTGGCACAAGACTATCAAAGTAGATCTCATTGTCAGTTCGAAGATTGACATGTCTCTTGAGAGCTGTGCCACCAAATCCAACTTGGTGTAAGTCGCTCGCAATCATATCAGGTTTATCTCTAACCGAGCTTATCTTTACGCCGCGGCGGCCATCAAGTCTCGTATCAACAGCATTCACAGACAGTGATCCTATCGCTCCAGAAACGAAGTCATCTGTGTAACTTCCAGAAAACGATGTACGAGGTGCGACATCAAACTGATCAAATACATCAGCAGAGCCAATAACCTCGGTGATCATGTTCGTGACAAGCGGTTCATTCCTAGGCTGAAAAACCTCATGTCCTTCTCGTACGAGTGATCCATACAACGTGATCCTAGCCGTACCAACATCAATCGCAACATCATGTGACGCAGACAACAACGTTCTATTACCAGCAGAAGCTGACTGTGGATTTGTCACCACTGAACGATGCTTCGACACAGAGAATATCAGTTTGTCGCCCGGAAGAATCACATATGGTGAGAATGCATGTTGTTCAAATATGAACGTATCGACATTGATGCTAGACACATCTGTCGATAGCGCCGGCTTAAATCCATTTGAGATTGGAAACGTGAATTCTTTTCCAAAGATGCTGCGGCCGGACGGTGTACGATCCATCGCGCGGCCGAACGGTGTTAAAGCGCGAATCTCTGATGCGTTGAAGTTCGAGGCTCCGGCAGCTGGTGATGTCCTGCTATACGTTGTCAAACATCCATTTGTTATGGCTGCTATAGCTTCCATTCGAACGTTACCTATGAAATTACCGTTCGTGCCTGATATCGTCGCAGACGGTTTTCCATATGCTAAGAATCCCTGTGCAGTTGTGTCAGAGCTAGCACCGACAAATGGTTGAGTTGTTTGTACACTTGTATATGACTGTGAAATTGCATCACCGATTGGAATGACAGTTGCGCTGAGTATGATATTCCTGTGTGTGGGAGATATCTCATGCATCAGACCGAAAGTTATACATGGGCCTCCGAAGTCACGATCATAACTTTCGACTAGTAGATGTGTTGTGCGATCGTTTAACCAATTAGAGCTGGCACTCATCGGTATTTCGATGACTGCTTTCTCAATGACAAATGGATGTTGCACTTCATTCAACTGTAGTGCAGTTCTCGCAGTTGAAGCATATGCACGATTCTTCGTTACGCTGGCAGACAGATACTGTCCATTGCCAATGATGTCACCCAATATTGTGGTATTCAGTTCACCGACACTTAAACGTGCGACACCAAACTTATCTGACGGTGCATTATATCCACCAGCATACGAGTTTAAACGCACATCACCGATTGTGCCTGTAACAACTGGTGATCCCCACGGACCAAATAGTCGGCTGTCATATCCATAATTCATCGCAGAACCGGTCGGTGTTCTTCCCGGTTGAATGTAGTTACGATCTGCTCTTGCTGTATTAGCAAATGCATCTGATGGATTTGTCACATTTCCTGTCAATACGAATGTTTGTGCTGTTGTGTCGTAGTATGCTATCGATGCAGTTTGCGACAGGAATGTATACTTCGTTTGTATCGGTAGTGTTAAAGTGATTTGTGTCTTTGATGACAACGGCGAAGAAAATCCTGGACCTACATCAGCATACGTTCCTGTTGCATAGAACGATGATGTATTTCCTTGTCCAAATTGCGATACTTCACGATATGGAAAATATGATTGTGTTGTTATCAATGAACGATGTGTCGTTATTGTATCATCGATAAACTCATCAGAAATTCCAGCAATAACAGTATTAGGCGATGATCTGTATGCACCACTATTGTTGTAGTATTCGTGAAAATTCGATGCTAATCCATTTTCAGTCGTTCCGGAAATATACAATCCGAACTTAATCGCATCTGTCATATTAAGCTTGATCGGATACAGAACTGGATTGAATGTTTTCTCCTCTGGTGATATCGCGCCGGTTACATTGAATATAATCGTGTTCATGTCATTGAACGGACCAATATTGAAATTTCCGCTACGATCAGATGTTGAAACAGTACGTGCAACAGTAGGAATACGCGTCACCTTATTGTCCCTGTATCTCAACAGGACACGTGGCGGTATTCCTCTAAAGTGTGTTCTCAACGTCGTTGACATATTAACTATTCCTGATCGGACGCCTGTATCTCATCAGACCACCAAATGCAAGAGAATCTGTTCCATATCTCGAACTGTGATATTGAAATCCTGTGCCCATGAATATTCTTTGGTTGAATTCTTCAACATCAGTTGATGCACTCTTGTGACTATAAGCTTCGACGAAATTCGAATGATCAGATGAAGTAAGTTGTGATTGTATGCCCAAGATTCTTGTTGTCAAAAGTGACGACGGTATGCTTGGTGTAGCTAATTGTACATCATTGAAAGATGTAATTCTAGAAATTTGACTAACATTCCTTATCTCAGGTGCAAGTGGTCGTAGTACAGTTGTACCAGATAGAGGACCGGCGGATTTCACAAATGATATCGGTGCAAATGCAGTTGGTGTAGATCCAGACTCTACAAATGGAGTTATCCTATTTTGTCTAAGCACGAAGAACTGTTCAATCTTCGTGCTACTTGCCTCTAACCCAGCTTCAGCAAGTTCGCCATATACAATATGTCTCGGCGATGTCGTTGACTTTGCGAATCTTGGACTTACAACTGTTAGTTGCGGTATCGTTGGTCTTATGTCTAGCGGTTCGATGATACCATCATATGATTCTGCATCATCGTCATCTCCGCTTTGTCCTAGGAAGAACTCTGTTGAAGAAACAGTGCCACTGTAAAAATTTGCGATCACACTTCTGATGTCCATGCGTGTTTGCATGTCATCATATGATGAAACATTAGAACGAATGTAGTTGCTGTGACCAAATGTGATCTGTTTGATCTCGTGGTTAACATCACCGGTCCAGAATACAGGACGTACACCTGCGTAACGATAACGATCTGTCGTCACAGAAATTCCGTCACGCAGTGAATCTATTCCTGTTGTACCAATTGGTAAATTCGTCACATTAGATCCTGTTGGTGTGATAGATGCTGTGACACTGTAAAGTACTACAGAACCACTATTGAAAGTTTCTATGTACGAAGATTGTGCAGATTCAAAAGCGAACGCATTTGCAAAAAATGGAAATGATCCAGATATGCTGAATACTACTGATCCAGATTGCGCAGAATCAGCCATCTTAGTATCTCTTCACCATTCCCGTCAAAAGTTGCAATAGTACTGTGCCCCTGTTTGCGCTTCGCAGTGTTTCACCGAGATATGCATCTTCAAACTGATACATGAATTTCGGACGTTCTAACATGTGTGACTCTATGACAAAATTCACCCCGAGAAATCGTGTCTTTCTAGGTATCAGCTGTTCAATAAACATGCCGATCGACGTGTCGAACCACCTAAAGAACTCGAAGAATGCTTTGAAATTAACCCTATCTGTTAGTCGATTGAAGTATACATCACGAAGCTTCTGCAAATCGGGATAATCTGGCGAGAACATCATCGTTGGGCTTCCAAGTGCATCATCAAGTTCATCGAATGTTGCGAATATGTTGACGATATCTTCATTTAGAGAATCTGCGATCGAAAAATCGATCGCAAATCTTGGATCATCTTCAACTTCTTCAGTTGGAGGCGTTTCAAATACGGGTGTTAATGCGCCACCAAATCGCTGAACATTCGAGTACTCACTAAAGCTTCTGACACGTACTTTATTCGTAGTTGTTGCTTCATCGAATTTAGGTGACAATATGCTATAATTGAATGTCTCAGGCAGAATGATTGACGAAGTAGCATTGAATCCTGCACCGTAGATCATGTGTTTGTGTGTACCGCTGAATAGTCCCTGTGAAAAGTCTCGCAAGATTATCGCGCCCGTCGAGTCAGATTGTGTGACTTCCTGATCTGTTGATACATCGAGTCTCAGCTTCTCAAATGATCCAGACAAATCTGTTACGAAGTTAAAATTTGTCGAAGGTGATGTCACACCTAGTGATCTAAAGTTTCTTGCATGTTCTCTCGACTCGTTCTCAAGTAGGCCTTTCGACCAGAATCTTATGTGACCAACTTTTCCATCAAATGCTGTTACCAATTTATTCGAACCGCTTAGATACCCTCCAGCCTGTTCGAGTGCGCCAGATCCGATCCACAACACCATTGGTTCAACCTGCTGTGCATCGTAAGCATGACTACTGTCTATCGATTCGTTCACATAAGTCGAAGTTACAAACTGCTCTACTATCTCACCGTACGACTGTCTATACGCTCGTAGGAAGTATGAAGAATGCGGCGAAGCATTATCGATATTAGGATCATCATTTCTGTTCCTTCCGAATGAAACATGCCACTGATTACCATCCATTATGTTGACACCGGTGAATGCCATGTTTATGGAATTTCCAGTTGATCCAGAGACAGGCTTACCAAACAACGTGAGCGAACTTGAGACAAGATACGTTCCTGACGTCGCGATTAGATTAAACGGCGTAACAAATGTTCCAGATGGACTAGTACCCAATGTATTATTTGCTGTACCAGACAAAGTAGATCCAGATGTCACCAGACGCATCAGGCTTTGTGACGTTACACTTGAACGCGCGCGTGGGTATTGGTATACAGCCTCAACAGACCAAGATCCTGATGTCAACAGGATGTCGTGGGATGATATACCCGACACCCATGGATAACCCGGTTCGGTACGTGTTGCCGCCCTCAAGATAGACGACGTCATGAATGAAGTATAGGATCCTGTCATGTCAAGCATCGTCGACACAGTCGACTTATTCTCACGCGATTCACCGATACGTCCACTCTTGGGACCACCGAATTCGCGAATACGAAAGTGCTGATCCGGATCGATACCCAGCGTACGAATGAATGACTTGATACTGTGTACAGTGCCCTTTGATCTTATGATCTCATTCAGGTTTGTCAACGTTCGACGCCAGATTTCATTCTGTACTTGTTGCAGTGAAGTTGAGTGTGTACCGAATTCGTCAGTTATGTCCTGTGCATTGATAAACTGTTCGAACGTGGCATTATTGAACAAGCCCGGAAGATCAACACCGCGATATGAAGCAAGGAATGTAAGTAACTGATCGGGTGTCGTATTATATTCGCCGTAGTCTACAAATAGTGAGTCACCGAATGCGTCGATGAACTGTTTGACCTGATCAAACTCCCTTGCGATAACATAAAGTAGTGCTGCCAATAATTGCGGTTGACCCAGCTCTGCTTCACCAGGCATACCGGTGCCGTCGATCTGATCTGCTATCGTTCCAGTGATATTCTGTAACGCTTCATATGCTTGACCCTCAAGAAGCATGTGTTGAGGTATCAGTTTTGTTATTAGGTTCGGATTCGCAGAATCATAATCACTTGCTGTAACAAGCAACGTCTGATTGAATTCAATTATTGGTGCGAATGTCGAGAACAACACTGGATTATGTTGCATCTCTTCGTATACCATCGGATTGGGTATCGAACTTGTAATGCGAAGATTGAATGAGAATGTCGATTCATCAATGTAAGAGAATAGTGAATTTCCGCTATGATCGAGGATGATCCTATTGATTTGATCAGTTGGACTTGATCCTATCGTACCAGATGGTTCATTGAACTTATAGTACAACTTCAGTTCTGGTTGAGCGAATATTCCCTTCTTTGCATACTTCTTCTGTTGTCTTATTGACCTAACGTCGTGAAATATTCTGAGCTCGTCTAGTGATCCCGAGAACGTCTGAACTGGAACAAACAAACCGCCCGCTGAAGCTGTCACAGCTGATGATCCAGATCCAATATGCATTGGGCTTAACGTGAAATCAATTTGACCCATCTCAAGCTTGGTTGAACTTGAAGCAATGAATCTCTCATTCACATATAACAATAACTTGTTGACGTCGCCGCGGCGATCATATGTGCCAACAATGTGTGTAAACTCACCCTTGTTGATAGTACCGCTAACAGCAATTGCCGCTGATGCACTCACAAATGTCATCATTGCATCGACTTGTGACGTTGATGCTGTGCCGATAAGACCAACAGTAAATCCATGTACACTTGAAGATAACTTCTGAAGTATGACTTGATTTTCATTTGCTTGAGCGGGAACATACACATGAAATTCGAAAGTGATCGGATCTAGTCCGGGATCTAGCTTCGAATGTCCTGTTTGAAGTTTTGAAATCGTCGGAAATTGTGAACCTGCATGATCGATGACTCTTATGTAAGATCCTGACGCAGGCCCTGTCGATCCAGAGA
>Ga0075163_10004813_pt1 | contig 18075 bp, 30 predicted proteins | sample JI1023141ADNA_FD_71478 | JGI IMG/M metagenome (GOLD analysis project Ga0075163, IMG submission 71478) | Wastewater effluent complex algal communities from Wisconsin, to seasonally profile nutrient transformation and Carbon sequestration -... | ecosystem: Engineered > WWTP > Effluent > Algae...
AAACGTGTACTATGTTTTTTTAAAAAAAAAAAAAAAAATATTTCAAGGCTCGTATACTGTATAAATTTTGAGAATGAAACAGATTGACTTAGATTTAGAGAAGTTTTTCTTATTAAGGAGGTTAAACGTTGATTATAAAGACTATCTAAGGCAAATCTAGCTTTATCGGTAATTCAATTATCATTAATTAAATCATTTTGCCTAGGTAAAACACGTAAAATTTTATGACCACGCACTTCAATTTTTATATTAGAAGCCATTGAATCAAAAAAATCAATTGAATTAAAATTAATAAATTCTCAAGAGCGTGCTTTAAAACTATAAGATTTTATAGTTAAAGCTCCAATTAAATTAGCAACCATTAATGCGCAATTTTAATGGAATCCTTTAAATAGATAGATAAAAGTATAACAAAAACATATGCTTGTAAAAAAGCAATACCAAATTCCAATGCAGTGATTGCTAATAATAATAATAGTGGTAATAATCCAAAAATAAAATTAATCTTTAATAAGTTAACGCCGAATCCCGCAACAATATGCAATAAGGTATGACCTGCTAACATATTTGCAAATAATCGAACCGATAAACTTATTGGACGAATACAATAAGACATAATTTCAATGCCAATCATCAAAGGTAAAATCGCAAGAGGAACACCAGAAGGAACAAATAATTGGAAAAAATGAACACCTTGACGTAGAAAACCTATTATACTTAATCCGATAAAAAAAGAAAAAGCAATCATAAACGTTAATATAATATGACTCGTAGGTGTAAAAGCATATGGCGTCAATCCTAAAAGATTACAAAATAAAATAAAACCAAAAATTAAAAAAAATAATGGAAAAAATTGCTGACCTTTTAAGCTTGCCTGATCTTTTATCATATCAAAAATAAATTGATAAATTAATTCAATTATACTTTGAAATTTTAAAGGGATCAAAAATAAATTTCATGAACCTAATAAAATAAAATAAAAGAAACAGCCAAAAGCTAATAGCATGTAAAAAGTAGCATTTGTAAGAGATATATCAAAAAATCCTACAAAAGATACTGGAACTAAAATGTTAATTTCAAACTGTTCTAAGGGAGAAAAGATCATATACCCAATTAACGGTCAACTTCACCAAAAACAATATCTTGTGTACCTATAATCGTAACTACATCAGCTAAATTATGCCCTTTCGACATAAAATCTAATCCTTGCAAATGTAAAAACCCAGGTGATTTTATACGACATCTATAAGGCTTATTACTACCATCAGACATTAAATAAACGCCAAATTCACCTTTTGGCGCTTCCACTCTAACATAAGTCTCACTAGAAGAAATAGAAAAACCTTCGGTATAATATTTAAAATGATGAATTAAAGATTCCATATTTTGTTTCATAAGACCACGAGATGGTGGCACAATTTTATTATTATTGTTTCTATGAGAACCTTCAGGAATCAAAGAAATGCACTGTTGAATTAACGAAATGCTTTGGCGCATTTCTTCTATACGAACCAAATAACGATCAAAACAATCACCATTTAATCCTACAGGGACCGTGAAATTTAAATTTGCATAAATTTCATATTGGTCCACAAGACGTAAATCTCAATTTACGCCCGAACCACGCAACATAGGACCACTAAATCCTCAATTTAAAGCTTCTGCGGTGGATACAATTCCAATATTAACCAATCGCTGCTTCCATATACGATTACCAGTTAGAAGTTCTTCCACTTCGTCAATACGTGAACTAAATCCTGAAATAAACGTATAGAGATCATCAAGAAAACCTAAAGGTAAATCTAAGGCAACGCCACCTGGTCGTATATAAGCCGCGTGCATCCGTGCACCAGAAACACGTTCATAAAATTCCATTAAACGTTCACGCTCTTCAAATGTTCATAAAAACGGCGTTAAAGCACCAACGTCCATAGCATGGGTTGTGACAGCCATTATATGATTTAATATTCTTGTAATTTCTAAAAACATAACTCTAATAAATTGAGCACGCAATGGCACATTTATATTTAATAAATTTTCAATAGCCATCGAATAAGCGTGCTCCTGCGCCATCATAGAGACATAGTCTAAACGATCAAAATAAGGTAACGCTTGCATATAAGTTTTATATTCAATTAATTTTTCAGTGCCTCGGTGTAATAAGCCAATATGCGGGTCCGCACGTTGGATTACTTCACCATCTAATTCTAAGACCAGGCGCAATACACCGTGCGCTGCAGGATGTTGAGGACCAAAATTTAAAGTTAAATTTTTTATTTTTTTTAAAGATGACATTATTTTCATACTTTTTGAAAATAAAAAAAACGAAATTCTTGTGTTACTTCTATTGATATAAATTTTATATGTTTTAATTCCCAATCGTATTTCAGTTCATAAAAACCACTTAAAGGGAAATCTTTTCGTAAAGGAAATCCTTCAAAACCATAATCTGTTAAAATGCGACGAAGATCCCCATTACGATAAAATCGAATCCCAAACATATCAAAACATTCACGTTCTAATCAACCTGCAGATTTAAATAAAGAAGATAGCGAAATTTGCGTTTCTAAATCTTTTACATATATTTTTAAAATTAATCTAGAATTATATTGTCAACTATTAAATAAATAATTAATACAAAATCGCTCAGATTTAAAAGGAAAATCATTACCTCAAATATCCATAAGTGAATCATAATAAAAAAGAGTATGTTTTTTTAAAATTAAAGTAAATAAATAAAAATATGATTTACGTATAGTTAAAAATAATTGAGTTTCATTTGATTTTATTAATAAATTAGCCACGAATGGCTCAAATAAATATAAAAGATAATGATTTAAAAAAAAAATTTCAAAAGTATTTCGTGTATAATTTAAAGAATTATCCAATAATGGAAGTAACATTTTATAACGTTATTTTATTCTCAATCCAATGCACCTTTTTTTCATTCATAAATAAAGCCGACGGTTAATACAAAAAAAAAAATTAGCATAGTAATAAAACCAAAAAAACCTGTTTGAAACATAACCATAGTTCAGGGAAATAAAAATGCAATTTCTAAATCAAAAATAATAAATAAAATGGACACTAAATAAAATCGTACATCAAACTTTTGCCGCGCATCTTCAAAAGGACTAAAACCACATTCATATGCAGATACTTTTTCTTTATCAGGATTATTTGGACTTGCTAAATAGGCAACAAGATAAAGGATGTAAACAACAATTAATGTAATTGAAAATAGCGCTAAAAAATTAAAATATGTATTTTGAGTATACATTTTTAATTTAAAATAAGATTATTTAAAAAAAAAAAAATACGATTTTCCGTATTATTTATTGAAATAGCGGATAAAGTTTCTTTTTTTAAATATAAACTTTCAAAAGATAATATTATCATTAATTTTGAAATAAATAATCGTTGAAAATCATAAATAAAAGATACAATATAAGTTTGAAAATTTTGACTTAAAACAATAGAATACTCTTTTACAATTTCATTAAATTTATATAAAAAAGAATTGTTACGCTGTTTATAAAAAATCAATAAAAGATCTAAAATAGATTGTTTTGCTATAATATAATCTGAAAATTGAGATAAAATAGTCATATGCCGGTTCCTCAATTCAGTAGATATTAAAGAACTTAGTCCTGAAAATAAAATTGAAAATATAATAAAAAAACTATTTACTACTAATAATTCTTCGTCAAAGAAAAAAAGTTCTTTTGAAAGTGTTATTAAAAAAAAAAAAATAAATCAAATTGTTGGAAACATAGTACATTGCTATAACCTATTTCAATAAAAAAATAAAAAAGAAACAAATATTAAATTTGTTTCCAAATATTAAAAGTTTTTTGAAGGAGTAATAACGCCGTTTGCGTAAAAGCTCCTTGAGTGATTAAAAAACCAATATAAGAGTTTTTTATCAAAAGCTCTTCCAGTATATCCTGATGCATTAAGGATGAAAAAATAAAGAGACGGTGCCGACGAAATCTCAATATTTTTAAAAAATTGGGTAAAAATTGATTAATAAGAATCAAATAAAAAGTTAAAAAAAAAATACAGAATCAAAATAATTGCGTAGCAAAACTAAATTTATCGAGTTGTGGCATAGAATACTTTTTTAACCTTTTAAGGCAGAAATATTATCAATAGCGATTACACCGCGAATTCTATAATAAACCACTAAAATAGCGAGCCCAATAGCCGACTCGGCCGCGGCAACGGTTAAGACATAAAGTGCAAACATTTGGCCAATAATATCATCTAAATAAACCGAAAAAAAAATAAAATTTAAATTTACAGCTAATAACATAATTTCGATAGACATAAGAATTACTAAAAAATTTTTTCTAGTCATAAAAATGCCTCATAACCCTATAAAAAATAAGAAGAAATTAACTCAAAAAAGATTAAATAACATCTTTACGATTTTTTATACTATGCAACCGCACAGATTTATGTCAATTACGAACCTGTTGTTCATAAATTTTTTGTCGAAGCACATATTTTGTATGATTTAAAGTTAATATGATAGAGCCGATCATCGCAACTAATAAAATTAAAGAAGTTATTAAGAAAAAATGAAAAAAATGCGTATATAATATTAATCCTAATAAAACTATATTTTGTTCGCGATTTAATTCATGAGCTCAATTAATATAGCCCGTTGTATCAATAAGAGGAAATACAAAATCCATATAGGTAAATAACTCTGTAAATACAAATAAAAATAAAATAGAAGATAGCGGTAAATAATTAATAAAATTTGCATTTAATTCGATTATTTTAATATTTAACATCATAATGACAAATAAGAATAACACAGCGACTGCACCTACATACACGATAATAAGAATTAAACCCAAAAACTCGGCTCCAAGGGAAATCAACAATGTGGCAGCGCCGCAAAAAACCAAAATTAAATAAAAAATAGAATGAACTGGATTTTTTGATAAAATAACCATAAAAGCACAAACTAATATTAAAAAAACTAATATTTCAGTTAAAAAAGACATTATTTTATTTTGGAAATGAACGAAAAAAATAAATAAATAAACTAACGGTCACAATGATTATAGCTCTAAAATCTATTATCGAAAGAAGAAAGTCAATATCTGATCATAATGCGAATATGATCATGTAGTTACAAAATAAAAATCCTAAAAAAAAAGTAAAAGCATAATGATAAATATAACCCGTTTGTAATAATTGTATTTTTTTACTAATTAAAAACATTAAATTTTGTAACCCAAAAGGTCCTAATAATTCGAGTAAACCACGATCTATTAATTTAAAAGAGTATTTATGACCAAATAAAAGAATGGATCTACTAATGTAATGATTATAAACATTATCAAAAAATCATTTTTTTGACAAGAAAAAAAATAAAAATTTACCTATTTTACTCATTTTTAATTTTAATAATAACATAGAGAAAAATTTATTTAAAATTAAACAAAAAATAACACCAGCAATACTACAAAAAACTGGCAATAATTTTAAAGTCAAAGGAATAAATTCAGATTCAATACCCTTAAAATGTGTTGGATGTACAAAGATTGTATTAGAAAATGTAATAGCTCCAGGACCTATCATTAAATCTTTTAATAAATAACCACTAAAAATGCTACCGAAACCTAGTACAATTAAAGGTAATGCCATGGCAAATGGCGCGTCATGTACTTGTGACATTATAATTTTAGAATTATTAGTTTTGGAAATAAAAACAAAATATATAAGCCGTGTAGAATAAAAAGCTGTAAATAATGCGGAAATCGAACCTAACCAGTAAGCAAAAAGACCTTCAATTTTATAGCTAGACACAGCTAATTCTAAAATAATATCTTTTGAATAAAATCCGGCTAAAAAAGGAAATCCTGCTAGAGCGAGCGAACCGATTAAAAACATAGTATATGTAAAAGGTAATAAATTTATTAATCCACCCATTCTGCGCATATCTTGTTCATTATTTAAAGAATGAATTACAGACCCTGCACTTAAAAACAAGAGTGCTTTAAAGAATGCATGATTAGTTAAATGAAATAAACTAATATTGTATCCAGACAACCCACAAGAAAAAATCATATAACCTAATTGACTACAGGTAGAAAAAGCAATCACCCTTTTAATATCATTTTGTAATAGACCTGTTGTCGCAGCAAAAAAAGCTGTTAAAGCTCCTATTACGGTAATAACAAATAAAGCAAAATTACTATATTCAATTAAAGGTGACACTCTTATTAATAAAAAAACACCCGCCGTTACCATAGTAGCTGCATGTATTAATGCAGACACTGGTGTGGGGCCCTCCATGGCATCAGGTAATCAAGTATGTAAACCTAATTGTGCTGATTTACCTATGGCCCCTAAGAATAATAATAAAGAAATAAACGTAATGTTATCGATGTAGATTCCTAGTATATTGAGTGTTTCGTCTACCATATAAGGTACTATAGAAAAAACGACAGAAAACTCTAATGTTCCGAATGTTTCAAAAATACAAAATATAGCTAAAGCAATGCCAAAATCACCAATTTTGTTCATGATGATCGCTTTAATGGCAGATTTATTTGCTTGCAATCTTGTAAATCAAAAACTAATTAATAAATATGAACACAGACCGACACCCTCCCAGCCTAAAAATAGCTGCATAAAATTATCACTTGTAATTAGCAATAACATAAAGAATGTAAACAAGGATAGATATGACATAAATCTAGGAAGATGAGGATCTGTGTTCATGTACTCACTTGAATAAATATGTACCAACATAGATACTGTCAAAACAACACAGAGCATTGTACTAGTTAAAGCATCAAATAAGAAGCCTCACTGTACTAAAAGTAGTCCACTATCAAATCATGGAAATAATTTAATACTACAGTTACTATTTAATAATACTATTTCATAAAAAATAATATACGATAGAATGCCTGACACGCTTATAAACAGTATCGAAATATATGTTGAACCTTTTGTACCGAATGCCCTACCTCCAAATCCACATAATAAAGAACTAAATAAAGATAAAAAAATTACTAATAAATACATTTTTTATTTATATGTTAAAAAAAATTATATTAAAATAAACGGAAAAAACGATAAAAAATTCATTAAATTATTGACTAAATGTACATAAAATTTTTAAAAAAAGTATATATAATAAAATAAATTATAAAAACCCTTAAAATGTAGAAACTCTATAATCAAAGCGATCTTTAAATATTTTTATAGAAAATTAAAATATAAGAAACTATATTAAAAATGAAAAATTTATACAGTAATAGTTACACAAAGATATAAATTGTTTTATAATTCTTTTAAAATTGAATAGAAGAAAGAATAGAAAAAATTTATTAGTTGCAACAAAGACACGGTTAGACCAAAAAGGGCTCGAACCTATATTTGTGCAGTTATGAGCCGCATGTTTTACCAATTAAACTATTGGTCTCCTCAAAGCCAAAAGATTTTTAATTTTTAAAGTTTTTATAATTGAAACAAATTTAACATATTATGTTTACGCATATTAAAAAGAAAAGGAACTTCTTTGAAAGTTAAAATATCTTTAACACACGTTGCAATTAATAATGGATGAAAAACTTCTATATATTTAGGATGTTTATGTAATAAATATTTTCTATTTTTTTTTGTAATTTTTAATAAAAAATAATTATATAATGAAATAAAGCAAAATCAAGGATTTTGCTTAGATTGTCGCAAACGACCTTCTCTTAATCAATTTAACATTTTAAATTTATTAATAGAAAATGTACTTAAAGAAAAAAATGAAATAATATCAAATTTTTTTAACAGAAAATTTGGATGCGTTACTCTAATATTATTAACATACACTTTTTTATGCATAATTAATTGTTTTATTTGAGAAAGCGATAAAAGATTAAAAGCGCGAAAAATAAACATATCTAAACGTAACTCCAGCTTTGTTAAAAAATTAGAAATTAAATTCCCTTTTAATTTTAAACACGTAGAATATAATTTACGAATTTGATGAATTTTCATATTTTGATAAAAAGCAAAAATAAGCTTTTTTCTTCGGTAAACTATATGACGCAATTTTTGAGGTAATCGATTAAAATTTTGTCGGTTATTACGATCAATTTTAAAAAAAATATTACTAGATTTTTTAAACAACATTTTATAGAATTTCGAATAAATTAAACTAAAATTTTTATTAATTTTTTGACGACGAAGAATTAAACCAAAAATATCTGTTTGATATTTTTTTGTAATAAAGAATTTGTGTTTTTTTTTTAATAATTTTTTATTTAATGTCATAAGTTTTTTTGACCATAAAGTTGTTGCATTAATGTATAACGGATTAAAACTACACGATTTAGTAATTTACGCATTCTTGTTTTTTTTTTCTTTTTGAAATGGAATTTTTTAACAATTTTAAAAAAAAATATAAACGGAAAACTTTTAGAATTTATACGATATAAGGTTTGTCGATACAAATATAAAGTTTTTATTAAAAAAAGAGATAATAAATCAAAATTTAGAGCATTAATACTAAAAGAAAGAATTTTAGCTAGCAAATAACTACGGGATATGCTATTTTTAGAAAGACGCTTAATTAAAAATTTAAAAATTTTTTGCAAAGTAACTATGCGTTTATTTTTTAATTTAGAAACTAAAATAATCCTTCTACGTATTCTAGATCTTGATTGTCGATAATAATAATAAAATTTTTTATAATGTATTCTAATACCCTGACGTCACATATTTTTTATTGTTTCTTTCCGTTTTCTTAAAAAACGAAATTTATATAAATGTTTTTTTGAAAAACTTTTTCGAAATTTTAATTTTATTAAATTAATGAACCATTTTTTCCCATTGTAATTTAAAAAATTAATTTGATTTTTAAATAGATTAATTTTATATTTTAATAAATTTTTTCCAACACAATTAAAAGATAAATAATATTTTTGATAAAAACGTAATTTATTTAAGAGCTGTAATCTAGTTATAGTTAGATTTTTAACAAAAATTTTTTTACTTTGATGCGCAGAAATATAATTATATTTATATTTTAAATTTAAAAAAGGTTTAAGAGGCTTTAATTGTTTTTTTTTTATTAAATTTTTAAATTTTCCCCACTTTTTTAGTTTAGATCAAACATGGAATGGCTTTGCTTTTTGCTTTATTTTAACAGCGTATACCTCCTTTTTTAGTTTATTTAAGTAAATAAGAGATGTCGACTTCTTTTTTCCGACAAAATGGACTAACATACCTTTTTGCCGGATTTTAGCACGAACTGGGTCCATAAACCCTTGTCGTAAAGTAAAATTTAACATTTGATTAAAAGGTGTTTTACGATCCAGATCAAAATGCTGTGTAGTTTTTATCGAGTTTAATAAAAATTTTTGAAACGAAAATCAAGATTTTTGTGATTGTTTATTATAAAAACTTACAAAATTTTTTTTTAAAAAAAAAATTAATTTAAATTTTTTTTTTTGGTTAAATAGAAAGGTTCAATATTTTAAACGACGTTGAATTAAAATTTTTTTATGAAATAAGGGTTTTTTAATCACAGCTAAATAACGTAAATGTTCCTTTTTTGACAAAATTCAAGATTTTTCTTTGTCTACCTTTAAATTATCAGAAGGATAGTCACTGTTATTAAAATTTTTCGTAAAATTATCTTCCAATAAATTACCATAAATAGAACTAACAATAAATAATTTTATTGTTTTATATTTTTTATATTTTCAAAAACTTTGACGGATTATATATTTTTTTCTATTATTACGTTGAAAAAGAACCATACGTTTTTTTATTTTTTTTTTTAATTTTCGGATTATTTTTGATATGAAAGATCCACTATTTGCGGGCAAATGTAAGATCTTTCGTCCTTTTAATTGCAAATATGTTTTTAATACATATAAATTTCTAAAACGCATAAAGGACGGAACACGCAAATTTCTTTGACGTGGTGCTCAAATATCATACAATCTAGACGGACTATATTGAAAAAAAGTAAATTTTTTTTTTTTCAAGTTGCGCTGCAATTTCATTAATTTGTTTTTAAATAAGAAAGCACTATAGTTAAAATTATTAGGGTGTAATGAAGGATCCGTACGGTAATATTGTGTACGTAAAGATAAATCACCCATTGTCAAGATTTTCGATAATATAAATCAATTGTGCGATCATTTTGCATGTTTAATATATCGATAACCCAAGCGCAGCATTCGTTTTTTAATAAAAGAAATATATTTATAAGTTACTGGAGAAATTATGCTGCGCTTGGCTACACGAATGATTGTCTTTTTTTTTGTCAGGGAAGATCTCTTAAAAAAAAAGCGAAACATTGATTTAGTTGGAAAATTAATTAAAGTAAATTTAAAAGAATTTTTTTTTGAAAATCTCAATCGATTTTTATTCATTTTTCGAAATTTAATAAGAATTTTTTGTAAATATTTTCTTAAAAAGAAAAAATGACCCGACGTTTTTAACTTATTATATCAAAATCGGGATATAGGTCGTTTTTTTGTTCTTGGACTAAAATCAAAAAAAAATTTAAATTTTTTTTTCTTGTGAAGCAAAGGTCTCATTATAAAAAAAAATTTAGATTTTTTTTTGCGCCGCTGCCGACGTAAAAATTTTCAATATTTTAACTTATAAGCTTCCGTATTTTTTAAAATAAACCTTAAACGACGCGTTCTATAATTTTTAGTAAACAATTTTTTCATTTTAATATAAATAGGTGATTGACTTCAATATCTTGACATAGAATAAGAAGATTTATTTAAATTTTTTTGTGTAATTTGAGTAAAAACACCAAAAGTTTTCTTTATATTTTTAGACGTTAAATTAAATGATATATGCTTAATCGCTAAATTAAAATTTTTATGGCGCTTAGATATCAAATCTTTCATAAAGAAATGTTTTAATTTAATAAACTGTTTATTTTTATAAATTAATTTATAATTCTTTAAAGAAAAACGTAATTTAAACTTATATAATTGGCGAAATCTACGCTTTATTTTTTTTAAATAAATAATAGCTAATCGGCGTGATTTTTTTAATACTATTATTTTATGTTTCAAAGACCGTGAAATATACCGTATATTTTTTTGATTTTTTCTTTTTTTATTCTTTTGCAATTTGCGCTTATTTTTTCAATACAAAAAACGACGATTTCATATTGCTTGTTTAAAAGATAATTTATATTTTTTTTTTAAAAAAAATTTACGACGTCTAAATAATTTTTTTAAAAATTTATTATCATGATTTACCAAATAAAAAATTTTATTTTTTCCGAAATTTAATTGGAAATTAAATAAACGAAAGGTATAATCTTGTAAAAAATTTTTATAATAAGATTGTAAAATTGAAGATTGTGGCTTTTTATTTAATCCAAAAAATAATAAAGTAGGCATTTTATATTGTCACCAAAATCGTGAACTATAGAAATGTACGAATGGTCTTGAAATTTTACGAAATTTATTTAAATAAATTTTAGATTTAATATAAGATAAAAATCTATTTTTTTTTGTAATATCGGTGGAAGATAAAATAGATTTTATCACAACATTTAGATTTATAGCGCGTCCTTTTGAAAATCGTGTTAGATAAAAACGCCGCTGAAAATATAAAGGCTTTTGAAATTGGATTAAATGTTTAAACTTTTTTTTTTTTTTTAAAATAGAGTAACGGCGAAATTTTAAAAATTTTTTATGATATTTATGTGAAACAAAATCATATTTAAAGAATAATATACGACGCTTTCGCTTAAATTTTTTTGATTTAAATTTACGAAGTACGCGATAAAAAAATGGAAAAATATCACTTAGGGGTTTAAAATCAAAATCAAACCTTTTAAAATTTAAATATTTTAAATGATAAAATGATTGACGGCCTTTAGGTGAAGCTATAAGATTACGATACATTAATGTATTTATAAAAGGTACAAAACGTAAAGATTTTAATTTAAATTTTCTAAGCATACCATAACCTTTGAATTTTCATATATTTTTTTTCTGAATTCAAAAACGAGGACGATTCACATAAATATCACGGAAAACAAATAAATGTGTTTTTAATTTTTTACGAGTACGTAAACATTTTTTTAAAAATCATTCGTTTTTTTTTGGTTTTCATAATAATGAACGATCAACAAATTTTATTGATTTTTTATTAAAAAATAAATTAGAATTTATTTTAATTTTTGACCACATTTTTATATATAAACGTAAAAAAGATTTTTTATAAAATTTCTTAGTTAAATTAAAATTGGAATTATTATAAATATTAAAAATATTTGATTGATTAACAACTATATTATTTTGTAAAAATATAACAGATTTATTTACAAATTTTAAAATTAATTTTTTATATGATTGAAAACTAATTAAAATAAATAAAAACAAAAAAAAAAGATCTATTAAATTTTCTTTAAAACGTACACCAGAAATAATTATCGCTTTTTTATTTAAAGATGCAGAATTAAAATTACGTGATTTATGATTAAAATCAAAGTCAAATCCATGTAAAATCGGAATCGGATATTGTATAATATTAGAATTTAACTCTGTTTTTGGGTAAATTAAACCAATAAGTGGCATTTTAATTCACTTAAATTCATTTAATATCCAAAAACTTTTCGAAATATTAAATAAAATCCCTATAGATGGTGGATTTAACTTTCGACGATGTCCCATCCAATTTCGTTTTTGACGTGTAAGCAAAGTTGGGCGATTATCAAATTTTTTAACACGAACAAATTTAGCTCTTGCTTTTTTTAGATAAAGTTTACTTTTTCCCTTAAATTTACGACCAGTAAGTTGGGTAGAAACTTGAAAAAGTTTATTAGTCGTAAAGTGTTGCTTGAAATTCGTCAGAAATCCATTTGGAATTTCTTGTAAATTTAAAATATTTAAATACTTAAAGAATTTAACCCCCTTTAAAAAGAAGTTATAGAACTCTCCGATACCTAACACATAGCTGCGATTTAAAAATGAGGATTCTAAAAAATTGAGACATCTTCTGATGCAAAAAAATGAGTTATTATAATTCAATATTAAAAAGGAATTATGTAATCCAAAGAAAAATTTGGAAATAAACTGAGAATGATAAACATATTTTTCTAAAAAAAATAACCCACTAATATCTAATGCTTGATTAAAACTAAAATTAAATCTCATTAATATAATAAAAAATAAAAAGTATACAAGTTTCTGATCCTATTTTTTAGGAAACGTATAATATACTTGCAAATAAAAAATAGAAAACTTACCATCTCTGAGATGTAAGCTAGATCTTATATAAAAGCTATTCCAATTTTCGTAATCTCAGGAACCGACCATTTCAGAGATCGATTTCCTTGTATAAAAAGATGTATACGCCATCGCTTTTTAGTCAATAAAAATCTTATATTTTTTTTAATGCAAGAAAATTTAATTCAAACTTTATTAATTGCTGCAAAAAATATTGGTTCAGGTTTAGCTACAATTGGATTAGTAGGTGCTGGTGCTGGTGCTGGTATCGTTTTTGGTTGTTTATTAATTGCAACCTCAAGAAATCCTAAATTACAAGATGCATTTTTTCGAACAGCATTATTAGGCTTTGCTCTTACAGAAGCTGTAGGGTTATTAGCGCTAATGATGGCCTTTCTTATTCTTTTTGGATAATCATAAAGATTTATTTTTAAATTAAGGAAAACCTATGCGAATTTTAAATTAAATTCGCATAGGTGCTATGCAATTTACTACGGGATCTCAAATAAAATAAATTATGTCGATTTGCAAATTTTATTAATTTATTTTTTACTAAAAAAATATTTAAAATATTATTAGAAGATAAATTAAAGCTTTTCTCTATTGCATACTTTTTAAAAACATTACGTAAAGTTATATTCCAACCTAACAAATTTTTTTTCCGTTTAATTACTATTCCAAAAAAATTGGAACGAAATTTAACCTTAGATAAATTTAAACTAATTAAACTTCCTATCTCTAGACTCGTCTTATTAAGAAAACTAACTGCATTATATTTATACATTAATTTATTAATTAAAAACACAGACATACATATATTATACTAAATGCATTATAATATTTATTATTTCAATAAAAAATAAATTTGCAAACAACATAAAAAAAATATTAAAGAAGCTACTTATAACAATAATATAAGATAAAAAACGGTTTGGTACTATAAATTGAACAAAATTATCATTTAATTCAAAAAATAAAATTTTTATTAATTTAATATAATAATAAACCCCAATCATGCTTAATATCAGAACATTAAAAGCACTAAATCATAAGTTATTATTTACTAAAGATAACAAAACCAATCATTTACTATAAAATCCAAATAAAGGTGGAATTCCTGCAATAGAAAATAAATTAAGAGAAAAAAAAAAAGCTAATATTTTATTATTTTTAAACAAAGAAGATAATTCCCGAATATCTTTTAATTCTGATCCATCAAATTTTCTTAAACAAATTAAAATAGCGAAAAACGAGATATTTAAAAAAATATATGTAATTCCATATATAAAAGCAATAGCAAAATTAATCGCAGTAAAATTTGATAAACTAACTAAAATAAAACCCATATGACTAATTGCACTATAAGCAAATAAACGTTTAATTTTTGTTTGAAATAATGCACCAAAAGTTCCAATAAATATAGATAAAAATCCACAACCCATAAAAATAAAAAATCATACATCTAAGTTAAAAAAAAAATGAAATGCAGTAAATTTTATTAATAAAAAAATTAATGCAATTTTTGGAATTAACGCAAATAAAGCTGTAGAAATTAAAGGAGCGCCCTCATATACATCAGGAAGTCACATATGAAATGGGGCTACCCCTAATTTAAAAAATAAACCAATAATAATAAATAAAAAACCTATAAAATAAGTAAATTCCATATTTTTATAAAAATGAGACATAGCTTCTAGATTATAAAAATCACCCATAGCTCAATAAGGTAACATTGTAGCAACACCTGCAATATCATATCATAATGTCAATGTAGGATGTACAGCGTCCTTTAAAGAAAAACCGAAACTAAATACTTCTAAATCATAAAAATTTATAGAACCACTTAATCCGTAAATTATTGAAATTCCAAACAAAATCATACCGGAAGCTATAGCACCTAAAATAAAATATTTAATTCCCGCTTCTGTAGAATAAGCAGATGTAGTTTTATATGCCGCTAAAATATATAAACTTAAACTTTGTAATTCTAAACTTAAAAATAATCCTAAAAAATCGTTAACACCCATTAAAAAAATTAAACTATATACTATTAAATTATAAATAAAAACATATTCAAAAGATTTTATATATTTATCAAAATACATAAAAGCCGAAATTAATCCTAAAAAAATTGAACTAAATGCAATTATGATTAATTTACAACTATAGGCGAATATATCTGATGTAATTGAAGAATAAAATATATCAAAATTCGCGCTAAATGCATTTACGTAAAGTAAAAACAAGAATCCGAACATTAATCATGAAATATTTAATATAAATTGAACTTTTGATTTTAAAGGAAGAATAATTACACTGATAAAGATAAGTAATAATGTAAAAAAAAAAAAAATTTCGGGTAAAATTAAATATAAATCTATGGTATATCAATTATATATATAATTATGATATGTTTCATAAAACATATATTGATCTATCATAAACATCATTTTAGCAAATTCTATTAGTTTAATATCTGAAATAAAGGAAAATGTACTATCAACAAAATATAATTCTGCCACGGTATGGTAATCCAAAGCATAAAAACGAGTTAGAGGTAAATGAGTTAATATACTAGGTGAAAAAATATTTAAATCAATATCTCGCACGTCTGGTACATGCCGAAATATAAAAGCTAGTTCCGGCGTAGTCATCAATCTAATTTCAAAAATTTCACGATAACGTTCCATTACTTCTACCTGATCTTTAGCACCGGCGAATGTATACATATATAAAATATAATCTTTAAATTCCTGAGGATAATAAGATCAAAATTGAAATATATCCTCTCTTTTTGCTGTACTAATATGATTATAGGTTTCAAAACCTTCTAAATAATAATTTCAATAATAAGAATAATAAAATTCCATTTGGGGCAACATTTTAATAATAAAAAACTAATATATTTGTAACGCTAAGATGTAGTACATCTAAAAAAATTGAAGGATAGACTCCCATTACTATAATTAAGACGATAAATGGTAATAAAATAAAAAATTCACGACGATTTATATCACTGTATCTACGAATAAAAGCCGCGTTTAATTGCCCAAAAAAAATACGATTAAATAATCAAATAGAATATACAGCACCAAAAACAGTGCCTAGCGTCGCTAAAATTGTAGAAACTATATTAATTTTAAAAGTACCTAATAAAATTAACATTTCACCAATAAAACCACTTGTCCCTGGAAAACTTGTGTTTGCAAAAGTTAAAAATAAAAAAAAAATAGAAAATAAAGGCATTAATTGCGTGAAACCGGCAAAATAACGAATAACTCGGGTTTTATATCGATCATATAACATACCTACAATTAAAAATAAAGCACTAGAAACTAATCCATGACTTAACATTAAAAAAATACTTCCCTCAATGCCTTGCATATTAAATGAAAAAATGCCTAAAGTGACGTAATTCATATGCGCAACGGAGGAATATGCTATAATCCGTTTTAAATCTATTTGACGTATTGTTGTTAACGATGCAAATATAATAGCAAGCGTGCTTAAAGTAAAAATTAATGGAACAAAAAATCGCGAAGCGTACGGAAACATCGGTATTGAAAAACGTAAAAACCCATAACCACCTAATTTTAATAAAATACCGGCTAATAAGACTGAGCCGGCGGTAGGCGCTTCTACATGTGCTTGCGGTAATCATATATGAACTGGAAACATTGGTATTTTTACAGCAAAGGAAGCAAAAAAACTTAATCATAAAAATAATTGTCTATTGTTAGAGAAATCCGTATTAATCAGTAAATAATAATCTGTGCTGCCTACATAAGAATATATACATAAAATACCTAATAGCATAAATAAAGAACCCACTAATGTATAAAAAAAAAATTGATAAGAAGCTTTTACACGTTCCATACGTGAACCTCATATACCTATAACTAAAAACATTGGGATAAGTATTGCTTCAAAAAAAATATAAAATAGAAAGATATCTAAAACCGCAAATACGTTGATTAATAATCATTCAATTATGAATAGTAATATAATATACTCTTTTAAACGATATATTATACTAGTTCAACTAATTAATATACAGAAAGGAATTAAAAATGTTGCTAATATAATAAAACAGACAGACAAACCATCTAAACCGAGAGCAAAAAATATATTCATGTATTGAATTCAAAAAAATTCATAAAAATGTTGAAAAAATCCGACGTCATTTTGAAATAAGACGTAAGATGAACAACTTAAAATAAAAAGCGAAAAGGCACTGATTAAAGACATTTTTTTTAAGAAACGAATATTTTTTGCATTCACGAATAATAATCCAAATATAATTAACGAATTTATAATTAATAAATGTATAATCATTTTAGATTACGTTATATTTTCTACAGTATTGTACTTTCAAAAAGTCACAATATCGAAATGCTGGGGGTGGCTTACTTTTATTGTAATATTACAAAAAGGGATAAGAACCCCCAGCATTTATTTTAAAACTTAGACAAAATAATTTGTTTTACAATGCAACGAAATTAATTTTGGGCCACGAACTTTTGGTGCCTGGCCCAAAATTGTAAAGCGAGGTGTCCCGAGAAAGAATTGAACTTTCTTCTTAAGATTTTCAATCTCACATTCTAACCGATGAACTATCGGGACGATTTAACTAACTCAGGACCATCATGAAATAAATTATAATAATTTAACAAAAGATTAATTTTATTTGTATTTAGGATATTTTTTTTAACATAATAATATATTGCGACTTTGTGTAATATAATCTAAAATCTTTTATTAAATTCATTAAATATTATAAATTGACTTCTTAAACTAATATTAATGAGATAATTGTTGTTTACTATTAAAAATA
>Ga0075163_10004814_pt1 | contig 18072 bp, 6 predicted proteins | sample JI1023141ADNA_FD_71478 | JGI IMG/M metagenome (GOLD analysis project Ga0075163, IMG submission 71478) | Wastewater effluent complex algal communities from Wisconsin, to seasonally profile nutrient transformation and Carbon sequestration -... | ecosystem: Engineered > WWTP > Effluent > Algae...
CGACATCCCCAACAAGTACACCATCGGTCGGGTGGTGCGTGGCAAGATCACCAAGATCCACGACTTCGGCGCCTTCATGGAGCTGGAGCCCGGGGTCGAGGGCCTCATCCACGTCAGCGAGATGTCGAGCGATCGCATCCAGCACCCCTCGGACGTGGTCGCCGAGGCGCAGGAAGTGGTGGCCGAGATCATCTCGATGGACCGCGAAGAGCGCAAGATCGGCCTGTCCCTGAAGTCGGTCACCTCCGAGGATGACCCCGACATGCGCTCCTACCTCGAGCGTCAGGGCAAGAGCACCGCGTCCCTGGGTGACCTGTTCAGCGATCAGCTGGGCGGCCCCAAGCGCGGTGGCGACCGCTAAAGCGCTTCATCGAGCACACCGCGACCCAGGGGGTGCGGTGATCTCGATGGGGCCCTGATCGCGGTTGAAGTCGCCTGCCCACCATGGATGGCTGGGCGGCTTCAGTCACCCCGGATCGCTGTGTGTTTCGGGGTGTCCACAGGAGCGTCAACCACCGAGCGGAGCCCGCGAGACTTCTTGAGGAGTTTCGCGGGTTTCTGTTTGTGTTGGAGCGCAGATCATCTGTGGTCTGAGCGGCTGGTTTTCATGACAGGATGCCCAACCGGAGCATGGCGCGCCCCACACTGAGCGCAGGCAAAGGGCCGCACTCGGTGGGTGCGGCTCACCCTCAACCAGCCGACCGCCCGAGTCCGCCAGCTGTCTGGGCGGGTGGACCCGGCGTGGGCCTCCGATGGGGGAGGCGTTGCCCGCTGAAGGGGCCACCACAAAGCCGCGGGCCCGGAAGGGTCGCGGACAAGGTTGGTCCCCGGCCGAAATCGAGTTTTTCCCGCTGAAAGGATCTTCCGTTGACCAAGAGTGACCTCATCGAGGCCATCGTTGTGGCCACCCCGGCGCGTCCGCGCGCGGCGATCGAGCTGGCCGTCAACACGGTGTTTGACGCCCTCAGCACGGCCCTGGTGCGCGGCGAGCGCGTCGAGATCCGCGGCCTGGGTAGCTTCCGCATCAAGGAGCGCGCCGCCCGGTTGGGCCGCAACCCCAAGACGGGTGAGCCCGTCCGGATCCCTGGTCGGCGGGTGCCGCACTTCATCGTCGGCAAGGCCCTCCGCGCTCGGGTGGAAGAGCCAGCCTGACAGGCGGTTGATCCCACCGCCCACGCGGGTTACCCATGGATCCGCGCGGTGGTGCTCTGGGGCACCACCTCGCCTCGCCGCGCGCGGCGGCGCCCCCCGGGCGACGCATCGGCGGTGCCGCCGTGGGAGGGGGCATTGGGTGGGTCACGTCGGGGAAGTCATTGATTCTGCTGGTTTTTTTCTCGCTTCCGCCTGGAGAGGCTGGGGGCGGATGAAGGTCGGGCAGGCGGCGTTTCCGGCGGAACACCGGGCCAGGGTGCAGGGGCATGGCGTCCGATAGCCTATTGAGCGATGGGCAGATGGCCTTCCTCCTGGGTGGGCTGCTGCTGCTCTTGCTGGGCCTCCGCAAGGTGCTGCCGCGGCGGCGGCGCGTGGTGACCCCGCAGGCACCCACCGGGGTGGGCGCGGCGCTGGCGTGCGCGCTGGACGGCGACCTGGAGACCGCGCAGCGCTTGCTCGAGAACCGTGTCCGTGCGCAAGGCGCTGATCCCGATGTCATTCTGGGCCTGTTGGCGGTCCTGCGCGCTGGGGGCCGCCATGCCCGCGCTGCTGCGTTGGCGCAAGCACTGGCGCGACGCCAGCCCGCACCCTGGTTGACTGCCGCGACGGTGCGCATCTGCTTGGACGCGGGCCAACCGGGCCGCGCGGCGACCTGGGCGCTGGCGTCACCGGTCCCGTTGGATCTGCGGGTGGCGGCGTGCGCACGTGCGGGCCGCTTTGAGGACGCCGCCTCGGCGCTGGTGGGCCGGACGGGCCGCAAGGAGCGCACGCCGGAGCAAATCGCCTCGGTGTTGGCCCTTTTGGCCTTGCGGCTGGCCCACCAGGGCGATGAGCGCGGGAGCTGGCGCCGGCTGAAGCGGGCGCTGACCGACGCGCCCGACGCCATCGCCGTGTTGGTGGCCTGTGAGCGCCTGCACCCCAAGCCGGCCGAGCGGGCTCGGGCCATGGCGCGGCTGGCTGAGCGCTGCGGGCGAACCTCAAGCGAGGTGCCAGGCATCGAGGAGGGGAGTCCGGTTGCACGGGCACGGACAGCCCTCCATGAAGGTCGAGTCGAAGCCGCCCTGGGGCTGTTGCGCGACCACCTGGACACTTCGCCCCAGGATGATGTGGCCCGGCGTCAGTACGAGGCCTGGCTGGTGCTCCATGGGGAGCCGGCCGATTGGCGCAGCGCCCTGGCCGAGCGGTCCGAGCGGGTGCCCGCACCCGTGGTGGTGGCGACCGAGATTTTGGTGTGCGGACATTGCGGGTTGGAGCTGGCCGAGCCCGTATTCTTGTGTCCGCGTTGTGATCGCTTCGACACCCTCAGGCGGGCCACCGAACGCCCGATCCGAGGGGGAGTCCGGCCGTCCGCAGTGGGCGCTCGGCTCATCGACCTCGTCCCGGAGGCGCTCTCCCGGACGGCGAGTTGAACAGGGTGGGCGCCGATGTTAACGTCGGCCATCGGCTGGTCGTCGCGGTTTAAGGCCGCGGGCGACTGGCGCTACGCCACGGCTCATCGCGGATCGGCGCGGGGCCGTGCAGGAAACGAGGTCCGCGCATGCCGAGCAACCGCACCTTCCACCTGCGCTGCTCCTTCTGTGGGAAGGAAGCCATCGAGGTCCGCAAGCTCATCACGGGCCCGCAGGTGCACATTTGCGATGAGTGCGTGGCGCTCTGCAACGAGATCCTGGCGCAGGACGGGGCCGACGAAGAGAGCGGCACCCTCGAGCGCAAGGAGCTGAGGCCCAAGGACATCAAGGCCTTCCTCGACGAGCACATCATCGGGCAGGAAGTCGCCAAGAAGACCATCGCGGTGGCCGTCTACAACCACTACAAGCGCATCAACCACCCCGAGGACAGCGATGTGCAGCTGTTCAAGGGCAACATCCTCATGGCCGGGCCTACCGGGTCGGGCAAAACCGCCATCGCCCAGGCGCTGGCGAAGCTGCTGGATGTGCCCTTCGTGGTCACCGACGCCACCTGCCTCACCGAGGCGGGCTACGTGGGTGAGGACGTCGAGAGCATCATCAAGTCGCTGTGGATTGCGGCGGATCGCGATGTGGATCGCGCGGCCCGCGGCATCGTGGTGATCGACGAGATCGACAAGATCGCGCGGAAGGGCGAGTCCTCCACCACCCGCGATGTGGGTGGCGAGGGCGTGCAGCAGGCGCTGCTCAAGGTCATCGAGAGCGACAAGGTGACCATCTACCCCGAGGGGGGGCGCACGCGGCCGCAGAAGGAGCTCATCCAGGTCGATACGACCAACGTGCTGTTCATCCTGTGCGGCGCGTTTGTGGGCATCGAGAAGGCCATCCAGCGGCGGCGGTCGCCGGGTTCCATCGGGTTTGGCTCCGGCACGCGGACCACCAACACTGAGGCGGACTACAACGCCCTCATCAAGGAGGTCACGCCCGAGGACTTCATCAAGTTCGGGCTAATCCCCGAGTTCATGGGCCGCCTGCCGGTGGTAGTGCCCTTCGAGCAGCTCGACGAAGAGGTGCTGCTCGAGATCCTGTGGAAGCCCAAGAACTCGCTGGTCAAGCAGTACAAGAAGCTGTTTGAGCTGGAGCGCGTGAACCTGGAGTTCACGCCTGAGGCCAAGCGCGCCATCGTGCGCGAGGCGATGCGGCGCCGCAGCGGCGCGCGCGGGCTGCGGGCCATCCTCGAGGAGATCATGCTCGACATCATGTACGAGCTGCCCGATCTCAGCGGCGTGTCGGAGTGCGTCATCACCGAAGGGGTGGTCAGCCGAGGCGAGCGGCCCGAGCTGGTGCTGGCCAAGAAGAGCGCCTGATCGATCGCATCGGCAGCCCGCCCACGCTGCCGGGAGCTGCCCCGCCTGATCTGCGCAGGCGGGGCCTCCAACTCACCAGATTGACTTGACTTTTCTGGCTACTCGTCGGCGCAAAAGCGCAGGCGGACCTGGCCTTCAATGAGGCCCGTGCACCGATCCGGGCAGGGTGCCAGGGTGCTGGCGTCGCACAGGACGGCACAGCGGGGCTGGTCCTCGCGCAGCAGGCAGGCCATGCCGGCCTGGCAGCGGGTGGCCGAGCAGGGCGCACCTTCGGGCGCGTCACCGATGGCCACGCAGGTGGGGTAGGGGGTGGCCGTGGTGGGTGCGCACGTGCTGCCGGCGGCACATCCGCCAGGCTCACAGGCCGTCGGACAAATGCCCCAGGGGCGATCCCACGCGATGCCGTAGGCGCACACGCCGCCATCGCCGCATCCGTCGCTCTGCAGCCGGCAGAGGGGCTGGCAACCGAGCACACCCTCCACCTCCACGCAGGCTTCAGCGGGCGCGCAGCTGGCAGCGGTGCACGTGAGGCCGGCCGCAGCGGGCGCCAGGCAGGCCAACGAGCCGCCGGCCAGCACTCGGCAGTGGTCGCCCGCGGGACAACCGTTGTCGGTGAGGGGATCGCACGCCACCGGTCGGGCCTGGTGCACGCCCTCGCTGCACGCGCAGAGGCCGATCAACCACCCCCACTGGGCCCAGCGCAGCCTGGTTGCCCCGGCGGGCGACCTCGGCCTCGGGCCCCGCTTGCGCCTCGATTGGACCACCCTGACCTCCCGTTTGCGGGCGTGCACCGGCCGCCTCGCCAGCGCCGCCCGGGGGGCGGAAAATGACGATGCGGAAAGCCACCACGCGGGTTGTGCTTCCGCAGGGGGGTTTGTACCATGCCGCGTTCGTCGAAGCCCGTTCCGGGAGCCATCCGGCGCGGCGGGTCCCGTGGCCCGGTGCGCTAGAGGTCCACCAACGCCCTCCGCCGCCCGAGTGCCCGACATGGACAAAGAGCTCGATCGCTACCGCAGCCAACTGGCGAGCAACCCAGATGACGCCGATGCACTGGCCCGCCTGGAAGCCGCCCTGCTCCGCGCAGGCGACTGGGATGGCCTGGTCGCCCTGACCGCCGAGCGCTCGCGCGGGCGGCCCGAAGACGAGGTCCGGCAAGCCTGGGTGCGGCTGGTGGAAGGGCTGTCCGCCTACTCCGCGGAGCTGAACGATCCGGCTGCAGTCTCCCAGGTCGCGCTGGTGACGGCCCATATTTGTGAGCAGCGGCTGGGCGAGCTGGAGGAGGCGATGGTGCGCTTCCAGCAGGCCTTCCAGTTGGACAAAGCCAACTACGAGGCGCTCGCCCAAGCCCGCAGAATCTATGCGGATTCTGGCCGGTACGACATGGTGCTGCAGCTCCTTAACCTGGAGCTGGCGGCCGCCGAGACCTTGCCGGCCCAGGCGGACCTCTACCTCAAGATGGCGGCGGTGTGCCTCAACCAGCTCGATCGCCGGCTGGATGCGGTGAGCTGCGTGCGCCAGGCCCTGAAGCTGGCGCCCACGCATCCGGGCCTGGCGGCCTTCAGCGATCTGCTCATCGAGGCGCAGCAGAGCCGCCGCCTGCGGGTGGAAGAGCTGGTCGCCGAGGCGCAGAACGCCCGCGATCCGCGCCAGCGGGTGGCGCTGCTGGTGGAAGCCGCCAGCCTCTTGATGGAGGAGGCGCCCGACGATCCGGCGGTGGAGACGATGCTGCGGGAGGTCCTCGAGCGCGATCCCCGCAACGAGCCGGCGCGCATGCTGCTGGAGCAGCACTTTGAAGAGGGCAACCGGCACGAAGCGCTGGTGACCTGGCTGGAGGAGCGCGCGGAGGCCACGGCCCGCAAGCCCGATCGCCTGGGCCTCTACCAGCGCCTCGCCGACGTCGCGCTGCGCCTCCTCAACGACGAGGAGCGGGCCATCCAGTACCACCGCAAGGTGCTGGAGCTGGATCCGGTGGAGCCCAACTCGCTGAACTTCTGCGTGGACGTCTTCAGTGAGACGGAGCGCTGGGCGGACCTCGTGCAGGTCTACGAAGCGGCGCTGCGGGTGCGGCATCGAGCCGGCGAAGAGGGCCCCATGTTGGTCCAAATCGCCATGATTCTCTGGCGCAAGCTGGAGGATCTGGATGGCGCGGAAAGCTACTTCCGGCGCATCAAGCTCAATGATCCCAAAAACGGGCTCATGCTGAGCTTCTACGTGGATTTCTACCGGGCCAAGGACGACCCCAAGCGCCTCCTCGCGACGCTTGCGGCGCAGCAGCAGGCCACCAACGACGACCAGCGCAAGGTGGACATCGGCCTGGAAATGGCCCGCGTTGCCGAGCTGGACGCCGGCAACATGCAGAAGGCCGTGGACGTCTGGAAGGCTCTGCTCAAGCTCCAGAATGACCACCCGGAGGGACGCGCGGCCCTCCGGCGCCTCTACACCGAAACCGGCAAGTGGAATGCCCTCCTCGAGTTCTTGAAGGAGGACCTCCAGATCATCCCCCGCGAACGCGGGGACGAGCGTCTGGCCGTGTATCGGCAGGTCATCGAGATCTACCGCGATCGCATGAAGCTGCCGCGGATGGTGATGACCACCTGGAATGAGTTGCTGGAGGAAGATCCCAGCAATTCCGAGGCCTTGGACGCTCTGGAGAGCAGCGCCGAGGCGCGGTCCAAGTGGAACGAGCTCATCGAAGTCCTGGAGCGCCGCGTGGCGGCCGCGGCCGCGCAGGGTGACACGGCCGAGCGCGTGCGGCAGCTCAAGCGCGTTGCCGATCTCTGGATGGAGAAGTTCGCCAACGCGGCCAAGGCGCGCGAGTCGCTGGAGGCCGTACTCGAGGCCGATCCCGCCGACGGCGAGGCGCTCGACCGGTTGGTGGAGATCTACCGGCAGCGCAAGGACTGGCGCTCCCTCTTCCAGGCCTATCGGCAGCGCCTGCCCACCCTGACCGGGGAGCCCCGCATCGCCCTGCTGGCCGAGATGGCCGCCATGGCCGCCGACAAGCTGGATGTGCCCGCGGAGGCCGTCGCGCTGTGGCGCCAGGTGTTGCAGGCCGATCCCGAGCGGGATGAGGCCCGCGATGCGCTGGAAGCTTTGCTGCACCAACAGCGCGCCTGGGCGAACCTGGTCACGCTGTACCGCGAGCGCGTCGTGCGCACCGAGGGCGTGTATCAGCTGCCCTGGCTGCGCAAGCTGGGGCAGGTACTGGCCGATCACAGCAGTGATCCGTCCGGCGCGGCCGAGGTGTGGCAGGCCGTCTTGGCCCTCGATCCGCGCGATGCGGACGCCGAGCGCTTCCTCCGCGATCTCTACCTCGCCCAGGGCAACTGGGACGCCCTCGAGGCCCTCTACCTGGAGCGCGACCAGCCGGCGGCCTTTGCGCGGATTCTGCGGGCGGGTGTGGACGAGGCCCCCGAGAGCGCCACTCGGGTGCGCTTGCTGGAGCGCCTCGCCCAGCTCGCCGAGGGGCCGCTGGCCGATCAGACCGTGGCCGTCGCCGCCTGGGAGCGCCTGCTCCACGAAGCGCCGGATCACCTTGAGGCCGCCCGCCGTCTGTCGCCCTACTATGCGCGCGTCGGCGCCTGGGGTGACCAGGTCCGCTGCCTGGAAGTCCAACTCGCGGCCGGGCCCGCGGATCCCGTGGGGCTGATGGTGGAGCTGGCCCAGGTCCACGAAGGACGCCTCGGCCAGCCCGACGTGGCCTGGGGTTGGCGCTCGCAGGCGCTGGCCGCTGCGCCCACCCGCCCCGACCTGCTGGCGGATGCCCAGCGCACGGCGGCGAGCATTGGTCGGCAGGCCGACCTCGCGGATGGCCTCGCCGCCGCTGTCGCCGGGCTCACGCCTCAGGCGGCCGTGCCCCTGCGGCGGGTGCTGGCGGCGCTCTACGCCGAGGAGCTGGGTCAGCCCGCGGCCGCTGTTGCTGAATATGAGCAAATCCGGCAGGTGGTCGGTGATGAGCCCGCCCTCCTGACGGCGCTGGAGACGCTCTACCAGCGGCTCGAGGACTGGGATGCCCTGCACGGGATCTACGAGCAGCGCCTGCTCGCGGCGCGGACGGCGGCCGAGTCGGCCACGATCCTGCTCGCGATGGGTGAGTTGCACGAGACCGTGCGGGAAGACATGGGCGCGGCGCGTGCCGCGTACCTGCGCATCCGCGAGCTCGATCCGCGCCACGTGGAGGCCCTGCGCGGTCTGCAGCGGCTCGCGCGGCAGGCGGGTGACATCAGCGCCCTGTCCGACCTGTTGGAGGCGGAGCTCGCCCAGGCCCACGATCCCCGCAGCACGGCCGGCATTCGCTTCCAGCTCGGCCAGCTCGCCGATGAGATGGGCGATCGCGAAGGCGCGCTGGCCCAATACCGCCTTGCCCTGGGCGCGCAGGCGGATCACCCGCCCACGCTGAGCGCGCTGGAAGGCCTGCTGGACCAGCCGGAGGGCCCGCAGGCTGCGGGCATCCTGGAAGGTCACCTGCGCCGTGGGGAGGCCTGGGATGGCCTCCGGCGCGCGTTGGCGCTGCAGGTGGAGGGCACTTCGGACCCCGCCCGCCGCACCACGTTGCTGCGAGAAGTCGCGGAGCTGGAGGAGCACCGCCTCGGGGATCAGGCCGCCGCGTTTGGGACGTGGCAGCGCTTGCTGGAGCAGAACCGCACCGACACCGAGGTGCGCGCCGAGCTGGAGCGCCTGGCGCTCGATCTCAATCGTTTCGAGGAGTTGGCAGAGCACTACGCCCGCTTTGCCGTGGGCGGCGACTTCGCGGCGGATGATCCCGAGCTTGCGCTGACCTTCAGCCGTCTCTTGGCGACGGTGCAGGAAGAGCGGCTGGGTCGTCCCGCCGAGGCACGCGCCACGCTCGAGGCCCTGCTGGTGGAGCAGGGGGATGACGTCGAGACGCTGGATGCGCTGGAGCGCCTGGCGACGCGGATGGAGGATTGGCGCGGCCTGGTGGATCTCGGTGAGCGGCGCCTGGCGTTGGTCGAGGAGCCGGCGGCCCGTCGGGAAATCCTCTTTCGGATCGGGGATCTCTGGGAGGAGGTGCTGGAGGCACCCGACCAGGCGGCCGGCATCCTCCGGCGCATCCTGGGCGAATACCCGGAGGATGAGCGGGCCTTCCGCGCGCTGGATCGCATCCTGCGGAAGCTCGGCCGCTGGTTCGAGCTGGGCAGCTTGCTGCGCGGCCGCCTGGAGGCGCTCGAAGGGGGCGCCCGCACGGGCCTCGCGCTGGAGCTGGCCAGCCTGCTTCAGGATGAGCTGGCGGCGCCTGCCGACGCCATCGAGCTGTACGGCGATGTGCTGAACGATGACCCCACCGACGAGGCGGCTGCCGACGCCCTGCAGATGCTGATCGTGGAGCGCGACGGCCCCGAAGATCGGGCGCTGCGCCAGCGGGCCTGCGAGATTCTGGAGCCGGTGTACGCCGTCCGCGAGGACTGGCAGAGCCAGGTGCACTTGCTGCAGGTGCAGTTGGGCGATGAGGAGGATCCGGCGGCGCGGGCCGCGTTGGGGGTCCGCATCGCCGCCACCTACGAGCTGCAGGCCCACGATCCTCAGGCGGCCTTTGCCAGCTACGGTGCGGCGTTTGGTGAGGCCTGGGGTGATCCCGAGATCCTCGCATCCCTGGAGCGCCTGGCCGGCGAGCTGGGGGCCTGGAGCGATTTGGCGTGGCACCTGCGGCGCGGCCTGGATGACGAGGCCGGCGCGTTGATGGATCCCACCATGCGCCACGGCCTCCTGGAGCGTGTCGCCGTGCTCTACGAGCACCAGGTGGGCGATTTTGGGCAGGCCATCGACTTCAACAGCCGCCTGCTGGCCGAGGTGCCGGGGGACGAAGGTGCCCTGACGCGGCTGGACCACCTCTACACCCAGCTGGGTGAGGGCGAAGCCCTGGCGGTGGTGCTTGAGGAGCGGGCGCAGCTGGCTGAGCCGGCGGCGAGCCTGCCTTTGCTGTTCCGCCTGGGTGCGTTGCTCGAAGACCAGTTGGGGAGCGCGCCGCGCGCCACCGCGGTCTACCAGCGCATTCGCGCCGAGGCCGAGCCCGGTGACGTGCGGGCGCACGGCGCATTGGAGCGCCTGCATGAGGCCGCGGGCGATTTCATCGCTCTGGTGGAAGTGCTGGTGGATCACGCGGAGGCCGTCGAGGACCTCGGCACGAAGCGGACGCTGCTGCTGCGGGCGGCTGAGGCGCTCGAGGTCGGCCTGGATCGGCCGGGTGAGGCCATCGAGATCTACCGTCAAGTGCGCGGTCTTGATGAGACCGATCGCGAGGTGCTGGGCCACCTGGAGCGCCTGCTGGTACGCCAGGATCAGCCCCTCGATCTGCTGGAAGTCCTTGAGACGCAACGTGATTTGGCGGGTTCGGCCGCTCAGCGGGCCGACATCGAGCTGCGGATCGGCCAGCTCTTCTCTGGGGTGTTGGGCGAGCCTGCGCGGGCTCTGGAGGCCTACCGGGCGGTGCTGGCCGTTCGGCCGGGGGACGCTGCGGCTCGCACCGCGTTGACGGCCCTGCTGGAGGAGCCCGAGGTGCGGCTGGATGCCGCCCGCACGCTGCTGGCCCTGCATGAGGCCGATCAGGCCTGGGAGCCGCTGCGCGACGTGCTCCGGCTCACCCTCGATGACCTCGACGAGCCCGCAGATCAGGTGGCGACGCTGGAGCGCATCGCCGAGATCGAAGAGCGCCGCCTCGGCCATGCCGCGGCCGCGCTGGACGCCCTGGCAGCGGCCTGGCGGCGCGACGAGGCCTCCCCTCGGTTGGAGCCTGGGCTCCTGCGCCTCGCCGAAGCGGCCGGTCAGGTCCGCGATCTCGTCGCCCTGTATGTGGAGCAGGCCGAGCTGGTGATGGATCGGGGCGAGGCCCTCCGGCTGGAGGCGGCCCGCCTGGCCGAAGTGCGCCTGAAGGACCCCCAGCTGGCCATCGAGCAGCTGCAGGCCGTCCTGCACCTCGACTCGGAGAATGCCCAGGCCCTTGAAGGTCTGGAGCGCCTGCTGTCGAGCACGGGCGATGTGGAAGGGCTGGCTGAAGTGCTGGCCCGCAAGGTGGATCAGGCCCCCGACGCCGAGCGCCGGGCGGTCCTGGTGCGGCTGGCCGAGCTCCAGGAGGGGTTGCTCGACGATGGCGCGGGGGCGGTGGAGACCTGGCGCCGCGTGTTGGGCGACGTCGAGGATGATCGCGAAGCGTTGGATCAGCTCGAGCGCCTGTTGGGTGCTCAAGGCCGCTGGGTGGAGGTGGCCGCGCTCCTGGAGCACCGCCTGACGGTGGAGCCCGAGGCCGCCCAGCCCACGGTGGAGCTGCGTCTGGCGCGGGTGCTGGAAGGGGAGTTGGCCGAGGGTGAGCGCGCCCTGGAGCTCTACGCGCGCGTCCTGGAGGCTCAGCCGGAGAACCGCGACGTGGCGGCCGCCCTGGCGGCGCTCTTTGGCCAACCCGATCGCTGTGCGGCCCTTGGCCTCGAGCGCAGCGCGGTGGCGGCGGTCCTACAGCCCGCGCTTCGGCGGGAGGGTTCGGCGGCCCAGTTGGTGGAAGTTCTTGAAGTCATTCAAGAATCTGCCCTCGACGATCTCGATCTCCGCGTGGCGCTGGTGGAAGAAATCGCCACCTTGCGCGAGCAGGCCCTGGGCCAACCGGCGGCGGCCTTTGAGGCCCGTGGGCGGCTGCTTCGGCTGGCGCCCCAGGACCAGAGCAACCGCAATGAGTTGGCGCGCCTGGCGGGCGCGACCTGGAAGTTTGACGCCCTCGCGAGCCTGCTGGAGGACACCGCGGCCGAGATGCTCGAACCCGAGCTGAAGGTCGAGTTGTTGCTGGAGCTGGCGCGCATCGAGGAGGCCCACCGGGGCCAGGACGGGCGCGCCATCGCGGTCTACCGCGAGGTGCTGTCCATCGATCCCGAGTCGGAGCGTGCGGCCGACGCCCTGGTGGAGCTCTTTGGGCGCAACGCCGCCTGGGACGAACTGGTGCGCCTGCACCTCGAGCGCGCCCAGGGGGCCAGCTCGCTGGACGCCCAGAAGGACCTGTATTTCAAGGCCTGCCAGCTGCTGGAGGAGGTGGTCGGCGATCGCGAACGCGCCATCGCCGTGTATCGGCAGGTGGTGGAGTTGGATCCTGACGACGGGCGGGCCCGCGGGGCACTCCAGCGCTTCTTCCGGCAGGACGGCCGCTGGGCCGAGCTGGCCGATCTGTTGCGCGAAGAGATCGAGGCCACCGCGCGCCCCGAGGAGCGTGCCCACCTGCGGCTGCGGCTGGCTGAGGTCTTGGAGACCCGGCTCGAGGATCCCGACGGCGCCATCACCGAGCTGGAAGCCGTGTTGGAGGAAGAGCTCGATGACCGCGCCCCGCGGGCGGCGGCCGTGGAAGCCCTCGAGCAGGCGCTCATGGAGTTGGACGCGGTGGATGGGTCCGAGGCCCGGCGCTACCGCGTCGCGGTGATCCTGGAGCCCATCTATGCGGAGGCGGCCCAGTGGTCCGACCTGGTCCTGGTGATGGAGGTGCGGCTGGCGGGCGAAGACGATCGCTGGCAGCGCCTGGAGATCCTGGCGGCCATCGCGCGCACCCAGGAGGAGAAGTTGGGCGACTCCGCGGCGGCTTTTGCCGCGTGGGCCCGGGCATTCTCCGAGAGCCCCGGTCACGAGGAGGCGCGCACGTCGTTGGGCCGCCTCGCCGAGCGGCTGGGCGCCTGGCGCGCCCTGGCGGAGGCCTGGCAGACCGGCGCTCAGGTGGCGGAGGATCCCGACACGGCCCTGGAGCTGCTGTCGGAGCTGGGCACCCTGCGGGAGGTCCACCTCGACGATCGGATCGGCGCCGTGGCGGCGTGGCAGCAGGTGCTGCGCTACGACGATGGCCACGCCCCCGCGCTGGACGCCCTGGAGCGCTTGATGGAGGCGTTGGGGGATGTGGAGGGCCTCGTCGCCGTCCTCACCCGCAAGGCCGAGCTGGCAGACGATGCCGACCAGCGGCGCGGCTTCCGCTACCGCATCGGGCGGTTGCAGGAGGACGTGGTCCAGTCGCCGGTGGCGGCCATCGACGCCTGGCGCGTGGTTTTTGAAGAGGATCCTGCCGACATCACCGCCATCCAGGCGCTGGTGCGCCTCTATGAGGGCACCGGCCAGTGGCAGTTGCTGATCGAGATGCTGCGCGAGCAGCAGGATCAGGCCGAGACCGATGCAGGCCGCAAGGCCGCACTGGTGCGCATCGCCGCCACCCAGGAGCGCTCGCTCGGCGAGGTGGACGACGCCATCATGAGCTGGCGGTCGGTGATGGAGCTGGATGCCCGGGATCCCGAGGCGCTGGTGGCCCTGGAGCGGCTGCTGACGGCTGAGGGGCGCTGGGGTGAGCTCATCGACCTGCTGGACACCGAGCGCGCCGCGCTGCAGGAGAGCGAGCCGGCCCTCGCGGAAGGCCTCGCGCTGCGCATCGCCGATGTGCTGGCCGAGCGTCTGGGCCAACAGGCCCAGGTCATTGAAATCTATGCAGAAATTCTCGAGCGGGCCAGCCACGGGTTGGCGGGCGCCGAGTCGGAGCAGGCCCGAATCTCCCTGGAGGCGCTGCTGACGGATGCCGAGCACCGCCTGCCGGCGGCGCGGGTGTTGGAGGCCTGGTATACCCGCCGAGAAGCGTGGTCGGCCCTGGCGCGCATCTTCGAGATCGAGCTGCTCGATCTGCACGACCGCGAAGACCGCATCGAGCTGCTCAAGCGGCTCGGCGATCTGCAGCGGGGCACGCTCGGCAAGGGGCGCGAGGCCTTTGATACCTATGGGCGCGCGCTGGCGGAGGATCCGACCGACGCCGATGCGCTGGCGGCGCTTGAGGCCCTCACCGAAGATCTCGGCTTGCACCCGGAATTCGCGGACCTGCTGGAGGCCCGGGGGTCCGAAGTCCTGGACGTCAGCATTGCCCTGGAGCTCCACCGTCGGCTCGCCCGACTCGTGGACCTGCACCTCGGGGTCTCCACCCGCGCCATCGCCGCGTGGCAGGCCGTCTTGCACGACGAGCCCTTTGATGTCGAAGCCCTGGTGGCGCTCGAGCGCCTCTACACCCAGGAAGAAAACTGGAGCGCGCTGATCGGGGTGCTCCGCCGGCGCATCGAGGCGGGGGCCGACAACCTGGCCGACCTCCAGTGCAAGCTGGGCTACCTGCTGGAGGCGGTGGAAGGGGACGTCCCGGCCGCGATCGAGCTGTACCGCACGGTGTTGTGGGACAAGGCGGATCACCCGGTGGCCCTGCAGGCCGTGGAGCGGTTGGCCGGTGACCTGGCGCACCGGGCGGCGGTGGCCGAGGTGCTCGAGCCGTTGTACCGAGAAGCCGAGGAGTGGGCCAAGCTGGCGCTGCTCACCGAAATGCGCATCGAGCTGACCGAGGAGCCGCGGGAGCGGGGCCGGCTTTGGCTGCAGTCGGCGGAGCTGCGGGAAGAGCGCTTGTCCGATCCGGCCTCGGCCTTCGAGGCCTTGCTGCGGGCATTCTCGGAGCAGCCCACGGTGGAAGATGTGCGCGAGCGGCTGCTGCGCGTGGGTGAGGCCCAAGGCGCGTGGGCGCGGATGGCGGGCGCCTTTGAAGGGGCCCTGGACCGCGTCGCCGATCTGGACACGCTGTTGGAGGATCACCTGCGTCTGGCGGCCTGGAGCCGCGATCATCTCAACGACAGCCCGCGGGCGGTGCTGCACTTCCGCGCAGCGCTGGCCATCGAGCCGGGCCATGCAGGTGCGCTCAACGCCCTGGAGGCGATGTTCCGCGAGGCCCAGAGCTGGTCGGAGCTGGCCGAGGTGGTGGCCCGTCGGGCCGAGCAGGCCTTCGATCTCGAGGTGCGCCGCGCCCGCTTGATGGAGTTGGGCACGCTGCGGGCGGACCGCCTGGGTGATGCCGAGGGCGCCGCGGCGGCCTGGGAGGCGGTGCTGGCTCAGGAGGAAGGGGACGCAGAGGCCCTGGCGGCGCTGGAGCAACTCCACGAAGCCACGGGCGATTGGGGCGCGCTGTGCGCCCTGCTCGCGCGCCGCGCCGAGAGCACCTACGAGGACGCTGCGCTGGTGGCGATCCACGAGCGCATCGGCCTGCTGGCCTTGGAGAAGCTCGGCGACCGCAGCCGGGCCGCCGACGCCTTTGAGCGGGTGTTGGAGATCGATCCGGAGCGCCGGTCGGTGCTGGACCGCCTGGAAGTGCTCTATCCCGAGATGGGCGAGTGGGCGCGCCTCCAGGAGGTGCTGCACAAGGCGCTGGCCGCTTCGGAGGACGACGTCGCGCGGGCTCGGTTGCTGGTGGCCCAGGCCGAAAATGCCGAGGTGCACCTGGGCCGTCCCGAAGTGGCCATGGATGCGTGGCGCCAGGCGCTCAGCCTGGAGCCCGCCAATGAGCGCATCATCGACCGGCTCGCCGCCCTCTACCAGAAGGCGGAGCGCTGGTATGACCTGGTGGAGGTCTGGCGTGAGCACCTCGATGCGGCGCGCGCCACCGCCTCGGCTGATCGGCGCTTGAACTTGCTGGTGGCCCTGGCCGAAGTGGCTGAGGCGCACCTGCGAGACGCGGATCTGGCCATCGAGTGCCTCAATGAGGTGCTCGCCAGCCAACCCGCGCATGGCGGCGCTCGCCTCGTGCTGGCCGGCCTGTACGAGCAGGGGGGGGACTGGGAGCAGGCGGCGGAAGCGCTGCAGCGGGTGGCCGTGGATGCCGCCCAGCCGCGCGAGCGCGGCACGGCCTGGCGGCGCCTGGGTCTGCTGTACCGAGACCGTCTCGACCGGTCAATGGCGGCCAACGAGGCCTTCGAGCGCGCCTTGAAGGAGAGCGGCGATGGCGAGGCGGTGGAGGCGCTCCTGCAGATCGCGCTGGCCGAAGGGGCCGACGCCCGGGCGGTGGAGCTGCTGACGCTTCGGCTGGCCACCCTCGAAGGCGCCGCCCGCTTGCCGGCGCTCCGGTCGCTGGCGCCCATTCAGGGTCGCCTCGGTGATCAGGCTGGGCGCATCGCCACCCTGGAAGCGGCGCGCCAGCTTGCACCCAGCGAGCTGGAGCTCACCGACGCGCTGGTTGAGGCCCTGACGGACGCCGGCCGGGTGTCCGAAGCGGAGCCCTTGCTCCAAGGGGTCATCGACGAGCTCAAGGCGGCCCGTCGGTTCCGCGAGCTGTTCCGCTTCAACTTCCGGCTCGGCTGCCTGGCCGAGGCCCGCGGGGATGATGCGGCGGCGCTCGAGGCCTACACCGCCTGTTTCGAGTTTGATGCCACCTCACCCCCGACGCTGATGCGCCTCGGGCGCCTCTACCACCGGCGCCAGGACTGGCCCAACGCGCTGCGCATCTTCCAGACCGCGTTGCTGCACCAGATGAAGCTGGAGCGCGAGGAGCGTGCCGAGCTGTTCTTCCTGCTGGGTGAGGTCCGCCTGGCGCTGGACGAGCCCCGCAAGGCCAAGGACATGTTCAGCCGGGCGCTCTCCCAGGTGGCCGATCATGGGCCGAGCAAGGCCGCGCTGCAGAAGCTGGAGGGATAGGGTTTTTGAACGACGCATTCTTCATTGGCGCGTTGCGCCTGCTGCCCAAGAACGCGTGGAGCCGAGCAGTGGGGGCAGCCGCCCACGCCCCCATGCCCCGTCGCGTCACCCAGGCGGCCATCCGGGCCTTTGCCCGCGCCTACCACGTGGATGCCGACGAGGCCGACCGCCCGCTCGACGAGTACCCCACCGTCGGCGAGTTCTTCACGCGGCGATTGCGGTCGGGTGCGCGTCCCATCGATGAGCGGCCGGGCGTGGCGGTCAGCCCGGCCGACGGGCATGTGCTCAATTGTGGGCGCATTGAAAACGGCACCCTGATCCAGGCCAAAGGCCGCCGCTTTTCGGTGGCCGATCTGCTCCGCGACGAGGGCGAGGCCGAGCGCTATGCCCACGGCGCCTGGCTGACGGTCTACCTCAGCCCGCGCGACTACCACCGCGTCCACCACCCGGTGGAGGGCCAGATTGTGGCGTCGCGCTACATTCCGGGCCACCTGTGGCCGGTCAATCGCGCGGCCGTGGAGCACGTGGACGACCTGTTCTGCATCAATGAGCGCCTGATCACCTACGTGGATGGCCCGCTGGGCGAGGTGGCGACCATCATGGTGGGCGCCACGTCCGTTGGGCATATCACTGTACGGTATGATGAAAATTTGGTGACGAACCACGGTCGTCCCGGGGGCTTTCAGCGGTATGATGCGGCCGGTGAGGCACCCAAGGTGGGTCGCGGAGATGAGCTGGGGACTTTCCACCTGGGCTCAACGGTGATCGTGCTCTTCGCGGGGCGCGACATCGTGCTCGAGCCCCTGGAGGAAGGCGCACCCATTCGCCTGGGTCAGGCGGTCGCGCGACGCTCGCGTCTCTAGCACGCTGCGACCCGAGGTCGAGCGCAAGGGGGGGCACGGTGGACGATCAAGTCGAGGCGCTCGATGAGGCCGACGAGCGCGCCGAAGAGAAGCGCCTCGCCACCGAAGGCGTGCCGCTTGCTGCCATTTTCAAGACGCGGCGCGGTGGCCGGCGGCGGGGATCAACCGGCGATCGCTCGGTGGCGGAGGCCAACGCGCGCCGGCACCTGGACACTGAAGACGGCGCGGAGGGCGACTACGACGTCGTCCTGACGGATGCGTACGCAGTGGCCGAGGAAGTCGCCTCATCGAGGCGAGCTGACCCCGAAGGGGAAGCAGCCGAGCTGCTGCGCGCCCTCCAGGACCACGCGGCCGATGCCACCTTCGCACTGGGCAGCGCGGTGCTCGACGAAGAGGACGATGCGCCCGTGGCCGTGCGTGCTGCCGTCACGTCAGCGCCCCCCGGCCCGCTGGCGGCGTCATTCTCGGACGACCAGCCCGAAGACACCCTCGACATGCCGGCCGAGGCCCAGATCCCCGCCGAGTTGCTGAACACGGCCGACGATCTCGCCCGCTTGCGCGACCTGTTGCCACCCGAGGCGGACCTGGCGTGGGCGCAAGAGGCGGTCTTGATGTTGGCCGCCACCGACGCCACCCGCTTTCGCACGCCCACGCGGGGCGCGTGGTTTGTGGACCTCTTTGGTGAGGAGTTCCTGCTCTCGCAGCCCCTGCGGTCCGACGCCACGGTGCGGCAGGAGGTCGCCTTCATCGCCGACCAGCTGGAGGTCCGCGCTGGCCAGGATGTGCTGGATCTGGCCTGTGGCACGGGTCGCCATGCGCGCACGTTTGCCCGTG
>Ga0075163_10004815_pt1 | contig 18071 bp, 19 predicted proteins | sample JI1023141ADNA_FD_71478 | JGI IMG/M metagenome (GOLD analysis project Ga0075163, IMG submission 71478) | Wastewater effluent complex algal communities from Wisconsin, to seasonally profile nutrient transformation and Carbon sequestration -... | ecosystem: Engineered > WWTP > Effluent > Algae...
AATTTAGTAATAAAAAAGAGTAATTTAGTAATAAAAAAGAGTAATTTAGTAATAAAATTAGTAATAAAAAGAGCAATTTAATTTATTAAATTTTATTTACAAATTTAATAATAAAAAAGTAATTTATTACTAAAATTTAATAATAAAATTTTATTACTAAATTAGTAATAAAAAGAGAGATAAAATTTTATTACTAATTTAGTAATAAAAAGAGAGTAATAAATTACTAAGATTAGTAAAAGAGCAACTTAATAATAAAATGTAAAAACTTAATAAAAATTGATATTTTAATATTTCTACTCTTAAATAGTAGTCGAAATAAAATGCTGCGAATACTATTCTTTACAATTATAATTATCCCTGTATATTCACAATTAGCTGTTCTATCAGCGTGCTCTAGTGCTACTAATTGTAATTCATGCAATCTATCACAACAATGTTTATTGTTAATATGTACAAACTGCATTTGGTGTTCGAATTCTTGTGAGCCTGTTGGATCTTGTAATAATGGTACAAAAATTTGTCTTACATCAGGAGTCAATCCTACTACTAATGGATTAACCACTATTACTAATGATTCTACCTTAGCAACAAATTTAGCAACAAATCTATCAACAAATTTAACAGCAGATTTTACTACGAATAATACAGAATCAACTCTTAATACTGAATTACCTGTAAAATTAACTGCAACTGATACCGAAAAGATTTCTACTAACGAAAAACTCGTTAAGACCGAGATAACTAGTACTAAAACTGTTAAAGATGAGACATCTGCTTTAATGGTCGAAATGGAACCTTGGATAATACCAGTTGTAATAGTTGCATCTAGTATTATATATTTAGCAATAGTGGTTGGTCTTCTTATTATTGTAATGAAAGGTAAGAGAATACAGAATAATCAAGAATCACAAAGAGTTAAAAACTCGACCTCGACCCCGACCTCCACTACATTAGCTGCAGAATCAAATGTTTTCGAATATGATGATGGTACGACAGAACTTGATTCAACTCGTAATACTAATCCTTTTTCAACAAATGGACTAATCACTGTAAGTACTGTCAAATCCAGTTCGACACATAGTGGTGAATATAGTGTTGTGCCTGTAGCACCAATTGGAACATATATTGATAGTCATTATAGTACAGGAGGTTATGCATTACAAGCAGGTATATTAAAAAATAATTAAATATAAATTTAATTATTTTTATTTTCCTAAAATTGATGCGACTATCTCTACTCTTAGCTTTTTAGAAAAAGCCTAAGGAAAAAGATATTTTAATAATATTAAAAAGTAGCTATGAGTGTAATTGGAGATTGGAACATCGATTATGTTGAAACATTCACGAATACAACGATTAGCTTTTATGCAAATGGATATTTCTTTCAACATGCTGGAAGATATCTGGGTCGTTGGACCCTCTCTGGTAAGAAACTAACATTAAAATTTGATACACTTACCCTTCCTAATGAACCAGGTCCAATTACTTTAGAAGCCTTTATTTCGAGTACAGACACTGAATTCAGTGGTACGAAGCCAAATAAGGCTTATAATCTAGGATTACTTCACTATAATGCAAGATTTTTGACTGGTACTCCAACTGTTATGCCGGCTGATGGTCTAGCAGTAGAAATAGCTTTTCAGAATGGATCGATGGTAACACCTACATATCCCCAAACTATTGCTACGATTAAAACTGTTAATAATGTTAGAACTAATGCTAGTACTAGTACTAGTGCAGTGTTACCAGTTAAGAGTAATGATAATGATTCTCCTTGTCAGGTTAGGCGAGTTAAGAGTGTTAAAAGATAATTAAAAGACAATCTATTTTTTACACATTTTTATGATTTTTAAGATTTACGATTAACTTTACGATCAACTCTCGATTAATTAATCGTAAAAAATAATATTTATAAAAAGCGAAGGTAGCTACCTTGCCTCCGGTACAAATATGATAAAAATGCTTTTAAAATGCATTTTAAAACACTTTGTTTGCAAATTTAACAAAAAGACAAAGTAAAAAATCACAAAAAAGCTTTTTTTGAAAGCATCTGAACCGGAGGCAAGATAGCTACCTTCGCTTTTTATAAATTATTATTTTTTCGATTAATTAATCGAGAGCTAATCGTAAAGTTAATCGTAAATCTTAAAAAATCAAAAAAATGTTAAAAAATAAAGCTAGATATATGTGCCTAGCTTTTCGTAAACTAACATGATAGGGTTTATATTTACGAAGCTAAAGCTGTAACCCCTTAATAGAAGCTAGATATTAATGCCCATTCCCATTTCTTTGTGATTCCGGTGATCTCTTGAAATTCTTCTATATACCAGCGTTCTATCTCACCACAATGTAACGTAAGAGTATTATCATGGTCTTCATCGGAACTAATGCTGACAAATGGACTTTCTTTATCAGTTGTGTAGCAAGTTGAAGAGAGCATTAAGAAATATCCATTTTTAACATGATGATCCGAAAGATGGAAGTGAAATCCGCGTAAATTGTTTGGATGACAGGTAGGTCTTATTGCTTCTTCAATCTTAGGATAAACACAGAATTCTAGGATGTCCATTACATATGTATCACTACTAGAGTCTACTTCAGAAAATTTCTCTTTTAAATGTTGGATTTCCTCTGCACCTATATAGATTCCAAACCCAAAATGACTACCACCAAACAACATTTAATTCTAAAGATAAGAGATTTACAGTTAATTATCAACATAAATCAATTTTTCTCTCGTATCTAAAACAAAAATTTTTATTTTCAAAGTAAACAGATAAGAGTGAGATTAATCATTTTTCAAAATATAAGACTATTGAGCAATTTTCTCCTTTCATCATTCGTTAACCATATTTGAATGGTATCTCCATCTACGATACGTACATAACACTTTGGAATCGTAATAATTCCACCAATGCTCGTAATACAAACAATTCTATTGCCTATCCGTAATTGATCTAAGATTGTAGGTTTGGTACAAATTGAAAGTGTAAGATTAGCAGTTTTCGTAAAACTATTTAGATTCCAAGTTAAAGGCATTTTTATTTAATTAAATCATTAAGATTAATAAAATAGATCAATTTATCTTATTTGGTCAATCGCTCTAAGAATCTGATGCGTTCATCATTCGTTAACCATATTTGAATAGTATGTATATCTATGCTACGTACATAGCAGGTTGGAAGTTGAATCAAAAAACGGTCTGTTGGAGACTCATTGATGCAAACAATTCGATTTCCAATCTTTAATTGGTCTAAGAGTGTATTCTTGGTGAAATGTGGAACCCTATGATTTTTAGATAGTGTAAAGCTATTTAGATTCCAAGATAAATGCATTTAATTCTTTAATCTTATTTTCATTTTTCTATGAAATTCTAGAAAATTAAACGATCATTTTTTAATGTTATTTTAATGTTATTGAGTTAATTGCTTTAATAATTTGATGCGTTCATCGTTCGATATCCATATTTTATAACAGTCTTTAAATGTCTTCACATAACATTCAGAGATTACAATATTAGAGTGGCCAACATTCCCACTAATCATAAGTATAATTCTATTACCATTGGATAATTGCTCGATTAAAGACTGTTTATAATTGCTAGGTAACATATAATTTCGACAAAATGTTAGACTTGCAAGGTTCCATGAGGTAATATCTAAAGAAGATGCATTTGCGCCCATTTATTCTCTAATTCACTGATTTACTGATTCACTAATTAGATGTGAATATAAAAATTAATAATTCAATTTTATATTCATTTCATCCATTATTTATTCTCATAGACTAATTGTCTCATTAATACACGTCTCGAATCATTAGTTAGCCATATGTATATTTCAGTACCAACGAATCTCGTATAACAATCTTTTATAGTTATATCATTATCTGTCCATGCTCTTGTAGGTATAATTGCTCTGTTATTCGCGGATAATTGCCTAATCAAATCATCTTTACTTAAACCACTAACACTTCTATTTGCAGGTTTGCCGTCACCGAATACTTGTAAGTCCCATTTAAACATTTTTTCCTACTTTCTGTTCTTTTTTTGCTCTTCTCTCATCGTTTGACAAAATTTCAAGGCTGATCAACCATGATGATAATGAGATAACTCCTTTTATGTGTCTGGGATTGCGACAGGTGTAGCATGTTTCTGCATTATTGGATCTATTTTTCGTTCATTGCCTGAACATATCAGAGATATAATTAAGATAATTATACCAAATTATGCAGAAAAATGGGAATTACATATAAATGAATTGATTATAAAAGTTATTCAAGATTTTCGTAATAACTAAAATCTTTAAGGATGTTACTCTGTTTGGGTAAACTTATAACCTTCAACAATTCAGGATTTATCAAATTCTGATAGTCTTTTTATTAGGAGAAAAACCTATAATTTTCCCAAGGTTTTTTAAAAGGCTATTTTAGGAATATTTATCAATATTTCTTCTATTTTTTTATACATTTCTTTTTCTTCTTCTTTCTCTCCTTTTTTAATTTCTTTTAAATAAGTATGAAACCATGAAAAAGTGCAAGATGCAGCAATTAGTTGGTAAATGACCTTATCATCAACATGCTTAAATATTAAGCAGTTAAAAAGTAAGTAACTGTAATCATTATGATAATGATAATCATTATCATTATTCTTGAAAAGAGAGAAGGCCTTTGATAAAACATTATCCTTATCAGGTTCGCCCTGTGATACCATGTTTAACTTATAGTAATCACATTTGCAATTAGAATACATAGATATTTCTTTATCTAAAGATAGATCTGGTAAGAGTGGTAATGCCATGATATTAGCTATTTCAATCTCATATACAGAGAGTGAATCTTCATCACAACTATCAGTGTCTGTATCAATTCTAATATAACCGCATCTTCTATAAAAATTTGTTGCAGTATGTAAACTAGCTACATATAAGTTCTTCTTAATGCATAAATAAAGACGAGCTAAGACCCATTCTTTGGCTAACCCTAGTAATTCTCTTCCTAACCCTTTAACATGTGAATCTATGCGATCAATCCAAGCTGATCTTTCGGCATTAGCTCCAAACCTCCAGACGGATTTCCTGGATAGAGTCGATTCTGAATAGATAGATACTGATACTAAACCGACAATTTCGCTATCTTTATTTTTAGCAATAATCATTACCTTATCAATATCACCTTTAGGCATGGGATTTATGTTTTCATTATTATAAAAGGTAGTCAGGTTAAGATCCTTAAAATTGTTTGTGATTGTAGTAAATGTAATCATTTGATAGATTTTGCTTAATAAAAAATAAAAAATCATTTTTCTTATTTTTACAATTAATTTTACGATTGATTTTACGATTGATTTACGATTAATTAATCGTAAATTAAAATAGCGTAAGGGAGTACTCTTGAGTTATTTTTTGCGTTATCGGACTATATATTATAATGTAAAAAATGAATTATTTATTTTACTTTTTTGTTATGGTAAAACAATTAAACAAACGAAAAGAATGGAGGAGACTTTCAATATTTATAAGATTGCTGAAAATCAGGCTAAAGGACATTATTTTATTATTGATACTCAGGTGCATTCTGATGAAATGAATGTAGAAACCAAAGTTACATTCTATCCTACCTTCTCTACTCTTTTGAAGAAATTCTTGTATAAATTGTCTGAAATCTATGATTATCATGATCGTGTTGTTGCACATGCAACATGTGAACAGAAAGATGGAATCATCTCTTTTAAGACTACTTATGATGGTGAAAATTGTTTTGTATATCTGAAACTGTCACAATTAAATGAAAACGAGCTTTTGTGTATTGTCAATCATATTAATCTTTTTACTGTTGCTCGACAGGTGTATGTTCACAAACTGAGAAAACTTAATGAATCTATTAATGTTGACTATGCGGATGATCCTATTTTGCCAAGGGACGAAACTGCGAAAATGCTTTTTGATCGACTAATTAATTTTTATATGATAGTTCCTTTCTTGGAAGCTGGTAAAATGCCTCTATCTGATACTCAAAAAGTAGAATTTAAGTCTGAACTCAATAGTGCTATTATTGCATTTAATGAAGGGCTTCCTGAATCCTGGCCTATTAATTGTGTAAAGTATTATCTCTTTTCTGAGCTATCATTTCAGCAAAAAATTCAATCATTGATTGAGAAACAGCCAGAATGTCTTATTGGATCGAGTGAATGGATCACCCATCATAAAAAATTTATTAAAACAAATATTCCAATCAACATTTATATCATTAATGCTTATAGCTCTTGTCTATCTTAAATTCCAATTTAATATTCTATTCAGCAATAAAAACTTGATGTAAACACAATATCTACTTTTGGCCTATTTTCAACTTTGCATCCTATTATTACTTATTGGGTTACATGCTCTTTAATGCTTTTTGCTGCATCAATATATTCTTGAGCTGGATCATCAAGATTAAATGTAAAGAATTTTCTGGCATTATCGTCTTTAAATATAGGAACACTTAACATGTGTTTCCATTTTTCTTCGTTAAGAGCAACCTCACAAATATAGTCGATACAGAGTTCGAATGTGCTAAAATCGTTTATGCAGATTAAGGAGTCGGGGTTGAAGTATTTTTTAACTGTATCTGGATCACCCCAATAGATTGGTATAGCATTTGATACATAGGCATTCATAAGTTTCTCTGTTAGATAGCCTTTCTTAACTGTATTCTCCATACATAACACAAATTTAGAATGTGAATATCTTTCGAATAGTGAATCAGTTTCGAAGTCACCAGGATGATTTGCATTATAACATGTATTGCAAGCTCTACCGATTCCTTGAACTGAATCACCAAGTCGTTCTCTCAGCATAGTAAAGAATCTGACTCTATTATGTACTGGATTACTAAAACATGCAATTACATTATATTGTTTTTCTGAATTTAAAAACCTTCTTAAGTTATCATTATTATTAGTCAGATATTTAGCTGTTACTGAAAGAGCGAAAGGAAAACAGAAATTAGTTACACTATCATTATTATTATCATCATTATTAAATTCACTAAAACTATTTAAATTGCAAATAAGGTTTGAATTAGGATTAAGGATTGGATAAGATTCACCTGTCCAAGTTATATAAGGAATATCTTTATAAATAGGATTGTCTCGGTCATACAATGGTTCGCTCTGTATAAAGCATCTAACGATTAAGTCTGGTCTTCTATTTTTAGAATCTAAAGGGTTAGTCCATTCAATCTCTATATCTTTACCAAAAGCGATCTTTAATAGATAATCTACTAAATATTTTCCACAGAAACCACAATTTTCGGAGCCAACAATTATCATATCTATAATAAATATACAATATTTGTATATTTATATAACGAATGTTTGTTACTAATATTACTAATTTTACTACTAAAATAAAGTTTACTTTATGTGATATTGTTATTATTTGGTATTTTTTGCCAGCCTTGAATAGAATATGCATTTTGTATTTTACTGCAGAATTTCTTTAAAAATGCATTTGTTTCGAAATAATCAACGAAAAAGGATTTATTGTACTTTCTCTTTTCTAATTTTGATAGATTTGAATAATATGAACTACACACAAAATCATCAAACACATCTTTTAGTTTACATACATTCATTGGATCTGTTGATACTTCATAATTATCTTTAAACCATTGCAAGATAAGAGAAGATAATTCTAAATAAGCTTGTGTGCGATTAGCAACTGATTTTGGTATGTTTAAACAACTATTATTCTTAAGGTATTTTGCATGTTCTCTCATCAAAATCTTTAATAAAGCAAATTTATGAGTTTCCTGAAAGTCTTTAGTCTTATATCGTGAATCAGCCATGTAAATATTATTCTTTGGATCTATCCTATTAACATCATCCGTAAAAGTACTTCTAAAATATAGATCTATAATTCTTCTGGTTTCTGCATTTGTTGGATCCTCAGAGAATAAAGGTTTTTTATTGCATTCCACAATTATGGTTGCATTCAATTCTTTTTCTGTCTCTTTTTCATGATGGGATCTAGCTGAGAATGTACCACCTCCAGTTAATTCCTTGACTACTGAATTTTCAAACCTATGTTTTTCAGCTGGTTCTCTAAATATTACTAATCGCTTTTTATGTATATTAGCCTTTTCAGGGTTACTACCAGTCTTTGATGATTCAAACAGAATAGCATTACTTCCTGATAATGCATAGTTTCCAAGAGCTAAAATTAATAAATCATTTATCATTCCTTTTCCATTTCCGCCTCCTCCATTAAAAATAATAAATTTTTCTAAACATCTTCCATCTATAGCAGTAGACAATATTTGCAAATATAATTCACGCTCTTCTTGAACAGGCATAATCATTGCAATTAACCTTTCAATGGTTGAAAGTTCACTACATGTAGGTTCTCTCCAATCATATCCAGTCGTCATTGATACATAATCATCATATCGATATTCTCTGAATGCTTGTTCTTCCATATCATAGACCATATTGTTAAATCCGAATAAACTCCATTTATTGTCAAACTTAATATCATTGTTGACACCATATTCCTTATAAGTTTCGATTATATCCTTTTTAAATGAAATAGTTTTTAATTTATCTAGTTTAGACTTTATTTGATGAAATTCTCTATTATTCCAATAAACTTCAACAAGAACTTTTTGTAAGAATGGATATAACTCATCATTAATAGATTGTCTCATTACAATATCATCATTTTGCCAATATTTGCCATTATAACAATAAAGTTTGTAATTACCATCACCTAATTTTTTATACAAGAATCTATGTCCAGCAATCGCTTTAAGATATTTACATATATCTGTTTGGCCTAGCTCTAAAGTATTTTTATTCATAATTTCAATAAATTTTGGCTTATTATCTTCGATAGCATAATAGTAAATTGTAGCAATTGTGTGACCTGCATCTGTCTTTTTAGCAAATGTCATGTATTTAAATTTAGTTTTCTCAAACCCTTCATAATTACTACCTTTTGAACTGTAATAATTGAATAGATCAATAGCTTTATCTTCATCTTTAAATGTATTTTTTATAGCCATTCCAACAGTAATCCAATATTCATATTTATCAAACCTATCTTGTTTATAGCACTCATCAAAAATGTTTTTATAAATTTCTGTTTTTGTCATTGTTGTACTTAACATGGTGCTATCATCCTTATAATTCACTATTTGACCAGATCCAGAATTATCTTTTGGAACTATAATATTAGTATTAGATGACTTAACATGATGAATTGGAACTAAGTCTTTTATTATTAACTCACAATCATTTATATTAACACTATTAGATGGTATATATTCAATTATAAAATCAATCATATCACCATATTCAATTATATGTTTACCTGTGTTTACTTCACTACCTTTTGTTTGGTTTGGACATCTAAACCAATGTTCAGAATATATTGTCGTGTCAATACAATTTTGCAATTTATTATTTACTTGATTAACCACAGCATTCTTATTAGATTTTATGAAATTATTATGTATCTCCTTTAATTTCTTAATTGATGCATTCCATTTTGGAATAGAATAATGAAAAGAACCAGATTTTTGATCATTTACTGTATATTTAAAGTCACTATCATCAAATGATAAATTGTAATTTTCTTGTAAAAATACTTTCAATAAATCACGAATTGATTCGATACTATCATTATAATGATCAATGTCACCAAAGAAGATGTATTGATTATCTTTATGTATTCTAAAATTATAGCATTTATCGTGATTACATAATTCAGTTATCACTGATTCGATATCAAAATCTATATATCCATTATTAATAAATTCTTTGTCAGCAACTGCATAATTAGTTATTGTATACAATTTTACTTTTAAGTCAGTATTATAAATAGAATCCATATACGTCGTATATAGTATATTATACTTTTTTGGTATAATTTTAAACGCTTTTTAGCTTTTTATTTTCTTACATTTTTTCACTCTATATATTTTATCTTTTTTTTTGTTGATATTTTTTTTTATATGTCTTTTTTTTATTAACTTCAAAAATGAGATATGATTTATTTTTTTTTGGTGTTTATGATAGTATTTTTTTACAAATTATGCCAATTATTCTATATTATTATATATTTTTAACATAATTAAAAAATAATATATAAAATTGGGCAAAAAAAGTAAAAAAAATAAAAAGAAAGTAATATAACAATACAGCATATATCTCTAATATGATGTATTACGTTTATATCTTATATTTATTTTCCTAAGTAGTTGAAAATAATAAAAAAAGTAAAAGGTGTCAAGATTTGTATAAGATTATGTTTTATAAGAGCATACACTATTTTATCAAAAAAAGTAAAAAAAGTCGAGATTATTATTTATCATAGGATAATAACATATTATAAAATCACTCGACAAAATCTTTTAATAGCATAGATATTCTTGGGATGTCAAGAATTTTTATGCTATTTATAAAATCCTCGACAAAAAATTTAAAGCGCATAAATTTTATCGAGTTTATCGAGAATATTTTATATTATTTTTACTAAAAAATAGTTTTAAGAATTTTGTCGAGATTGTATAGGATTGTTTATCATAGAGCATAATAACATATTATAAAATCCTCGACAAAAATTTAAAGCGCATAATTTTTGCGAGAGTTTGTCGAGAATATTTAATGCTATTTTATCAAAATAATAAATAACCCAAAAATTTAACAAAAATAATTAAGGAAAAATTGAGAAAAAAATTCTGAATCTTACATATAATAGAATATAAAAAACATGAGTATGACTGTAAAAGTAAGTGTAAATGCGAATGCAAACACACCTAGAGATACTCTTAAGAAACTCTTCATTGATATATTGATAAACAATAATGAAAAGATGACGAGTGCGAATACATATGCGAATAATGCATTAAGGATGGTTGAAGAATTATATAAAGATTTTAGTCTTTTTAAACTGACGGATTTAGAGACTGATTTTGATAAGATTTCGGATTATATAATGGAATTACCACTAGCATCTGGAAAGCAGAAAGCAATCACTGCAGGCGTTAATTCAATTGTTAAAGCATTAGATATAGATGATGCAATAAAAGAGAATTATTCTAAGTTATTCGAAGTTACGAAAGAGAAGGATTCTTTATACAGATTGGAGAAGACGTGGGCATTCGATGACGATCCAGTAGTATTATGGAAACAAATAAAGGATAGGGCAGCAGCAATACCAGAAATAGATGTGAACGATGTGGATGTTACAACAGGTAAGAATTTACGAAACTTTATGACTAAATATATTGCAATGTTATACACACTGCATCCGCCAATAAGGCATGGTGAGTGGATTGCGTCTGTCTTCTTAGATAAAGATGATGGAAAGACGAATCATGTAAATTTGGAAAAGGGAGATTTAACAGTATATGAGCAAAAGAGTTTAAGATTTACAAAGAAACATAATAAATTATCGCCAGATCTTGTAAAATATATGAAAGATGTAAAAACAATAATGCAAAAGCTCTGGCCAAACCAGAAAACATATTATGTATTACCTAAATATGAGAAAGGAGGATATGGTCCACCAGACCCATCAACAATCTCGCAAAGAATAGAGGCGGTCTTAGGACAGAATTTAAACAGTATTAGAAAGATATATGAGGGAGTCGTATATAAGAATGGATCATCAGATACTTATCTATATGTGGTAAATGCATTAGGACACACGGCAGATACTAGTAGGAAGGATTATTTAACGAGTTTAAGGAAGGATACGGACAAACCGGTGTGGCCAACACATAATGATCATTTTGCAATCTTAGAGGAATATATGCATTCAGGAAAGAAACTAAAACCACAAACAAGCGTTACGGGTGCAACAAATACAAGTGCTGTTTCAAATACAGCAAGTACAACAAATGCATCAAGTACAAATATAACAGATACAACTACAAAAAAACAAGAACAAATAATTAAACCAGTACTTAAACCAGTAACAAAGCCAAAACAAGAGATAAAGGTTGAATTGCCAAATCTTAAGAATCAAAGATCGACTGTTACAACTGTGACAACAGTAACAACTGCTCAAGTAGGAGGGACAAAGGATAATCAATGCAATGCATTAACGAAGCAACATAACAGATGTAAGAATAAATGTGTAAAAGCGCAAGATGTTTGCCATCAGCATTTAAAGTTTAATTAATCATGCTAATTTTAGATTTTTGATTCCTTGCTTTGTAACACCATTAATTGTAATATTCTTCTTAATACCTTTATAGTGAATTATTCCCTCAATAAAATATTCTAATGGTGGTGCATTATTTGTATAATAATTAATATACCATTTTTTAAAATCTTTGTACAAATCACATATGTGAATGTCAGTATTACTAGCTTCAGTTCTATCAGTTAACCACTGTAGAAATATATCAGTGTCATATTTATATTGATCTAATGTTTCTTGCATATTAGGAGTTGCTTTAAGGTTTTCACTATAGAAGTCTTTTAGCTTTTCTACTAATAAATGAAAGAAAGCTAATCTCCAACTAGGAATTCTCTGACTAATATTTATATCTATCTTTCTTTCATGTGGTAATACAGGATTATCTACGAAAGCAATTGGAAACTTTAAACACCTGCAGCGTAACCAGATATCTTTATCAACTAAATTCATTTTTGGGATATTATTGCATAATAATATCATTTTAAAACCTATTTTAAATGATTCTAATTTGCCGTTTTTACGTGATAGAATGTTACCATTACTAGAAAAGCTCTTAATAAGTGGTACATTTAACTTTGCATTAGCATCTAAACCATAACATACAACCATTCGCTTCTCCTTTAACTCCATCAAATAAGGTGATACCTTGTCAGATACATGCGGTGATGACATAAATGATGGGTGAATCGATCCACGATAACAACCCAATGTTTGGTTTAATAGATCGATTAATTTGCTTTTACCATTACTACCATCACCTGTAAATATATGAAACAATTCACTAGAGTTTATACCTACCAAACAACTAGCTAATAATTTCAACATATAGTGTCTATCATCAGGATCGGGCATAATGCCTTCTAAGAAATTATTTAAATCTTGTTTAATATCTTCTTGAATGCTATCAGAATAATCATAACCTACGGTAATACTAACAAAATCATCATATCTTGATTCCCTAAACACCATATCTTTCAAATCATAAACACCATTTTCAAATCCAATTAGATATGGATTCTTGTCAAATTCGATTACTTTACCAATATTAGTTTCGAAAATTGGCTGCAATTTAGTTAATATTTTAGCTTTAAAGTTACTTGGTGTTATTTTTCTTATCGTTTTATCTATTTTTATTAATTGCTTTGGTGGTGCATTTAACCTTTTATACATATTAAAAGCATTCCGCAATAATGGCCGTATCTTATCCGCATATATCATTCTTAATTCGTATGCATCATCTCTTTCCCATTTATACCCTGTCCAATGACACCAATTACTCGATTTGCTATAGTAAAAGTTTTCTTTACTAAATAAATATAACAATTTTGCAAGATCATGTTCATTACCATTTAATGCAGATAGAAAAATCTTATCTTTTTCTACATCATTGAATATAGATATTTCGGTTTCACCATTTACTTTGGGTGCAATATCATTATTAGAAACATTGTCATTATCAGCATCATTGTTAGTATCATTATTAGCATCATTATTAGCATTATCTGTAGTAGCTCCAAATTCAAGCATTTTTTGTTCTTTTATAAGGTAAGTGCATTGCATAATGCACTTACAGAATCAATTTTCACTAAAATACAATAATTATATTTTATAAATACAAAGTCTGAAAGTTTTAACGAAAAATAAATTCCTGATATTACATCAGGAATTTATTTTTAATACTAAAATAATAGTAAAATTAATCGAAAAAATTTACAATTTAATCGTAAATCATAAATTTGTAAAAATTTGTCAAAAACTGTAAAATAGACTATGCACTATTTTTATACTTCATCTTTCTGTTTCAGCTGTTGCTTTTTGAATATTTCAAGGATTCTAAGGTATAAGTCTCTATCTTTAATATTCGGGGATTCAACAGATAAATCGCACATTTGATCTTTCCATTCTTTAAGTTCCATTCCATATGGTTCATAAAACTCAGGATTTAAAGTTATCTTATAAATCAAATCTGTCTTATCCAGCTCTCCCCTAATTGCACCTATATCAGAGCATCTTATATATCCGTGAAGGAACATGCTCTGGAAGGTGCTATCTGTTGGATAATTCGTTGATGCGTGGGTAAACATGTAATTGTTAAGCTCGATCATTTGAAGAATAGGCCAACTCTCCGTATTAAATAAGGATGGACATATACCAGTGCCACTATCGATATAAAAATCATAGTCTTTATAATTGTTATATTGATACAATAATATTTCTCTGCCATATTGCAGTAAATCATCGAATGAATTTACATTTTTTACGATAAATTTTTGAATATAGTCTTTTAACATTTCAAATCTAATGTGTATACGCATTCGTTCTAGCTCACGTAACATTACTTCACCAACATTATTTTTATCATACTCTTCTTTTTCAATATCAACATTGTACACACCAATAATTCTGTCCTTACTCTTATCAATATACTCTAACATTTGTGATATAACTAATACTCCCTCGAAGTACACACTCAATTCTTTTTCAGGAATCGACATTTATTATCAAATATTTAGTTTAATAATACAAAGTTAGTTTAAATTCAATAGTTCAATTTTATTTTCGAAAATGTGAATAGCTCTTTAAGAATGATCTTCTATCATTATTTGATAGCTTATACTTATCATACTTATTGGTATACCACCAAATGAAAGTTAGACAGTAATATCTATTTATATTATAACCTTTATGAGAGTTAAGACATATATCGATTTTTATAATAGTGCCATGTGCGAGTTGGTTAATAATTTCTTCTAAACAAACATCACAAAAAAGAAAAGAGTCTATTCTAACCCTGTAATCATTCATTATTATTTCTGAGTTAAATATAAAAATTGTTCAATTTTATGTCCCCAACAGATAAGCTATAAGCTATAAGCTATAAGTTATATTTAATGGTGCTTTTTATATGCTTTAAAAAATGTATTCGGTCAGTGTTTGTAAACTTATATAGGCCTTTAAATATATGTGGATATTGCCAAATCCCATCTTTTGCATCATATACATATAAATAGTTTCCCTGATGATTTTTTTCGCAACATTCAACATATGGCAACAGACCTTTCATTAAACTATTTTTAATAGATTGTGCGCAAATAACACAATAAGTTAGTCCATATAATAGACACCTGTTATCTGTTGTCTTATCCATAGGCTTAGTCTAAACTCTTCTGTAACTCACCAGAAAAGTTATGTATCAATTTTTATTATTATGTTAATATCTTTTAATATACATCTTCTATCAATATTAGAAAACTTATATATATCCGCATTAACATAATAACTCCCTAAATATTCCAATAAACTAATGTTGTTTTAAAATTGTTACATCTTTGTCAGGTTGATCTGTGAGTAGTAATGTTATTTTGTTAATAGAACTTTCAGGGTCGTTCATAATCTTATCAATTACTAAGAATGTACATTTACTTGGAAGGAGGATTTCGAATTCATCCTCTTCCATCGAGCAATCTTTAATTGGCAATATATGTGTGTTTTTGTCATCTTTTAAAACGGAAGGTACTAATATATTAATGACATATCCTTTTTTATTTTTAGAGAAGGCACCTGCGAATTTGCCAGCAGTATATGGATCCAATGATGTAGACCAAATACCTTTATTTACATATGTATCATTTATATTATGCTTCATTAAATCATCAGTATATGTTCGTTCTCCTCTATAAAGGACAATATGACTATATTTCGTTATTGGAGGTGCACTAAGAATAATGTTGTTAAGAATCTTGTATAATTCATACAAAGCTGTATTATTCGTAATCTCATCTTTACTTATTCCTTTTAAGGCCATTAATTCCTTTATTCTCTCCACCATCTTTATATATGGATGCCTATCATCATCGTCATCATCATCGAATACAATAGTCTTCGTCTTATCTCTGACAACAGAATTCATCCATTTATCACCACCAAATGTATATCCATAAACTATGTCACACAATGATACATCAAGGTTTCTTTTCTCTTTCTTTAAATACTTATCATATTTATGGGAATAATGTATTGCATCATATAATTCCTCTATATCCTCATATTCATCTTGGAAAGCTTCAATCTTACCAAGGTTTGAAAAAGTATCCATTTATATTATTATATCAATATAAATAAAAAATCGTGTTATTTTTGAATTTACGATTAAATACGATTAAACTTTAGAAATTTTTCGATTAATTAATCGAAAAATTTACGTTTTTAAAAAGTTCAAGGCCATACCATTGCTCTTTTTTATTTCAATTCTTTTGTGAATAATCTAGTATTTGTTCATCTTCTTCTTCCTCTTCCTCACTATTTAGATTATTATTGCTTTTCTTATTCTTATTTTCTTTTTCTATTTCGAAAATAGTGCTATCTTTTAAAACTTCATCTGGTATTAGATGTAATAAATAATTTAATTGTTTATCTGCATTCGTCTTTAATACTGTTAATTTATGTAGATGCTTTGTTAGACTAGGAGGTCTTATTTTATGTAATAATTTATTTTTATGTGTAATTAGTGTGTTCTGTATGAAAGCTAGTTGATCTTTAATTAATTGTACCGAACTGCTTAGCTGCTGATTAGCTAATTTTACATGGGGTAATAAATCTTTCTTTTCCAAGAAGATGGTTAGATTATATGTAAATGGTATAAAATTTTTAAGATCGAGTAAGAGGATAGTTTCTTGTATTTGAGGATATTTTGACGAATTTTTTAGGAAAGAATAGGTATCACGTATAAATTCTGAGAGGAAACCATTACCAAAAGCTGATGTAATCGATGCCGTAGCAATTGCTTCCATCTTTAAAAATTATTGGCTTTTTGTAAGTAACTTTATATATCATATACATTTTTTTTATTTAATATCATTTTTAAATCGTCTATTTTTATTTATTTTATTATCGTCAATAAATAAATAGCAAAACAAGATGATAAAAAGTATATCATTAATTAGTTTAAATGTCTTTTCATTTCGTCTCTTTTATGAAAAAGAAGACACTAATGTTATTGATAATGATAAGGTCGAGCTCTTTTATACTATTATAAAAGAATATAATCCTGAACTACTGTTGTTACAAGAGGATTCTATTCATAAAAGATCGTTTTATCCACCTGGATATTTCAAGGTATCTGGTTATCTAAGATCGAATGAAGGATTAATGAATAGTATCTTAGTCCGTGAAGATTCTTTACAATATATCACATTTAGTGATAATACTTTCTTAGAATCTTCGCGGACTAAAATATTGAAAGATCAGATGGTTGATAGAACTGCATCAATTATCTTCTATAAAGGCTTAAAGATATGTAATTTACATTTAACTGGAGGTAGAATCGATGATACATTATTTAAAGAGATAACGTATTTGAGAGATAGACAAGTATCTGTTTATAAGGATTTTGATATAGTAGCAGGAGATTTTAATGGTAACCCAGTTAAACTACCTATAACTCATCCAATTTATAAGAATGCGAATAAAAAGGATAAACAGACTTTTAAAGAGTATTTTCAATCAGGTCATAAAGTTTTGATAGAGAATGGTTTAGTTAGTTTTTCTTTAAAGCAGAGTACTGATATATTTGGTGGTAATCCAGATCATATATACTATAATCCAATGATCCTACAACTGTTAGATGTACAGGTAATAAAGACGATACCTTTAAAATTATCTGATCATAATGGAATCTATGTTTGCTTAAAGGGCGGACCGCCGCCCTTTTGAACCCTGCTCTATTGGCCTCGCTGCGCGAGTCCGGTTATTTTTTAATAAATGTTAGGAGTAATTTTTTATTACTAAACCAGAAAACCCGGTTTTTCCAAACTTATATTCTGCGGTAAGACAAAACATTTTAAGTTCTCAACTGAACTTAAGGATTTCGAAAAAAAA
>Ga0075163_10004816_pt1 | contig 18070 bp, 16 predicted proteins | sample JI1023141ADNA_FD_71478 | JGI IMG/M metagenome (GOLD analysis project Ga0075163, IMG submission 71478) | Wastewater effluent complex algal communities from Wisconsin, to seasonally profile nutrient transformation and Carbon sequestration -... | ecosystem: Engineered > WWTP > Effluent > Algae...
AAAGTAGTAGCCGTTGCGCCGGTCCCAGCCCTTGATGGCGCCGCTGGCCAGACTGAGCGATGGAAATGCCACAACGCGCGCTGGGTCGAAAAAGTCCTGCTGTCCCAGGCCATCGCAACTGGGGCAGGCGCCCACCGGTGAGTTGAACGAGAACAGGCGCGGCTCCAACTCGGAGATCGAGTGGCTGCACACCGGGCAGGCAAACTTGGCATTGAATAAGTGTTCTTTTGGCCTGTAGCCCTCGTCAATACTGCGTGAGGCGCTATCATTTTCAATAGACCCGCTGTCCATCTCCATCGCGATGGCCCGCCCGTTTGCCAGGCGCAGCGCTGCTTCGAAGCTCTCGGCCAGCCGTTGTTTCAGGTTGTCGTAATCGGTGCGAGCGCTGACAGCCCCAAGCAGCCCTTCTGCGGTTTCGCTTGGGGCAGGCGCGGCGCGCACCTTGATGCGGTCGATCACCACATCGATATCGTGTTTCTCGGTTTTTTTAAGCGTAGGCAATTCGTCAAAGTCGCAGGTCTTGCCATTGACCCGAAAGCGCACATAACCCTGGGCTTGCATCTCGGCAAACACGTCCAGAAACTCGCCCTTTTTCTCGCGCGCCACCGGCGCCAGAATCATCAGGCGTGTATCTGCCGGCAACGCCAGCGCGGCGTCCACCATCTGACTAACGGTCTGACTCTGTAGAGGCAGGTCGTGGTCCGGGCAATAGGGCGTGCCAGCGCGGGCGAACAGCAGGCGCAGGTAGTCGTGGATCTCGGTCACGGTGCCCACGGTGGATCGGGGGTTGTGGCTGGTGGCCTTTTGCTCGATGGAAATGGCCGGCGACAGGCCTTCGATGACATCTACATCGGGCTTGTCCATCAATTGCAAAAACTGGCGCGCGTAGGTGGACAGGCTCTCCACATAACGGCGCTGGCCCTCGGCATACAGCGTGTCAAAGGCCAGGCTGGACTTACCGGAACCGGAAAGGCCCGTGATGACCACGAGCTGGTTGCGCGGGATGTCCAGGTCGATGTTTTTCAGGTTATGCGTGCGCGCCCCGCGGATGCTGATGGTTTGCTGCTGCAAAGCCCGCGCCAGGTAGGTACCTTGCAGGTCATTTGGCACATCGGTGCCGTCGGGAGTTGAATTCAAGGTGGAAACCGCTGAAAAAGTGGTGTTGAGCCGCGTTTGGGGAAACCCACCATGATAGTGAATATCCGGCCCGTCAGCTGGGCCGCAGGGGCCACAGCAAGGTTCAGCTATCCCGCCAGACGGCGCAACGCCAACATGGTGCAGTCGTCTTCCAGAATAGAGGTCTCTGAAAAAACGGCCACTTCGCCGCGCACAGCCTCCAGCAGTTGACGGATTGGCTGAGGCGCAATACGGCCAAAAAATGCCAGGCATTGCTCTTCTGAAAATTCTTCGTCGCGTTTGTTGCGGGATTCGGTGACTCCGTCGGTGTAGCAAAAAAGCGTATCGCCTATTTCCAATGTGCACTCCAAAGACTGGTATTGCGCGCCAGCGAAGGCTCCAATCAAGGGGCCTTTTGGCAGCGGCAGGATGCTTGTCTGCCCCTTGCTGTTCAGCATGGGCGGGCAGTGGCCGCCATTGGAATACAGCAGCCGTCCCGTGTCCACTTCGAGCATCCCGCAAAACAGCGTCACGAATATGTTGGTTTCATTGCCCAGGCACAGGCGCTCGTTAAGTTGGGTGAGCAAGGTGTGGGGATCGGATGTTCCCATGGCCAGCACGCGGATCAAGCCAATGGTGCGTGCCATGAACAGGGCAGAAACGATCCCGTGGCCAGATACATCGCCGATGCAGAAAAACAACCGGTTTTCACGCACAAAAAATGTGTCAAACAAGTCGCCGCCCACGTTGGACGCCGCTTCCATGAAGCCACAAATCTCGATGTCGCGACGCTCGTCAAACAGGGGTTGTTGCAACGGCAACATGCTCGCCTGCAACTGCTTTGCAACATTGAGCTCCTTTTTCAGGTGAATGAGTTCAAGCTGCTCTTGCTGCGCCTTGCGCGTCATTTCATTGGTACGCCGCACGCGGGTACTTAACATGATCCGCAGGTTGGCGGCAACGCGGGGCATGACCAGCAAGTCGCCCCAAAAAATGTCCTGCGGTATCCGCAAAATTCGGGCAGCCGTAACGGTGGTGACCAGGATCGAAACCGGCTTGCCGTCAATCGCCGATAACTCACCAATGCATTCACCCGCTGGAATCGGAATACAAGCCTGCGGTGCCCTCTCGCTGCCCAGGTTCCCGGCAAGTTCGTAATCCAGGTGCGCAGCCAACTCGCCGGTCAGTGCGATATAGACGTTTTCATTGTTTTGCCCCGGAACCAGCAGCGCCTGGTCCGCAGGCAATTCAAGGATGTCGCAATTGCGCAGCGCGTAATTGACATCCTCTGACACTGCATGGCTAAACAACGGGATCCAGGTCAGGTCTGCCTGCCGGCGGTCCATTGCTGAACGCTCGATAGGTCCCGGTCCATCACTAACCCGCCGATCCTGGTTTTTGGCGCGATCACCAAACTTTAGAACTGTCTCGGACATTGTGCAGCGAGGGCCTCAGGGTGATTGCCACCGGACGGTGATTTCCAACCGGTTTTCGCCTTCATGATAGCTATAGAGCAGATCATCCGCGTTTGCCCGCAACATGATGACACCCAGTCCGCCGGGCTGCGCGTCGGCCAAGGTACCGGCCGCTGGTCGCACCGCGCAGCGCGTTGCGTCAAATGGGACGCCACTATCGCTGATGGTAAGTGTGGCTGCGCCATCTTCAAGACCCTGCTCAACGCAGAGCTGCATGCGGATGGGCGCGGCAAGTGCCCCCGAACCGCCGTGGCTGAGAATATTGGCAAGTACCTCGTTCACGCAGATATCCAGCCGGCCGATAGCGTCTTCGGAAACCTCTAGCCCCTTGCAGGCCTGACTCACCCAACTCGCTGCGGGTTCAATTTGCGACACGGATGCTGCAAATGCGTGTTCGACGGTCGACGCTGTGCCAGTTGCAGCCATGGGGGTCCTAGGACATTGCGCCTTTGTCGGCCTCGTCCAAGTCAGTGAACAGGGGGATCAGTGCATCAATCCCCGTTGTTTCAAGTGTCTTCGCAACCATCGCGTTATTGCCAACAAAAATCACCATCTTGCCAGTGCGCTGCTGCAAGGCTTTGGCATTGGTAATCAACTCTCGAATTCCGACCGACCCCAGAAAGGTAATGTCCGTCAGGTCCACTACCACGCGTTTGGCTTGTGTGGCTGAAAGCCCCGTAAATTTGATAGATATCGCCTGTGTGCCTGGCACATCCAGACGGCCCGAGAGGCGAACCCTTCGCAAAACATCGGTCACGTCTTCGTATTCAATAGTCATTTCGCAATATTCCTTGTCGGATTTTCGGGTGAATGTAAGCCCAAGAACCGTAGCTGAAATTTATGAAGTTTTTGTGACAAGCAAGACGCTCAGGCGGTTGGCGTCTTGGCCGTTAGATACTTTTTTACCACCCCCTCCATGGCGTGTTTGGGGCTGGATTGAATTTTCATCAGCAGCGGGTGCTGCGCCCGAGACAATTCAAAACGCTGGCACAGGTCGGTCTGGATGCGTTGCAACAGCGCCGCAGCCACTTCGGCATCGGCCATGGCGCGGTGCGCGCGGCCTGCGTTGGGCAGCCGGTGCAGGGCGGCCATGGCGCCCAGCGAATGGCTGCTGGCCTCGGGGTAGAGCCGGCGCGACAGCAGCACCGTGCAGGCAAAAGGTTGCGGCGCGGGCAAGTCCAGACGGGCCAGCTCGGCCTGCCAGTAGCGCCGGTCAAACGACGCGTTGTGCGCCACCATGGGCGCGTCGCCAACAAAGCGGCTGGCCGCCGCCATCACCTCGGCCACAGGCGGAGCGGCCTGGACCATGGCGTTGCTGATACCGGTGAACGACTCGATAAAGGACGAAATCCGCACCCCTGCGTTCATCAGGCTCTGGAAGCGCCCCACCACCTCGCCACCTTCCAGCATCACGATGGCCACTTCTGTGGCGCGGTCGCCCATGGCGGGGGACAGGCCAGTGGTTTCGAAGTCGATGACGGCGATGCGGGGCATGGGCCTATTGTCCGTTGACTGTTCGCGGGTTGATCCATGCCCGAGAATGCGCTAACTTCACCAACTATCGGCGAGCGATTTCGCCGCATAGTGAGAAGTCCGGTGTGGCCTGGGTGGGCCCAATACACCTCAAATTTCATAGCAAACAACCTAATCAATGCGAGGGCTACCGGCATGTTAGACCTACGACCGAACTGCGAATGCTGCAACAAAGACCTGCCACCCGATTCTTTGGATGCGCGTATCTGCTCGTTTGAATGCACGTTCTGCGAGGCGTGTGCCGAAGGGGTGCTGGCAGGCGTCTGCCCCAATTGTGGTGGCGAGCTGGTTCGCCGGCCGCTTCGGCCAATGGCAAGACTGGTCACCGCACCGGCTTCAACCGAGCGCGTCTTCAAACCCGAGGGATGCGCGACAATGGCGCCTTCTTTGCCAGCCCACGAATAATTGCCTTGCGATCCTCTTCGATACCGATTCCGGCCGCCGCAGTAGCCCCGAGCTCCACGACCATGACGCCACAAGAGCGTCGCTCCAGCGCCTCGCTGGCGTTCATTTTTGCGCTGCGCATGCTGGGGCTGTTTTTGGTGTTGCCGGTGTTTTCGCTTGAGGCGCGCAACTACCCGGGCGGGGACGACCCGGCACTGGTGGGACTGGCCATGGGTATTTATGGGCTGACCCAGGGGTTTTTGCAGATTCCTTTTGGCGTGGCTTCTGACCGCTATGGCCGCAAACGGGTCATGGTGATCGGCCTTGTCATCTTTGCTCTGGGCAGTGCCATGGCCGCGTTAGCGCCGACCATGGCATGGCTGGTGGCCGGGCGCGCATTACAGGGTGCGGGGGCTATTTCAGCAGCGGTTACCGCGCTGTTGGCCGACCAAACCCGTGATGCGGTGCGCACCAAGGCCATGGCCATGGTGGGTGCCAGTATCGGTTTGATGTTTGCGGTGTCCCTGGTGTTGTCGCCACTGCTGAACGCGGTGTTTGGCTTGAGCGGCATGTTTGCCCTTACGGCCATACTGGCCATCGCCGGCATCGCCGTCGTGCTGTGGTGGGTCCCCCAAGAGCCAGCCAAACACGCGCAACATATGCCTGCCAGTTTGGGTACCAGTCTTGTCGCGGTGCTGCGCCAGGCGTCTTTGGTACGACTGTATTTTGGTGTTTTTATGCTGCACGCCGTGCAGCTGGCCATGTGGGTGGCTCTGCCGGCCATGCTGGTACAAGCCGGGCTCGAAAAAGACCACCAATGGTGGGTTTATCTGCCGGCGGTACTGGGGTCCTTTTTTGTGATGGGGGCAACACTGTTTCCGCTGGAAAAGCGCGGTTATCTGCGGGCCGTTTTTCTCAGTTCGGTGGGCTTGATCGGGCTGGTTCAGGTCGGCCTGATGGTTGTCATATCGGGCGTGCCCACCATCACCGGGCTGGCGCTATTGCTGTTTGTATTCTTTTGTGGCTTCAATGTGTTGGAGGCCAGCCAACCCAGCATGGCGTCACGCTTTGCGCCGGTCCATGCGCGCGGCTCGGCACTTGGGGTTTACAACAGTTTGCAGTCACTGGGCTTCTTTGCCGGCGGTGCCGTGGGTGGATGTCTGGTGAAGGCATACGGGCCACAGGTGTTGTTTGCTGTGTGTGCGCTGGCGATGGTGGCCTGGCTGCTGGTCGCATGGCCAATGCAGGCGCCCAAGGCGGCCACAACCACGGAGCCACCCAAGGCCGGATAAACTCAGCCACCGCGAGACTGCGCTGGCTTTAACCCAAGAGGAACACCATGGCATCAGTGAACAAAGTCATTTTGGTCGGCAATTGTGGACGCGACCCTGAGATCCGCTACCTGCCGTCCGGTCAAGCTGTAGCCAATGTCAGTGTGGCCACCAGTACCCGCCGCAAGGACAAGAACACCGGGGAGAGCATTGAGTCCACTGAGTGGCACCGTGTTACCTTTTACGACCGTTTGGCTGAAATCGCCGGCGAATACGTAAGAAAAGGACGTCCCATTTATGTAGAAGGCCGTCTGAAATACGGTAAATACACCGACCAGTCTGGCGTCGAAAAGAACACGGTCGACATCATCGCCACCGAGTTGCAATTGCTGGGCGGGCGCGAAGGAATGGGGAGCCCGGGCGAAGGAGATGAGGGTGCTGCGCCTTCTCGGCGCATGGCACCGGCCGCAGCGCCGCGTCCGGCGGCTGCGGCCCCTGCGCCCCGTCAGGCGCCACCACCACGTCCAGCCACCGGTTTTGATGATATGGACGACGACATTCCTTTTTAGGACCCAGTCAGATTGGGTGTTAACCATCGGCCCGCCGCGGTCTGAGGGCCCGCCTGCGGTGACGGCGGGGCAGTCTGCTGTGTAAGCAAGTCGTCAGTCAACACTTCTATGCTGCACTGCAACATGAACGTTTCCCTCAGCATTCAACTAGGTTTGGACGATTTGATCGCCGACCTGGACCATGCACGCAAATGCGGTGAACTCGGCCGACTGGCTCTGCTGGCCTATTGCGATGCACGCAGTTGGGCGCGTCAAGCAGGGGTTTTGTCAGTCGCTGAGTATTCGATGGCAATGTTCAGTGAGGAACCACACCAGAGCCGTGAAGTCTTTCTTGTTCGTGTTGATCACCTGATTGAAGAATTGAAGCGCGTCCGAGACTCGCTCACGGTCGCGGGGGACCAACCCGGATCGCGCAAGCTCAGCCCGCCCGCCTATCAGCCGGCTGCAAGTTTTTCGCATTTCGCAAGATAGCGCCACCAGCAGGATCGTTTGAGCCGCCAATCACATTCTCCAGGAGGGCGTGGCGTCCCGGTAGCTGAAAAAGATGCACAGGTCTGTCTTTTGATTGATAATTGCTGCACCGCAACATTTATACAAAGGATCCGCCATGTTCAAGAACACCCCATTCGAAGCAATCGCAAAAACCCTGTCTGAATCTGCGCCAAAGTTCGACCCGGCAGCCATGCAGCAGGCCATCCGGCCAGTACAGGACAACCTGAAAGCCTGGGCTGATCTAGCCCAGAGCCAGGCAAGCGAAGCACAAGCCGCCCTCTTGGAAACCGTGGAAGCGGTTAAGAGTGCTAAAGACCCGCAGGCAGCATTTGAGGCTTTCAAATCCTCATCCGAAGCCGCCATGGCCATGTTCGCCAAAAACCTCAAAGACGCCGCTGCCCTCAGCGTTGGGCAGTTTCATGGCACGGTAGACGCGGTCCAGAAAGCACATCCGTCACCTGAAGCGTTTGCGCCGATTGCAAAAAACCTCAAGTCTGCGGCTTCACAGGCGGAAAGTACACTGGGCTCTGCGATGGAGAAGGGTGCGTCCATGGCCGCAGCAGTGGTGCCCGCACCAAAAACAAAGCGCGCGGCAAAATAAGCAGGGTGCAATCCTGGGTCGGCGTGGCCGTGCACCCCCGCCAGCAATTCATCAGGCGGAGGTGGTAGCACCCACCGGCGACGCAGTGCCTGCGCGACGCCCGGCCAGCTTCATGACGCCACGGTACAACGCACGCAGACCCAGCAGTGCTAAAAACGCTTCAAAAAAAGTCAACACAAAGGCCACAAATCCATTGCGAAGCTCGGCCCGGCGTTGGAACTTGGCCACCATGCGGTCGCGGGCAATTTCGATACTGTCGTAGAAAGTGGGCACCACCAGCAGGGTCAACAGGGTCGACGTGATGGTGCCGCCGATGATCGCCACCGCCAGTGGCTGGTAGAACTCGCCACCCTCACCCAAACCAATGGCCACGGGCAGCATGCCGGCAATCAGCGCAAAGGTGGTCATCAGAATGGGGCGCAAGCGCACCCGGCCGGCATCCATCAGGGCTTCCTCACGATCGATGCCTTCAGCCTCACGCTTGCGGGCGGCATCCAGCAACAGAATGGCATTCTTGGCGACCAGGCCCATCAGCATGATGATGCCGATAAAACTCATCAGGTTCAGCGTGCCACCGGTCACCAACAGTGCCAGCACGACACCGATCAGCGACAACGGCAGCGACAGCATGACGGCCAGCGGTGCGGTGAAGGAGCCAAACTGCATCACCAGGATCAGGTACATCAGGCCGATGCCGGACAACAAGGCGATCAGCATTTCGGTAAACAGTTCTTTCTGATCCTGTCCCGCCCCACCCAGTGACAGACCATAACCCGGCGGGTAGTCAAACGATTTGGCCAGCTTCATTGCATCTTCGGTGACCTCGCCGTTGGAGCGGCCCTGGGCGTTGGCCGACACCGTGATGTTGCGTTTGCCGTTGGCGTGTTCAATACCGGAGGGACCTTTGCCCATGGTGATGGTGGCGATCTGGTCCAGCGGCACCATCAGGTTGGTGCCGGCCACCGCAATCGGCAGGCGCTCAATGCTTTCCTTGCTGACGCGGTCGTTGGGGTGCAGACGAACGGCAACATCACGGGTTTCACCGGTGGGGTCCACCCAGTCGCCGACTTCGATACCGGCAAAAGCCACGCGCAGGGACTGTGCAGCGTCGTTGGCGGAAATGCCCATCGAATTGGCCAGGCCGCGGTTGAGTTCGATCTTGAGTTCTTTCTTAGGGTCTTGTTGCGACAGGCCAACATCCACCGCGCCCGGCACCAAGCGCAGTTTGTCCATATAGGCGCTGGTGATTTCCAGCAACTTTCGCGAATCGGGGCCGGTGAAGTCAATCTGGATGGGCTTGCGGGCACCGTTGTTCAGGTCGTCCAGCACGGTGTATTCAGCGCCGACCAGGGAGCGCACCTTTTCACGCAATTCGGTTGCAATTTCCTTGGCGCTGCGGCTGCGGGTATTGCGCTTGCCGATGTCGACATAAATGCGCCCACCACTGGCGTTGATGTTGCTGTTGGTTTCCTTGGTCTCCGGGATCGAGCGGGCCAGGGCGGCGGCGCGTTCCATTTTCAGGCGGGCATATTCCACGGAGGATGACGCCGGGGTGCGCACCTCAATCATCAGGTTGCCGGAGTCCGTTGCGGGTAAAAAGCTGGAACCACCGAACTTGACCTGCAGTGCCACCGACGCCACCAGGCTGAGCACCGCAATGGCCGCCATCCAACGCCGGTGGTGCAGAGCCCACGCAATGACATTGCCGTAACGGTCCGCCTGGTGGTCAAACCAGTCGTTGAAACGTGCCAGTACGGCACTGAGCCCTTTCTTGGGCGCGGTATGGTGGTCCACCGGGTCGCCCCAGTAGGCCGACAACATGGGGTCCAGCGTGAACGAAATGGCCAGGCTGACCAGCACCGAGCAGGTCACCGTCAGGGCGAAAGGCCGGAACCATTCACCCGAGACGCCGGGCATAAATGCCACCGGAATAAACACCGCAATGATGGAAAACGTGGTGGCGGCAACCGCCAGTCCAATTTCAGCCGTGCCCTCCAGCGACGCCGTGCGCCGGTCCGAACCACGCTGCATGTGGCGCACGATGTTTTCCCGCACCACGATGGCATCGTCAATCAGCACACCGATGGCCAGTGACAGCCCCAGCAAGGTCATGAAATTCAGCGTGAAGCCACACAACCAGACCGCAATAAAAGCGGCGATCACCGAAGTGGGCAGGCTCAAGGCGGTGATGAGTGTGGAGCGCCAGGAGTTCAGGAACGCATACACCACAAAAATGGTCAACACCGCGCCCAGGATCAGGGACTCTATGACGTTGTTCAGGCTGCGTTGTGCGTCCACGCCACCGTCGCGCGTGATCTCCAGCTTGGTGCCGGGCCTGTCCTTTTCGAATTCGGTATTGATGTCCTTCACCAGCTTGCGAATGTCGTCGGCCACGCTGACCGTGCTGGCATCGCGTGAACGGGTCACAAAAATGCCGACATTGGGCTTACCGCTGCGGATGCTGAAGCTGGCGATATCGGCAAAGCTGTCATTGATGGTTGCCACGTCTGCCAGACGCACCACCTGACCACCGAAACGTTTGACCACAATGCTCTGGAACTCGGCCGGCGACTCGATGCGCCCGACCAGGCGAATGCTCTCTTCATCTAGCGCGCCCTGCACCTTGCCCACTGGCGCATTGGTGTTTTGAGCCCGCACGGCGGCCACCACTTCTCCAATCGACACGTTGTGCTCGCGCAGTTTCTCCGCCCGAAGCAACACCGATAACTCACGTTTGAGCGAGCCATTGATGTTGACGTTGGCAACACCGGCAATGCCACGCAATTTGTCCGCCAGCACGTCTTCCGCCAGGCGCGATATCTCGGCGTGGCTTTGTGAGCTGGACGACAAAGCCATATTCATGATGGGCTGGGCCGACGGGTCGTAACGCCGCAGCACGGGTTCGCGCATTTCCGTGGGTAACTTGTAACGCGCACTGGAGATGACGTTACGCACCTCGTCGGAGGCTTCGATCATGTTTTTCTTGAATGAAAAAATCACGTCGAAGCGGGCGTTGCCCTCCGTCGAGTTGGAATACACCTCGGTGACACCGGAGATGCTTTGCAGGGACTTTTCGATGCGGTTGACGATCTCGCGCTCCACCGTGTCGGGGGATGCACCGGGGTAGGCGATGTTCACAAACAGCCCGGGAACCTCGACATCCGGGTTCTGGTTCACGCGCAACTTGCTCATGGCCAGCAGGCCCATGGCCATCAACGCGATGATCAATACGATGGTGGCCGTGGGCCGCTTGATACTGAAGTCGGACAAGAACATATTTATGTTCCTTTGGCGGCGGATGCAGCAGGGGTTGCAGAAGCGGGTGGCTTGGTGCCGGCCAGTTCAACGGTCTGGCCTTCTTTGAAGCTTGAGCTGGGACTGCGCACAACGAGGTCGCCATTTGACAGCCCACTGCGCACTTCGTAGTTGCCGGTGCGCGGGTCGCGAACCCCCAGCGCCAGATCAACCTGGTTCAATGTGTTGCCTTTGACCCGCCACACCGTGGCTTTGTCACCGGACTTGACGACCACCGATTCGGGCAAGGTAACTGCTGTGGTGTTGGTGGCCTCGATATTGCCTTCGGCGTACAGCCCGGCAACCCGGGGTTGTTTGGCATCGTTAAAACTGACCAGAACTTCAACTTGGCGGGTCACGTCGTTGGCACTGGGGTCTACCCGCATCACCTTGCCACGGAACTCCTGACCGGCATAACCATTGATGCGAAAACTCACAGCCTGCCCAACGGACACAACACTGATCTTGTCGGCCGAGACCCTTCCTGCGAAACGCATGCTGCTCGGGTCAATAACTTTGAGCAATTCTTTGCCAATGGAGGCGGTGTCACCCGCCGAAACCTTGCGGTCGCTGACGACACCGTCAAAAGGTGCGCGAACGATGGTGCGCTGCAATTGCTGGCGCGCCAGCGCTGCGCGCGCGTTCGACGCCGACAGTTCACTTTGTGCGCCGTTGCGCCGAACCTCTGCTTCGTCCAAGGCCTGCAACGACGTCATCCCGGAGGCGCGCAAGGTTTTCAGTCGCTGTAAATTGCGTTCGGCTTGGTCCAGTGCCTGGGTGGCATTGCGGGCATTGTCCTCAGCAGAATTCAGGTTGTCACGAATCGAGGTCTGGTCCAGACGGACCAGCACATCCCCTTTGCTCACCGGGTCTCCGTTCTCTTTCAGCACTTGCAACACAACTGCCGAAATTTCTGCACGCAAGTCCGCCTTGCGCTCCGGCTGGATGGAGCCCGTAACCACGGGACCGGACGACAGGGCATTCGACTGGATGGCCAGAATATCCTCCGGCGCGATGGTCAGTTTGACTGGTGCGGCGGCGGCATCTTTTTTGTCACCCTTTCCCGGAAACTTGTCGCACGCAGTCAGGCTGGCAACAAGCGCGATGGCAGTGAGTAAGGGGCGAAGCATAAAGAGGTCTCCGTGGGAATAGCCAATTGATTTATTAGGGTGCGGGCAGACTTGATATCCATCAAGTAACAGCCGCCAAAGACGGGATTATGGCGTCAACACCCATTTGAGCCAACTGGGGCGTCGCCATAACAAACGCGAAACAACTAGCTGTTTTTTGCTGTGACGGGTTTGACCTGTGCAGTCGTGGCGGATTCAGGAGCCTTGCGGGCCACCACCACCACTGTCGGCAGTTCTATCGAATGGAGCACCGGCGCAGGTGGGCGTTGCATGCCCACCACGACGGCACTGAGCCAGACCACGGAGAGCCCCGAACCCAAAGCGAGGGCAAAGAATTTGGTGCGTAGGTGTGTGGTCATGGCAACTCCGTGGTGTGTTGGAGTCGAATGTAAGCACGGGCGCACAACTTTGCACACGCTTTGCGACGAACCACTCCATCACGTGACAGTCTGCTGAATCCGGGGATCGGGCGGTCACCACCCGCCCGTGCATTTCAGGTCGCAGGCACTGCGAAGCGTTACAGCTTTTCGGCCACCGCCATTACCAAAGAGACCGTCACAACGCCCAAGGCAGTGGACACCGCCACACTGGCCGTTACCAGTTCCTGTGCCACTTGGTAGCGCTGCGAGAACATGAAGACATTGGCGCCGATGGGCAAAGACGCAGTCACCACCAGTATCGTCAGTGGCAGGCCGTGCAGTCCGAACAACAATCCCGCCACAGCCACCAGCGCGGGGAGTAGCAGGTTCTTCAACGCGCTCAGGGCCAAGGCCGCTCGCAGATGCTGGCCTACTCGGGCGTTGGACAATGTGACCCCCACCAACACCAGGGACATAGGGCCCATGGCATTTCCCAGCAGTTGAAGAGGCCGATCCAATACGGCCGGCATGGCCAAGCCGGTCTGTGCAAACAACAGGCCCACCAGTATCGGCAGCGGCACCGGGTGCAAAATACCATTGCGCAAGGCATCCAGCACGGGGCGCCGCCAGGCGCCTCGCGTGTTGGATATCGATGCTGCTTGTGCTGCCTGGCGCGCCACAGCCAACTCCAGCACAATGGTTGCCAGCGTCAACAGAACCAGGGCGTGCAGCGAAATCACCGTGAGCAGAGTCACCATGCCGGCTTCACCGTATGCAAGCCCAATCAGTGGCACACCAATGGCAACCGTGTTGCTGAAGGTTGCTGCCAACGCCAACACTGCGGAACGTGCTGTTGCCTTGCCCAACACCAGTAGCAGCACGAACAACCCGATGGCAGCGACAAAATAGGCCACTACCGGTTTGAAGTCCAGTTGCTCCACATGTACCGTGCTCATGGTGCGGAACAACAATGCCGGAGTGAGCACCATAAAGACCAGAGCGGCAAGGTCTTTTGTGGCCTCAGCCCTCATCCATCCTGCACGACACGCTACAAAACCGATAGCAATCAGGATGACGACCGGCAGCAGTGAAGACAGGACGATGGATTGCATGGCAGGCCTGGCGAAAACCGCAATTTTCGTTGATCGCCGTGGCGCCTGCCCTGCTGAAGGCCTGCACTCCGGTTGAATGCGTCAGACCAGCCCAACTCCTGTGGCCAAGAGATATCCGACCAAGCAGGAAGTACCCACACCAATCAAGCCGGGCACGATAAAGCTGTGGTTGATCACGTATTTGCCGATGTGGGTGGTGCCTGATCGGTCGAACTGGATCGCGGCCAGGTCACTCGGGTAGGTCGGCAGGATGTAATAGCCGTAAGACGCCGCTGCAAAGGCCACGATATAGCCGGGCGGCACACCAATGGCCAAGCCCACCGGCACCATGGCGCTGATAGCCGCCGCCTGCGAGTTGACCAGTTTTGACACCAGCAACAGTGCAATCGCGTAAGTCCAGGGCTGGGTCTTCACCAACTCGGTCAGAGTGGCCTTGAGCATGGGCAGATGAGCCTCGAACACCGTGTCGGCCATCCAGGCAATACCAAAGACTGCCACCACAGCAATCATGCCGGCCCGGAACACATCGGTCTTGCCAATGGTCGACGGGTCGGTCTTGGTGAACACAATCATCATGGCACCGGCTAACAGCATGAACATCTGGATGGTCAGCACCATGGACAGGGGCTTACCATTGATCAGTGGGCGCAGGGACTGAAAGGCACCCAGGATCGCCACGACGACAATGGAGCCAAGAAAGATCCACATGGCGATCCATTGGTCGCGGGAGAGCACTTTACCCATCAGCGTGGCGCTTTCGCCGTAAACGATCTGGCGCTGCTCGGGGTCGGCAATGCGCTTCTGGAAATCAACGTCGTCCGCCAGGTCCTTGCCGCGAAACCAGCTGAAGATGCCGATCATCAGCACACCCGCCAGCGTGGACGGAATGGTAATGGACAGCACCTGGATGAAGTCGATCACATGGCCGTCCACCGGCACCTTGGCCAGGAAGGCGACCAGCGACACCACGGCCACCGAAACCGGGCTGGCCAGAATGCCCATCTGGCTGGCCACGGAAGATGCCGCCATAGGCCGTTCAGGGCGAATATCGTTTTTAATGGCGATGTCGTAGATGATGGGTAGCATGGTGTAGACCACGTGGCCCGTGCCGCACAGAATGGTTAATAGGCAGGTGGTGAACGGCGCCAGGATGGAGACGTATTTGGGATTGCGGCGCAGGATTTTTTCCGCGCCTAGCAGCAACACCTCCAGACCACCGGATGCCTGCAGCGTGGCGGACGCGGCGACTACGGCAATGATGGTCAACATCACGTCCACCGGCGGCTTACCCGGGGGCAGCTTGAAGGCAAAGGTCATGATCACGATACCGATACCACCCAGCAAGCCCAGTGCCACGCCACCCTTGCGCGCGCCGTAGAACAGGCAGATCAGAATGATGGCAATTTGCAAGAGAATGTCCATGGCGAACTCCTTTGAGTGGGTTTGACTGTATGCGATATCAGGGTAAACCCTTGGTGCGTTTTGCCTTAACTTGACTCAAATCAACGAATTGATACCCCACGCATGACTCCGCCGCGTTCCTCCATCATCTTGTGTACGCTGAATGCAAAGTACATTCACGCCTCACTCGGGCTGCGTTACCTGCTGGCTCAAATGGGCAGTTTGACCTCGCAGACGGTGATCCGTGAATTCACCATCACACGCAGACCCCAGGAACTGGCGGACGAATTGCTGGGCCTGCAGCCGAGCATCATCGGTCTGGGCGTCTATATCTGGAATGTGACCGAGACCACTGAGCTGGTGCGGTTGCTAAAAGCAGCACGACCCGATGTCAAGCTGGTTTTGGGCGGGCCAGAGGTCAGCTATGAGTGGGAGGCACAGGAAATTGTTCGACTGGCCGACCATCTAATCACCGGCTGGGGCGATGTGGGGTTTCCCAGGTTGTGCCAGGCCTTGCTGTTCGGGCCGCAGCCCCTGATGAAGGTCATGGCGGGGGAGCAGCCGAATCTGGACCAATTGGCGCTGCCGTATGCACACTACACCGAAACCGATCTGGCGCACCGCCTGGTATATGTGGAAGCCTCTCGCGGCTGCCCGTTTAAATGCGAGTTTTGCCTGAGCTCGCTGGACCAGACGGCCAAGGCGTTTCCGCTCGATCACTTTCTGGACGCCGTGGACGCGTTGTACCAGCGCGGCGCCCGCAGCTTCAAGTTTGTGGATCGCACCTTCAACCTCAAGATCGATACATCGGTCCGCATCCTGCAGTTTTTTCTGGACCGCCTCACCGATGGCCTGTTCGTTCACTTTGAGGTCATTCCGGACCATTTGCCCGACCGGCTAAAGGCCCTGATAGCGCAGTTTCCATCTGGCGTACTGCAGTTGGAAGTGGGGGTTCAGACTTTCAATGTGGAGGTGCAGCAGCGCATTTCGCGGCGCCAGGACAACGAAAAAACCGTGGCCAATCTGCGCTGGTTGGTCGAACAGTCTCAGGCCCATCTGCACGCGGATCTGATTTTTGGTTTGCCCGGAGAGTCGTTGGACAGCATCGCGGCGGGTTTCGACCGCCTGTACACCACACGGCCGCATGAGATCCAATTGGGCTTGCTCAAGCGCTTGCGCGGCACGCCCATCACGCGCCATTCTGTGGCCCATGGCATGGTCTACGACACCCACCCGCCTTACACCGTACAGCAGACCGCCGAGCTGGAAGCCGCCACCGTGCAGCGCTTGGTCCGAATGGCGCGGTACTGGGATCTGGTGGCGAACTCTGGGCGTTTTCGGCAGACCTTGCCCGTCTTGCTGAAGGGCGATTCGGCCTTTGCCAGGTTTTTGGCCTGGAGTGACTGGTTATGGCAAACGACCGCGAAGACCCATGGACTGACGCCGGAAAATCTGGTGGATGCGCTGTTTGACTACCTCACCACACAACGGGGCTCACCCACGCCGGACGTTCGTGCGGTTTTATTGCAGGACTATTTGGCCAGCGGCGCGCGTGCGCGGCCCATCTGTTTGCAAGCATTACTGGCACGGCCGCGGACCCAGCCCCTGAAAACTACATCCCTGAGGCAACGCCAGGGCCGCCACGGGCAAGGGCAAACCCAACTTGACCTGTAACCAAGAGCGGCGGGTACGCGCCCCAAGGACTTGCGCCTGAACGTGATGAAACTAAGGCGTTGGGGTGAGCCAGCCGTTAATTTGGCTGATAGCCTCTTCCTTGGCGCCGCCGGTTAGGGCATGAAGTCGCACCCTCGATATCAAATAGAACAGACGGGCCTGCGCCAAATCCCGCTGTGCGGACACGCGTTGCTGCTCCGCATTGAGTGTGTCCATCAAGGTCCGGCTGCCCGCTTCAAATGAGCGGCGGTTCGAGATGGCTACCTGCTCTGTGGATCGAACGGCCTGCTCAAGCGCCTTGACTTTCAACACGCCCTCCGTTACCCCGCGAAACTCTTTGTGCACCCGTATGTCGATGTCTCTGCGCATCGCTTCCAGCGCCTGTGTCGCGCGCTCCTGCTCGGCCAAGGCCTGACGCACAGTCGAGCTGACATAGCCGCCACTGTAGAGCGGCAAATTGAACTGTAGGCCTATCGAACGGTTCTTATAGCTGGTATTCACACTGGTGACGTTTTCACTTTCGCTGCGTGACCACTGGGCTATTGCGTCCAAAGTGGGATAGTGGCCGGAACGGGCTTTCTCGACTTCCAGACGCGCAGCTTCCAGTTGAGCCCTGAGCGACTGGATCTCAGGGCTATGGGCTTCGGCGCGTTCAACCCAAGTGTCAACGCTGTCAGGGCTTGGATTTGTTAACTCCAATTTGGAAGGGTCCACGGTCGACAGATTGTCCACCGGGCGACCAATCATCATCTGAAGTTGGCGCCGGGTAAAAGTGATGTTTTGGCGCGCCTCGAGTTCTTGGGCCAAGTTCAGGTCCAACGCGGCTTGGGCTTCATCAATGTCCGTGCGGGTTCCGGCACCACCGTTGAAACGCTTGCGCGCGGCGTCGAGCTGTGTTGAATAAGCCGTTTTTTGCGCTAGGACCAGTGCCAACTGTTCGCTGGCTTGCAAGGCCTCAAAATACGCACCACTGACACGGACCGCCAGGTTTTGCAGTTCCCGCTCCAGAACCGCGTTCGCATCGTCGACTTGTGATTGGGCCTGTTGATAGTCGGCAAACTGGTATTTGCGAAACAGGGGCTGGCGCACTGTCAGCGTGGCATTGCCACTGACATACCGTGAGTTGGTCGTTGCAGGCTCACCCAGGAAATTGGGCGCCGTGTTCTCCAGGTCATTGTTGTTGCGTGACGCACTGAGCGAGACGTTGGGCATCAGCTGGGCCCGTGCCTGCGGCACACGTTCTTGGCGCGCCAGTGTGGCCGCCCGGACTGCCCTTATGGTCGGGTCCTGCTCCAGGGCCGCTTCCAACGCTTGGGACAAATCCAGGGCCCACGACGGGCCACCAACCAGCGCGGTGGTCAACGCTACAACGCCAACTGACCAGCGGCCAAACCTATGTCTCAAGGATGTATGGTTCATGGTCTATTCCTCAGTCATGGACGCGGCCACGCGCTTGGTCAGCGGATGCAACAAATAGGTCAAAAGCGAACGCTCGCCTGTCCTGAACACCACTTCAACCGGCATACCCGCGTGCATCTGGCGCTTGCCCAGGGTTTTTAATCCTTCTGGCGTTACAGCGACACGCGCGAGAAAGTAGGGCATATTGCTTTGCGGCTCCGTCAGCACATCAGCTGAAACCGATACCACCTGACCGCCAAC
>Ga0075163_10004818_pt1 | contig 18066 bp, 9 predicted proteins | sample JI1023141ADNA_FD_71478 | JGI IMG/M metagenome (GOLD analysis project Ga0075163, IMG submission 71478) | Wastewater effluent complex algal communities from Wisconsin, to seasonally profile nutrient transformation and Carbon sequestration -... | ecosystem: Engineered > WWTP > Effluent > Algae...
CGGCGGCGGAATGCACGAGCCCGGCGGCGGCATGGAAGAACCGGCCGGCGGCGGCATGAACACCGACGAACCCTCCGGCGGCGGAATGCACGAGCCCGGCGGCGGCATGGAAGAACCGGCCGGCGGCGGCATGAACACCGACGAACCCTCCGGCGGCGGAATGCAGGATTCGGGCGGCGGCATGAACACCGACGAACCGTCGGACGGCGGGGGCATGATGCAGCCGTCGGAGTCGGAGGCGCCGACCACGGACGTCGCGACGGCTACAGCGGCTGAAGTGGTCTCGACGAGTTCGGTTACGGCCACCTCCGAGGAGATCAGCAGCTACCGCGAATCCATCGAGTCGAGTTTCACGAGTTCAAGCTTCTCGACGTCGTCAGTCCTGAGCAGCCCTGTCACACAATGGAATTCACGGTGGCTCTCCTATGATCCGTACTACCGCCCGGTCTTCACCAACCCGTACCAGAGTCCGCTGCAGGTGATGTACGACTACGGCGGCGCGCCGCAACTGTTCACAGTGCCTCCGCTCCAGCGCGCTGCGCTCGATGTTCCCAATTCGGGTGTTTACAGCTTCACCAGCATGACCCGTCCGGCGGCGGGTCCGGCTTCCAATGTGTCGGTCGGCAGCTTCTCCGGTGGCGGTTTCAAGCCGGCCCCCGGTCAGGCTCCGCCACAGAAGCCCGCGGGTCTCAAGACGAAGAAAAACGCCCTGGTTCAGGTCAAGTTCGCCAGCGGCACCTCTGATCCATTTCGGGTGAGTTTGTTGAACGATCTCGGCAAGGACGCCGGCAACGGCGCGACCAAGGTTCTGCTGGACGGCGAGGTGCCGGCATGGGGTCAGTGGATCAAGTCGGCCAAGGGCGAGGACATGTTCCAGATCACCGAGACCCAACTACTCCCGGGGGTCAAGCCGCCGGCTCAGGACCCGCTGCCCGGCTACAAGATCAAGCTGGCCGCGTCAGAGCATTCCACTTCGTCGTGGTTCGACGAGAACAAGACGCTGCTGATCGGCGCCGGCGCGGGTGCCGGCGTTCTTGCCCTCGCTGCTCTCGGCTTCGTCTTTGCCAGGCGCCGCCGAGGCGCCGAATAATCCCGTCAAAGTAGCCAATTGAGTCCGCAGAACATCGGCAAATGCCAATGAGCTGCGACAATCGATCTGTCGCTGATATAGTCGCGTTTGCTGCAGGTCCAGCGCGGAGGGCGCGACGACCCGTTTGGCAGATCGAATGGGGGACTCAGGATGACGATCGGCGAAAACAGCCGTGGGCATCGACCGGCGTCGCGCTCAGAGGAGCCTGGTCCGGTTGCATTTCACAATTGCAGCCGCATCGGTTTGCGGGCCACCCCACCGATTTCACGATGGTCGCTCAGCGTGTTGCTACGGCGCCGCTGAGATCAGCGGTAGCGGATCCTGCGCACCACCACGATCACGGTCACGGCGCTGAAACCCGCAAGCGTTTCGGCAACGGCCGGCCTCTTGATGAACGCCAGTAGGGCTGACTTCACGTCATCGGCGATCCGTTGCGGGTTGGCGCGTTCAGCCAGCGAATCAACTGTCAACGCCAGGCGGTCGCGCGCCTTATCGATATCGGCCTTGATGACCTCGGGGTCCCGATCCGCCACTTCCGTCCTCCAAACTGACGCTCTGCCGCACTACCCTAGATCAGCCCGGGCATGTTCGGTGCACCGGTGGACGAAGGCGACGAAAGGAAACCTGAGGTGACCGACACAGCACGGCTTGAAGTGGGCGACACGGCTCCGGCATTCAGCCTGCCGAATGCGGACGGGGAGCCGGTGAATCTGTCCGACTTCAAAGGTCGCAAGGTGGTCGTGTACTTCTACCCGGCAGCGTCGACGCCCGGGTGCACGAAGCAGGCGTGCGAATTCCGCGACAACCTCACGTCACTCGATGATGCCGGAATCGACGTCATCGGCATCTCGCCGGACAAGCCCGAAAAATTGGCCAAATTCCGCGATGCCGAATCGCTGACATTTCAGCTGCTTTCCGATCCTGAAAAGAAGGTTCTCACCGAATGGGGTGCCTTCGGCGAGAAGAAGCTGTACGGCAAGACAGTCCAGGGCGTCATCAGGTCGACGTTCGTCGTCGACGAAAGCGGCAAGATCGTGGTGGCTCAATACAACGTCAAGGCAGCCAATACCGCGTCGTTCATCGCCAAGAAGGTGCTTGCGGAGACCTAATCCTGCCGGCCCAGTTTCGCCAGCAACAGCGCCTCCGTGGTAGCTGCTCTTTCAAGTACGCCGAGGTCCAGACTCTCGTTGATGCTGTGGGCCTGAGTTCCGGGATCTTCCACGCCTGTGACCAGAATGGTGGCGTCCGGAAACATCGTTGCGAATTGGGCGATGAACGGGATTGACCCACCCATGCCCATGTCTACGGCGTCGATTCCCCACGCCTCACGGAAAGCCCGACGGGCGGCATCGTAGACAGCGCCGCTCGCGTCGATCGAATACGGCTCCCCGACGTCGCCCGGCGTAACGGTCACCTGCGCTCCCCAGGGGGCGTTCTCCTCGAGGTGCCGCGTAAGTGCGTCCAGATGCGCCTGAGCGTCTCCCCCTGGCGCCACGCGCATGCTGACCTTCGCGCTGGCCCGCGGTATGAGGGTGTTGGACGCACTCGCGATCGACGTGGTATCGATTCCGATCACCGTGATAGCCGGCTTGGCCCACAGCCTTTGCGCCACGGTCCCCGAACCGATTTCGCGAACCCCGTCAAGAATTCCCGACTCTTTACGCACCCAGTCGGGACCGCGATCGAGGTCGGCAGCGACCGATTCGTGCAAGCCGGCGACCGCAACGTTGCCGTCGTCGTCATGCAGTGAAGCCAGGAGCCGAACGAGCACGCTCAGGGCGTCGGGCACGACTCCGCCCCACAACCCCGAGTGCAAACCATGGTCGAGCGTGGCCACCTCGACAATGCAATCAGCAAGGCCCCGAAGCGAAATGGTGAGCGCCGGCACGTCCACGGTCCAGTTATCGGAATCCGCGATCACGATCACATCAGCGGCAAGCTTCTCCCGATGCTGTTCCAGAAGCCGTTCCAGCGAGGGCGAACCGGATTCCTCCTCACCCTCCACGAAGACGGTCACACCGACCGGCGGATTCCCATCATGGGCCCGGAACGCGGCGAGATGCGTAGCTATACCGGCCTTGTCATCGGCACTACCACGACCGTAGAGCCGCCCGTCACGCTCAGTCGGTTCGAACGGCGGTGAATCCCACTGACTGTGGTCACCCTCGGGTTGAACGTCATGGTGCGCGTACAACATGACGGTCGGCGCTCCGGGCGGGGCGGGATGGCGCGCGATGACTGCCGGAGCGCCGCCCTCACTGACAATTTCGACGTCGCCGAACCCCGCGTCCCGCAACAACCCCGCTACCACGTCCGCGCTGCGACGGACCTCATCGTGACGGGCGGGATCGGCCCACACCGACTCAATGCGAACCAGATCTTCGAGGTCGCCGCGCACCGAGGGAAGTACCGACCGCACTCGCTGAATCAGATCGTCCATACGCACTAGGCAGTCTCGAGGATGGCGACCGCTGCAGCAGTGTCGCCCTCGTGCGTCAACGACACGTGGATGGTCACCTCCGCCAGATGCTGCGCAATGGCGCCGGTGAGGCGCACCTTGGGCCGACCCCACATGTCCGTGACGACCTCGATGTCCCGGTGGATCCCTTCGGGCAGCACCGGACGCTGCGCGAAGCGAGAACCCGACCACGCCTTGATGACGGCTTCCTTCGCTGCCCAGCGCGCAGCCAGATGCCGGGCCGCAACCGAACTCTTGTCCGCGGCATCACGTCGCTCACCGGGGGTGAACGTCTCAGCGAACACCGTTCCCGGCTTGTCGACCTGCTCCGCGAACTCCGGGATGAATACGAGGTCGATTCCTACACCCACTATCGCCACGCCGTGACCCTAACCCAGGGCACGATTGCGCACTTCGCTCTGCTCATCGGACGTGGTACGTGCTGTCGCTGCCCAATCGCGAGGCCGGATCCAGCAGCATGGCTGCTTCCTGACGCTTTTCCGGTGAGTCGTGATCGAAGCGCCGATCGGCCGGCTTCTCGTACATCGGTCGCCCACCGGCGATCGCCGACGCCAGGCGGCGCTGGCCGGCCAGCACTCGACCGTTGGCACGGCGGGTGTAGTCAGACCGTTCCGCGGGGCTCAGTGCCGCCAGGAACGCCTGCGGATGAACCAGAGCGATCAAGCCGGAGACGTGACCGAATCCCAGGCTGGTCACCAACCCGGCCTTCAGCGGGAACTTGTCGCCCAGACGCAGGGTCTCGCGCGCCCAGACGAAGTGGCCGGCTGTCGCGAGCTCGTCGTCGACACAATCCAGACTGCGGTTGGGTGGAATCACACCGTCGCGAAGGATCTGGCACAACCCCATCATCTGGAACACCGCGGCACCGCCCTTGGCGTGCCCCGTAAGGCTCTTCTGCGACACGACGAACAGCGGCGCACCGTCCGAACGGCCCATCGAATCGGCAAGCCGCTCATGGAGTTCCGTCTCGTTGGGGTCGTTCGCAAGCGTCGAGGTGTCGTGCTTCGAGATGACCGCTATGTCGTCGGGACCGACGCCGAGCCTGGCCAATGACCGAGCCAACACCGAATCCCTGCCGCCACGACCGGCGCCCAACGCGCCAAGTCCGGGAGCGGGAATCGACGTATGCACACCATCGCCGAAGCTCTGCGCGTAGCCGACCACAGCCAGCACCGGCAGGCCCATGCTCAACGCGAGGTCACCACGGGCCAGCAGGATCGTGCCACCGCCCTGTGCCTCCAGGAAGCCCAAGCGACGACGATCATTCGCACGCGAGAACTTCCTGTCGCTGATCCCCCGCGCCCGCATCATCTCGGTGTCGGCAGTGGCCGCCATATCACCGAAGCCGATGATGGCTTCCAGCGTCAGGTCGTCGAAACCACCGGTGACGACCAGTTCGGCCTTGCCGAGCCGGATCTTGTCCATGCCCTCTTCAACCGATACCGCGGCCGTAGCGCAGGCACCGACCGGGTGGATCATCGACCCGTAGCTGCCCACATACGACTGAATAACATGGGCTGCAACGACATTCGGCAGCACCTCCTGGAGGATGTCGTTCGGCTTGGCCCGCCCCATCAGGTTGCCGTGATACATGGTCTGCATCGATGTCATTCCGCCCATGCCGGTGCCCTGCGTGCTGGCAACCAGGCTCGGATGAACCCATCGCATCAGTTCGGACGGCGTGAAGCCCGATGACAGGAAGGCATCGACGGTCGCGACGATGTTCCACAACGCCACGCGGTCGATCGATGTCGCCATGTCCGCGCTGATTCCCCAGACCGTCGGATCGAAGCCGGTCGGAATCTGCGCACCCACCGTCCGCGACAGCTTCGTCTTGCGCGGCACCCTGATCTCGGTCCCCGCCTTGCGGATCACCCGCCAGTCCGAGGAATCCGGAACGGGCAATGCGACCGTGTGCTCGGGATCGAATTCCACGAATGCTCGCGCGTCCGCCTCGGACGACACCACGAAGCTGAGATCCTTGTCCAGGAACACACTCACCAACAGCGGCGAGGCGTGATCCGGGTCGATCGCACCGTCGTCAACGAATTCCCTTATGCCGCAACGTTCCACGACTGCATCGTGATAGCGCTCGACAAGTTCCGCCTCGGGAATCAGCTCACCCGTTGAACTGTCGTACCAACCGGGCTTCGGATCGTCCTCCCACTTGATGAGGCCGGTAGTCCACGCCAGCTCCAGAACACCGGCAGCGGACAACTCGTTGTCGACCTCCATCTCGAAACGGGTGCGCGATGAACCGTAGGGCCCGAGCTCGGCACCGCCGACGATGACCACCAGGTCCGCCGGGTCGACATCGAGATCGGCCCACGCCGGCGAGTGAGTGGCCACGTAGCCTCTCGGTGGCGATGGAAGCGCGGCGATGGTGCCATCGGCAGGTCCGTCTTCGGACGCGTCGGCGGCATCGGCCGACATCTCTTCGCGCGCCTTGGCGGCCAACTCAGCCATGTCCAGATCGACGTCTCCAAGACCGCCCGTGAGGTCGACGTTCAGCGGAGTGTGCGCGGACGCCACCTTCGCTTCCGCTGTGCACAGATCGAGCAGCATCGCCGCCATCTCCGCGGTGGTGAAGGTAGTCACGCCGGCTTCCTCGACGGCGTCGACGACGACGTCGTTGTGGCCCATCAGGCCCGTGCCCTTCGTCCATCCGATCAGCGCGTGCGCGAAGCTCACGCGCTGCGCCCACGAGGACTCGGCGCTCCATCGGGTGACGACGGCGTCGAGTGCCGCCTTGGACTCACCGTAGGCGCCGTCGCCGCCGAACATGCCGCGGTTCGGCGAGCCGGGTAGCACGACGTGCAGCCGAGACGCGATGTCGCGCTCAGCACCGATCGCCGAAAGGCCACCGATGAGCCGCTCCACCGCCCACAGCAGGACTTTCATCTCCATCTCCGAGCGTGAACCCGCCTCCGACAGATCCCCTGACACACGCGGCGCCGCGAACGGGAACAACAGTGTCGGCGTCTGAGCGTCCTTGATGTGAATCGATTGCGGCCCAAGGCTTTCAGATTGTTCGCTGCCTACCCATGACGCCAGCGCATCGATATCGGCGTAAGACGCCATATTGGCCGGAACGACCCACAACGCCGCGTCAAAGCGAGCATGGTCACGGTACAACGCCTTGTAGAAGTCCAGCCGATGGTCGTCGAGCTTGGACGTCGTCGCAATGACGGTGGCGCCGCCCTCGAGGAGTTGGGCCACGACCGATGCCGCGATCGATCCCTTCGAAGCGCCGGTGACTACCGCGACTTCGTCTCTGTAGCAGCCCTTTTCGGGGCTCTCTGCGCCTGCGGCGATCCGGCCGAAGAGAGAAGCATGAATAACCCGACCAGCGGCCAGCGCCTTGCCCTGCCACCAGTTCGCCTGTGTGGCGACAACATGACCGGTTCCCTCGAAGCGTTCCGACAGACGAACCCAGTCGGCGTCGATGTCGTCTTCCTCGGCAAGCCAGAGCTTGACGAGATCCTCACGGGCGCTTGCCCAACGATCGTCGAGCAGAACCGCCTTCTTCGAATCGAACGCCGGCGCCACCAGTCGCGGCCAGTCCGAACCGAGTTCGCCGGTCACCAAATCGATCAGTTCGGCGTCGGTAGTCGCCACCGGGGCGGTGACCGGATTGTCGAGACCAAGTTGGCCCAACACCATTCGGGCGGCCGCGGCCAGAACTCCGTCGCGACCGGTGACCTTCTCGGCGAACTCGTTGAGGGCAGCCGAGTCGACGACTCCGCCTCCGCCACCGCCTGCGGACGGCAACGACACCGCAATGCCCTTACGGGCAGCGACGGCGGCGACGGCCGCGTCGATGACCTTGTCCACGGCGGCCGCATCCGCCGGCGTTCCCTCGTGCAGACCACCGAGACTGTCGCCACGGACACTGCTGCCCTCGCGGGTTCCCAGCGCGACCTCCACGATCACGTGTTTGGCCCAGCCATCACCGAGCTCCCAGGTCTTCTTGACCCGCTCGGTGATCGAGGCGGGCCGCTTGCCTGACGGGCCCAGGACGGTTCGAAGCTGGTCGTTGATCGCGTCAGACAGCACCGGACCGAACGGCTTGTAGGTGCGCGCCAGCTTGGTGACCTGCCCCTTCAGTGCCGACAGATCGGCCTCCGCAGCACCGTCGATGGCACCCAGATTGAGTTCAGACCCCAGGTCGACGAGGAGCTGGTTACGCCTCGACGACGCCCCGTCGGTAATGGTCTCGATGGAATCGAGCGACTCGATCTGATCGATCCGCATCTTGGCCGACAGCGCGATGAGCGCGAGGGTCGCGTCGGCGGCGTCGAACGGAATGTCGTCCGGCCGCGGCCCACCTGAGGACGCCGCCGGCGCAGCAGCGACCGGAGACTCCTGAGCCGGAGCGTTCTCGGCAGCCGGCGCGGGAGCGTCCTCGACCTCAGGCTCGGGCTCGGGATCCGTGTCGCTCGCGAACAACACCGCCGCGTCACGCTCACAGTTGAGCACCTCGACGGTGCTGTGCGCGTACTCCGGCAACTTCAGGGTGTTGGTGGCCAGACCAGCGACGGTCGGCGCCGTCTTCACACCGATTTCGACGAACCTCTCGATGCCGAGACCACCGGCCGCCTCTTCGATGAAGAGCAGGTCCTGAGTTTCGATCCACCGCACCGGGCTGGCGAATTGCCATGCCAGCAATTCGATGACGACCTTGCGGCAGAGTTCGCGTGGCTTCTCGTTACGCCAGGTGTCGTAATCGGCGAGGATCTCGTCCAGCGGCTCGGCCGGCACCAGGTCGCGGATTTCCTGGATGAAATCGCGGTCCAGAGTGAATGGCCGCGGCACCAGGTTCGGAATGTATCGGCCGACGATGAGGTCCGGGTTCTTGTCGCGCGGCATCACGCGCTCCAGCGAGCGGCGGAAATCGTCGACGCCGACCCTCAAAACCTTTGAGTGGAACGGCACGTCGATGCCGGGAACGAGGATGAAGGATCGCTTGCCGCCGCTGATCTGCCGACGACGTTCGATTTCCTCTTCGAGCACCTCCAGGCCCCGAACCGTACCGGCGATCGCATACTGCGAACCACGCAGGTTGAAGTTGACGATCTGCAGAAACTCTCCGGTATTCGACGCGATTTGCTCCACAAAACTCTCGACTTCGGCGTCCGGAAGGTCGATCTGGGACGGCCGGATCGCCGCGAGGCGATAGTTGGAGCGTCCCAACTCGTCCCGCGGAACGATGTCGTGCATCTTGCTGCCGCGATGGAACACCACTTCCAGCAGCGCCTCGAGCTCGTAAACACCGGAAACACAAGCCAGCGCAGTGTATTCGCCCACCGAGTGGCCGCAAGCGATCGCGCCTTCGACGAAGGCGCCCTGCTCCCGCATCTCCGCAACCTGAGCCGCGGCCACCGTCGCCATCGCGACCTGGGTGAACTGTGTCAGGTACAGCACACCTTCCGGATGCTGATAGTGCACACCGGCGGCGATCAGGCTGGTCGGGTTGTCACGCACCACATGAAGCACCGAGAAGCCCAGGGTCTCGCGGGTGAACTTGTCGGCCTTGTCCCAGATCTTGCGGGCGGCCTTGGAACGGGCACGGACCTCCATGCCCATTCCCTTGTGCTGAATACCCTGACCGGGGAATGCGTAGACCGTCTTGGGCGCGGCCAGGCGCGCGGTTGCCGACATGACGAGCTCGTTGTCCACCCGCGCGGCGATTTCCAGAACCTCTGCGCCCAAATCGATTCCGACACGGTCGACCCGGAAGTCGACTTCATCGCCGGGCTTGACCATGCCCAGGAATCGTGCGGTCCAGCCCACCAGCTTCGCCGGTGGAACGGGCTTACCGTCGGTCGCAGTCACCACGTGCTGGGCCGCGGCCGACAGCCACATGCCATGCACGATCGGCTCGTCGAGCCCGGCCAGCAGCGCTGCCGCCTGATCGGTGTGAATGGGGTTGTGGTCACCGGACACCACGGCGAACGGCCGCATGCTGACCGGAGCCGACACGGTGACGTCGCGGCGGCGGCGGCGCGGGGTGTCCGTGGCGTTCAGGGACACTGCTCCCCCGGCGCGTACCGGATCGGTCAGCTCGGCCGGACCCGTCCGGCCGCGGATCGCAAAGCGCTCCTCCAATACGGCGAACACCGTGCCATTGATGCCACTGACATTCACGGTCACCGGAACAACACGGCCCACCTCGGTGTCGGTGGCCACCGAAGACGTTGCGGTGATGAACAATTCGGTCTTCTGCGCGGGCAGCGGCTTGAGCAGTCGCGCCGCGTGGTCCAGATGCACCAGGCTCAGCAGGCCTTCGATGACCGGAACCCCGTTGTCGGTGATCGCACTGCCGACGGCAGCGAAGACCGCGGGCCAGCAGCGCCCGACCAGCGCGTCCGGAACGATGGTGAGTGTCGGCGCCAATGGTGAACCGAAGGTTGCGGTGACCCCGGTGTGGTCGGCCACGCGCTCAGGATCCCAGTCGACCCGCACCGTCGTCGATCCGTCGACAACGGTGGGTAACGCGTCGGGTCCGTCGACGCCGGCAGCAATGGCCAACACGGCGCGCATTGCGGCTGTGGCATCTTCGTGGGTCACCAGTGGCGCACCGCCGTCAGCCACCACATCGGACAACGTGAACGCGATGTCGATCCACACTCCCGACAGCGGGACACTCAGCGTGACCCGGTCCAGAGCATTGACCTCCAGCCGCGCACCGGTGGAATGGTTTGTGGCCGAGCGATTGTCGTGAACAAGCCAGTCCGAAGGGGGTGCGATCCGATGCACGGGATTCGTCGCGATCCGGCCGGCCCACAGCACGTCCGGGGAATCCAGCACGATGGCCAGCGGACCCACGGCATCATTGCGAACCTGCAGACGGGACGCGACGGATCGGGGACGTTGGCCGGCGGCGAGCACCTCATCGACCGCGGCCTGTTCGAACCGATCCAGCAAGTCGCCGATGGGTTCATCGACCCTCGTGATCCCTGCGACCGCCGCGGTGCCGGGGATGATGCATACCTGCTCGGCGCTATAGCGGGCGTCGTGGGCCTGCCACAACGAGTCACTGCGCCACCAGCGCCGGACATCCTTGTCGATCACCGGCACGAAGTTCACCGGCTTACCCAGCACCTTGCACAGCTCGATGAAGAACGGCACGTCTGCGGGATGCAGTAGGACGGTGCTCGCATCCGGGTAGTGACCAAGCAGGAGATCTATTGCCGCGACCGGGTTTTCCAGCAGTGCCTCGTCGGAGAAATACGTGTCGATCGGGCCGCTGTCCACAGCGCTGAGCCGGGCCTCTGCGCGCCGGAGCATCTCCGCGAACCGGTCGCGCCAGGTGATATCCAACCAGGGCGAATCGGCGCTCTTGGTGTCGGCCGTGGAATCACCGTCCCCGATGGACAATTCGACGTAGCGCTGCAGCCACTGCAGATACGTCATGTCGCCGACATCGCCGAAATAGGGCTTGGCGGTGAGCGCCATGGCGGCGATGATCTCGTCACGGCGCTCCGCGACCGCGTCCGCATCACCGGCGACTTCGTCGAGCAATCTGCCGCAGCGAGAAGCCGCGTTGTCGATTTCGTGAATATCGGCACCGAGCTGGCTGCGTCCCGATGCCATGCCGTTCAGGGCTTTTCCGGCGGAGACCCACTGGTCGGTCCCGACGGTGTCCACCAGCATCTGCTTCACCGATGGCGACGTGGTCGCTTCGAGACAAGCCATCGCGGCCGTACCCACAAGGATGCCGTCGACAGGCATCAGCGGATATCCGTAGACCTCGGACCAGCGGCCCGAGAGATATTCGGTCGCGCTCTCCGGTGTGCCGATTCCACCGCCGACACAGACCGTGATGTTGGACCGCGCGCGCAGTTCGGAATAGGTAGTCAGGAGTAAGTCGTCAAGGTCTTCCCACGAGTGGTGGCCACCCGCGCGCCCACCCTCGATGTGGACGATCACCGGCTTGGTGGGCGCCTCCGCCGCAATCCTGATGACCGACCGAATCTGCTCGACGGTGCCCGGTTTGAACACGACATGCGAGATGCCCACTTTGTTGAGCTCGTCGATCAATTCGACTGCGTCTTCGAGATCCGGAATACCGGCACTCACCACCACACCGTCGATCGGCGCACCCGATTGGCGTGCCTTCTGAACCAGGCGTTTGCCACCGAGCTGGAGCTTCCACAAGTACGGATCGAGGAAGAGGGCGTTGAATTGAATTTCGCGCCCGGGCGTCAGCAAGGTGTCCAACTCGGCGATCCGCCGGTCGAAAATCTCCTCGGTAACCTGGCCACCGCCGGCCAGTTCGGCCCAGTGTCCGGCATTGGCGGCGGCGGCCACGATCTTTGCGTCGACGGTCGTCGGCGTCATGCCGGCCAGCAGAATCGGCGACCGCCCGGTGAGACGGGTGAATTTCGTCGACAGCTTCACCGAACCATCGGGCAGGCTGACCACCGAGGGGGCATAGCTCGACCATGGCTTGGCGACCTCCGGGGCCGCGCCGACGGTGAACAGATTGCGCTGGCCACCGCGGGTGGCGGCGGGGACAATCCCGATGCCTAGTCCGCGCACGACGGGAGCGGTGAGCCTGGTCAGGATGTCGCCGGGACCCAGATCCAAAATCCAGCGGGCTCCGGCACGGTGGAGGGCGTCGACTTCCTCAACCCAGTCGACCTGGCGGACCAGGATGGCATCAGCCATCGCCCGCGCGAGACCGACGTCGAGACCCACTTGTTCCGCCCAACGGCCGACGATGTCGACGCCATCGGCAAGCCGAGGTGTGTGGAAGCCGACTTCGACCTGAACCGGTTCGAAGACCGGATTGAACACCGCACCGCCGCGCACCTTGTTCTTGCGCTCAGCAGCTTCCGATTCAGCGATCTGTTCGCAATACAGCTCGAAGCGCGACAACTGTTCGGGCGTTCCGGTGATGACCACCGAACGGCGCCCGTTCCGGATGGACAGGACTGGGGGCAGGACCGTGCGAACATCCTGAGCGAATTCATCGAGGAGTTCGTGAATGCGCTCCGGCTCGGCGTTGGTCACAGACACCATTGGGGGACGGTCGCCGAGGATCGCGATTCCGCGTCGGCGGGCCACCAGCGTGCCCGCGGCGCCGATCAACTGCGCCAGTGCGAGCAGCTCAACGTCCTTGGTACCCGATGCCTTGAGTGCCTCTACCGCGAGGACACCCTGCGAGTGACCTGCGACAGCAACCGGCGGCGTGGCGACCAGATCCATGCCCTGGCGGGCCAGTGCCCGAACGGCGGCTATCTGGGTCAGCAACACACCGGGGACCGAGACGGCCGCAGAGGTGAGGTGCTTCGGGGCCGGAACAGATTCCTCGGCAGCGAGCGCACGCACCCACCGCAGCGGCTCGAACCCGATGGGCCGAACCACGACGAGCTCGGTCGCAATCGGTCCGAGAATCAATTCGGCTTCGCCGGCCAGAGTGGCCAACTCCGATTCGATACCCGTCGCGGTCACCAGCTCTTCGAGGGTCTCCAGCCAGGCACTGCCCTGGCCGCCGAATGCGACGGCGTAGGGCTCTCCGGTGCTCAGCCGATCGACCAACGCATCTGCGGTGTCATAGCCCGTTCCATCCCCCGTCGACAATCGGTCGTGCTCGTGGATCGTCACGCTGCTTCACTCCTCGATGCTCTTCAGTACATTCGTTGTGGGTCGGTACTGACCGATCCGCCTGTGCCGCCACGCGGAAGTGTCGGTTGATTCCCCGTCGAATCCCGGCCTGCGAACCATCTCCGTCCGCGGCGCCGACTGCACTAAGAGTGTCATAAGAGTGGGTTCGATATTTTCTGCTATATCGGTTACTGACGAGTTCTACGCACGGGTAACCATGTTGCGGGTAACACGGGCGCGAACAATCCCCCGTAGCCGCCGCAACAAACGTCCTGCATGCAGGTGGTTACGGTCGAGTAGCAACAAGTGCGCAGATCAAGGCATGATTGTTACATAATCGTTATCTGAAAATTCATGGTCGGCAAGCCCGGGCGACCGCTTCCGGCCCCAGGCACACCGAAACACCCCAGACAAATTTCAGTCGACAATTGTTCACCGAACTCGGCGAAATCAAATTGCCTCGGGCGCGATGGCAAATCCTTACCAGTCGGTAAGTTTCGGGCAATGGCCCATTGCGCAGGACCTAGGGACTTTCTGCCCTCTCGGCGTCCGGCCATTCGGCGATAACGTCAAAGGATCAGATCGGTCGACTCTGGAGACGGCGCCATGCCCCAGCAGCCCGCAGCACCATCCGTGGTCGTCGGCATCGACGGCTCCCGAAGCGCGGTCCGGGCGGCACTCTGGGCTGTCGATGAGGCGATCACCCGCGACATACCCCTGCGCCTCGTCTCGATAGTCGAACCGAAGCCGGGCGAGTCACCGAATTCCCAGCAAAGCGCCCGCGATGTCGCGGCCGCCGAACTCTCATTGCGGTACGCGCACGCGGCGGTCGATGCGACCGGGCGGCCGGTCAAGATCGAAACAGAACTAACTCATGCCCACGCTGCCGCGTGTCTGCGGTCCGAATCCAGTGCCGCGGCGATGATCTGCATCGGCGACTACGGACTCCGGCATTTCGACGCCAAGCGGATCGGGTCGACGGCCAAAGCCCTGGTTTCATCAGCCCACTGCCCCGTCGCCATCATCAGGGGAAACGACAGCACCAAACCGGTGGCCGCCGGATGGGTCGTAGCCGAACTCGACGCAACGCACGACAACACGGCTGTCTTAGCCGCGGCGGCCGAAGAGGCCCGGCTGCGACACGGGCCCCTGCGTGTCGTGAGCGCATGGCAGTCGTATGACCAGATCCGGCTCGATCGCCGACTGTCGTACTGGAAGACGCAGTATCCCGACCTCGACATCGAACCGGTATCGGTTCACGGATCCCCGCTCACATACCTGGCCACGCACGCTGCGTCCATCCAATTGGTGGTCATCGGCGCCCACCAGATGCAGGCCACTGGTGAGGTGCTCGGACCGATGGCTGCCGCGAATCTGCGCAATGCCGACTGGGCGACACTCGTCATAGATCGGCAACTGATCTTGTAGATAACACTTTGCGCCGATTATCGACCTCGCCGGATATGGTTACGTTGCGGGTCCGCGGTTTGTTTCTCGAACCGGAAGGTCAAGTAATGGCGGTCAAAGTCTTTCTCGTCGACGACCACGAAGTGGTGCGACGCGGCTTGATCGATCTACTCAGCGCAGACAGCGATCTCGACGTGATCGGCGAGGCCGGGTCAGTAGCGCAAGCGATGTCCCAAATACCCGCACTCCAACCGGACGTAGCAGTCCTCGACGTGCGCCTTCCCGACGGCAACGGGATCGAGCTGTGCCGCGACCTGCTGTCGAAGATGCCCGACCTGCGATGCCTCATGCTGACATCGTTCACCTCCGACGAGGCCATGCTCAATGCGATTCTCGCCGGCGCGAGCGGCTACGTCGTCAAAGACATCAAGGGCATGGAGTTGGCCAAAGCGATCAAGGATGTCGGCGCCGGCCGATCGCTGCTGGACAACCGCGCCGCCGCCGCCCTGATGTCTAAGCTGCGCGGGGCCGCTGAACGGTCCGATCCCCTCTCCGGCCTGACTGAGCAGGAGCGCGTGCTGCTCGGTCTACTCGCGGAGGGTCTGACCAACAAGCAGATCGCCGCTCGGATGTTCCTGGCAGAGAAGACAGTCAAGAATTACGTTTCCCGCCTGCTCGCCAAGCTGGGAATGGAACGCCGGACACAAGCGGCCGTCTTCGCCTCGCGCCTCGATCGGCAAGTTCCCAACGAGGACTGAAGCCACCGCGACATGCATCTGGCACCATCTGAAGAGTGACCGACGATGTCGGGGTCGCAGCACACGCTGCCGAAATCCCACCGGTGCGCAGTGCGCTTTCGCAATTGCGCCTGCGCGAACTCCTCACTGAGGTCCAAGAGCGGATCGAGCAGATAGTCCAGGGCAGAGATCGTCTCGAGGGCCTCATGGACGCGATGCTCGTCGTCACGTCCGGCCTCGAATTGGACGAGACCCTCCGGACCATCGTGCACAACGGGATGCGGCTTGTCGGCGCCCAGTACGGTGCGCTTGGCGTCCGCGGCAATGACCATGAGCTCGCCGGCTTCATCTACGAAGGCATCGACGCCGCGACCAAAGAGCTGATCGGCCCGCTACCCGAAGGGCGCGGCGTTCTCGGGCTGCTCATCGACGAGCCGAGACCCATCCGACTCGAAAACATCCTCGATCACCCTGCCTCGGTGGGGTTTCCCGCCAACCACCCGCCCATGCACACGTTTCTCGGTGTTCCCGTACGTATCCGCGACGAGGTCTACGGAAACCTGTACCTAAGCGAAAAAATCGACGGTGAACCGTTCAGCGAGGACGACGAGGTTCTGGCTGAGGCGCTCGCCGCCGCAGCCGGTATCGCGATCGACAACGCCCGACTCTTCGAACAAACCCAGACACGACAATCGTGGATCGAGGCCACCCGCGATATCGCCACCGAATTACTCGGAGGCGCCGACCCTGCACAGGTATTCAGATTGATTGCCGATGAGGCGCTATCGCTGACGCGCGCACACGCGGTTCTGGTCGCGGTACCCACCGACACCGAACTCGGCGCGGTCGATGTCGATCGATTGGTGGTCGTCGAAACCGCCGGTTCGGCAGGCTGGTCGCGGCCGATACCTGTTGCAGGAAATGTCATAGGGCAGGTCTTCGCCGACCGAACTCCCCGCAGAATCGACCTTCTCGAGAACCCCCCCGAAGGCATTGCGGATGCCGGCCCCACGCTCATACTGCCGCTGCGCACTACCGACACCGTCGCCGGCGTCGTGGTTATCGTTCGTGACAGAGGCGGCAACGCATTCACCGACGACCAACTCGACATGATGGCAGCGTTCACCGACCAGGCCACTCTTGCCTGGCAACTGGCACTCTCGCACCGCCGGATGCGCGAACTCGACGTGCTGTCCGACCGCGAGCGGATAGCACGCGACCTGCATGACCACGTGATCCAACGGCTTTTCGCGATCGGGCTGGCGCTGCAGGGCGCGATCCCGCGGGCCCGGTCGACCGAGATCCAGCAGCGTCTCGTCGAAAGCGTCGACCAACTTCAGGGTGTCATCAGCGAAATTCGCACGTCGATCTTCGACCTGCATGGTGGCACTTCAGGCAGCACCCGGCTACGCCAACGCCTCGACGAGGCCGTCGGCACGTTTGCCGGAGCGGAGGTCCGCACCACCACCCAATTCATCGGCCCCCTCTCGGTCGTCGACAGCGCTCTCGCGGACCACGCAGAAGCCGTCGTACGAGAAGCCGTCAGCAACGCCGTCCGGCACGGCCATGCCCGAACATTGACCCTCAACGTTCGGGTCGACGACGACCTGGTGATCGAGGTGATCGACGACGGTTGCGGCATGCCGACCGACGTCACCGAAAGCGGGTTGAACAACCTCCGATTCCGGGCCGCCCAATCCGGCGGCGAACTCGTTGTAGGCCCGGCGCCGGGCGGCGGTACTCGCCTCCGCTGGAGCGCGCCACTCCCCTAATTCAGGCGGACCGGGCGACGATGACCGGCATCCGGGCGGCATTGACGACCGCCGCGCTGACCGAACCCAGCAGCATCTCAGTGAATCCACCGCGGCCACGGTTGCCAACCACCAACAGCTGAGCTGATTCGGACTGCTGGACCAACTGCCTGGCGGCCTTGTCCGCCACGACCACTCGGCGCACGGTGACGTCGGGATATCGCTCCTGCCACCCGGCGAGCCGCTCGCTCAATGTCTCTTCGCCTGCGGTCTGCAGAGCCGACCAATCGACGCCTGGCACCTCGAAGACATCGGAGTCGTTCCAGGCGTGCACCGCAATGAGCTCGACACCGCGAAAGGACGCTTCTTCAAAGGCGATCGAGGTGGCCGATTCCGATGCGGGCGAACCATCGATACCCACAACCACGGGAGCCTGGGACGGGTTTGGCATCAGCGGGTCTTCGTCGTGGATCACCGCGACCGGGCAGTGTGCATGGTGAACAAGCCCCGAACTCACCGAGCCCAGCAACCCCCGGGCCAGCGCACCCTGCCCACGGCAACCGACCACGATCAATTGCGCATCCTTGGACAACTCGACCAGCGTCGGCACAATCGGTCCCGTCACCGCCTCGCTGGTCACCTCGATGTGCGTATCGCCGGTGGCCTCCTCGACGACGGCAAGCGCATCATCGAGAACCTTCCGCCCTTCACCCTCCTGCCAGTCGAAGTAGACCGCCGGCGCGGGCAGCTCAGGAAATCCCAGGATCGTGGGAGGACTGATCACCAGAACCAACTTCAAGGGCACATGCCTCATGGCCGCATCGCGCGCAGCCCAGTCGGTAGCAACCTTAGATGCTGGGGAACCGTCGACTGCTACGAGAATTTGGCCGGTCCGCACTGACGCTGACATATCCTTCTCCCTACTGTTTTAGGCGACGAACGTCCCACCATCCACCCAACCAGCGACTTCTGTCAGACCGCGACGCGGGG
>Ga0075163_10004819_pt1 | contig 18064 bp, 9 predicted proteins | sample JI1023141ADNA_FD_71478 | JGI IMG/M metagenome (GOLD analysis project Ga0075163, IMG submission 71478) | Wastewater effluent complex algal communities from Wisconsin, to seasonally profile nutrient transformation and Carbon sequestration -... | ecosystem: Engineered > WWTP > Effluent > Algae...
AAAGATGTATTTTATTGCAGTTCATGGCAGCGCCAAAGGTCTGCCTGGAACTTTTCCGGTGCGGGACAAGGTTCTGCGATATATAAATCTACCGATGCAGGCAAAACATGGAAACGGATGACTGAATTGACATCCGGTTTTCCTTCAGGCGCATTCACCGGTCGGATTGGACTTACGGCATCCGTTAAAAACAACCGAACTGTGTTGTACGCCATTGTTGATAATCAGGAATCGAGAGAAAGTAAGCCAGAAAAAAAAGAAGGACTTACCAAAGAAGCGTTAAAAACCATGAGTGTGGATACCTTCCTGAACCTAGAAGATGCCAAACTTGATTCCTACTTAAAGGCCAATGATTTCCCGGAAAAATACAGTGCCAAGGAAGTTAAAAAACTATTGAAAAAAGGTAAAATTGAAGTTAAATCGCTGGTTGAATACCTGGAAGATGCCAATAGCATTATGCTGGAAACAGAAATAAAAGGAGCCGAAGTCTATATAAGTAACGATGGTGGTCAGAGCTGGAAAAAAACACATGAAGGCTATATTGATGGCTTATATTATACCTATGGTTATTATTTCGGCCAGATTTCAGCCCACCCATTTGATGCAGAAGTACTTTACATTCTGGGCGTTCCTTTATTAAAATCGACAGATGCCGGCAAAACCTGGAAAAACATCAATGGCGATAATCAGCACGGGGATCACCATGTGTTATGGGTGAATCCGTCCAATCCACGCCACATTTTTAATGGCAATGATGGCGGTCTTAACATATCGTACGATGGGGGAGAAAGTTGGACAAAATGTTCCATGCCAGCCGTTGGCCAGTTTTATGCAGTACAAACTGATAATGCAGAACCTTATAACGTGTATGGCGGTTTACAGGACAATGGAGTTTGGATGGGACCAAACAGCTATACATACAGCACGTCATGGCACAGTGATGGCAACTATCCCTATAAATCGATTTTAGGTGGTGATGGCATGCAGGTGCAGGTCGATCCTCGCGACAATAATACCGTTTACACAGGTTTTCAGTTTGGCAATTACTTTAGATTAGACATGAAATCAGGGTATCGGAAAAACATCAGTCCCAAACACGAGTTAGGTGATCGTCCATATCGGTTCAACTGGCAAACACCTATTCTCATTTCGAGACATCAACCTGAGATAATATACATGGGAGCCAATAAATTTCTGAGGTCGATGGACAAAGGCGATCAATTTAAAGCCATCAGCGGCGATTTGACTGCAGGAGGTAAGCCAGGAAACGTACCCTTTGGCACCCTGACGAGCATTGACGAATCGCCTTTAGAATTTGGACTGCTTTACTCAGGAAGTGATGATGGTTTGGTCTATGTTTCAAAAGATGGAGGAAATCATTGGCAAGACATAAGCAAAGGTCTGCCCACTTCCCTTTGGGTCAGCAGAATTGTGGCTTCCCAACATCAAAAATCCAGGGTATATGTTACTCTAAATGGGTATCGCAACGATGACTTTACTCCTTATGTTTATGTTAGTGAGGACTTTGGTTTGAATTGGAAATCTCTGGGTGAAAATTTACCCCATGAAGCCGTTAATGTTATACGAGAAGATACGGAAGATGAAAATATACTATTTGTAGGCACTGACCACGGCTTGTATTTCAGTATCAACAGAGGACAACATTTTGAACGATTGAGTAAAACATTACCCAATGTTGCGGTTCATGATCTTGCCCTGCAAAAGAAAGCCAATGAAATGGTGATTGGCACCCATGGTCGTTCTTTGTATAAGATGGATATTGCCCCAATAAGAAAGCTCATGGAGTTGAAAGACTCCTTATTTGCCATCATAAACATTGAAAACATTGCTTATAAAACCAATTGGGGTAAAAAATTTAATGCCTATTTTGAAGTAAAGCAACCAACAATCAAGATTTTGTATTTTGCCCAAAATGCCGGTAAAGCCCATTTATCCTTATCTACTGAAAACGGAGTCGTGCGATTCAATAAAGAAATTGACCTAAGCAGCGGGTTAAATCAATTAGAACTTCCATTCTGGCTTGAAAAGATGCCAATGGAGGCAAAAGTTAAATCAGGAAAGAAAAAAAAGGATGCTGAAGTCAAAACAGAGCCAGAAAAAATAGCTGATGACGGTAATATCTATCCACAGCCAGGAAAATACAGGATAAATGTCAAGACAGAATCTTTTGAAAAATCATTATCATTTCAAATAACCACAAAAAAATAATGTTGACCCAACGACGGCTGATTCTCATTCTTACTTTTGGCGCATTCATTGCGGCTCTTTGGTTTATTTTGCCACAAGCCAGGGTTTTAAATGGTTATGTGGCACGAACCGTTTGCAGCTGTCACTTTGAGATTAAAAGATCAGAACAACAAATTGTAGCGGAAGATTTGAGTGGCGGATTCTTTTCACTGGCCAGATTTAACATTGATGAAAAATCAAAATCTGTATCCAGCTCCCTATTTGGTATATCTACCAAAACAGCCGTATACCGCAAAGGATTGGGTTGTATCTTGCTAAAAGGGAAGGATGATTACCATATTGAATTTACCGTCCCCCCAGATTCAAATAAAAAAGTGCCGCCATGGGAAGATGTTACAGGTACTACCCTTGACAGAGAAGCAAAAAACAGAATTGACATTCTGGCGTTTGATGAAGGCTTTAGTGTTTCCAACAAAAAGACAAGGGCTCTCTTGATTTTGCATAAGGATAAACTGATTTATGAACAATATGCTAATGGCATAAGCAGAACTACACCATTATTGGGCTGGTCTATGACAAAATCGATTATCAGTACCTGTGCAGGTATTTTGGTTAAAAATGGACAACTTTTTTTAGAAGAGCGGCCTTTTAAAACATCACCAGATCCTTACAAATCAAATACAAGCTTAAAAGATTTATTGCAAATGCGCAGTGGGCTGGATTGGGAAGAAAACTACAATCAATATAGTAGTGCTACAAAAATGTTGTTTGACAGCGACAATGTTTTTGAACAAGTTGGGCAATTATCATTTGGTGAAAAACAATGGGAGTACTCTTCGGGTACCACTAATTTGATAAGTGGCATATTAAAATCAAAATTTAAAACAGCTGAGGCTTATTGGCAGTTTCCGCACACCGCATTATTTCATGTCCTGGACCTTCAACATGCCTGGATTGAACCCGATGAAAGCGGTACTTACCTGGGTTCATCTTATATGTATGCCACAGCACAAGATTGGCTGAAGCTGGGGAGGTTATTTCTAAAAAAAGGAAATTGGCAAGGCACCCAGGTAATTGACAGCAGTTGGATTGATTTTGTGCAGTTAGAAGCACCCGGTTCCCAAGGCAGGTATGGTGGCCATTTCTGGTTGAATAAAAATGGCATTAGCTATCCCGATGCACCCCATGACATGTACACGATGGATGGATATCAGGGGCAGATGGTGGCCATGCTTCCCTCTCATGACATGGTGGTAGTGAGACTAGGTCTGGAAGACATTGATTTTAACCAACTCCTAAAAACCATTCTTGATGAAGTTGAAAATTAATTTGTTTGTTGGGATACTATTTGCAGTTGGGGCATGTAGTGTTCAAAAAAAGATGGTTAGCCCTTCCTGTAAGTTGGGCAGTTTTATTTTCGAAAACTGTACCTGTAGTATCGGTACTGACTCACTAGACAACAATGCACAAAAAGGAATCCTAGAGGGTGAAGGTTTTAAACTGCTATACCAATATGGCACCTCTGTTCCCAAGGGGCCTCAGGACGCCAGAGAGTACATTGAGCAAAGCTTTCGTGCCTATTACTATAAGAATTTTTTTGAGTACATCCATATTGACAACAAGGTGCAGAAATCGTATAGAGACTCAGTAGTTTTATCTGAAATAAAGTACATCCAACCGGGAGAAGATTCGTCTTGCAGTGCCTGTAATGTGCAGCTCCAGTTATTGTTTAAAGGTAACACCATACCGTTTGCCATCTTTATTACACCTGGTTTATTAGCTGATTTGAACAAAGCAGGATTTAGTTATCCGATTCATCCCAGTTACAGAATAAAGTTATTCAATCATCCGGAGATAAAAGGCGCCTGGATTGGTCCACAAAAAAGACCAAAAGGCCAGCCCTCCCTTTACTTTGAAATGGTTGAAGGCGACTGGGCATTGTTTGAAAAATGGCTATCGCTACATCTCAAGTAAAGACCTGGATTTAGCTATTCTATAGCATTGTTGCCCCTGTATTCCACCACCCCACTTCCGAGGTTGTGGATGGTACTATTTGAACCTGGATTGTTTCCTTTTTTGCATAATGTATTATGTAAGATCAGTAAACCTTGATTACTAATACAGCTTCCATCATCTTCCGTGCCTGCTACAAGAGTTGTATTTTCTAATTGGAGGGACTTACCGGGCAAAACATCAAATACCCTGTCAGTATTGGCTGCATTGATTACCAATCGACCCTCCGTTGTGGCTATAATAACCAGGTTTTTATCTATTTCTATGGGACTTAACAAATTAATTGTATCTAGTAATACCGGATAACTAAAAAGCAGGGTATCACCTTCGGCTGCGCATGAAACTGCATGTCGCAAAGTACCAGGTCCTGAATCGCCTGATTTGTATACCCATTGGCAGGGTTCTGCTCCAAAATTGGTGAATAAGTAAGTGGCAGAAGGTGCCAGGTTATATATATCAGTGGATGATGAAACTGTAAAGGTAGTACCATCTTCAGCGCTTGTACCATTGTACCTATACCAGGTACCATTAACCGGAAATCCAGGTACCACATCGTGGCTGGAAGCTGGATCCAGATTGCCTACACTGATTACATAATGTCCATTTCCATCGTTTAACAACATTCTTCTGGGGGTGGTTAGGTTGCCGGCTCCCAGGCCAATATTGCCATAATCAGGGCTTATCGCATAAAGTGGGTAAGTATTCCTCAATTTTAGAATATGGGAAATCTGGTTGTATAATTCCCTCCTTTTATCATCTTGAAAATAATCCCATTTCACAGGTTTTTCGCCTGTTCTGCCATTAAAATTAATACTAATGTCATACCCCAATTCCCCCATCTGCCAGAGCATTCTTGGCCCGGGAAACAACAGATTAAAATTATAGCCCATTTTTAATCGATCAATCATATTATCCTTGGTCTTTGGACCATTAAAATATTGCATCAACTCATAACCTAACCTCTCTTCATCATGGCTTTCAGGATATGAAATCCAATTGGCAAAGATGAAATTCCGGGAGGGTGTGTTGTAGATACCGGATTCATAAAGATTGGGGTTGTCGCCATTCCAACCCAAAACAAAGGATTTAACATCGTTGTGGTGGCCTACCCCACTCCACATACTTATGCCAAAATCTGCCAGAACCTTGTCTTCTGCATTCACTGCAAGGTGTTCAAAAATAGCAACAGTGCCGGGATTTCTCAACCACATGCCGGATACCATTCGTTTAAGTATGTCAATCCTATCCTGATCATACGAAGAGGCCCAGGGATCACCCGGATCCTGAGCGGTTTGTCCAAACCCTTTCGTAAAATCAAATCTAAAGCCATCAAATTTAAATTCCTGAAGCCAAAAATCAAGCACTCTATCTACAAAATTGCGGGTATGTTCACTTTCATGATTCCAGTCTACCCCCCACCAACCGGCGGGTTCAGCGATCATTTTGTGATCCGGATTGAACCATGGATTATCGGAGGCTGGTTTGCCGGCACTTTCATTCCAATACATTTTGGCCATTACATTGGATAAAAAGGCATGGTTGAGTACAATGTCATTAAATACCTGAATTTTCCTTTTATGACATTCATCAATAAATTTTTTAAGGTCATTGGCAGTACCATAAGCCTTGTCAGGTGCCAGGTAAAAATTAGGATTATAACCCCAACTTGAATTGCCTTCAAATTCTGAAACCGGCATCACGTGGATGGCATTAATACCCAGGCTTTTTATATAATCGAGCTTATCAATAGCTGCCAAATAAGTACCCTCATCTGTAAAATCTCTGAAATGAAGCTCATAAATATTTAGTTCGTTGGTCGAGGGTTTTACAAAAACCGGAGCAGTCCACTCAAATGAATCTTGCCTTATTTTTAGAACGGAGGCCCTGTCAACCGCCTCTGTCGGATAAGTTGGGAGGTCTGGAAAAATTGTTGGGCTGATCAATGCATCATCTGCATCACTAATTTGATTTGCATAGGGATCTGCTACTTGCACACCTCCATCCATGAGGTATTGAAAAACATACGAAGTATCAGTTTGAAGTCCGCTTAGCTCTATCCACCAGTAATCTCCCCGATCACCATCATTGTCTGCATCATTGGTGCCATCCCAGCCATCCCGGTCTCTTTTCATTTTATAGGATTCTGAAGGAGTCCAATTGTTGAAATCTCCAACCACATAAACGATTGACTTCGCTTCTGTGGGATTGGTTCCTGATGGGGCAGCAGGTGGTCCTGAATTGCCCTTGTAGAATCTGGTAAATACCGGTGCGTGCAAAACCAAGGTAGCTTTGGTAGAATCACCTACATGGTAGTTTATTCCAGGTTTTACCCATGAGGGTCTTCCTTCTTCAATAACCGCATTATGGGCTAGTACTTCAAAGTATTTAATCCTGGTGTCGGTGCCAAAAACAGCACTAATACGATACAAATGTAAGGTTGTATTGGCAAGGGTTATTTCCCAGTCAAAGGTGTCATTTGAAATTAAAGTAGTAATTGTATCAAAGGGTTGCTGGCTCATTGGATCGAGTTCTTCAAGCATCCAGCTATCGGCATTGCTGCTGGCCGCTATTGTGGCATCGAAACCAAGCCCGGTTTCTGTCATAAAAGGGCTGTAATTGGGCGATACAATTTTAATGTAATTGCCTGGATTCATGGCATTAAAATAATTGCTGCCATTGTTGTCTTCCTTGAGGGACCCATCTGCCGATCGGAACAAAAAATTTAAACCAAATAAATCATCTATATTGTTAACACCAAAATAGACCATGGCATTGGGTATGGTAATTTGCCATTGGTTAGCACCAATTGAAGTCATTTCACCAATGCCATCATCCTGGCCCCAGTTACCCACAACATGGCTAAATGCGGTTACATTTTCTGGATCCGTTGAAACACCGGCATGCAGGTAAACTTTCGGACTACCGGCTAGTGCAGTCAAGGAGGCATTAAATGTAATGACAAATGGTGTGGTTTCAGTAGGCAAGGCGGGGCTGACAAGGACTACGGGACCACCTCCCATGTTGATATTGGTAATATGATTGTCCAGAGGACTCCGGTTAGAAGACTGATTCCAGGAAGTACTGTTGTCATCATTGGGTACTGCATCGAATGAGCCATGGGCATTTTGATCTCCAGTTATATAAAATTGCAGATCGGCAACCGAAGGGCTCATGATGGCTGTTTTGAGTATTCGAACCTCAATCCATCCATTCTGGTCAGAGCCGGTGATGTTTTCTGCATATTCAGTTGATCCAAGAGCAGAACCGAGGCCCGACCAGGAACTTCCGTTCCATGTATGAAATTCAGCATAACCATTAAAATGTCCCCGGACGATGTAATCAATTTTGTTGGTGTTGGTGTAATCAATACTTCTTGACCAGGAGTCATAGCCTCCTCCTCCAGCCTTACTGTGAAGGGTAAAAGCCCAGTTCATCCACGAGGAAGCCGTTATTTCTGCTCCCAAATACACATAGGCACCCATTTCAACTGCATACAACTTTTTTGCATTGGCGTTGGCCCAACCGGGCGTTAAATCAGCAGTTGACACAGGAGATCCCCATACCGTTTCACCATCAAAAGTGCCATCTATCACAGGTTGGGCAAACATTGGTGTTAGGAAGAACAAAGCAAAGACGATGTTCCCCCAGTTAAATATTTTGTTCATTGCTCTTGAATTTAAAAGCTTTTTAGGCTTTTTATTTGTGTAAATAAAGCCATTTTTAGCAAAATATCAAAATTGATTTTCACTAAAAACACACGCTTAACAAGACGGCTAAAAACCAAAAAATGAGCAGAAATGGTATCTTTGTTGTTACCTAATCAAAATGTAACAATAAATAATGGACACGCCGCAAAAATACTCTTCCATTCACTACCAAAGCTATCTTGCGCTTGAGCAGCTTCTTTCTGCACAGAATCCGCGATCTGCAGAAATGGAAACGGGTGAAGCCCATGAAGAAATGCTTTTTATTATCGTTCACCAGAGTTATGAAATCTGGTTTAAACAAATCATCCACGAATTGGAATCGGTCATCAATATGTTTAATACTGATGTGGTTGATGAAAAAAATATAGGAACTGCAATAGCCCGACTTAACAGAGTAATCCAGATATTTAAATTATTGGTAGATCATATTCCCATCATGGAATCCATGACGCCCCTTGATTTTCTTGATTTCAGGAATTATTTGTTTCCTGCATCGGGCTTTCAAAGTTATCAGTTTCGCAAAGTTGAGAACCTGCTGGGCTTGCCGGAAGATGAAAGAATGACCTATGCAGGCCACCATTATGCTGCTTTTTTCTCAGATGAGCAAAAAGCGGAATTGGATCAAATCATTAAAGAAAAGAACCTTTTTAATGCCGTTGAAGCATGGCTTGAACGCATCCCCTTTCTACAATTTGAAAATTTCAACTTTCTTCAGGAGTACAGGGCCGCTGTTGAGCGCATGTTGACAAAAGAAGAACACGCCATAAGGAATTCCGCTTATCTTTCTGACAAGGACAAAGAAATGCGGATAAGGATGATGGGTAGCACAGACACCTACTTTCAAACCATTCTTGATGAACAGTTTCACCAGCAACTCGTTGCAGAGGGACGTCAACGATTGAGTTACAAGGCTACCCTTGCAGCCCTTATGATTAATTTGTACAATGAAGAACCTTTGCTACAACTTCCTTACCGATTCTTATTGTGCATCGTTGATATTGATGAATTGCTCACTACCTGGAGATACCGACATGCTCAAATGGTTTTGAGAATGTTAGGCAGAAAAGTGGGAACCGGAGGCAGCAGCGGCCATGACTATCTCAATGAAACTGCTCAGAGACACCACATATTTAAGGATTTTCACAATATATCAACCTTACTTATACCCAGGTCTGAATTACCAGAATTACCGGAAAACGTTAAAAAACAATTGGGCTTCGTGTATTCCAAATAAAGGTTAATAATTTTTAACCTCATTTAAAACAACAACAAAGACACCTGCCACCCCCACCATAGTTTGTGGCTAAAATCTGCATCGGCATTTTCGTAAAACCCTTTGCCTGAGATTTCATTATAGGATATGTTTGCCTTGTCATTGGGATTATACCAAAAATGATTTAAAACGGCCCCTGTTCTAAGACCCAGTTTTCGGAAGGGTTGCCAGGCAAACCCTAAAAATAATTGGTTGTGAAAATTAAACTGCCAGTCTTGGAAATGCTGGAATACCCTATTGGACCTCATGGTGGCGTCAACCTCAAAAGTAAAATGATTGGACAAAGGCAACGAAGACGCCAGCCCAAAACCACCCTGGATAAAAGTACTGTCTTTCACACTTTGGTTCCAGCCCAAAAAATAATGCAGATACAGTGCAGGCCAACCCGATCTGATGCCCAGCTGCAGGGTTTGTTCAGCATTGTAAGCAAGCTCAACTTTGTGATAACCATTACCTACGTAATTAAACAAGCCAATTCCCAGTCCTGCTTTACCATACTTACTGATATTGATGAGCCCAAGTTGAACCCCTTCGAGGGTATCGGTGTAATTGACAAAACCTGAAACCTGGAGGCCTTTGAGATGTTGACTTTGGTTGTAAAAGCCAGACAACTGGCCACCTGAGATGGATTTAACTTCATTGTAAAAGCCAGCGGCCTGTAAGCCAATCATTGCTCCGGCCTGTTGATGAAAACCCGATAATTGTAAACCCTGCATTGTGTCTGCAGTATAATTGACAATTCCTGCGACCTGGATGCCCTTCATATTGCCACTATTAGAGTTGAGTATGCCGCCTACCTGCAAACCAGTAACATTGTTTGATACTCTATTTACTACACCTCCCACTTGCAAGCCATTTACGTTTCCTTTGGTGTAGTTATAAATTCCTCCCAATTCCACACCATCTACTCCAGCCGAATTACCCCCAATTAAATTTAAGGATAGATTATTGATGGTGTGGTAGGCCAGCATTTTGTTGGTACTGAGGGGTGGGATCAACGATACTGACACCTTTGTTAAAAGTTTTTCACTGATATTGGAAAAATCAGGTTTTTCTATTTCCAGCGTTTCCCAAAATCCTTTTTTACACATGGTTCCGATAGATGGAAAACTATCCGTAACCAACGAATCCAAGGATGAAAGGTCTGGAGCCTGTCTTTCGATTGGGTACAATTCATTCATAGGTACCCTGGAATATTTTTTTAAATAGATGTTTAACGGCGTTGATTTATCTACTGCTATTACTATGGTAGTATCCGGATAACTTTCTTTGGCAATGTTAAGGGTAAGCCATTTTCGCCCTGGCTTTACATTTAATTCAAATTCACCTTTACCATTTGTATTTACTAGGGTTTTTAGTGACTTAATGTAGATGGTTGCTGATTTAACAGGCTTCTGGGTTGTGCTATCCAGAATTACGCCAGACAATATAATCCTCTGGTTTAAAATATCTCTTTCCTTCTTTTTAAGGATGATGTACTTATCCTTAACCACGTAAATTACCCCCATTTGAGGCGTCAACAAATCCAGGACTGAACCTAACAAACTATTTTCCACCTGAATTGACACCCGGGTCTGGTCATCAATGGAGCCATAAGAAAAAATTACATCACACTGCTTTTGGATGGCTTCAAATACTACCTTTGCAGGTACCTGATGAAAGCGCAAATCTACCCGACAAGATTGCTGGCCGGCAACATCCCATACCCCAAAGAGGAAGCTTAGTAAAATAAGGTACCTGATCACTGACATGGCCTTCCTTTTATGATATACGTATTATTGTGGTACTCATAACTAAAATCAAGGGTCTCACAGATCACAGTCATGATAGTTGCAATTTCTTCGTCAAAAAACTGGGTCGTGAGTCTGCATTCACTTATCACTGCTGGTTGGAGCTCAATTTTTATGTCGTATGTTTCCGAAAGCAATCTGATTACTTCTTCAAGGCGGGTGTTGTTAAAGTTAAATTTTACTACCCGGGTATCGATATCGGTAATTATTTGTTTGGTAGATCTTATGTACCAAGCCTTTTCTCCTGCTTTGAGAATAATTTCATGACCACTTTCATCAAACAACCTTACAATACCTTCTGAAACGATCACAAATAAGGTGTCAGAATCAGGTTGTGCATTTACTAAAAATTCAGTCCCCAAATCTTCAATATAAACACCTCCACCTGCATGGATAATAAATTTTTTTTCAACATCATGTTTTACATTAAAAGCCGCCTCTCCAGACAAACTGACCTTTCTCGAACCTTTGCCGTAATTAGGATCGATATCAATGTGAGCACCCGGGCTTAGTTTTATTCTGGTTAAATCCATCATTTGATGTTCCAGGGGTTGGCTACCTGCAATTATTGATTTATTACCTTGGTTTTCATTCATTGTAAAAATTACGAGAGAAAGTATGGCGATAAAAGAAGCAGCAATCATGGCCCTGTACATTCTTTTTATCCCTATTCTTTGCTGTAGCCGGCCGAAGGAAGCCGCCACTGATGGGACAAATCTGTTTTTGCCATCGACTACTGACATGGTTTTTACCATTTCATCGTAGTATTTTTTATTTTCTGGTTGTTGATGGCACCAGTCTTCAAGTTCTATGGCCTCATGAGGTTGGGCTTCGCCACTCAGGTATTTGGCAATTAAGGCATCTATATTGGAAGGTACATTCATGACCAGAATATTATTAATAGGGTTATTGGAAAAAGGTAACGGGACAGCTGCTGCCTTAAAGACTTTAAAGCTTTACCCATTTGGTTTTCAACTGTTTTGGGTGAAATTTGTAATTTGTCTGCAACTTCGTAGTACTTAAGTCCTTCCATCTTACACAATTCAAATACCTTTCTGCATTCCGGTGGCAGCATTTGTAGGGCTTCCTCTATTTTTTGTTTCAGTTCTGTTCGCACGGGATCTTCTTTTACAACCTTCTCAGTTCTAGCTGTAAAAAATGATTCAAATTTTTGCTTTACCTTCTGGTGTTTAAGTTCATTCATGCATTTAAAGTAAACTGCTTTGAATAAAAACGCCCGCAAAGAAGTATGAATCTGTATTTTAGAACGATCCTGCCATCCCTCCATAAAAACCGACTGAACCACATCCTCAGCCTGGGACTGATTTTTGACCATAGAAAATGCGTATCGATACAACTCATCAAAATGTTGCCGGTATGCTGACTCCAGTTCTGCATTATAATCAGAACTACGGCTAAATGCTCTTATTTTGGCTTCCGTCATATGTATTTGACTTGCTTGTGGTTGGTTTAATCCGGAGCTTATCTCAACACGATCTGCATGGATGGTTACTTTATTAAACAATTGGGTTTGGACGGGAAAATTAACAATATTTTCCTTATTTAAGGCTACGTTATGAAATGGCGCCATCAGTTACAGTCCAAAATTTTACCGGATCCGTTGACTTGTGACACAAGAGCCGGATGTCCTTTCACACAAACTGTCGCTTTGCCATCCAATTTTACGTCCAATTTTTCCGTTGCCCATATTTCTGCATTCGTATTGCCATCCATGTTGAGAAATGTAGATGCTGTTTGAAAATCGAGTCCCCGTACCTTACCACTACCATCCAGCGTATATACAGCAGCATCTGCAGAACCGGTAAACCTAAGATCGATGTCGCCATCTGCATCCACTAAAAGTTTATCAAGTTCAGGTAAATCCAGGCTGACGTCGGCATCTCCATCGAGTTTGATTTCAAATATTTTGGCAAGCCTTGTTAACACGCCGTCACCTGATAAACGTACACTCCCGTCTACATCTACCTTTTTTAAACCAGGTGCAGCAATGGTAAAGGTTATATCTTCTCTGTGCTTAATACAATTGTTTTTCAATCTAACCTTCCACGTCTTTCCGGATACATTGGATTTGTCTTCCAGATCAGATATCAGGTCTTCTTTCCCATTTACTTTAATTTGTTGTGTGGGGCCGTCGACCAACACTATTTCACAGGGAAAATCAATTTCAATGGCATTGATCTCATCCAGCACCAACTCTTTTTCAATAAATTTTCCATCATAACAATCCAGAAAATCAATATCACATGATTGAAGAAAAAAGACTGCAGCAAGAGCAAGCGTAAGTAAAATTTTGTTTGTATTCATGATTATTTTAATTTAAAAGTCAAGTTTATAAGATAAAACAGGGATCAATGGCATCATTGTCCAATTTCTCACTTCATTGTGAAAAACATCGTAATAGACACCTCCTATATTTTCATGATTGGTAGCGTTCATAAAGTCTAAAGACCAGGTAGCGGTTCTATTGGCTTTGTTGATTTTATATTTAAATCCAACATCTAACTTGTAGAAGTCTTTTAGTTTTATGGTAAAAGCTTCATTTTCCAATCTCACTTCTTTGCCAGCTGCTCTGGATGCTTGCAAATCAACGGGTGTATCCCATTGTCCACCCACCCAAACATTTTTAATATTGACACCCAATACATTCCTGTTGTCTTTACCTACCTTCCATTCTTTGCCCAAGGTAAGCAGAAACGAATTTTGTGTATTAAATCGAGTATTGGTCCAACTCATTGCAGGCGTTTTGAATTTCGATTCGCTGATAGACCCACTAATTATAAAATACAAGCCCTTGTTAAGAAATCTTTCGAGTGTCAGCTCTACACCTTTGTTTTGACCTTTGCCATCATTGACTAAGGCAAAATCAGGAAAAAAGAATTGCTGGTTGACTATGGCATAGCTGCTGTTTTCATCAAGACCTGTTGGTATATGATTCAATTGTTGATAATAGGCTTCTGCTACAAGCCGTGTATTCTCATTTAATTGCTTTTCAAATGTAAGCACCCAATGATCGGATCTTGTCATCTCCAGGTCATGATTGAGCCATCGGTCAGAACCATCGGTGGCCTTAAGAAAATAAACCATTAATGGCTGAATCTGGCTGTGTTTTCCATAAGAAAGTGAGACCGAAGCTGTTGCCGTAGGTTGATATTTAAGACTGAGTCTGGGTTCTGCGACCTGTTGGTCATTAAGTACAAACCTCGTATAATGGGCTCCCAGCTGTGCCGACCATTTTTGAGAAATGCTGTAACTTGCCTGAACGTATGACCTCAGCATAGATGTATGGTCATTGTTGTTGATCAGGTTGGTGAAGTTTTCTGTATCCTGATATTCATCGTATCTGAAATTATAAGATAGCCTGTCAGCATATGCCCCTACCTTAATAACCCAAGATGGAGAAATTTTTTGTGTGTACGCAATGGCAAGTGACCATTTGGAAACCTCATTCTGGGTATCAAATTTGTTAAAATAATTGCGATCAGTAAACAAAGTGTTGGTTTCCTCCTTATACCCCGATTGTGTGATGCCATTGACAAGGATGGCTGATAAAAATCCTTTTCCAAGACTGCGTTGGTATTTCAAACCATTGGTATAAACATTGCTTATAAATTTGGCAGAATAGCGATGAGAAAGAGCTTCAAACGCTACATCAGCCGTATCTTCTTCGATCAATTGACTACTCCATCCATTGACCCCAAAAAAAGATAGTTGTGCATTGTCCTTTAGCGGAAAAACTACATTATAAGAGAGGTCACGATAGTCCAAGACGCCCGATAAGTTCACCCCTAACTTATCTATCAATGAAAGTGTCGAATACCGATAATTTATAAGGTAGGAAGACTTGTGTTTTTTGGATATTGGACCTTCAGCAGCCGCTTCCAGTCCTAAAAATCCGGCTTTCACGGTCCATTCCCTTTTCTGGTTATTGCCCTTTCTTAGCTTTATATCAAAGATCCCTCCAATAGCATTACCGTATTCCGCAGAAAAAGCACCTGTTGAAAAATCAGAATTGGACAAGAGTTGAGATGAAATCACTGCGACCCCTCCGCCTGAGGAAGCCGCATCTCCAAAGTGATTCGGATTGGGAATGTCTACACCTTCCAATCGATATAGCAGACCGGACGGGTGATTGCCTCTAACAGAAACGTAGTTGCTCCCATCATTGGTAGGAACTACGCCAGCGAACGATTGCACCATTCTGGCCGGATCGTCGACCGCTCCTGCAAATTTATTGGTTTCTTCCACTGAGAAGGTTCTTGTACTGGCATAGGCCATTGAATTAACAGGTCTCTGTTTATCATTTTGAGCGGTTACTACCACTTCTTCCAATGAGTGAATATCTTCTGTCATTGACAGCGTGACAATTTTTTCCTTGCCACTGGTCACTTCAACCAGTGAAATGGTCTCTGTATATCCCAAATAGGAGGCCACTATATGATACCTGCCTGGTGCCAGGTTTTCTATCACAAATTCACCCATCACATCTGTGATTGCATGCAGGTTGGGATTTTCAGAAACGCTTACATGGGCTCCAATCAAAGGCTGCTGAGATATTGCATCCAAAACACTTCCCCTGAGTTGGTAGGCATCTAACTGGGCCTTGAGCTGTGGTAAAAAAATCAGCATTAACAGCCAGCATCCTATATATTTCAATTTCATATTTGCTTTGTTTGTACCTAAGAAAACAAAGCCCCTTTTTTCCCCTATGTCGACTTGAAAAAAAAAGAAGGGAAATGAAGATTCATCCCTTCAAGTCATTAAAAACAAGATATATCCGAGTCTTTGCAGAAACATATAGCTACATTTAGCTATATGCTACCTTGATAACTGGCCATACTTTTGAACTATAAAAAATTGGCTTATGAAAATCAAGATACTTTTGCTTTTAATGTCATTGTTGAGCACCCAAATGCTTTTTGGAGTGAGTTCAACATGGATAGGTGGCACAGGATCATGGGATGTTCCAGGAAATTGGTCAACCGGATCAGTGCCTGATGCCACTACCGAAGTATTAATACCTGTAACTGGAAATGTTACCATTCCTGCAGGTTTTACAGCAAATGCTTTAAGTGTCACTGTTCAAGGTGTATCTACATTATTAATCTCAGAAACTGCAGTACTAAATATTTCAAATTCACCTTCGGTGGCATTGACCATCATCAATGGGGCCAAATTTCACAACAAAGGGTTTTTAAATATTGGCAGTGCCGGACCTATTGTGGCCAATGGCATTTCGATTGAAAGTTCCTTATCTCAATGTTTTAATGATACAACTGGTGTTGTTAACATCGACAATGTCAGCGCATTTGCTGTGACCCTTAATTTGGTAGGCAAATTGATCAATGCAGGAGAATTTAATATAGGTTCTATCGGAAACATTGCTTTTGGCGGTTTTTCTATGGACAATGTCACCACCTTAGAAAACCACGGTACGGGAGTAATTAACATCAACAACTCTCCTACCGGTGACGGGATGTATATTCAGGATTCCAATATCTCAAATGATGGAGAAATACATATTGGTAATTTATCCCCTATTTTAGGAAGGGGCATCTCAATGGAATTAGGTAGTTTTTTCTCAAATAGTTCAACAGCTACTACCACGATTAGCCGGATCACCAATGGTGGTTCTACAGAAGGAGTTGCTTTGTATTTAAGCAGTAATAGTTCATTTTCCAACAGTGGGGATTTATTGATAGGCAACAATGGAGTCGCCAATACAACGGGCATTATGATGTTTTTTGAAAGTACTTTTAACAACCAAAGCAATGGTCTGGTAGAAATCAACAATATCACCAACCTGGATGGGATCTCTCTTTCAGATGAATTTACCAACTTTTTTAACGCTGGAATCATTCGGATTGGCAACGATGCCACCGTAAGAAGAAATGGAATATTTTTATCCAATCTGGCTTTGATGTCTAATCAGGGTACCGGAGAGATTCATATTGACAACATCAATGGTACCGGTTCAACAGAAGGCCATGGCATTTACATGGCCAACGCGGGACTCACCAATGTAGGAGACATCAACCTGGGGACTAATTTTTCTATTGCCCGCTATGGTATTTATGTTTCAGCAGCTGCAGCCATTCTCAACCAAAATGGAGCATCCATTAAAATCAACAACGTAGCCAATATTGATGGTATCTCATTGACAGGTACCAACTCTAATGTTACCAATAATGGAAGTATTGATATCGGCAATTTATTGGCTGTGAAAAGCATTGGCATTTCAATGTTTTTATCCAGTGTATTTAACAACAATGGTACAGGTACCATCACCATCAACAACATCACCAACACGCTAAATACAGCGGGATTTGGAGCATTCATTGGAAACAGTACTTTTACCAATGCCGGAACAATTAACATTGGCAGTATATCACCCTTATTCAATCTAGGCATTTTTGTTTCCTCTGGTAGTTTGATCAATCAATCTTCAGGAGCCATTCAAATAAACAACATCCTTACTTTTGATGGTTTATACGGCTCAGGAATTGGCACCATTATCAATAACAATGGAAGCATAAAAATCGGGAATTTATCTCCTGTTAAAAGGTTTGGTGTTTTTTTGGGCACCTCTGCTTCTATGCAAAACCTTTCAGGGCTATTAGAGATCAATGGAATCATAGGTATTGCTGCCAACCAGGGTTATGGCATTGCCTTGATTGGTGGGGCTAGTATCATTAATAACACTACGATCAACATTGGAAATCTTTCACCCATCAGTCAACTGGGCATTCTTTTCAATTCTCCATCAACATTCACCAATCAAACAAACGGGGTAATTAAGATCAACAACATTACCTCCTTTGATGGCATCCAAATGTCAGGCACTGCTTCTGTTCTCAACAATGCCGGCCAAATCAAGATAGGAGAGTCCGGTCCCGTTACAAGAGTTGGAATTTTGATTTCTGCTGCTCAGTTTAACAATCAGGCAGGTGGCCTTCTGGAAATCAATAACATTCCCACTTTGGATGGGCTAAACGTAGGAACTGCTGGCGCCACAATGACCAATAATGGAACAATTAACCTTGGCAACATTTCAG
>Ga0075163_10004820_pt1 | contig 18061 bp, 12 predicted proteins | sample JI1023141ADNA_FD_71478 | JGI IMG/M metagenome (GOLD analysis project Ga0075163, IMG submission 71478) | Wastewater effluent complex algal communities from Wisconsin, to seasonally profile nutrient transformation and Carbon sequestration -... | ecosystem: Engineered > WWTP > Effluent > Algae...
AACGTTTGGCGATAGGCCATAGAGTGGCTTATATGCCCTTAATATAAGAACATTTCCCCACTCAACCACCCACTTTCCTGCCCGTTATCACAACAGTACTGTTCGGATGTGGGCAGCGGGTTTTATGGTTTATGCATTTATTCCATAAAAATAAGGTAATCGGGCTGCTGGTATTGTTCTTGCGTAACAGGCGTAAAAACCAAACCCCTCAGCACTTTAAAACAAAACTCATGTTTAAAACACATCTCAAATTCTTCGTTCGGGTATTCCTTAAAGATAAATTCTTCTCGGTTTTAAATATTGCCGGTCTTGCACTCGGCATTGCCGTAAGCATTATTCTGTTGCTTATTCTGCAACACGATCTTACTTACGATAAACACTTTGCCAATCATGAACGCATCTACCGTCTGGGTGGCCACCTGAAAGCTACTGGTATTGATGTCCGCGTAGCGCGTGCAGCCCGCGAGTTGGGCAGCATTTTAAAAGATGAGTTTCCGGAAGTGCAAGCCGTAACCCGCGCCAACAATTGGGATCATACACTTATCCGGTATGAAAACAACGGCACCGAGGTTACCAATTATGAAGAAGATGTAGTGCGCACCGACTCTACTTACCTGCAGGTGTTTAATCATAAATTTATTGCAGGCAATCCTGCTACGTGTTTAAACGATTTGCATGCGGTGGTCATAACGGAATCAACTGCTGCACGCTACTTTGGTAAAGAAAATCCGCTTGATAAAACGTTAATCATCGATAATGAAAGTTGGAAAGTAACCGCAGTAATTGAAGACCTCCCTAACAACACACATCTCAAGTTTGATTTTCTGTTGTCGGGTTTAAGTAAAAGTCGCGAGTGGGTAGTAGATCAGGGCCAGGTAAAATCTGAAGCCTTCTGGAACCCCGATGTGTACATGTATTTTCTAATGACAGAGAATTACAACCCGCAAAATTTCTATGATAAGTTTCCCGATATCTATACCAAGTATTTCAAATCGTTTGGCGATCAGGTAGGCGGACAATATAGTGCTATCTTACAACCGCTGGCCGAAATACATTTCGATTCTTCTTTGCTGTCAGATGAACCAACCGGTAACAAAGCTTACCTCTATGCCTTTACCGGCATTGGGGTGTTTATTATGTTGTTGGCGTGTATCAACTACATGAATTTATCAACCGCCAAAGCTGTAAAACGCGCAGCCGAAATTGCCATGAAGAAAACATTAGGCGGCAGTAAACGCTCGTTGATATTTTCTTTCCTGGGCGAATCGGTTTTTCTTTCGTTCATTTCATTGCTGGTAGCTGTGGCGTTGGTACAAATCATTCTCAACTTTTCAGCTTTCAATAGTTTAATCGAGAAAGATCTGGTGCCTGATTTTTTCAATAACCCCATGTTGTTGTTCGGAGCCATTGGTATTGCGTTGGGTATTGGTGTAATCTCAGGGTTGTATCCGGCATTTTATTTACCGGCTATTCCTACCATCAGTGCACTGAAGGGTTCATTCAAAAATCGCAAGTCGAGCCATCATTTGCGTAAAGCGTTAATTACGGTTCAGTTTGCCATTTCTATTTTTGTAGTGGTGTGTACGTTCTTCATGCGCGATCAGATTACATTCATGCGCAGCAAAGACCTCGGCTTTAATCAGGATAATATTTTAATTCTGCCTGTGCAGGATACGCTCGTTCAGAATCAACTTACTTCTATTAAAAATGAATTTTTGCAACATCCAAAAATTTCTGCGGCTACCACTTCGTATCAGGTGTTGGGTATGGGCATTGGTGGCCCGGTAATGCTAGCCGAAACGCAAGAAGGCATGAAGCAACAACAGTTTAATCTGATTGTAGCGGGCGATGATTATTTCAATACAATGGGCATTAAGTTATTGGCTGGTCGCGAATTTCAGCCAGGTGCAAATGTAGATGTAGATAATATATTTATCTGCAATCGCGCAGCTTCTAAATTATTAGGCTGGGGCGATGATCCGATTGGCAAGAAGATGCGTTGGTTTCATGGTGAAGAAGATGGCCAGATTGTGGGTATGGTAGAAGATTTTAATTACCAATCGTTACACAATGCGGTTGAACCGTTGCTGATCATCAAGAGTCGGGAAGAGGGTGGATTTCTGCACCTGAAAATTTCGGGCGATGATCTGGCAGGTACCATGGATTACATTAAAACAAAATGGACGGGCTACGACCCCAATCATCCTTACGAATACTTTTTTCAGGATACACGCTTTAACGAACAATACCGGGCCGATGAAATTCAATACAAGTTATTATCCGGACTTTCATACATCTGTATTTTCATTTCGTTGTTAGGATTGTTGGGTCTCTCCGCCTTTACAGCTGCACAACGCACCAAAGAAATTGGCATTCGCAAAGTACATGGTGCCAGTGTGCCGCATATTATTTACCTGTTGTTTAAAGATGTAATGTATCTTGTGTTGATTGCCGGAGTGTTGATAATACCGGCAGCGTATTACATCGTTCAGAATTGGATGGGTAACTTCGCGTACCAGACTACAATAAACTTTGTAACATTTGGAGTAGTTACGGTGCTGGCGCTCGCATTTTCATTTCTTACGGTGGCATTCCATTCGCTTAAAACTGCGCGAACTAATCCGGTAGAGTCGTTGAAGTATGAGTAGAGTTATATTTTCTGATTCACTTTTTTGTTCTTGATTAACCCAGATTAATCAGTAGAAAAATAACCCTGACCTTTAGGTCGGGGAAAAATAAAATAAAGCAATAGGGGCTTTAGCCAAATAGCCTTTAGGCCCGCCTCCCGGACGGGCAGCCAAATTCCATTTCGTTTCTCACTCCACGACCTAAAGGTTGTGGTTATTGCAAAATCATAGATTAATGACAAAACCAAAAGTATTGTCAAGCTCCTTTAATGGATATGGTTTTGACTAGTGGTAATTTATTTTTGAGATCAGATAACTTACCACCGGATTTAAGGTGCTTTCGAACTAATGCCTTGTCTTCAAGCATTTTTTTGAAGAGTGATGCCCCTTTCGAGTTAATTGGCTTTTTTTGCAAATCTACTTTATTCCAACCAGAGCCTAACTATATAAAACTATTAGTGCATTCGTACCATTATAATTTATTGCATTGAATTAATTTCATTACGTGGCACGATTTTCTACTATCAGTTTACCACGGCTTGATAACCTACTGTTAAGATACAAATTTCTGCTCCAGAGGAGCAGCCTGTTTATAGTAATGAAAAATTCATTATAATTTGGTTCCGTTGGAGCCTCCTAAAACACAAAATCAATTGTAAAAAATTAATGATAATATACATACCGTTACCGGTGGCTCTTCCAGAGCCAAATCATTCAAACTTATTTTAATTCTACAAGCAGGTTGCTCCTCTGGAGCAATAATGCAAGAAGATATTTCCTAAAGACCTGTGGGCTGTTGTTACTAAATTTATTGCCACAATACTTTCAATAAGAAAATTTGAAATGCGCAAGCTCCACATTCCGGCAAGGGATAGAAGTGAAAAGCCCGAAGCGCGAGTGCTTGTGTGTTGGCCGGACTTGTAACGGATAGCCCGATGGCCTTTCGCCATGCCGCAAAGAAAATGATTTCGATAACTGTTGCACACTCTCGTTATTTTTTTGATGAGTGTTAATAATTCTCGTTATTTTGAGGAAATACTCAAAACCTAGGCGCCCCAGATATTTATGACTCCCTCCCGTAAACCCGCCCTCACATTTATTTTTATTACGTTATTGATTGATGTTATAGGTCTCGGTATCATCATTCCCATAATGCCCGACTTGATTTTGGAGTTGGCGCATCTTGATCCGAAGTCGAGCGAGGCAATGGCTTATGCCAGTAAAATGGGAGCGTGGTTACTTTTTGCTTATGCCTTCATTCAGTTTTTATTAGCTCCGGTTATTGGTGCGTTAAGCGATCGCTATGGCAGACGCCCCGTGTTGTTAGGATCACTGTTAGGATTTACAATTGATTATCTTTTTTTATCATTCGCCCCAACATTGGCCTGGCTTTTTGTGGGTAGGGTAGTGGCCGGTATAATGGGCGCAAGTTTTTCAACGGGTGGTGCCTACATTGCCGACATCAGCAAGCCTGAAGAGCGTGCAAAAAATTTCGGATTGATTGGTGCAGCTTTCGGACTTGGGTTTATTATCGGGCCTGTGTTGGGTGGCTTTTTAGGAAGTATCGGGTTGCGGGTTCCCTTCATGGTTTCAGCGGGACTTATCTTTCTCAATTTTCTCTTTGGTTATTTTGTAATACCCGAGTCGCTTAAGCCTGAGAACAGACGCAACTTCGAATGGAAACGCGCTAATCCTATAGGCACTTTAATTTCGCTAAAGCGATACCCACTTATTTTCGGACTGATGGGCTCACTCACTTTTCTTTACATCGCATCGCATGCAGTACAAAGCAACTGGACCTTCTATACCAAAGAAAAATTTGGTTGGGATTTAAAAGAAGTTGGAATTTCTTTAGCCGTGGTGGGAATTGCTTTTGCTATTATACAAGGCGCACTTATTCGTGTGATTATACCTAAGCTTGGTCAACAACGCAGTGTTACGGTTGGCATGACTTTGTACCTGATCAGTTTTGTACTGTATGCATTTGCTACCCAAGGCTGGATGATGTACGGTATTATTGTAATCTATTGCCTTGGCAGTATTGCCATGACGGGCCTGCAAGGAATTATGTCAGGCATTGTACCGCCTAACGAACAAGGTGAGTTACAAGGTGGCTTCACCAGTTTGATGAGCATTACCGCTATCATTGGTCCGTTGCTGATGAGCTATGTGTTCTCCTATTTTATTTCTCCGCAGGCTCCCGTTTACTTTCCGGGCTCGGCCATGATGTTGGGTGCAGTGCTCACACTACTCAGTTTTATTTTTATCCGGTTAACATTGAAAAAGCGAATGGTTTAGAGATTCAAACCAGAGCTTAATCCTTTAAAATCCCCCGTTTTTTCAAATGGCGGGCAAATGACGGGCAAAATGCAGGGCTGTTTCGTGGCCTTAGCCCGTTCTATGCCGTAAACTTGCAGCATAATTTACAAACTCATGCAACAACCCGAACTCGGCAAACACCTAACTGCGCTTCGTAAATCTAAAAACCTTACGCAGGAAGAACTGGTAGAAAAAAGTAACGTAAGTGTGCGCACCATTCAGCGCATAGAAGCAGGCGAGGTGCTGCCGCGTACTTCTACTATCAAAATCCTGTTACAAGCCTTAGGCGAAAACACGGATACATTTTTCAACCAAAATTCAAATCCTATGGAAACACAATCCAAAGCTTCACCCATTTTTAACCAAAGTGCTTTGCTTACTTCAGTTTTTGCCGGAGCTATTTACCTGGCGGTAGAAATAATTTTAAATGCCATGGATCTGGCCTGGCTCACCAAAGAAAACAATTGGGCACAATGGATTAACTATATCTATATCGGGCTTACCACAACCATGATTGTGGCCTACACCTTTTTTATTCGCGGATTTATTATTCTTAGTAAAATCTTTGAAAACGATTTATTAAAGATTGGAAGCTACCTGATGATCATAGCGGTTGCGGCTATAGGTATTATGGATGTATCTACCTTATGGACAACGGACACTGAAAGTTTATGGATACCCTACACAGCAGCCAGTGTAGTAATAGGTGCGCTTACGCTGATCTTTGGAATTGCATTGCTTCGTTTGCAGGATGGCATGGGCGAACTTTCGCGTGCAGCAGGTGTGTTAGAAATTATTACGGGTGCCGCATTCTTAACCGTGATATTATTTTTTATTGGATATGTGGTTATGGTGCCTGCAGTAATTGTGGAGATACTGGTTTTGTATCGGGGGTATGAATATTTATCGAAGCCAGTAGCACAAGTAATTGCAAATTAGGTTATATGAAGAAAAAAATTCTGGCTTTGGGTTGCCTCTTAGGAGTAAGTATTTTGATCTACTTTGTATTTGCAACGCCAGCACTTTCATCCAGGCATGGCGGTTTGGATACGCATCTTTACCTGAACGATAACCCTCAGCAACCATTAGTAGTTGCGTTTGGAGGCGGCTCGGGTGGTAACGATTGGGAGCGCAGGTATCTGAAAGATAAGCGCGATTCTTTATTGGCGCATGGATTTGCAGTATTGGCAGTCGGGTATTTTAAAACTGAAAATTCACCCAATTCATTAGACCGTATTTCGCTTAATGCGATAGCCGATACTATATTGAATATTGCCAAACGAACTCCCCAGCTTGATACTACACACATTTTTCTGATGGGTGCATCCAAAGGTGGAGAATTGGTTTTAAATCTGGCCAGTAGATACTCCTGTTTCAGAGGTGTGATTGCACTATCTACATCACATATTAGCTTTCCGGCTTTAACCATTTCATCTAATACCTCTTCGTGGCAATTCAACAATCAGGAAGTTGCCTATGTGCCTGCGCCTTTCAGAATAATTGGTCCTGCTATAAAGGGGAATCTGCATGAAGCATTTTCCATTATGCTGGAAGATGAAGCAGCAGTTAAAAATGCTGAGATAGAAGTGGAGCGTATCAATGGACCTATCTTGATTATTTCTGCCGATAAAGATGAGCAATGGCCTGCCACTAAAATGTCGCAGCAAGTGGCAGAACGTCTGGCTCAGAAAAAATTTCCGCACCCCTACGAACATATAATTGTGGAGGGTATGCACGTGGAACCTTTAAATCATTTTGATAAAGTGTTATCATTTTTAGATCGCTTGAAATAAATCGCAATGACTCGCAAACACTACGCAATTTTTGGTATGATGGCCCCCCTTCTGTTTTGGATCACATATTTTATCATGGCAGGTGCAAGGCCCGAATATAGTTTCCAGACAAAAGCCATTAGCGAACTTGGGTCGGTGGATGCACCTTATAAGTGGGTTTGGAATATGCTGGGCTATGGAGTGCCGGGTCTGCTCATTTCAATTTATGCTTATGGGCTATTTCAATCAGTTTCACAAAATACAGGTAGTAAATTTCCTTTGATAGGAATTATGCTTAGCGGATTGTTCATGGCGCTCTCCGGAATCTTTCCGGGCGATTTTGATAACAAGCAATCAGTAACTATGCTGATGCATACCATCGGAAGCTTTGGTAGTTATTTGTTTTTTCTGTTAGGGGCGTTTACGTATCCGCAGCAAATGAAGAAGAGTACGTATTGGCAAACCGTTACAAAACTCCCTTTAGTATTTACATGGTTAACTATTTTATTTGGTACATGGCCTTTTTTGTTTCCAGCCACTCCTGCTGTGGGGCAACGATTTGTATTTTTATTTTACTTCGGCTGGATTTTCTATACTGCTCTGAAACTTTATCGTGAGCCGAAAGCATTCCCCATTTCGGAGTAGCTTTTGATTAAGTGGATTCTTCATTCTTTCATCTGAGTTAAAGATTAATAAAGTCTTTTGATGTAGCGGTTGTACAAGCCTTGTCTGTTATCCGCTCAGAATTTCATCATCGTAAAGTTCTTCTCATCCAAGAGTTCGTGTCTTTCTCCATGGTTCGTGTCCCACCTTCACCATGGTTCGTGTCCCCGAGAACCATCCTTACGATTTACACTATTAAGAAATCTTAATCTAAAAAAAAAGCTATCGCAATCGGCTCATTAAACGAAACTAACCACATTCTCAAAAACCGACTTGCAAATTAAATAGTGTAGCCCTATTTTCATTTTTATAACAAGCATCACCAATTAAATCTTATGCGAATGAAACAAACTATTTTATCGGGGTTGATTCTTTTATTGTTGGTTAGCAGCAGCTATGCCCAGAAAAAGAAGACCACCATTCCCAAACCTGAAACACCCAAAGTAGAGGTGAAAATGCAACCTCCGCCTCCGGTTAAAGTAACTTCGGTGGAAGGTATTACCGAATATCGTCTTGCCAACGGACTGCGCGTGTTGTTATTTCCCGACCAATCCAAGCAAACCTTTACCGTGAATGTTACTTATCTGGTGGGTTCCAAACACGAAAACTACGGTGAAACAGGGATGGCGCACTTACTTGAACACTTAGTGTTTAAAGGAACGCCCAAGTATCCAATGAACATTATGAAAGAATTGGAAGATCGTGGTGGAAATTTTAATGGCACTACATCATTCGACAGAACCAATTATTTCGAAGTACTCTCGGCTACCGATGCAAACATGAAATGGGCGCTGGATATGGAGTCCGATCGCATGGTAAATTCATTTATTGCTAAGAAAGATTTGGATAGTGAAATGACGGTAGTGCGGAATGAATTTGAATCTGGTGAGAATAATCCGATTCGTGTGTTGTGGCAGCGTACTATGGCTACTGCCTTTGAGTGGCATAACTATGGTAAGTCGACCATTGGTTCGCGTGCCGATATTGAAAATGTATCCATTGATCGGCTGCAGGCATTCTATAAAAAATATTATCAACCCGATAATGCTGTGCTGGTAGTGGCCGGAAAGTTTGAAGAAGCAAAAACGCTCAGCATGATTAACGAGCACTTTGGAGTTATACCCAAACCATTGCGCGAGATAAGTGAGTTTTATACCCGCGATCCGGTTCAGGATGGGGAACGTTCCGTTACCGTGAAGCGTGTAGGCGATGTGCAATGGTTATCCGTCCTGCATAAAATTTCTGCCGGTACACATCCTGACTATGCACCAATAAGTGTATTGATGGAGATTTTGGCAAATGCGCCTTCCGGCAGAATTTATAAATCGATGGTTGACACCAAGAAAGCAGCTTCTATTTTTTCTATTCCATTCCAATTGAAAGAACCGGGCGCCACCTTGGTGTTTGCACAAGTACCAAAAGATAAATCGATAGAAGATGCCAAAAAAGCAATGTTGCAAACCTTTAACGAACTTAGCACTAATCCGCCTACTAAAGAAGAAGTGGATCGCGCGAAAGCGGCTTTGCTGAAACAGATTGAACTTAATTTTAATAATCCCGATCGTGTGGGAATTTTAATGAGTGAATTTATTTCGATGGGCGATTGGCGGTTGTTCTTTCTCTATCGCGATCAACTTGAAAAAGTTACACCCGAAGAGGTGCTGAAGGTGGCAAAAAATTATTTCAAGGAAGATAACCGCGTGGTTGGACAATTTATTCCCGATAATGAACCTAAGCGTGCTGAAATTCCGGCTGAACCCAATGTAGATGCGCTTGTAAAAGATTACAAAGGCAAAGCAGCTGTAAGTGAAGGTGAGGCTTTCGATCCATCGCCAGCCAATATTGAAGCCCGGACGGTAAGAAGTGCTGCGCCCAATGGCATGAAGACTGCGTACCTCTATAAGAAAACCCGAGGAGAATCGGTACAAGCCCGTTTAACATTACGTTTTGGCGATGAAAAGAATCTGCAAAACAAAGGTATTGCTGGTCAATACGCGGCCCGGATGCTGGATAAAGGAACTTCAAAACTTTCGCGGCAGCAGATAAAAGATGAATTCGATCGTCTTAAGGCCCGCGTAAGTTTCTTTGGTGGTGCAACTTCCGTATCTGTAAATATTGAAACCACTAAACCTAATCTTTCAGAAGTTATTAAGTTGGTGGAACAAGTTTTAAAAGATCCTATTTTTCCAGCCGATGAGTTTGAGAAGTTGAAAAGTGAATCCATTGCTAATATTGAATCGCAACGCAGAGAGCCAACAGCGGTAGCTTCTGTGCGGTTATCGAAATACACTTCACCTTATGCCAAAGGCGATCCACGCTATGCAGAAGACTTTGATGAAACTATTGAGGCAATCAAAAATCTGAAGCTGGATGAAGCAAAGAAATTCCACAAGGATTTTTATGGAGCTAACAATGCTACACTTTCTATTGTAGGTGATTTTGATGCCACTGAAATCGGTACGTTGGTTACACAAGCGTTTGGATCGTGGAAAAGTCCGGCAAACTTTAAACGATTAGAAGCACGGATTAAACCGGTAAAACCAATCAACGAAAAAATTGAAACGCCCGATAAAGCCAATGCATTTATGACTGCTCAGTTTAGTTGGGAAATAAAAGATAGCAGTCCTGATTACGCGGCATTGGTGCTGGGCCATTACATGCTGGGTGGCGGAACTGCCTCACGCTTATTTTCGCGCATTCGTGGTAAAGAGGGTTTGAGCTACGGTGTAGGTTCTAATTTCTTTGCTGGCACACTAGACAACATTGGTTCATTCAGTGCGTATGCGATTTATGCACCCGAAAACGGAGCCAAGCTTGAGGAAGTGTTTAAGGAAGAAATTATGAAAGCGATTAACGAAGGCTTTACCGAAGAAGAAGTAACCGCAGCTAAATCGGGCTGGGCACAAGGTAATTCAATTAACCGCGCACAAGATGCTTCTATAGCTGCGGTGTTGAATAACTACCTATACAACGGTCGCGATTATAAGTGGGACGAAGAACTTGAAAAGAAAATAAAGGCTTTAACGGTTGCTGAAATTAATGCCGCCATTAAAAAGACATTGCGCTACGAAGACATCTCAATTGTAATGGCTGGTGATTTTGCCAAGGCAAAAGCTAAGGCGGAAGAGAAGAAGTAGTGATCGTAGTTACTTGAAGGTCCCGCATGGTAACGTGCGGGACTTTTTTATTGGAGAACTTTCGAACGATTGATTATGTGTTCCCAAGATTCGTGAAGACACGAATCTTGGCAGCAGAAGTAATGATCGTAATCCTGAGCGAACCAAACCGATGAACTGAGAAATCCTGAGCGAGCCTATTGATGGACTAAGAAGTTTTGATGTCAGAGCGAAGGATCTCCTGATAAGAAAATGAATTTTGAATCAGGGGATTCTTCGCTTATTCACCTGAAGCACGAAATTCAGAATAGTTACATGGTGTATCATAATGAAAAGATTTACCGGTTATTCGCTCAGAATTATCCCTAAGATAACAGAGCGAAGGATATCCAAGTGATAATACACACTAAGGGGGATTATTCGCTTTTTTCTTTAAAGCAATCCTGAGCGAGCCAATTGATGAATTAAGAAGTTTTGATGTCAGAGCGAAGGATCTCCTGATAGGAGAGTGAGTTCTGGATCGGGGGATTCTTCGCTTGTTCATCTGAAGCAAGAAATTCAGAATAATTACATGGTGTAGCATGATGAAAAGATTTATCGGTTATCCGCTCAGAATTATCCCTAAGATAACAGAGCGAAGGATCTCCTGATAGGAAGATGAGTTTTGAATCAGGGGATTCTCTGCTTATTCACCTGAAGTATGAAATTCAGAATAGTTACATGATGTGCCATGATGAAAAGATTTATCTGTTAATCCGCTCAGAATTGTCTTTACCTATTAAAGCCCATTCTTATTTTTAATTACATAACCCACACCCGCACGAATGGCAAATTCCGTTTGCCCCAGATAAAAATCACCAATAGCTTCAAATCGCCATTTCTCATTGATGGGTTTTGACCAGCCGCCACCCAACGCTACTTCGTTGGCACCAATCAATCCGCGGAAGCGAACAAAGAAATTATCTAAGGCATAATAACGTACACCCATCGCAAACGAACTGGGCTGGCGAGTCCATAATTCAAGTCCACCACCCACTGCAAAGTGCCGCAGTACAAAATAATTAGCTTCGGCACCAAGTTGTAGTTTACCACCAAAGCGGGAGTAATCCGTTTTAATCAGATCAAAGCCACCACTAATTAAAATATCGCTAGTGCTTTGGGCGTGTGTACTGAATGCAAAAGCAAAGACACAAATAAAAAATGAACAGAATTTTTTCATAAAGCGAATGTAACGCTTACTTCTTTTCTTCCAATAATTTCTGAATGGCCAGATACTCATCGCGCAAACGCGCAGCTTCCATAAACTCAAGATCTTTGGCTGCCTTCTCCATTGCCTTGCGGGTACGGTCTGCCATTTTCTCTAACTCAGATTTGGTTAAGTAGGCAACCACCGGATCGGCCGCCAACGATTTTTCTTCTTCTTCAATGTAGTAGCGCTTGGTAGTTTTCTTCGAGTCGGCTACTGTGGTTTGCCCCAGTATAGAATCTTTTGATTTGATAACCGTGCGCGGAGTAATGCCATGCTCCAGGTTATAATCTTGTTGAATTTTTCTGCGTCTGTTGGTTTCATCTATCGCCATCTGCATTGATTCAGTAATCTTATCGGCATACATAATCACGCGACCGTTTTCATTTCGTGCTGCGCGACCAATGGTTTGCACCAGCGACCGTTGATTGCGCAAGAAGCCCTCCTTATCGGCATCCATAATGGCAACTAACGATACTTCAGGTAAATCCAATCCTTCGCGCAACAGGTTTACACCCACCAGCACATCAAATACACCTAACCGAAGTTCACGCAGAATTTCTACGCGATCAAGCGTAGTAACTTCAGAATGGATATAGCGACACTTAATAGCTGCCCGCGACATAAACTTGGTAAGTTCTTCGGCCATGCGTTTGGTGAGGGTTGTAACCAATACGCGTTCTTTCTTTTTTACACGTTCATCAATTTCTTCAAATAAATCATCAATCTGGTTTCGGCTTGGCCGTACATCAATTTGTGGATCGAGTAAACCTGTTGGCCGGATAAGTTGTTCAATTACTACACCTTCCGATTTGCGCAATTCATATTCGGCTGGAGTAGCACTTACATAAATGGCTTGTGAGATCAGGCCTTCAAATTCATTAAACGTAAGCGGGCGATTATCTAAAGCAGAGGGCAATCGAAAACCATAATCAACCAGGTTTACTTTGCGTGAACGATCGCCACCCCACATGGCCCGCACTTGCGGAACGGTAACGTGACTTTCATCAATCACCAATAAAAAGTCATCGGGAAAATAATCAATCAAACAGAATGGTCGTGCGCCAGCAGAACGTCTATCAAAGTAGCGCGAATAGTTTTCTATACCACTGCAGTAACCTAACTCGCGTATCATTTCCAGATCAAACTCGGTTCGTTCTTTCAGGCGCTTGGCTTCCAGGTGTTTTCGTTCTTGTTCAAACATCTCCACCTGCAATACCATATCGTCTTGTATTTCGCGAATGGCGGTGTGCAGCAATTCTTTGCCGGTAACAAATAAGTTAGCGGGAAAAATTACCGCAGTTTTTTCATCTGCAATTTTCTTTCCCGAGATTGGATCGATAAGTTGTATGGCTTCAATCTCATCGCCAAAAAAATAAATACGTAAGGCATAGTCCGCGTAAGCGAGAAAAATATCTACGGTATCGCCTTTTACGCGAAACGTACCGCGCTTAAATTCAGCTTCAGTACGGTGATACAAAATATCGACCAACGCAAACAAAAGTTTGTTGCGCGGAATCATTTCGCCAACCTTTAACTGTACGCGGTTCTTACCAAATTCCTCCGGATTACCAATACCATAAATACACGAAACCGAAGCAACTACCAGCACATCTCTGCGGCCACTCAATAGCGATGAGGTAGCACTCAATCGAAGTTTTTCAATCTCTGCATTGATGGAAAGATCTTTTTCAATATAAAGATTGGAGGAAGGAATAAAGGCTTCCGGCTGATAATAATCATAGTACGAGATAAAATACTCTACCGCGTTTTCAGGAAAGAATTGTTTGAACTCGCCATACAACTGTGCAGCCAGTGTTTTGTTATGACTGAGAATAAGTGTGGGTCGGTTAACCTGCGCTACTACATTAGCTACCGTAAATGTTTTTCCGGAGCCGGTAACACCCAGCAACGTTTGATGCGCTTCGCCTTCGTTAAGGCCCTGCACCAGTTTCTGGATGGCCTGCGGCTGATCGCCCATTGGTACATATTCACTGTTCAGATTAAAATCCATACGGGTAAATCTAAGGGAGTTCTTTCAAAACCCCTAACTGATTTAGCCGGGAAATGGTTGGCGAGTAGTAGTAAATTTTTGTTCACTCAGAATCGCTACTGACATACAGTTGTCACTGGCTTTACATTAACAGCCCAAAACAAGTTTTGTCAATTGCCAGTTGTCAACTGTCAATTATTAAGAGGCTAATTATTCCAGATTGCCCACGATTTCTCAGCCTGAATGTGCAACATTTCCAATCCGTTTTTGAAATGGGCATTGCGCATTTCAGCTTTTTGTAAAAACATGGTGCGGGCCGGATTGTAGATCAGATCGTACACGTAATGATCGGGTGTAAGCAAATCGTAATTAATGGGTGGAAATGAATTGGTGTTGGGCGACATACCCAAGGGACTCGTGTTAATAATCAGATTCGATTTTGAAATCGGACTACCATCTTTCTGAAGACTTTCGTAGGTATGTTGACCTTTGGCCGCTTCGCGCGAAACCATTTCGTAAGGAATGTTCAATTTAAGTAGTGCTTGCTGTACTGCTTTGGCTGACCCACCTGTTCCCAGAATTAAAGCTTTTGAGTTTTCAGTACGTGGATACCACTTCTCAAGCGATTCGTAAAATGCTCCGCTATCGGTGTTGTAACCTTTTAGTTTACCGGCTTCAATCTTAATTACGTTTACCGCTCCGATTTTTTTTGCATCAGTGTCTATATCACTTAAGAATTTAATTACTTGTTCTTTGTAGGGAATTGTAACATTTAAACCAACCAGTTCTGGGTTTTCAGCTAATAAATTTTTCAGATCATCTATTGTAGGCAACGAATATAAGTCATAATGATAATCGCGTAAGCCTTCGCGAAAAAACTTTTCATCGAAGTACGATTTCGAAAATGAATGACTAACAACTGCGCCAATAAGGCCATATTTCTTTTCCATGTGGTGGGGTTACGATTTTGTCTTTAAATAAGCCGCTGTTTTTTCAATGCCGATAACCAGGATAATTCCCAGCATGGCAAACAGAATAGCTTTTAGTACCTGTGGTTCCTGGCCGGTAGTGGCGAGGTAATCCCACGGGGCAATACTTCTATCAAAGGCAGCAACTTGTTCGCCTGCCGAGTTAAGCCGATAGGCTACTACTTCTTTCCAAGGCCATACTTTATTTAGTGAGCCCAACATAAAACCGGCCAGCAAGGCTAACGTAGCATAGCGATAGTGTTTTAAGATCCAGTTTAGGAAGTGCGAAAAACCAAGCAGCCCCAATACACAACCGGTAATAAAAACCAGAATAATCGGAATGTTAAACTCGGTGAGGGCGGTAATCATGAATTCATATTTACCAAGCAGCAACAGGATGAATGCACCTGAGATGCCCGGCAATATCATGGCACAAATAGCAATAGCACCACAACAAAAAATGAAGAATAGATTATTTGGAGTTTCAGCAGGCGATACGATGGTGATCCAATAGGCAAGTACTGCACCGACAACAAAAGAAATTACAGCGCTAACGTTCCATTTCTTAACATCGCGCAGAATGAGTGGTGTTGAGATGAGAATCAATCCGAAGAAGAACGACCAGATTGAAATCGGGTGATGTTCCAGGAGGTAAAGCATGAGCTTGGATAATGAGAGCAGGCTCACAAAAATTCCGGCCACCAGCGTGATCAGAAAATTTCCATTGATCAGTTTCCAGAATTCAGCAATCTGGAATCGCAAAAGCAATTTGATTGCATTCAAATCAATCGACTTGATGGATTGAATAAGCTCTTCGTAAATGCCGGTAATAAAGGCAACTGTTCCGCCCGATACACCAGGCACCACATCGGCAGCACCCATGCTAATACCCTTTACGAAAAGAAGAAGATAGTCTTTGGTAGTTCTCAATGCTTAGTCGGCATAAAAGGGTGGTGCACTGTTGTCTTTCTTTCGCTCCAAACCAAGAAAATGCAAAAACGTGTCGCCACGTAAACCAAGCCGGATAGTTTCCAGCGGTATAACCTCGTTAGGTGCAATGTTACCCAGGTTTACATTTGCGCCCAACAATTTAATAAACCAAACCTGCTGTGCTTTTTGTGGTGCTTCCCAAATAATTTTTTCGAATGGAATTTTAGTAAGAATTTCCTGCACCAATCCGCTTCGCACTTCACCGCTGCTGCGGAACAAGCCCACGTTTCCACCTTCGCGCGCTTCGCCAATTACTTTCCATGCACCGGCATCTAATTCTGATTGCATCAGTTCAATCCACTGGTAGGGGGGAATAATTTTATCGGCATCTTTTGAACCCACTTCTGATAATACTGTAACCTGCTCAGAAAGTTTCTTGATGTAATCCAATTTTTTATCGTGATCCAGATCGATAGACCCATCCGATACTTCGGCAAAGGCCATATCGAACTTATCTAATACTTTACGGTAGTCGTCAAACTGGTTGCGAATAATAAACGCTTCGAAGAGTGTGCCGCCAAAGTAGCAGGGTAGGCCTGCATCTTTGTACACTTTCAGTTTATCTTTCAAGTTAGGCGTTACATACGAAGTAGCCCAACCTAATTTTACAATGTCAACATGATCGGCCGCGATACTTACAAAGTCTTCGGCTTCGCGCACACTCAGGCCTTTATCCATGGCCATGGTAAAACCCATTTGGCGGGGTTTGGTAGTGCGCTCTGGTAAATTATTAATGGTGTAGTTCATCTACTGATTGTCTTTTCTAAATTGTTCAATAATTTTTTGAAGTGCTTTTTGTGTTTCAAGTTTTGGAAAAAAATCGAATAACACTTCATGTCCTTTAAAATCGAGGATGAGTGCATTCTCCAGGTAGTTCATGGCTTCTTTAAACTGCCCGGATTCAATCAGGTAAATAGTCATGCGATAGAAAAACTCCGATTCATCGGGAAGTTCATCCATGCCTTGCAATAAAATTTCAATTGCTTTTTGCGGTTCGCCTTGTTCGTAATATATAAACGACCAGTTCAACCAGATTTCTTTGTCGTCTGGGCCCAGCAAACTAGCTTCTTCATAGGCACTAATGCTGGAGATGGTGTTGCCAATTTTAAATTCAGCATGCGCGGCCGCTTTCCAATATTCAGAATTGTGGCTGTTGATTTTGATAGACTTATTAAAAAAGTGCAATGCCTGATACCATTTTTCTTGCTTCTCCAGACAACTGCCGGCACCAAACCAGGCTTCGTCATACAACGGATCAAGCTTGCATGCTTTCTGAAAGTATTTTAATCCTAACTCATACTGCTGCATATTTTCGTATGCCGCACCAATGCAACAATATACTTCCGGGCTTGGGCCTTCAATCTCAATGGTCTTCTTAAATTCTTCCAGTGCTTTTTCATAGAGCTCCAGATTCATAAACGAATTACCCATGTTAAAATGGGCCGATGCAAAGTTCTCATCTATCGCAAGCGCATACTCGTATGCCTCAACGGCTTCATCAAAACGTTCTAACTTATTGCATACAATACCCAGATTATACCACGCTGCCGCGGAATATGGATCTTCGTCAATAAATTTTTTGTAGTACGATAAACTTCCTTCCAATTGACCCACCACATCCAGACAGAAAGCTAACTCATAAAGTGAACCTTCGTGGCCAAGGTTTAATTCAATCGACTGCTTGTACACTTCAATGGCCTGCTCGTATTTTTCCATGCTTTGGTACGCAAGGCCAATGTTGTAATAGATTTCATCTTTCTCTTCTTCGGCAAACGCTAAGGTTTCTTCATAAAGCGCAATGGCTGCATCGTACTTGCCTTGCAACGAAAGAATAGAACCGATAGAGAGGTGAATTTCAAGATCGAGCGGGTGCAGGTTGCGCGAACGTTCCAGCAGTTCAAGTGCCTCATCGTAGCGCTCCAGATTGGTTAACACCTGGGCCTTAACTGTAAATAATTCAGAGGAGTATGGATATTGATCAATAGCACGTTCAACGGCAGTAAGCGCCCGTTTAAACTTACTTTTTTCCAGATAATACCCGATAATTGTTTCGTAGGAATCCACATCAAAGAACTCGCTTTGATTGTGTTTTAGATCTTCTTCGTATCGCCTGATTAACTCCTCTTCTTCCTGTCGCTTTCTGAATTCCTGGGCCATCCGCTTAAAGGTTTTTCTAAGGTAGGAAAATTTACGTTTTCCTAAATATCCTAAGGTCAAATTTCGGGTAATAATTATCCCGGGTCAACCTTGTAGGTCTTAATTGTTTGTGCTATATGCGTTCAAATACTGCTGGCAACACCAGGCAACGGTTTCTTCGGCTGTGCGAAACGAAATACCCAGTTCGCGCTGCACTTTTTCATTCGAAAA
>Ga0075163_10004822_pt1 | contig 18050 bp, 13 predicted proteins | sample JI1023141ADNA_FD_71478 | JGI IMG/M metagenome (GOLD analysis project Ga0075163, IMG submission 71478) | Wastewater effluent complex algal communities from Wisconsin, to seasonally profile nutrient transformation and Carbon sequestration -... | ecosystem: Engineered > WWTP > Effluent > Algae...
GTCCTGATGGACTTCGGCTTCGTCGGCGAGGAGTCGGTCGGCACGCTCGAGTCGACCGCCGGCAGCATCATCGTCGGCACCCCCGCGTACATGGCCCCGGAGCAGGCGCTCGGCGGCCCGCGCACCCCCGCGAGCGACTGGTACAGCGTCGGCGCCACCCTCTACATGGCGCTGACCGGCCAGGTCCCGTTCCACGGCGACAACCTCGGCGTCATGATGGAGCGCAAGCAGGTCGAGCTCCCGCCCGCGCCGCGCAGCCTCGCCGCCGGCGTCCCGGAGGACCTCGAGCAATTGTGCCTGCGGCTGCTGCAGCCGGCGCCCGGCGAGCGCCCGGCCGGCGCGGAGATCCTCGAGCTGCTGCACCACGGCGCCGAGGTCAGCCAGACCCGCGGCGTCGCCTACCTGTCGCCGGCGGCGACCCACGTCGGCGCGCGGCGCTTCATCGGCCGCGCCGCCGAGGTCGCCGCGCTGCGCCGCGCCTACGCGACGGTGTGCTCGACCGGGCAGCCCGCGGCGGTGCTCGTGCGCGGGCGGGCCGGCATCGGCAAGTCGGCCCTGATCCGCCACGTCACCGACGAGCTGCGCGCGACCGCCGTCGTCCTGCGCGCGCGCTGCTACGAGCGCGACAGCGTCCCGCTCAAGGCGCTCGACAGCCTCGTCGACGCGCTCGCCCGCCACCTGCGCCAGCACGCCCGGCCCGAGCTGGCCGCCGCGATCGAGGTGCTCTCGCCGCTGTTCCCGGTGCTGCAGCCCGGCGAGGGCGCCGCGCAGGGCCAGCCGCGCCCGCACGAGCTCGACGAGGCCGCCTTCGCCGCGCTCGGCGAGCTGCTCGCGCGCCTCGCCGACCCGCGCCCGCTCGCGCTGTGGATCGACGACCTGCAGTGGGGCGACCCCGGCAGCGTGCGCGCGCTGCAGCGCCTGCTCGCGCCCGCCGGCCGCGCCGGCCTGACCGCGCCGGCCGTGCTGCTGATCGCCAGCTACCGCAGCGAGGACAGCGTGACCAGCCCGGCGCTACATGTCCTCCAGGACATGTCCGTCGCGCCAGGTCTATCGGTGCAGGCGATCGAGCTCGGGCCGCTCGCGCCGGCCGAGACGCTCGCGCTCGCCGAGGCCGTGCTCGGGGTCGACACCGCGCCCGCGCGCCTGCGGGGCCTCGCCGCCGAGGCCCAGGGCAGCCCGCAGTTCCTCCACGACCTCGCCCGCTTCGTCGCCCACGGCCCCGGCGCCGCGCCCGAGGTCACGCTCGACGAGCTGCTCGAGATCCGCATCGCCCGGCTCACGGACCCGCAGCGCCGCCTCCTCGACGTCGTCGCCGTCGCCGGCGGACCCGTCGCGGCCGCCACCGCCCTGCGCGCCGCCGAGGTCCTGCAGGACGCCCGCAGCGTCGTCCACCAATTGCTCGGCATGGGCCTGCTGCGCAGCCTCAGCGCCGCCGAGGGCGAGCGCCTCGACACCTACCACGAGCGCACCCGCGAGGTCGTCCTCGCCCACCTCGACGGCACCTCCCTGCGCAGCCTCCACGCCGCCCTCGCCGCCGCGCTCGAGGCCGGCGTCACCGCGCAGGAGCCGACCCCCGACGCCGAGCTGCTCGCCCGCCTGTTCCGCGGCGCCGGCGACCTGCCCCGCGCCCGCCACTACGCCGCCCTCGCCGCCCGCGCCGCCCAGGGCGCCGGCCAGTTCGACCGCGCCGCCGCCCTCCTCCACCTCGCCGCCGAGCTCAGCTCCGGCGACGCCGCGACCTTCCACCTCCAGCGCGGCGACGCCCTCGCCCGCGCCGGCCGCAGCCGCGCCGCCGCCGAGGCCTACCTGGCCGCGAGGACAGGCAGCGACCCCGACGCCCGCATCGCCCTGCACGCCCGCGCCGCCCTCCACCTGCTCACCGCCGGCCACCTCGAGCCCGGCCGCCAGGTCCTCGCCGAGGGCTTCGCGCTCGCCGGCCTCGCGCTCCCGGCCGCGAGCGTGCGCAGCCGCCTCGCCGCGCTGTGGCGCCGCGGCCGGATGGCCGTGCGCGGCCTGCAGTGGACCGAGCGCCCGCCCGCCCAGCAGAGCCGCGCCGCGCTCGCCCGCGTCGACCTGCTGCACGCCGCGGCGATGGGCTCGCTCGCCACCGACTTCGCCGCCGCCGCCGACATCCAGGCCCAGCACCTGCTGCTCGCGCTGCAGACCGGCGACCCGCTGCGCATCGGCCGGGCCCTGGTCCTCGACGCCGGCCTCTCGGCCCACATCGGCCCGCCCGGCCGCGGCCGCAGCGAGGCCCTGCTCGCCGAGGCGCGGGCCCTCGCCGCGCGCCTGAACGACCCGCAGCTCGCCTACTGGACCGACCTCACCGAGCTGTCCGCCGACGGCCTCGGCACCGACCTCGCCGCGACGCTGCAGCGCGCCGAGACCCTCGCCCGCGCCGACGACGGCGGCGTCGACCTCCCGCACGCCCGCGCGATGGTCCAGTTCTACGGCCTGCGCGCGCTGTTCCGCTACGGCCGCTGGCAGGACCTCGGCGAGCGCGTCCCGCCGCTGCTGTCCGCGGCGATCGAGCGCGACGACCGCTGCGCGCAGGTGTGGCTGCGGTCGTTCGAGATCTACCTCCGGCTCGCCCGCGACGACGTCGAGGGCGCCCGCCGCAGCCTCGCCGCCGCCCAGCAGGCCTGGCCCCACCCGCCCGCGCACGGCTATCACGTGCAACACCTGCAGATCGCGCTCGCCCGCGCCGCGATCGACCTCTACACCGGCGACGCCGCGCGCGCGTGGCAGGCCGTCGTCGACGAGGGCCCGCACTTCGCCCGCGCCGGCCTCGCCCAGGCCCCCGCGCTGCGCGTCCTCGCCGTCGACATCCAGGCCCGCAGCGCCCTGGCCGCGTGGCGCCAGCAGCCCGGCGACCTCGCCATGCGCCGCCTCGCCGCCCGCGCCGTCGACGATCTCCACGCCCTCGGCGCCCGCGCCCACGCGGCCCTCCTGCGCGCCAGCCTCACCCCCGAGTCCGCCGACGAGCTGCTCCGCGCCGCCGCACGCGAGTTCTCTGCCAGCGGCCAGGCCGTCCACCACGCCGCCGCCCTCCTGCGCCTGCGCGAGCCCGCCGGCGCCGCCGCCCTGCGTGCCCAGGGCGTCGTCGACCCCGACCGCCTCGCCGGCGTGTTCGCCCCCTGAAGAACCCGGCCCGCGACCCACACCAAAGCCCCCGGCCGCGGCCCCCGAAAGCCCCGCCCGCCGTGCTAGCCTGCCGGCGATGGCCGACGATTTCGCCCTCCTCGAGGCCTGGCGCGGCGGCGACTTGCTCGCCGGCAGCCAGCTGTTCGACCGCCACTTCGAGAGCATCCACCGGTTTTTGCGCAACAAGGTCGGCGACGACACCGACGAGGTCATGCAGCGCACCCTGCTCGCCTGCGTCGAGACCCGCGACCGGTTCCGCGGCGCCTCGAGCTTCCGCACCTACCTGTTCGGCGTGGCCCGCCTCGAGCTGCTCGCGCACTACCGTCGGCGCCGCAAGTTCGACAACCAGGTCGACCTCGAGTCGCGGTCGTTCTTCGACCTCGACCCGTCGCCGAGCACCGTCGTCGCCAAGCACATGGAGCAGCGCATCCTGCACGAGGCGCTGCGCCGGCTCCCGATCGACCTGCAGATCGCGCTCGAGCTCCACTACTGGGAGAACATGTCGGCGACCGAGGTCGCGACCGTGCTCGAGATCCCCGCCGGCACCGTGAAGAGCCGGCTGCGCCGCGCGAAGGAGATGTTACGCGAGATCATGGACGGCCTGGCGCTGTCCAAACCCGCGCTGGAGAGCACGCTCGGCGACCTCGAGGGCTGGGCCAAGCGCCTCGGCGAAACTCTGCGCGAGGGCGCGGCGGTCTCACGCAAGCCGCTGCCGGATCCCACGGGCGGTGAGACCCCGACATGACCACCCGACCCCCGCGCCGCCGCCTCGTCACCTTCCTCGCGATCATCGGCGGCATCACGACCGCCCTGTTCCTGCTCGTCGTGCTGATCGCGTCGGTCCGCTGCGCCCTCGGCGGCGAGCGCGTCCCGGAGCGCACCGTCCTGGAGATCGACTTCGAGCGCGCCTTCGTCGAGTACGCCAGCAACGACCCGATCTCGAAGATCCTCGGCGGCGGCGACGCGAACGTCGCCGAGCTCGTCGCCGCGCTCGAGCGCGCCAGCGCCGACGACCGCGTCGTCGGCCTCGTCGGCCACATCGGCGCCGGCGGCTACGGCATGGCGATGACCCAGGAGATGCGCGACGCGGTCGCGGCCTTCCGCGCCTCCGGCAAGTTCGCCGTCGCCTTCTCGGAGACCTTCGGCGAGTTCGGCCCCGGCAACCAGGGCTACTACCTCGCCACCGCCTTCGACGAGATCTGGCTGCAGCCCTCCGGCGACCTCGGCCTCAACGGCGTCAACGCCCAGACCATGTTCCTGCGCGGCACCCTCGACAAGCTCGAGGTCGAGCCGCGCATGGACCAGCGCCACGAGTACAAGAACGCGATGAACATGTACACGGAGCGCAGCTACACGCCGGCGCACCGCGAGGCGCTCTCCGCCGTCCTGAACAGCATGCACGGCCAGCTCGTGCGCGGCGTCGCCGAGGCCCGCAAGCTCGACCCCGCCGCCGTCCAGGCGCTCGTCGACCGCGGCCCCTTCCTCGGCCCGGAGGCGCTGCAGGAGAAGCTCGTCGACCGCCTCGCCTACCGCGACGAGGTCATCGCGTACATCAAGGAGAAGGGTGGCGCCGGCGCCGAGCTGCTCTTCTACGACAAGTACCTCGAGCGCGCCGGCAAGCCGCACGACGACGGCGCCCGCATCGCGGTGGTCTACGGCGTGGGCCCGGTGGTGCGCGGCAGCAACAGCTTCGACCCGCTGTTCGGCGGCGGCCCGACGATGGGCAGCAAGACCGTCGGCGGCGCGCTGCGCGAGGCGATCGACGACCCGAAGGTCAAGGCGATCATCTTCCGCGTCGACTCCCCCGGCGGCTCCTACGTCGCCAGCGACGCGATCTGGCGCGAGACCGTGCGCGCCAAGGCGGCCGGCAAGCCCGTCATCGTCAGCATGGGCAACGTCGCCGGCTCCGGCGGCTACTTCGTGGCCATGCACGCGACCAAGATCGTCGCCCACCCCGCGACCATCACCGGCTCGATCGGCGTGCTCGGCGGCAAGATGCTGACCCGCAAGCTCTTCGAGAAGATCGGCCTCACCTACGACAGCGTCAAGACCGCCGCCAACGCCGACATGTACAGCGAGCTCGACGACTTCTCCGCCCACGGCTGGCAGCGCTTCCAGGCCTGGCTCGACCGCGTCTACGCCGACTTCACCGCCAAGGTCGCCGAGGGCCGCGGCCTCCCGCTGGAGAAGGTCCAGCAGATCGCAAAGGGCCGCATCTGGTCCGGCGAGGACGCCAAGAACATCGGCCTCGTCGACGAGCTCGGCGGCTGGCCCGTCGCCATCCGCCTCGCGCGCGAGGCCGCCGGCCTCGCCCCCGACGCCGCCATCGAGCTCTACACCTACCCGAAGCAGAAGAGCCTGCTGCGGCAGCTCCTCGGCGACGGCCGCGACAACAGCGAGGCCTCCGCCTCGGTCCAGGCCCGGATCCAGCTCGTCGAGCAGCTGCGCCCGCTCTCGGCCGAGCTGACGGCCCTCGGCCTCGGCCCCGGCAGCCCCGGCGCCCTCGGCATGCCCGCCGTCGCCGTCCAGCCCTGACACGAGCCCCATGTCCGATCCGATCGAGCTGGCCCTCTCGGACGCTCCCACGCCGCTGCCTTTGCGGCTCTCGTCCTGGACGCTCCACGTCGAAAACCTGGGCAAGCTGAGCCCGTGCGACGTTCGCACGCATCCGCTGATGCTCCTCGTCGGCGACAACAACGCCGGCAAGACCTACCTGACCACGATGCTCTACGGCCTGGTCAACGAGCTCGACGAGGTCTTCCCGCCGACGCCCCTGCCCTCGCCGCACTACGACGCGTGCCTGTCATGGCTCAAGGCCTGGCTCGGCCGCCCCCTTCCTTCCAGCATCGCGCTCACGCCCGACTTCTGCGCGGCGATTCTCGCCTACTTCAACGCCGTGCTGGCGTCACGAGCGTCCGCGCTGACCGAGCAAGCCTTCAACAACAAAGGCGTGGCTCCGGGCCTCTCGCTGCAGCTCCGCGACCTCGAGCTGCATCACCAGCCGACCCTCGCGTTCTACCCGACCGGCCCCGACGGCGACCCGGCGGCGATGCTCAGCGCCCGCGCCACGATCCCCTTCCGGCCGATCTTCAACTTCTATTCCGACGCCCTCACCTCGCCGGAGGCCCTCTACAGGCTCGTCCAGTACATCACCGCCCAGCTCCTCGGCCCCGCGCCGGGCGGCTGCGTCTACCTCCCGGCCTCCCGCTCCGGGTTCGTCCAGCTGTTTCGCGAGAGCGCCCGCGCGAGCAACGACCGGCGAAGGCTTCGCCCCCGCTTCGTCTCGCCCTCGCGATTGACGGCGCCCATGGTCGACTTCATGGACTTCCTGTCCATCATCGACACCACGAAGCGCGGGCTGTTCGCGGAGGAGGCCGACCTCCTGCAGGCCGCCTGCCTCGACGGCCAGCTCGAGGCCGCCACGGACGGACCGGTGAACGACTACGCCTACCGCCCGAGCGGCGCGGCAGAGGCCCTCCCGATGACCCTGTCCTCCGCGGTGGTCACCGAGCTGGCCCCGATCGTCCTGAGCCTTCGCCACGAGGACATGGGCATGATGATCCTCGAGGAGCCGGAGGCTCACCTGCATCCCAAGCTCCAGCGCGCGCTGGCGCAGACGATCGTCCGACTGGTACGAAAAGGTCTGTACGTCTGCATCACCACGCACAGCGAGAACTTCTGTCAGCAGATCAACAATTTCATGAAGATCGGCGCGCTGGCCGATCCGTCCGCGACCGCCCAGTCGCTGGGCTACGGCCCTCAAGACTTCCTGAAGGCCGACGAGGTCGGCGCCTACGAGTTCCGCAACAAGGGCGACCACGCCGAGGTGCGCGAGCTGCCGCGCACGCGGACCGGCCTCGAGATGCCGCTGTTCAACGAAGAGCTGCTCAAGCTGAGCGAGGAGACCCTGAAGCTCCAGGACCTGCTCGCGGAGGCCGAGGGCGACGCATCATGACGCTGCTCACCGGGGATCCCCGGGAGCAGCTCGCCCTCAACGTCGACGCGAGATGCTTCCGCGAGGTCGAGGCCGCCTGCGTCGTCGAGGAGGCGCGACCCGACGGACGCGCGCACATCACCTGCACCCTCCGCCCCGGTGACAGCGCGATCCAGTGGGAGATCGGCGACAGGTTCGCGTTTCCGGGCTTGAACGCGGTCCGCTCCGCGGATGGCGTCGTCCTGGTGACGCACGCTGAAGGCCGGCGTATCGCGCACATCTTCGAGTGCAAGCGGAAGATCGACGCCGGGCTCCTCGCCCGGGATGTCAAGCCACAGCTTCGCGGCTCCCTGATCCGCCTGCTGTCGCTCTGCGCCGTCGGCGGGCTCACCGTGGACGGCGTTGTCTCTTACGTGGCCTATCGCAAGACCGGTTTTCGCGAGGATCCCATCCAGGCCAAGCTCCCGATCGGGAGCCCCGGCCCATCGCCGGTCGCGCTCGCCAACCTCCAGTGGCACGGAAAGCGGCGCTTCGAGCTCGACGGCATCGATCCTGCCCATATCGCCCTGAGAAAGGTGCCACTGGGCGACGACGAGGCCGGCACCGCGAGCATCGAGCTAACCCCGCCGAACGAACAGCCAACCTCCCCCACCTCTTGAGTCAACGATGGACCGCATCCGCCTGCGCGCGCTCTCCTTCAACCTCTGGGTCGACCACGAGCCGCAGGCGCGGCTCGACGCCGCGATCCCCGAGATCGCCGCGCTCGCCCCCGACATCATCTTTTTGCAAGAAGTCCGCGAGGCGCCCGGCCTCTCACACACCGCGATCCAATTGCAAAAGGCGCTCGGCTTCCCGGGCTTGACCTTCGCGCGCATGACCCTCGCCGGCGCCGCCGCGACGCAGGGCGTCGCGATCGTCTCACGCCACCCGCTGACCGATATCAAGGTCACCAAGCTCCCGTACCCTGAAAAGACCCTGCGCTACCGCCTGCTGTCGGCGCGCATCGAGCTCGGCGGGCGCACGCTCGGCGTCCACGTCACGCACCTGCGCTGGCAGCCGTCCGCGACCAAGATCCGCACCGCCCAGGCCCGCGCGATCGTCGAGGCCCTGCGCCACTACCCCTGCGACGCCCACCTGCTCGGCGGCGACTTCAACGCCCCCGCCGACGGCCCCGAGCTCGCGCCCTTGCACGCCCGCCTCCTCGACACCTTCGCCGCGCTGCGCCCGGGCGACCCCGGCCTGACCTGGGCCGCCAGCAACCCGCACACCGCCCTCGTCACCAAGTTCGGCATCGTCCCCGACCGCCGCATCGACCTCTTGATGTGCAGCCCGCCCGCGCTCGGCGGCATCCACGAGCTCCACGAGGCCCGCGTCGTGCTCGACAAACCGGTCGACGGGCGCTGGCTCTCCGATCACTTCGGCCTGCTCGTCGACCTCTCGCTCGACGCCCCGGCGCCGCTCGAGGCCTGAGGCCCCGAAGCGGCCGCCGACGCACTCGACCCTCAGCGCGCCGCGAAGCGCCGGATCTCGTCGCGGAAGTACGCGTCCGCCTCCTCGGTGAACTTGTAGCGCTCGCGGATGTACGCCATCGTGTCCTTCTCGGTGTCGGTATATCGACCGCCATCGGTGACCGCCGCGATCAGGCGCTTGGCGTCCTCCACCGAGATGCGCCCGTCGCCCTGACCGGCCGTCGTCGCGTCGGCGATGTCGAGCATCTGCTTGTCGTACCTCTTCCCATCGATGACCTTGTAGTACGTCTCGGACATGAAACCTCCGGGCGCGACTTTATCGCGCCGCGCGCCGGCGCACCACCCGGCGATGCGATGCTCGAAAATGCACCCAGCGCTGGATGCTCGGGTCGACCTCCCGGCCCACACCGCCCTCAAGATTTCAGGCGCCGCTGGATCTCACCCGGCAGCGGGAACCACCGCAGCGACGCCGTGGCCTCGGTGAGCGCCGGGTCCTCGACCGGCTCGGGGCACAGCTCGCCGGCCCGCGCGAGGATCGCCCGCGCCTCCGCGAGGTAGCTCGTCAGCGTCGTCTCCGGCTCCGTCTGCCGCAGCGACGAGAACTCGAGCTCGCCCCCCGCGTAGCGCAGGTCATACAGGCTGAGCGGCGGCCGCGGGCGCCCGCGGACGTGGGTCCACATGCCGGTGCGCGGGTCGAAGCGGTACAGCGGCAGCAGCTTCCAGCCGGCCTGCGCGACCAGGTGGATCGCCTCGACGATGTACTGGAACGCCAGCTCGCTGATGAAGTAGTTGAAGTTGACGCGAAACCACCCGGGCTTGATCCCGTGGAAGCCCGCGTCGACCACCCCCGAGTAGGCCGTCGACTGCGCCGCGTCGATGTCGAACAGGCTGTGGCCGTAGGGTCCGGCGCACGAGCAGCCGCCGCGGGCCTGGATGCCGAACAGGTCGTTGAGCAGCGCGACCACGAAGTTCCAGTGCAGCATGCGTTCGCCGTGGCGGATCACCAGCGACACGATCGACAGGCGCTCGAGCTCGAGGTTGCCGAGCACCCACAGGTTCGGGTCCTCGCGCCACGACGCCAGCGCGCGGCGCACGAACGCCGCCTCGCGCGCGCGGATCTCCGCGGCCCCGACCGCCTGCTTGAGCTGGAACACCAGGCCCGCGCGGATCGACTCGATGATCGCCGGCGTCCCGCCCTCCTCGCGGTGCGTCACGTCGCTGAGGAAGCGGAAGTCCGTCGGGCTGACCCACGCCACCGTGCCGCCGCCCGGCACGCTCGGCACGCTGTTGCGAAACAGGTCGCGCTTGGCGACCAGCACCCCCGGCGTGCCCGGCCCGCCGATGAACTTGTGCGGCGACAGGAACACCGCGTCCTTGCGCGCGTCCGCGGCCGGGTTCATGTCGATCTCGACGTAGGGTCCGGCGGCCGCGTAGTCCCAGAACGACAGGGCCCCGTGCGCGTGCAGCAGCCGTGCGATCGCCACGTCGTCGGAGATGATGCCCGTCACGTTCGAGGCCGCCGAGAAGCTGCCGATCTTCAGCGGCCGCTCCTCGTAGAACTTCAGCTCGCGCTCGAGCTGCGCGAGGTCGATGCGGCCGTCGGCGTCCTCGTCGATCATCACGCAGTCGGCGATCGACAGCCGCCACGGCAGGTCGTTCGAGTGGTGCTCGTAGGGCCCGACGAACACCACCGGGCGCGCCGCCGCGGGGATGTGGTCGCGCAGCCCGAAGCGCGCGTCGAGGTCGGTGGGGATGTGCAGGCCGAGCACCGCGATCAGCTTGTCGATCGCCCCCGTCGCGCCCGAGCCGCAGAACAGCACCACGTCCGCCTCGGAGCCGCCGACCGCCTGGTGGATGATCGCCCGCGCGTCCTCGCGCAGCCGCGACGTCTGGGCCCCGGTGCCCGACGACTCGGTGTGCGTGTTGGCGTAGAGCGGCATCACCTCGTTGCGGATGAAGTCCTCGATGAAGCTCAGCGACCGGCCCGAGGCGGTGTAGTCGGCGTAGACCAGGCGGCGCGGCCCGAACGGCCCGTCGATCACCACGTCGTCGCCGATCACCGAGCGCTGGATCTTCGCGATCAGCGCCTCGCGGTCGGAGTCCTGGCGCAGCGCCCACGACTCCGCGTCGTCGAACTCGCCGGGCACGCCGGCGACGTAGTGGCGCGCGTCGACGCCGGCGGCGCGGCGCGCCTGCGCGTGCCCGGGCGCGTCGTCGACCTGGGCCAGGCGCACGACCTCGCGGTTGGCGTGGCGCTGCGACGCGATCAGGTCGAGGTTGATGCGCTCGATCAGCTTGAACGCCAGGCGCCCGCCGGCCGCGAGGATCTCGTCGAAGGCCGACGCCGGCAGCTCGAGCACCACCGCGTCCTCGCGCACCGTGCAGGTCGTGCGCCGCGGCCCGCGGTCGATCAGCGACACCATGCCGAACATCTTGCCGGGCCCGACCACCGCGAGCTGCTGGCGCCGCGGCCCGCGTTGCACGCTGAGCTCGACCGCGCCGCGGACGATCACGCAGCACGACGAGCCCGCCGTGCCCGCCGTCGTCACCCGGCGGCCGCGCGGGATCTGCCAGCGCCGCATCGCCGCGAGCAGCGTCGTCAGCTCGTCCTCGTCGAGCTCGCGGAAGAACGCCCGCAGCTCGGCCAGCTGCGCCGGCTCGGCCGGCTGCGGCCCGTCGAACACCTCCGGGCTCGCGCCGTCGGGCGCCGGCTCGTCCGAACCCGGCGCGGACGCGGGCGCGGGCGTGGCCACGCCGGTGATCGCCTCCGTGCGCAGCCGCAGCCGCGCGCACAGCAGCCGCGCCAGCCGGACCAGGATCTTGAGCGCCAGCGGCTCGCCCGCGCGCCGCAGCGCCGCGAAGTCGTCGGCGAGCAGCACCCGCCCGCGCGTCGGCACGCGCGCGCGGATCGTCGCCAGCCGCAGCATGCGATGGTTGAGCGCCATCTCGCCGAGGTGGTCCGCCGGTCCGACCGACGACAGCAGCTCGGTCGCGCCGCCCGGGTCGCTGACGTGCGCGTCGAGCCGGCCCTCGTCGACGAGGAACAGCCGGTCCGCGGGTCCGCCCTGGACCGCCAGCACCTCGCCCTCCGCGGCCACGAACGGCCGCAGCAGCCGCGCCAGCGCGCGCGCCTCGGCCTCGCTCAGATCCGCGAACAGGTCGGTGCGGCGCAGGCTCGCCGCGCTCTCCTCCAGGGTCATCGCCGCCACGCGCCGCCATGGTACGGGCCGTCCGCGCGCGCCCGCAACCACGCCGCGGCGCGGGTGAACGCACGTCTGTGGTAGCGTGGCCGGGCCGCTCGCGGGACTTCGGCGCGACTTCCGAACCCAGCATCTGAAGCTGTCCTAGCTCGTCGCGCTCACTCTCCCCGGGCGGCACCTCTTCGACCCGCCGGCCGCCGGCCCCGCCACCTCGGTCTCCCGCGATGCAACATGTCCCATCGGACAGCTCCGCCGCCCGCGCCGCCCGCGTCGCCCACGAGGACCTGGTCATCTTCCTCAACGCCTGCTTCGCGTGCACCGGCCAGCGCGAGTTCTACAGCGACGGCCACCAGCAGACCGTCTCGATCGCGTTCCTCCACGACTACATCCGCGGCAACTACCGCCGCCTCTACGCCCGCGCGCTCGCGGCCGGCGTCAACCACTTCAACCAGGGCCGCATCGTGCTCGAGCTGCTCAGCCACAGCCGCGACCTCGCGCAGGGCGAGCGCCGCGAGGAGGGCCGGCTGTGCCGCGCCGCCCTCAATGCCTTGCCGCCGCAGCGGGCCTACCGCGTGCTGCTCGGCCTGCGCGAGCGCGGCGTCAACAACCGCCGCACCCGCGCGATCGTCCGCGAGTTTCTGGCGCAGCGCCCCGACCTCGGCTTCGACGCCGTCAAGTACCGCAGCAAGCTCCACGGCCTGGTCCGCCACGCCCACCCGCGCCTGCCCGGCGAGCTCGGCCCGTTCCTCGCCCGCGGCTGGCACGCGCGCCGCTACGACACCCCGCTGCTCGAGCAATTTCGCCGCGCCCACTTCGCCGCCGACGCGATCTACGGCCTGCCCTTCACCGTCGCCGAGGGCCTCGCCGCCCGCCACGGCATCGACCGCGCGGTGTTCCTGCGCCGCATCGAGCCGCGCCTGACCGCCGGCGAGCGCCTGCGCCTGCAGTCCGCGGCCGCCCGCGCCGGCGCCGACCTGGCGATCGACCTCGCCCGCGCCCCGCTGACCCGCCTCGCCCTGTACGCGCTCGGCCTGCCCGAGGCCGCCCGCCGCGAGCGCGGCCCCGAGCTCGACGCGGCGCTCGCCGCCAGCGCCCGCCGCAGCCTCGCCGCCGCCCCGCTGCCGCTCGGCCGCGTCGCCGCCGTGCTCGACCGCTCCTACTCGAGCGCCGGCTCGCCCGACAAGCCGCGCCGCCCGCTGGCGATCGCGCTGGCGGTCCACCACCTGCTCGCGCAGGCCGCCCGCGAGTACCTGCCCTTTTGGACAGGTGGCGCGCCGGAGCAGCCGCTGCTGGTCACCGCCCGCGGCCAGACCGACCTCGCGACCCCGATCCTCGACGCCCTCGCCTGCGCCCCCGATCTCCTGATCATCGTCTCCGACGGCTTCGACAACGACCCGCCGCGCGGCGCCGGCGAGGTCTGCCGGGTGTTTCGCGCCCGCCTCGACCCCGAACGCCGGACCACCATCGTCCACGTCAACCCGGTCTTCGACGCCCCGCACCTCGGCCCGCGCCCGCTCGACCCGTCGGTCCCGACCGTCGGCCTGCGCGACGCCGAGGACCTCCCGACCGTCCTCGCCTTCGCCCGCTTCGCCGACGGCGGCCTGAGCCTGCGCGACCTCGAGGACTACCTCGACGTCCGCGCCGCCGCCTTCGTCGCCCGCCACGCCCCCGAGCACCCGGGCGAGCGCCCCGCGGAGGACCCCGCGTGAAGTTCGAGGACACCACCCCCGGCGTCGCGCTCACCGGCCTGCGCCCCGCCCCCACGCAGCAGTGGGGCGGCGTGCGCATGATCCCGCTGCTGCGCGAGCACGTCCGCGGCGACCTGCGCCTGTTCAGGCGCAAGGTCGACGCCGAGGTCGTCAATGTCGGCGACGGCACGTCCTATCACTCCTTCATGCCGCACGCCCTCGTGCTCGGCTGGAACGACGAGGGCCAGCCGCTCGCCGCCTGCGGCGCCCAGCTGCGCGCCCCCGACGCCCGCACCCCGCCGCGTCAGACCCCGGTCCTCCACCGCATGGCCAAGCGCGAGGATCGCAACGCGCTGCGCTTCATGCCGCTGCACCTGGCGATGGAGGGCTACCTCGGCCTCCACTTCGGCGGCCCCGACGTCGTGTGGAGCGAGTACAGCCGCGAGGCCATGACCCGCGGCCTCAGCCCTCGCAGTGAGCGCAGCGTCCCCGGCCTCTACCTCGCCGGCCTCGCCGACGCCCTGCGCGTGTTCGAGATCCACGAGTCCCAGGTCGGCGTGCTGGTGTTCGTCGCCGACGCCCTCGCCAGCGCCTTCGTCGTCCCCCACCCCGACGACTACCGCGCCCTCCACCGCACGCTCCTGACCGACTTCTACGGCGAGCTGCTCTACCAGTACGGCCTGCTCCACCGCGAGGTCCAGTCGATCGACCTGCGCCTCGACGCCGCGGCGGTGCACGACCTCGCCGACCTGCGCGCCGCGGTCGCGGCCGGCCGCCGCGAGTGGCACGATCACACCGCCCTGCTCAGCACCGGCCTGCTCGAGCGCACGACCCGGTGGGAGACGGTGCACCGCGCCGGCCCGTTCCGCCTGCGTCGCTTCATCGGCGAGCTCCAGCCCGACCGCGAGAGCCACATCGGCGAGGCCATCGTCCGCGGCGCCGAGCTCGAATATCTGAAGACCTACCGCCTCTCGGCCGCCCAGATCCGCCGCACCTACCTGCTCGAGCGCCTCGCGGCCCACGACTGGCACCTGGGCCGCACGGCCGAGTCGCTCGGCGACACGCTCGACGGCCTGATGATCCGCCTGCGCAACGCCGGCTTCGGCTACCTGCTCAAGCAGCACATCCTCCGCGGCCTGCGCTGACCTGTCCCGAGAGCCAGCCTACTCGAGGCTCCCCTTCAGCTCCCGCGCCGGCTTGAACCGCACCGTCGTGCTCGCCGCGATCTCGATCGCCGCCCCGGTCTTCGGATTGAGACCCGGCCGCGCCGCCTGCTCCTTGAGCGTGAACGTCCCGAACCCCGGATGGCTGTAGCGCCCCTCCCGGCGCAGCGCCTCGACGATGCCCGCGAACGCGGCGTCCAGCACGCGGCCGACCTCCCGCGCCGCCGGCACCTCGGTCCCCTCGCCCCCGTCCAACTTGCGCTGCACATACTCGATCAGCTCGCGTCGCGTCATGGCTCACATCAGCCTAACACCGTCGGCCGCGCCGATGGTTGCAGCAGCAACGAGCCCCCGACTGTGGTCTGCCGGCCCCCGGTCGTGCAGCCAAAACTGTAGTCCAGCGCACGCGCCGGCTTCGCCTCGTGTAGCCCACGTATGCTGCTTCACGCGAAGTTCATACAGAGCAAAAAAGTTGCACAGGCAATGAAGGGCCAAGGCGCGACCCTGCATGAATGACCAGGATTGCGCCGGTGCGGGGCGCGGCTTAGGCTTCTGGCTCTAGGATCGCAGTTCGCGCACTTCGGCGTTTTTTGCGGTCCTGGACCGACCTCAAGTTTCAAGGAGCGAGACGACAATGATGATCAGCACCACCAAGTTCGCGCTGGGCTTCGCGCTCAGTCTGATGGCCGGCAGCGCCGTGCTCGCGCAGCCCGAGGGCGAGCCCGACGCCGGATGGTTCGGCAAGTGTCTGCGCTGCGAGTGGGATCCATGGGGCGGGCCGGCGTACTGCGCCGTCGCCAGCGGCACCGGCTGGTGGGGCTGCCTCGCCGTCGGCTACAAGTGCACGCAGGGCGGCAGCCCGTGCGGCAAGAAGCCGCCGGCCGGCACCCCCGTCTCCGACCCCGTGCGCCCCGCCGGCCTCGCCGCGGGCGGCTGAAAGCCGCGGAGCCAGCCATGCGCGCCAAGCACCTCCTGACCCTCGCCGCCGGCATCACCGCCGTGTGCGCCCTGCTCTCGCTCGCCGTCTCGGGCGCGCTGCCCGGGTCCGCCCGCGGCCGCGCTGCCGCCCGCGACGTCGACGCCGCGCCGGCGCCGACCTACGCGTCGTACTTACAGGTCGTCGGCGTCAAGCCGATGGACCTCGACGCCGCGAGCGCCGGCGTGCGCCGCGACGGCGGGGCGTGGGTGCTCGGCGACATCGACCTCGAGCAGGCGCGGGCGCTCGCCGGGGCTTCGAAGGACCTCGACCTGCTCGCCCAGCAGGACCCGAAGTGGATCCCCACGCAGACGTGGAAGCTGCGCCACGGCGGCGCCTCGCCGTTCGCCGTCGCCAAGGAGCACTGCAGCATGCAGACCCTGAAGCGCATGGAGAACGTGTGCAAAAACGACGTCGACGTCGTCGTCGAGCGGACCGGGCCCGACGCCGGTCGCGTCGTCTACGCCCGCCCGAACCTCGCCCCGACCATGGACGACGAGTGCCGGGCCTACGCCGACTGCGTCGCCCGGCACGCCTGGCTCGGCCGCGAGTCGCCGCTCCCGGCCGACGCCGGCGAGCTCTACGGGTTCAAGGCTGGCGACATCCACATGCCCGTGCAGGGCAGCAAGTCCGAGCTGCAGGCCGGCTTCCAGGACTCGATCGCCGTGTGCAAGCGCAACCTGACCGCGCTGCACCGCCTCGACCAGGCCGACCCGACGATCCAACAGAACATCATCCTCAACGAAGACCTGCTCGAGAACCTCGAATGGCTGATGAGCCTGTGACCCTCCTCGCCCGCCTCCGTCGTCAGCGCGCGCTGCTCCTCGGGCTCGCGCTCGGGGCCGCCTGCGCCGCGCTCGTCCAGCGCGCGCTCGACCCGGCGCGGTGGTTCCCCGCCGGCGTCGGCCGCGTCTACGTCGCCGGCACCTGCTCGTACAGCCGCGTCGCCGTCGACCTGCTCGCCGCCGACGCGGCCGCGCCGTGGGTCGCCGTGCCGCTGCCGGTCGACGCGCCGGAGTTCGACGGCCCCGTCTGTCACGACGCGCTCGCGCGGCTGCGGGCCGCCGGCACCTGGTGGCTCGCGCTGATCCCCGAGGCCGCCGCGTGCGAGCGCCTGCAGCGGTGGGCGGGCCCGCAGTTCGAGCGCGAGACCCCCGCCCAGGGCTTCCCCGCGTGGGTCGACGGCGCCGGCGAGTTTCGCGGCTTCGGCGTCGATCCGAAGACCATCGCCGAGCTCGGCCTGACCCCGACCGCGAAGATCGTCACCTTCTGGATCGAGGGCGGCTACGCCCGCGAGCTCGTCGAGGGCCTCGGCTTCGTCGTGCCCGAAGGCGTCGAGCAGGGCCTCCCGCTGCGCAGCCCGCACTTGCGCCCGGAGCCCCACCCGCGCCGCCCCTGAGCGGCGCGCTACGGCACGAAGATCCGCGGGCGGATGAAGAACGCCCGGTCGTACTTCAGCGCCTGGTCGCCGCTGCCGGCCGTCAGCACCACGCTGAACTCCTGCCCGGCGGCGACCGCGGGGATGCCCCCGATCGGGAACTCGACGAAGTTCACGCCGTCGTCGGCGACCGCCCCCTGCTTGACGTAGGCCTGCTGCCCGCCGACCAGCAGGTCGATCTGGTAGTCGATCCCGCACGGCACCTGCGGGTCGGGCGACTTGAAGCACAGCACGCCGACCCCGAGCTTCGCCTGCGGCGCCTTGTCGGGCGCCAGCTTGAGCCCGTCGAAGCGCCCGACGAGCTTCCCCGGCATCGCCGGGAGCATCACGTCGAGCACCTTCTCGAGCGGGATGTTGTCCTTGTAGATGAACTGCGGCTGCTGCGTCACCGACGGCGCCCCGCCGCCGCCGTTGCACGCCAGCATCTTGAACGGGTTGCCCTCGAACAGCCACGTCGTCGCCCTGACCGGGCACAGCGGGTACAGCTCGAGCAAGATCCCCTCGTCGGGCGGCTCCCCGGTCGTGCCGTCGCCCGTGCTCGCGTCGCCCGTGCTCGCGTCGCCCGTGCTGGGCTCGCCCGTGCTCGACTCGCCCGTGTCCGACCCCGTCCCGGCCGGCTGCGTCGTCCCGGTCGCCGTCGCGTCGCTGTCGATCGCCTGCGTCGTCGCCTCCGCGGCCGTCGTGTCGGGGCCGACCGTGGTCGTCAGCGTCGCCTCGCTCGGCGCACTTGTCTCACCTGTCATGGGGCTGCTGCTCGTCGCGTCGGTGGTCGTCGGCGGCGCCCCGCTCGTGCCCGGCGCCCCGCTCGTCGCGCCGTCCGTCGCGCTCGCGCTGCCGACCATGAACAGCGGGTTTTGCTGGCTGCAGGCGGTCGCCGCGAGGGCGAGCCCGACGAGGATGCTTCGCATGCCCCGCGAGGCTAGTACTGCCGGCCCGAAGTTCTCCAAGGGTGACGTTCCTGGATCCACGCGTAGGGTGGCCTGGGGGCCCGGGAATAGAAGAAGGGCGAAAACGATCCTATCGGTATGCCCCGGCCGA
>Ga0075163_10004823_pt1 | contig 18047 bp, 18 predicted proteins | sample JI1023141ADNA_FD_71478 | JGI IMG/M metagenome (GOLD analysis project Ga0075163, IMG submission 71478) | Wastewater effluent complex algal communities from Wisconsin, to seasonally profile nutrient transformation and Carbon sequestration -... | ecosystem: Engineered > WWTP > Effluent > Algae...
ATGTAGGAGTCTTGTTTTCATATTTAGATATTATTGTTTTTTATTCCGATAGCTATCGAGATAGGCTCAACTCAATCGTTTCATTCTTTTATTTGGTTTGTTGAGTGTTTCGCAATTGTGTTTCGGAAACATGACTATTTCATAATGCGTTTATTTATTTTTTGCATTAAACCCTAAAGAAGCACCAATTCTAAATCCATCCTTGCCCGGAATTACATACATGTTTACTGGCAAGTTTAATTTTCCTGATTTAAAAGTTCTACCAAATGCTAATACAAATCCTGTTTGTATGGCATAGTCGCCTCTACTATCCAATCGTTCTTTTATCGTAAATGGATTTTTTACGCCTTCATTTTCAGGATTATTTGTCCATTCCTGTTCTCTATGCCAGGTATTCGTTGTATCATAATAACCTCTTGCTTTTGGCGATAAATTAATAGTTGGCCCTAATGCAAACTCCCACCCGTTAATGTTACTTCTTAAACCATGCAGTAATGAAAAGCCTGGAATAAAATAGCCTTGATCGACACCTGTTATCATTGGTACAAACTCAAACAAGGCTTGAATTTTTCCTTCGTTCAAATATTGTTTCTCAAACTGATAGCCAAATTGAAACATCATAGGAAATGCCTCGAAACCACCCACTGATTTATCGGCTTGCAATATATTTGCAGTGTTTCCTGTAAATGTTACAAAGCCTAATCGAGGCCCGTCTAATCTTAACCGATCTTTTTTTGGATTATTTAACGCGTTATCAAACCCATTACGCTGTGTGAGTTTTGCTAACAAATTTTGATCAACCGATTTATTAAACATTGTGCGAACTGTTACATTAGTAAATGCTTGCAATTCTTCGGGTAAATTTAAAAACTCCATTACCGTTGTCTTTTCAATAGATTTCGTTTTTACATCAATTAAACGTAAGGTGTAAATAATTGATTTTGGATATAACTCAATACTACCACTCAACATTTTGTCAGCATGAATCGTTTCCCCAATTTCGGTTAAACATAATTTACCGTAACAGTTATTAATGCTTAGTTTATTTTTTTCGACCATATAGGCCACGTCATATCTATCCATGACTTCAAAGGTGTCGAGCTTTTCTAACTCTGTTCGCACCAAGTTACCCATTTGCTGTGGCTCACTTTTTAAACCATTAATATCAATAGACAAAATAGTTAAGGTTTGTTTTTCTTTTTTCACATCTTGAGCTACACTTGAATTTATATACAAACAGGCTGCTCCAAATAAAACGATTGATTTAAAAGTTGTTTTCATAGTACTTTTTTTTTAGTGATTAATTAATTAAATCTGTAAAGCAACTCATAGCTGTGTAGTTAGCTTTTTCGGAACCATACAACTGTTTAATATTTTTTACAGTGCTTTTGGTAATAATAACGGTTGCTATTAACATCGAACAAAATAATGAGATGTGAATTGCTTTTTTGAGAGTTGTTGTTTTCATAATTTAATTTTATAGTATTGATGATTAATAAATTGCAGTCATTGTATTAGCGAGAAAAAGTAAAAAAAAGCCATATAAAAGAGCGACTAGCCCTATTAGCGAAGAGAACAAAGAGAAAATAATTGCAAAATTGATTCTACTCTTATTAAATTTTTCATTTTCATCAGGGAATTCTGTTTGATACTTTTTAATAGATTTTTTTGCTGTAATAGCTATAATGAATCCAACAAAAGGTATGAAAGAAAGTATTAAACTATATTTATATAATTTTTTAGCTCTAGCTTTTCTTCTAGTCTTCTCATAATCGAAATCAATTTTTTTTGCCTGTTTTACGGTTCTTTTATCTCCTTGAACAATCACAGTAACATTTGGCAAACTATTTTTTACTACAGTTACTTTATTTCGGCCGCGTTTCTTAAATATAAAAATGCTATCCTTTTTTATAATCGACTCAACTTTATTATTGATAATTTCTTTATCAGGAATGTTATTTAAACTAATCGATGATTTTTTCAATTCCATTGGATCGGATGCATAGGCATAGCTTTTTGTTGTATCCACATAAATCGTATTATGTTTTAATGATTTTACATTTTCAGTAAATCTTCCCATAGTATATTTTCTATTCAAAAATTTACCACTCGAACATGAACTCGTGATAACAATTAAACAGAAAATAAAAAATGTATTTTTTAACCCTAATAGTTTTTGAATAATTGTATGAAATGCATGTTTTTCTGATTTTTTTGTTCTTTCAATTAATACAAAAAGGTTAGCTAAACAAACAATACTTGTACTAACCAATAGGGTAATTTTTTCGATAGTATTTAAAGCGTCCATGTTGATTTTGATTAATAATTTATAGGTCAAAATTAGGTGGATGCCGAGCGCTATTGAAACGGCTTTACAGACCATGGCGCAACTTAATTGCAGAAAACAGTAAAATGGGAAGTTTTAAAAGCTCCAAAATTTGATTTATTTGCAAAATTTCATAATCTAGGAGTGAGGATTTGCATTTTTCGCAAATACTTAATATCTTTATTAGTATATAATACAACATTATGGCTGCTAAAAAAACCGCATCAGATACATCTTTTGAAATGCAAGAAGTGTTCATTAAACACTTAAAACAGGTTGTTCCAGCAAATGTGTCGTTGGTTGATGATATTGCCGATTTATTAAAAATAAGTAACGATAGTGCTTACCGCCGTTTGCGTAACGAAACCGAATTAAGTTTAGATGAAACTTATAAAATATGTAAGCATTACCGCATATCCATAGATTCGGTTTTATCTAACAAAGGTGATTCGGTAACTTGTAATTACATAAAGTTAACCGACTCTGAAGAAAACTTTGATAATTACTTAACTGGATTACTAATGCAATTAGAGCGTTTGCAAAAATCAGAAGATGCAAAAATTATATACGCTGCCGAAGAAATTCCCATTTTTCATTCTTTCTTCTCAAAAGAATTAGCAGCTTTTAAATTATTTTACTGGCAACGTTCTGTTTTAAATATACCAGCTTATCAAACCAAAAAATTTGATTGGGAGGTGATTTCTGAAAAGCAATTAGAAATAACAGATAAAATTCATAAAACTTATCTAAAAATTCCTAGTACTGAAATTTGGACCGATGAAACCATCACCACAACTATTAAACAAATAGAATACTATTTTGAATCGGGAGCATTTAAAGAAAAAGAAGATGCTATTTTAGTTTTACAAGAATTAAAAAAAATGGCTCAAGCAATTAATCAATATGCTGAAGAGGAAAATAAAACAAAAAACTGTTCTTTTAATTTATATAATAGCGATTTAGTAATTGGAACAAACTGCATTCATGTTACCGTTGCTGGTTCTGCTATTTCATATATCTCTTTCAATACTATGAATTCGTTAACCACAAGTAATAATCAATTTTGTGAAGAGATTGAACATTGGATGAAAAACCTTATTAAAAAATCGACCTTAATTAGTAGCATTGCAGAGAAACAACGCTTTCAGTTTTTCAGTAAAGCATACAAAGCGATAGATAATTGTATTGAACGTATTAAAAACTATTAACATGAATTCACAATATAACGTTATCATCGTTGCAGGCGGAACAGGCTCCAGAATGCAGTCAACCGTTCCAAAACAATTTATTGAAATAAAAGGGAAGCCAATTCTAATTCATACCATCGAAAAATTTATAGAGTTTGATGAATTCATCAACGTGATTGTTTGTGTTCATAAAGATTATATGACTGATGCTAATTTTATGTTAGCTGAATATTTTCCTGATAAAAATATCCAAATTGTTATTGGAGGAGAAACCCGTTTTCATTCTGTAAAAAATGGATTGAATACAATTACCAATAAAAATGACGTTGTTGGAATTCATGATGCTGCAAGACCTTTTGTAAGTGTTGAAACAATTAAACGTTGTTTTGAAACAGCTGCTCAAAAAGGAAATGCTATTCCTATATCGCCCATTAACGAAAGTTTGAGAATGGTAACCAACGGCATCAATAAAGCTGTAAGCCGCGATGATTATAAAATTGTACAAACACCTCAATGCTTTTTAGTTTCTAAAATTAAAGAAGCATTTGAACAAGATTACTCTCCATTTTTTACCGACGATGCTACCGTATTAGAAGGCATGGATGAAACCATTCATTTAGTAGAAGGAAATTTTGAAAATATAAAAATCACTAATCCTTATGATTTAAAATTTGCTGAATTGTATTTATGAAATAGCCATGCGCCATTTTAATCAATAAGACCATGGCGTATTCGATATGCCAATTAAAAACAAATAAAATTACATATCATGACAACCGAAGATATAGCAGATGCTTTAGAAATCACAGCCAAGTTGATGGAACTTCATGATGAAAATCCATTTAAGATAAAATCAATCAATAGCGCAGCATACAAATTAAGTAAAACACGCATTGATTTAAGTGCGCCAACTGTTGAAGAATTAACACAATTAGAAGGCATTGGTAAAAGTTTAGCTGAAAAAATTATTGAATTTAATACTACTGGCACCAGTAAAGAATTGCAAGACTTAATATCTAAAACTCCTGCTGGAGTAATAGAGATGTTGGGCATTAAAGGATTGGGACCAAAAAAAGTGCGTCAGTTATGGCAAGAGTTAGAATTAGAAAGTGTCACTGATTTGCTATACGCTTGTCACGAAAACCGATTACTAGAATTAAAAGGATTTGGAGCAAAAACCCAAAATACCATTATTCAAAACATTGAATTTAAAATTAAAAACACTGGTTGGTTTCATTTTGCTTATGCTGAAAAAATTGGGCAGCCAATTATTGATGCTATTAAACAACAAACTGATTTTGTTTCTTTTACTGGCGCCATGTATCGCTATTGCGAAGTCATTGAAGAAATAGATATTTTGGTTGGAGATGAAAGTATTGATTTAGATGAGTTTGTGTCCGAAACTATTCCGCTAAATTTTATACAATGTAACTCAAATGTATTTTACAGAAAGCTAGTAGAAACCTCTTCAACTAAAGAACATTTAGAAGGCATTAACTTTAAAGCATTAGCCACCAAAAAATACGATAACGAAGAATCTATTTATTCAAATTTAAGTATTCAATACTGCGAACCTGAGTTGCGTGAAGGATTATTTGAATTAGAAAAAGCAAAAAATAATCAGCTACCTAAATTAGTTGAACTTAGCGACTTAAAAGGCATTTTACACAATCACTCTACTTATAGTGATGGAATGAACACCTTAGACGAAATGGCTGTGTATTGCAAACAATTAGGTTATCAGTATTTAGGAATATGTGATCACTCAAAAACTGCAAGTTATGCCGGTGGATTAAAAGTAGAAACGGTTTTGTTACAACAACAAGAAATAGAAAAACTCAACAAACAATTATTTCCATTTAAAATATTTAAAGGAATTGAAAGTGATATTTTAGGAAACGGAGATTTAGATTATGAAGAAGATATCTTAAAAACATTTGACTTCATTGTTGCTTCAGTTCATGCCAATTTAAAAATGGATGAAGATAAAGCAACCACTCGTTTAATAAAAGCCATTGAAAATCCTTACACTACTATTTTAGGTCACCCAACAGGTCGTTTACTATTGGGTCGTCCAGGCTATCCTATTGATCACAAAAAAATAATTGATGCGTGCGCAGCCAATAAAGTAGTAATTGAATTAAACGCACATCCTTATCGTTTAGATATTGATTGGCGTTGGATACCTTATTGTTTAGAAAAAGGCGTGATGATTTCTATTAATCCCGACGCTCATCAATTAAAGGGTTATCATGATATGCGTTATGGTACATACGTAGCTCGTAAAGGGCTTTTAACAAAAGATAACTGTTTAAATGCGATGGATTTAAATACATTTGAAAATTATCTGTCTACAAAAAAATAGTTATTTAAGTTTTAAACTCACAATCATTTTATTGTTTGTTTACGGTATTTCTTTTTCCCAAACGGATAGTTGTAACTTTTTTGGCAGCAAACCTATTTTCCCATACTATCATCCTACGTCTCCCAATAATGGCAAAGATTTTTATACCATAAAAAAAGAGTTTCATAAAATCATTATAGCTCAAACAAACTTTAATGGAATTATTACCGTTAATTTTTTCATTAACTATAAAGGAGAAACTGATTTTTATAAAACTCAATTATGTGATTTACATTATCAGCCATTACTTGTTACAAAAGATATTGAATTACTATGTTCGCAAATACTGCAAGCTGTAAAACAAACCTCCCCTTGGAAACCTCAATTAGACGAGCAACGCAATCCAATTAACTCTCGCAAATTTTATTCATTTAGATTTAATAACGGTAAACTCATTGAAATACTTCCTAAATAGTTGTTTGCTTTTATGCATGATGTACTGCTTTACTATTAAAGCTCAAAACGATTCTTTGACTTTAGGATACAAATTAGAGCGTTGCCATAAACCCATCAAGGCTCAAGAAATTTTAGAATTTCTAGAAGAAAAACATTTTACTAATAAACAAATTTTAGAAATGGGCACTTACATTTCTTATCACGGAGATGATAAATGCGGCAATGAATTAATGAACTTATGTATCGCAAAAAATGACAGCATCACGGCTGGCGATTGGCATGCCTATTCCGTTCAAAACACCAAACATGGAAACTATGCAGAAGCAATACAAGCACTTGAAAAAAGTTTAGCTATTAATGCTAAAGAAATGGAAGGCTATTACGGCTGGGTATTATTGTATTATTATAGAGATTATGAAAAATCGTTAAAGCACTTAAACCATTATGATGATTTAACGCCGCAGGATGTGGATGCGCCCGTAGGAGAAAACATCCATTTTTTAAAAGGGCTTTGTTATTACCAATTAGGACAATACCAAAATGCGATAAAAGAATTTGAATTAAACGAAAAATTTGAAGTGAGTCATTTCGGACAAAAAAACTGTAACACCTATATTTATTTTTATATAGCACGTAACTATGAAAAACTAAATGATTTAAAGAAAGCAGAAACCTATTATAAAAAAGCCATCAAACAATCTCAATTTCCTATTGAAGCTAATTTTTATTTAGGATTGCTTTACAAACAATCAAATAAACTAGAACTCAGTAAAAAACATATTGAAAAATCGCTTAAAGACATTAAACTTGGTTATAAACAACAAGATATTTATGTGGAGTTATTTGATGAAGTTTATCAAACCCAAATAGAAGAAGCTTTGAATAACAAGTAATCTTCGTTACCTTTAGTAAAATTAATAACTATGGCTACTAACTACTTAATTTGTGATAATTGTCAGCATAAAAATACAGTGACTTCAGAACGTATTGTGTTTTGCAAAGGCTGTCAAAAAAAACTAGCTAATAATTATTTAGATTGGAAGAAATCGAAATTTAATTCTTCTTTTGAAACATACGTAGATGGGTTAAATGAATATAATGAAAGTGTTCCCAAAAAAACAGTATTAAAAAATCCAATACCAAAAAAAAATCCTGTATTCAAAACATCTATTTCTTCTCCATCTAAAACTTCACTTATTTTTATTGCCTCGGTTTTTATACAAATACTAATCGCTGCTATTATTATGCAAGGTAACAGCAATCCTATTACAACTGGAGGAAGCAAAATATCCTATCAACCAAGCCTTACTTCTAATTATTTGAATGAAGTAAAATGGGGAACATATCCAATAACACAAACATTATCTTTATCTGTGCCTTTTGAATTAAAAGAATCAGAGTCTGTTTTACCATGTTATATGGAAAATTACATCACAAATCACAAAAGTAGTAAAGCCGAAGCTTCACAATCGTTTTCATTAACCGTGGAAAAATTGAATTTTGATTCTTATTATAAAATACAAGATGCTGATTTTGTTTCTTTAAATGATGATTATATGAATAGTCCAGAGGTTCATGTTTTAAAAGAAGAAGGATTACACACGATTATCAAAGGTTACAAAACCTATGTAGAACATGGAAGTTATATAAAAGACGGAAATGAATACTTATACGAAAATTATACCTTAACAAAAGGAGATGAAGGTATTAAGATAATTTTAAGCTATTTAAAACATGATGATTTATTATGTAAATATGCGGATATTGTGACTCTAAGTTTATTGAATAACAAACAAGTGATTTAGTTCTATGGCCATTCTTAATTCAATAGCATCATGGCTCATGAAAAAGCGCATGCATCAAATTGAGCTTTTTATGAAATACCCTAATGATGTGCAAGATGAATGGCTGCACGAATTACTAAAATCCGCAAAAGATACCGAGTTTGGAAAATTGCACGGCTTTAAATCAATTAAAAATTACGATCAATTTAAACAACAAATTCCAACTCAAGATTATGAATCTTTAAAGCCATATATTGAACGTACACGCCGAGGGGAACAAAACTTATTGTGGGATAGTGAGATTAAATGGTTTGCAAAAAGTAGCGGCACGACAGATAAAAGTAAATTTATTCCTGTTAGTAAAGAATTTTTAAATGGTTGCCATTATAATGGCGGGCGTGATATGATTACCTTTCAATGTGTGAATAATGCCGACACCAAATTATTTACTGGAAAAAATTTAGCACTAGGAGGAAGTTTTAAAACTGATCAGTTTGGTGAATACAATTCTTTTCACGGTGATGTGAGTGCTATTATTATTCAAAACCTACCCATGTGGGCTGAGTATTTTAGAGCGCCAGACGTAAACATTGCCTTGATGGAAAATTGGGAAGATAAGCTCGAGAAAATGGCAACTTCGATGGCTGATGAAAATGTGACTAGTTTAGCAGGCGTGCCAAGTTGGATGCTAGTTTTAATTAAACGCATATTAGAATTAAAAAAAGTAGATAACTTAAAAGAAGTGTGGCCAAACTTAGAAGTCTATTTTCATGGCGGCGTGAGTTTTACTCCTTATAAAGAATTGTTTGATCAACTATTCAATAATAACAAGGTTGCATTTATGCAATTATACAGCGCTTCAGAAGGATTTTTTGGCATTCAGGATGAACGTGTGAGCAATGAAATGTTGTTGATGTTAGATTATGGAATTTACTACGAATTTATTCCTGTATCTGAATTACAAAAAGAAAATCCTCGCACTTATAATTTATCTGAAGTGCAAAAAGATAAAGATTATGCTATGCTTATTACCACCAATGCAGGCTTATGGCGTTATCAAGTGGGCGATACGATTCGTTTTACAAATTTAAGTCCTTACCGTTTTATTATTACAGGAAGAACAAAACAACATATTAATGCCTTTGGCGAAGAGTTAATGATTCACAATGCAGAACTTGCTTTAAAAACCGCTTGCGAAAAAACAAAAGCTCATATTGTTGATTTCACTGTAGCGCCTATTTTTATGAACGAAAATACAGGCGCGCACGAATGGCTCATTGAATTTGAACAAGAACCAAATAACTTAGATTTTTTTAAGAGCGTATTAGATGATACCTTAAAACAAATTAATAGTGATTATGAAGCGAAGCGGTTCAATAATTATATTCTTCAATTTCCTGTAATTAAAGTATTGCCAAAAGGTGCATTTTACAATTGGCTCAAAATTAATAATCGATTAGGCGGACAATTTAAAGTGCCGCGCTTAAATAATGACAGAAAGATTTTAGAAGATGTATTGAAAAGTGTTTCTATTTAATTTGGATTTTGCGTGAGGGATGCGAGCGAAAATCCTTTTTTTATTTTGGTAACTGAGCTTGCTGAAGTGTCAAAATAAAAAAAGATTGAAGTGACAGCCCGACGGCGCATTTTTTGTAGTGCGAAGATTAAGTAGATGGCGCCGGCACGCCCAAATAATTTACCTAATAAAAAATATTCGGACTCGTATAACCGTTTAAAAATAATTTCGCTTTTTTAATTTTTTGTTCAGGACGATACAAGTATTGATTCCCCACCGTATCAATCATCGGCATGTGATAATTTTTAGGCAACACATCATGCAAAGCTTTATTTTGTAATGCGTTTCTAATTTTTTCGGAATCCATGCCGGCATTGGCCTGCAAATATTGTCCATATTCATTAGCCCATTTCACTTGCGCACTTAATAAACCATGTGATAAATTTTGATACAACCCACCTTCGGTGTTAATATATCCGTGACCTGGAAACAGAGAATCATTTTTAACGATGTTACCTAATTGACCTGTCCACATCGTAGCGTTTATTGCATATTGAAATTCCTTGGTTTGATACTGTAGCAACATCGCCCCCGTTCTAAACCTATCTAATATTGGTTTAGCTAGGATATCATTTTCGGATATAATTGAAAAGTGGTTAAACTGAAATGCGATAATTCCTGTTACCTGGGAAGTTTTTACTTTATTGCGCCAAATATTGTAACTATAAGCCACTGAATTTTTATAGCCTGTTTGGTTGCTAATAGAACTCATAAATAAATTCTTTTCAGTTGTTTTAGTTCCGTATCCTATGCAGAATCCCAAAGCTGCATTAAACTCGGTATGTTCGCCTTCAGGTCCAAGATTTTTAAAGTTATCGTAGACTCTAAAAGATGCATTAATTTGAGCAAAGTCATAAGCACCATAGCCTTGAAAAACAATTCCGAAACGTTGAAAATGAGTACCCAAAGCACTTACAAAACCAACATTAAAACCATAATGCTTTTCCAATTGTAATTGAGAAAACATGGTAGAATAAAATCCTATTATTAAAATAATACTACATTTTATTCTGTTCATGTATTATGCAATATGTTTTAAAACTTCATTCTTCAATGCTTCAATATCAACAGTTACTCCGCTAGTAATAACATCTGCCTGATTATAAAACTCTTCTCTAACTTTTAAAAGATTTTCGATGTAAAGCAACATCTCTTCATTGGCTTTATCTTTAATCAATGGTCTGTCTTGTTTAGCATTAAACAATCTCTGATATAAAGCTTCAGGACTCATTTTTAAATAAATCAATTTGCCGTTATCTTTCATTAATTTTAGATTATCATTGAAGCATGGTGTTCCACCGCCTGTTGCAATAAATGCTTTTACATTATCGTTGATGCATTCTTGCAAAGCCTTTGTTTCAATTTTCCTAAATTCTTCTTCACCAACTTCCTGAAATAAATCAGTAATTGTTTTATCATGTTGATCTGAGATGTAATCATCTAAATCAATAAAATAATAACCTAGTTCTTTCGCTAGTTTTTTTCCTTGAGTTGTTTTTCCGCAACCCATAAAACCACATATAAATAATAATTTTTTCTCTTGCATTATTTTATATTCATTAATCGTATTACTTTTTCAATATCTTCTGGGGTATCAATACAATGACTATCAAAATCAGTCACCACACATTTTACTTTAAAACCATTTTCTAACCAACGCAACTGCTCCAACGATTCCGCGTTTTCTAAAGAAGAAGGTTGAAGTTGAGTAATTTGCTCTAACACATCCGTTCTATATGCATACATTCCAACATGTCGAAAATAAGGATGGTGTTTGTGCCATTCTTCTTGAGGTTTTCCTTTAATAAATGGAATCACCATTCTACTAAAATATAAAGCTTCCATATCTTTGTTCAACGTTATTTTTACTTCTCCCATATCAAATAACACTTCGTGCGAATCTACAGGAATCATCAGAGTAGCTAATTCGGTAGTTCCAGTGCACACTTCGCAGAGTAAATCAATTTGAGTGGGGTCGATAAAAGGTTCATCACCTTGTATATTAATCACATATTCAAAATCATCTTCAATTTTCTGAAAAGCTTCAAAGCATCTATCTGTCCCACTAGGATGATTTTCTTTTGTATATACGACTTTACCTCCAAAAGACTCTACATGCCTAAAAATTCGCTCGTCGTCAGTAGCCACAACAACATCAGTTAGTAAAGCAGATTTTATAGCTTGTTCGTAAACTCTCTGAATCATACTTTTACCTAATATATCAATTAACGGTTTTCCAGGAAAACGACTAGAGGCATAACGTGCGGGAATTATTCCTAAAATAGGGTTCATATAATATCTGTTAAAATTTTCCACTAAATTACGAAAATCTGTAAACATTGTTTGTAATATCTTAAGCGAAGCTTATCTTCGTAAACATGTATAAATACGTTTTTATTTTATTAATAGTTGTTTCAAACAATGCTTTTTCACAGCATTCTAAGAAATATGTGAAACGTCATTTAGGAGATAATCAAAAAGAAGTTTCTCACGAACATTTTAAAGACTTTAAACTGATTACCGACATGCTTGATTCGGCGAAAAAAGTTACTTATTTGCGTTATAACATGAGATCGATAGAACGTATCGAAAGTGGTTATGCAACTGCCAGTACTATTGTTAAATTACAATGCCATCCTCGAAGATCTTATTTTGTAAACACGCAAAATAAATTAGAAGTACTTTATAATGAAGACGAACTAGGCGGTAAAGCATTGGTTAAACCTCATGTTTTTCCTTATTTCACTATGAGTTTAGACCCTAGAGGAAATTTAATGCGAAAAAATCAACACTTTACTATTTTAGATATTGGATTTGATTTTGCTGCTAGAACCATTGCTGTTGCCCTTAGTAAAGAAAAAGATCAAATCGCAAAGCATTTAACTTATGCTGGAAAAGTGGAGAAAAACAAAATGAACTGCCATTTATTAATTTACGAAAATGTTGATTTTTCGTATCGCGATTATATTGTACAAAACAAAGAAACCGTTTCGAGTATTGCAGGAAAATTGACAGTGAATGATTATATGGTACGTAGTAAAAATAAGTTATATGATGATTATGGCTATTTAAAAGAAGGCTCTACAATTAAAATTCCTACATTTTATTGTAAGAAAGCCGTGTTTTATGTCGATGAAAAAACCATGCTTCCAATAAGCGTTAGTATTTATGATGAAGTTGGCTTATTTGAGACCTATGACTTTTTTAATTTAGAAGTCAACAAACCAATACCAGCAGCTGAATTTAAAAGAGATTTTAAAGGCTATGGTTTCTAGAAATAGGAACACGGATTAAGCAGATAAAACAGATTAACACAGATTTCAAAACATAAAGTACAATTGATACGGCAAAAAAAAACCGCATTAATCGGTAACATCAGTCAACTCCGAGTTCTATTAATTTTTAATAACTCATTCCTAAATTAAAAAACACAAAACTCCACATATCAGCAAACTCTGCAATTTGCTTATCTGTTGGTTTTCCTGCTCCATGCCCTGCATTTACATCTATTCTAATTAATGTAGGATTAGTTCCAGTATTCACTTTCTGCAATGTAGCCGCAAATTTAAATGAATGTGCTGGCACTACTCTATCATCGTGATCACCAGTTAAAATAAGCGTTGCAGGATAATTTGCTTTATTAAGATTATGTAAAGGGGAGTATTTATATAAACACTCAAATTCTTCCTTACTCTCACTATTTCCATAATCAACACTCCAAGCTCTGCCAATCGTAAATAAATGAAACCTCAACATATCTAACACGCCAACAGTTGGTATAGCCACCTTTGCAATATCAGGGCGCTGAGTCATCACTGCTCCAATTAATAAACCGCCATTACTGCGGCCATGTATCGCTAATTTATCATGCGAAGTATATTTACTTTCAACTAAATAGTCGCATGCTGCTATAAAATCATCAAATACATTTTGCTTTCTACATTTTGTGCCATTTATGTGCCATTCCTCACCATACTCGCCACCGCCGCGTAAATTAGGTACACAATAAATGCCACCTGCTTCTAAAAATACAGCTCTATCAATTCTAAATTCGGGAGTATATGAAATATTAAAACCACCATAACCAAAAACGAAACATGGATTATTACCATTTAACGCAATTCCTTTTTTATGAGTAATAAACATCGACACATTAGTGCCATCTTTACTTTTATAAAACACTTGCTTGGTTTCATATTCAGCAGAATTAAAAGAACTATTAGGTTTAAAAATTCGTCTACTAACTCCTGCTCTCATATCATAAAAATAAATTTCTTCAGGACTTGTAAAGGAAACAGTGCTGTATAATGCAAAACCATCATCTCGCGAAGAGTTGACGCTATTGACTTTGCAAATGCCTGGCAGTTGAATTTCTTTTTCTAATTTTCCTGTAATAGTATGTACAAATAATTTAGAAGACACATTTTTCAAATAATTAGAAATTATTTTATTTCCGCAAAACGATACACCTTCTAATAAATCTTTTTGTTCAGATAAAACATCTTCCCAGTTATCCTGAGCAGGGTTATTTAAACTTACTTTTACTAGTCGGTACCGTGGTGCTTTATAATTTGTAAATACATAAAATTGATTGCCAATATTTTCAACTACACTATATTCATTATCAAAATTGGTAACAATAGGAACGAATTTGTTTTGTGGATTCGATAAATCCTTAATTACCATGCTTTGTCCACTAGTGCTTTCACTGCCATAAATCACCAAATAACTTTCATCATGAGTAACCTGTGCCGAAAAATTTCTGTTGGCATGCGTTTTATCTTCATATACCAATTCATCTTCACTTTGATTTTTTCCTAACGTGTGATAATACACCTTATGAAATTCGTTTTTTTGCGTAAAGGCTTTTTCATCGCTTGGTGCATCATATCGACTATAATAAAAACCATTTCCCTTCCAAGATATGTCAGAAAACTTTACCCATTGAATCACATCTTTTAAATCTTCTTTGGTTGCAATATTTTTTACATGAATTTCAACCCAATCACTTCCAGCTTTAGAAATGCCATAGGCCAAATAAGTACCATCTTTACTAATAGATGTGCCACTTAAGGAAGTGGTGCCGTCTTTTGACAAAATATTAGGATCTAAAACAACTGTAGGTTCATCTAATAAAGAAGCTTGAGAATAAAATACCGATTGATTTTGCAAGCCATTATTTCGGAAAGAAAAAAACAATTTTCCTTTTTTAAAGATTGTACTCATTTTTTCATAGTTCCATAATTCCGTCAATCTTTGTTTTACTTTTTCTCTATAATTAATTTGAGATAAATACTGATTAGTAGTTTTATTTTCACTTTCCACCCAAGCCTTTGTTTCTGCAGAATGATCATCTTCTAGCCAACGATAAGGATCTTCTACTTTAACACCATGATAATCATCTACTTGTTTCACCGCTTTAGTTTCGGGGTAGCTAATTTGACTATATGTATTTAAACATAAAATTGTGAATAGAAGGCTTAATAAAACTGCTTTTGATGCGCTCATAGTCGTTACTTTTGGTAGAATTAAATGAAATCTGCTATAAACAAATATACCAAAGAAGTAGAAGATACCCTAAACCGTTTATCAATAAAAAATGATAAAGAAAAAGCGGCTAAGCTAAAAAAATACATTGGAACCAATTTAAATGTGCTTGGTATGGTAAGCAAAGCGCAAGTAGATGCTCACAAAAAAGGTTTTAGTTTTTATTCGGAACAAAAAGAACAAACCTTTTTAGTGTATCATCAGATTTATACTCAAAGTGCTATTTTCGAAGCAAAAAACTTAGCTTTCATTTTTTTAGATAAACATCACAAACACATTCCTTTAAAAACTCAATTAAAACATTTGACTCAATGGGTAAAACACGTTGATAATTGGGCGCATTCGGATAGTTTATCAAAATTCATTAGCAGATTAATTGAAGATAAAAGTACTCAACAAGAAATACTTACTATTATTAAAAAATGGAACTCCTCTAAAAACTTATGGGAACGCCGTCAATCTTTAGTAGCCTTGTATTATTACGCCCGTACAAAAAAAGAGCATGTAAGTTTTGAATTAACTGAACAATTGGTTTCACCATTATTAAAGGATAAAGAATATTTTGTACAAAAAGCAGTTGGCTGGACTTTGCGCGAAAGCTATAACGTGTATCCAAAACAAACCTATCAATTTATTGAAGAAAACATTAAACATATAAGCCCAACAGCTTTTACTACTTGTTTAGAAAAAATGACGGAAAAACAAAAACTAATTTTAAAGCAAAAGAGAAAGAAATAAACTCAGCGCACTTTGCTCCGACGCTGAAGCTTTAGCGCAAGAGTTGCGGTTAAACTAAATGAAATTTAAACTAATCTACATATTAACACTCATCATTTCCACCTCTTGGGCTCAAACAAAAATGACGCCCGAAGATTACATTGCAGCATTTAAAGATGATGCTATTAAAGAAATGCACTTACACAAAGTACCTGCCTGCATTACTTTAGCGCAAGGTATGCTAGAAAGTGGAAATGGAAACAGTGCCTTATGTAGAAACGCGAACAATCATTTTGGTATTAAATGCCATAAAGAATGGGGTGGAGAAACCTACATCATGGATGATGATTCGGCTGGAGAATGTTTTAGAAAATATGATAATGTATTAGATTCTTATAGCGACCATAGTTTATTTTTATTTTCGCGTTCGCGCTATGCTCCCTTATTTGAATTATCCATAAACGATTACAAAGGCTGGTGTTATGGTTTAAAAAAAGCAGGTTACGCAACCGATCCAAAATATCCGGAACGATTGATTGAGTTAATTGAACGATATAAATTACAAGACCTCAACGCAAGTGCGATTGAAAGCACTCCTAATAAAAGTTTGCCTGCAAACGATGCTTTAAAATCAGATTTAGCCTTGCGCGAAGTCTATCGTTTTAACCACATTCGCTTTGTGATTGCAAAGGATAATGATTCGTTTTATAAAATTGCGCACGATTTTAATATTGAGCTAGAAGATATTTTAGAATATAACGACCTTTCTAAATCAGACAAACTAGCATACGGACAAAAAATATACATCGAAAAAAAACGTCGTAGAGCTTTAGAACCATATCATGTAGTGCAAAAAAATGAAACTTTAAAATCCATTTCTCAATTACATGGTATTCGTTTAAGCTCTCTGTGCAAAAAAAACAGACTCAAAACGGATGATAAACTAAAGATTGGCGATGTATTGTATTTGAGACAGAAAAAGAATTTGGCGAAGTGATAAATTCATTATTCAATTTCAGATAAAATCTATCAAATCAAAAATCAAATGTAATTTCATAAACATTACCATTATATATTGTTCTAATTTTTGATTTCATATTTTTATCTAAATAAACGACATCCCAGTTCAGACCAGAAACAAGAAAAATATTTCGTTTATAGTACTCCAAATCAATTCCAGATCTAATATTTATACTTTTTTTATTGCTTGACCAAGTCGTTATTACGCCTATGTAGCCTGAAAATAAATCACAATTTATATTAGCAATTCCCTTTTTCGATGATCTTACATCAAAGTATTCCTGTTTTACATCTTTTATGGCTTTATTGTATGGCCCATATCCATGCTTAATAGTTGGCTCATAATATACATTCAAGAGATCTAAACTGTCAATGCCATTTACTGTATAAGCTTTAATATATCCATGCACTGGTGACATCTTCTTAGGATTTTTAAACCACAAGTTGTTTTCAGGATATTTCTTACATGACATAAAATTAATACTAACCAATATAATGATTGCATATATCAGAAAATCTATTTTACGTTTTTTCATTAGTAAAAGGTAATCAAAATAACACTAAAAACAAAAAAATCCCCGAAGATCTTTCTTCGGGGATTTTACTTTTATAATGTATTTAAAAGATTACTCTTTAATAATACGTTGTGATACTTGTTTACCTTCAGATACAATTCTTACCGTATAAATACCTTTCGCTAAAGCATCAATTTTGATAGTAGTTTGTACATTTACTACTTTCTCAGCAATTACTAATTTACCAATTGCATCGTATAATTCAATTGTTGTATTATTAATTAAAGAAGCATCCATCATTACATTGAAAGCATCTCTAGCTGGATTAGGATAAATAGAGATGTTAGTGCTTGTTAACTCAGTAACACCAGTACATAAACTTACGTTTACTGTCTTAGTGTCAGTTGCACTACAACCATTTCCATCCATGTAATCATATAATAAACTAAATGTTCCTTGTCCAGATACAGATGGATCAAACGTATTACCAACAACACCTGTTCCTGAGAAAGTACCACCAGTTGGTGTACCTGATAATGTAACTGGAGCGTTAGCAACACATAATGGACTTGAAA
>Ga0075163_10004824_pt1 | contig 18046 bp, 17 predicted proteins | sample JI1023141ADNA_FD_71478 | JGI IMG/M metagenome (GOLD analysis project Ga0075163, IMG submission 71478) | Wastewater effluent complex algal communities from Wisconsin, to seasonally profile nutrient transformation and Carbon sequestration -... | ecosystem: Engineered > WWTP > Effluent > Algae...
CCGGCACCTACGAGGGGTTGGGTGGCTTCAGCCTCGTGTTTGAGGTCTTGAACTTCACCGATGCCTTGGCCATGGCCACCTTTGCGGGCGGGCTCTGGGTGTTGGCAGGCGGGACCGCCGGGCTCAGGCCGGCTGCGATCGGCGCCACGGTGCTGGCCAGCGTGGCGGCCTGCTTTCTGATCATCGGTCACCTCGGCCTGGCCAGCGAGACGCTCCAGCACTTCCATCAAATCGTTGGGTGGGTCCGGCTGGGGGCCCTCCTGCTGGCCGATGGCGCGCTGCTGGCCGTCCTCTGGCGCCAAGAGGCCGCCCGACCGCCCATCTTCCTGGCCGCCAGCGCGGCCGTTGCGATCTACATCGGCTTGTTCCTCGTGCTCTACCTCACCCAGATCCGTGTCCCGCCGCCCTGGCCGAGCATGGTGGCCTTGGCGCACGACCTCGGCCTGGCGGTGCTGCTCTGGCGTCTGGCGCGGCGGACGCAAGCGAAGCTGTCCCTCGAAAAGGCGGGCGCCTTTGGCCTGGGCGCGCCGGCGGCTGCGGGGGCCCTGCTGGCGTTTCGCCAGATCGTGATCATCCGCGTGGTGGTGGTGCTGCTGGCGGTGGTGGCGGGCGTGGTGGTGGGGCGCAGCGGCGATCTGGAGAGCTTCAAGGCGCTGACCTACCTCTCCGCCTACGTGGGCTTCCTGCTGGGGGTGCTGCTGATTGCCGCGTTGGGTCGCTTTGCCAGTGCCACCCCCGCGGGCGCCGGAGCGGGGGCGGCCGGGGCCGCGCTGATGGGCCTGGGCCTCTTGCTCGAGGTCTGGGCGCTGACCGCCTACTCCGATCTGTTCTCGGGCCACCTGGGAACGGCGATGACCCGCCTGCCCTGGATCGAGGGCATCGCCCAATTGTTGAGTCTGATCGCGCTGTTGACCGTGATCTCGGCGTGCCGCGCCGTGGCCACCATCGCGGGGGATGCACCGCTCGCCGCCGAGGCCGGGGGTGTGGGCACCCTGGCGGCGGTGCTCGCGGGCCTCATGCTGCTCATGCGGGGCCTGATGGCGATGCGGGGCGCCCCGCTGGTGCTCGCCGCCGTTTTTGGGTTGGGGTTGCTGGTGCTCGCCGTGCTCACCCTGGTCCGGGTGCTCGGCCTGCTCAAGCGCACCGCGCGGGTGCTGGCCTACGATCCCAGCCGCGCCTTCGACTGAACGAAGGCATCGCCATGCTGCCAGTACTGCACCACGTGGGCCTCGCGGCCGCCGATCCTGCCGCGACGCTCGCTTTCTATCAGGCGCTTTGGGGTGGCACCGTGGAGCGGTTGGCCGGGCACACCCTGTGGACGCTGGGTGATCTCCGGCTCGCCATCAGCCCGCGGACGGCGAGCGAGCCCACCACCTGGGCGCGGGGCCACCACCTCGCCTTTGCCCTGCCGGCCACCCAAAAGTCGGACTTTCTCGAGCGTCTCCAGCACCTCGGCCACGCCTGGGAAGAGGTGCATGGGCGCACCTACCTGCGCGATCCCGATGGCTTTGTGCTGGAGATGATGTGGACTGAGGCTACAGCGGACGCGTGAGCTGGCGCACCCCCGCGCGCCAGGCGCGGCGGCTGTTGCGCCCCAGATCGAGCACCCACCCATCCTTCTCTTTGCGGGCCGAGCGGTCGTGCGCCTCCAGGTAGGTCGCCGCCGCGGCCTGCTGCGCCTCCACCAGCGTGCGGGCCGCCTTCTCGATGGGCCGCAGCAGCCAGGATTGCTTCTTCTTCTTCTTCTTTTTGCGCGGTGTGTCCTCGCTGTCGTGGACCTGAACCACGGGCTCGCCGAGCTGGATGATGCGGCGAACGGACTTGAGGTGAGCGAAGTTCTGGGCCACGATGGTGATTCTCCAGACGACGGTATGCGCCCAGTCTAGGCCATCCGTCCTGGGAGAGACAGGGGGACGCACAGATGAGCGAAGCAACCACGGGAGCTCCGGTGCTGATCGACTTCGGCCTGCAGAGCCGCAAGCAGGTCAAGGCCTTGATGGCGGGCGAAGGCAAGCTCATGGAGGCCCTCCACGAGGCCCTCGAGCAGCTGCGCGCCGACGGCGTGGTGGCCGGCGCGGCGCAGCCCGTGGTGGTGGTGGTGGAGCGCAAGCCGCGCCGTCGCGGCCTCGCCGACCTGTTCCGCTGACCGCGCCCTCGCGCATTCGCGCAGCAAAAACCTGAAGCAAATCGGTCGCTTCCACGGACCATTGCCCAACCCAATGCCGGACATGGTGCCGGGAGCAGAGGAGATGGCTGTGCTCGATCCCGCCCGGGTCACCACCCGGCTGGTAGTGCAACGCCCCGCGCCGGTCATCCGCGAGGTGCACCGGCCCACCCGCTTTCGGGCGGTGGCCATCGCTTTGGTCCTCTTGGGGTACTTCGCGCGGCTGGTGTGGTGGCGCCTCATCGGGCGGCGGGATCCGGTGGCCCGCGCGATGGCGCTGCGCACCTTGCTGGAGGGTTTCGGGGGCCTCTGGGTCAAGGTGGGCCAGCTGCTCGGCATGCGCCGCGACCTCTTCAGCGACGAGTTCTGCGATGTGTTGGCGGAGCTGCAAGACCGCGCCACCGGCTTCCCCTTTGAGCATGCGCGGGCCGCCATCGAGGCGGAGCTGGGCGGGCCACCGGAGCAATTTTTCAGCGAAATCGACGAGACGCCCTTTGCGGCGGCCTCCATCGGCCAGCTCCTCCGCGCGCGCTTGCGGCGGGGGGGCGCGCTGGTGGCGGTTAAAGTGCGGCGCCCCTACATCAACCAGACCATGTTGGCGGACCTGCGCCTGATTCGGCGCTTCATCCGCCTGATGATCCGGCTGCGCGTCGCCCCCACCTTCCGCTGGGACGACTTCTACATCGAGCTCGACCGCACCCTCTCCGAAGAGCTCGACTACCGCTTCGAGGCCACCTACCTGCGGTTGATGCGCAAGAACCTGCGCCGGCACGGGGTGTATGTGCCCAAGGTGTACCGCGACTGCAGCAGCCAGAGTGTGCTGACCATGGAGTTTGTCCAGGGCGCGCTCATGGCCGATCTGTTGCGGCTGCAACACAAGGAGCCGGAGCGGGTGGCGGCCTGGCTGGTGGAGAATGACATCAATCCCCGCAAGGTGGGGATCCGTCTGTTCAACTCACTGGCGCGCCAGGTTTTCGAGGACAACCTCTTCCACGGCGATTTGCACCCCGGCAACATCATCCTGCTGCGGCACAGCCGCGTGGCGCTCATCGACATGGGCTCGGTGGGGTGGCTGGAGGGGGAATTCCTGCGTCGGTACCTGCAGCTCCAGCGCGCCATGGCCGAGCAGGAGTACGCCAAGGTCGCGGATCTCTTCCTGTTATTGGCCCCCAGCCTGCCGCCGCTCGACCTCGAGCCGGCCAAGCGTGACCTCGTGCGCTTCCTGCGCAGCTGGGCGCTGCGGGCCCAGAGCGATCGCATCCCGTTCAGCCAGCGCTCGGTGGGGTACGCCTATGGCGAGATGGGCCGCATCTTCATGCGCTATCGCATTGGCGCCACCTGGACGTTCCTGCGCATCAACCGCGCCCAGATCACCTTGGACGCCTCGCTCCAGGCGCTCTACCCCGAGATGGACTACTTCGATCTCAACCGCCGCTACGCCGAGCAGGCCAACCGGCGCGCCGTGCGTCGTGTCCAGCGCAAGACCAACCTGCTCAAGCGCCTGGCCGACGTGGCCGTGGAAGGGGTGGGGGTCCTGAAGGGGGCCTCGGAGCGAAACTTCTTTGAGATTGAGTGGTTGCGCAAGCGCGCCCGCGTGCTGGAGCTGGGGCCCACCAAGGCAGCCATGTTCGGGGTGTTGGTGTTCAATACTTTGCTGCTCGCGGGCCTCGCCGGCCTGACCGGGCTGACGCTGCTCTACCTGCACCAGGCCCAGGCGGACAGCTTCCTGTCGCCGGAGATGCGCGCCTACCTGCGCTCTTTCCCCATCCTGCCCCGGGAGGCCTGGTGGGGCATCGGCGCCGGGGTGGTCGTGGTGCTGTGGCAGGTCATCCGCATGCGTCGGCGGCTCGCCCAGCCCGACATCGCGTTGCCCGACGGCCGCAACCGCTGATCTCAGGGCGAGCGGCGCTGGCCAGGTGCCATCACGGCACCCGCAGCGGCGCCTCGGGCTCACCGAGGGCGCGCAGCACCACGTTGGCGGCGCGGCGCCCCGAGAAGGCCGCGCCCTCCATGGAGGCGTTGAACTCATGTTGGGTCCAGTCACCAGCCAGCACCAGGCCCCCGAGCCGGGTGGCGGCCGCCGGGCGCTTTGCGTGGGCGCCCGGCACGGCCGCAAACATGGCTGCGCCGATGCGCTCGACGGCCCCATCCACCACCTGGGCGGCGGCCGCTGCGGGCCACACGGCCTTCAAGTCCGCGACACAGTCGGCGATGATTTGTGTGTCAGTATGACTCTGGCGTACATCGGCCCGGGTCAAGACAAACTGATACACCGAGCCCGCGGCGCCGGTGGCACGCCCCAAGCGGCGCAGGTCGACGAAGTCGCGCATGACACAGCCGGTACACAGCGGCGCCCCCTCGGGCATGGGCTCGATGAGGCGGTCAAACCAGACGATCACCGACATCGCCGGCGTGGTCCCCAGCCCCATCATGGGGGTGAGGCCGGCGTCGGCGGCCAGGGTGGGCGTCAGAATCGCTTGCAGCCCCTGAACCGACAACGCCGAGATCACATGGTCGCACGGGATCACCTCTTCAGTGCCCGACACCACCGCCAGCCGGCCATCGGCGCTGTGGACGGGGCCCGCGCCCCGGTGGCGAGCCACCTGCACGCCCACCACTCTGCGCCCATCGAGCACCCACCCGGTCACCGCGGTGTTGAGCCGCAACGACCCGCCGGCCGCCTCCATCGAGCGCAGCAGGGGCCCCACCAGCGTGTCGGTGAGTGTGCCTTGGAAGAGGCCGACGTTGCCGGCTTTTCGGTTGCGCATCAGGTACTTGAGCCATGAGATGACCGGGCGAGCCGCGGCCTGCTCCACCGTCTGGAAGGTGGCCGCATCACAGCCGGCCGCGGCCAAATCCAGCACAAAGCCGCGCCCCAGCCGGTGGCGATGGTGCCAGCTGGCGTAGGTCTCGGTGTCCAGCGCCGCCAGATCAGCTTGGGTCATCGCCGCCAGAGGGGCGCCCGCCCACCCGAGTGCCAGGCGCTCGGCCCATGTGATCGGCATCGCGCGCATGGGCCGCAGCAGGTGGAACGGTGGCCGGTGGGGGCTGAAGGACCAGGCCATCGGCGCTCGCCCCGCCCGCAGATAGGTGTGTTTCTCCACCCAGTGCAGGCGCCGGGCGGCGCCCACCTGGTCCAACACATCCCGCAGGTTCACATAGTGATCCGCCACCACATGCAGGCCCGTGTCCACCTCGCGCCCCTGGGCGTCGCGCCAGGTGGAGGTGCGGCCGCCCGGGATGGAGGCGGCCTCCACCAGGGTGACCGCGTGGCCGCGGCGGGCCAGCTCGTGAGCGGCCACCAGGCCCGCGATCCCGCTGCCCAGCACCACCACGCGCGGCTTCATGCCACCAGCACCTCCGCGGTGATCTGGGTGGGCGCCACCCCCGCGCGCAAGAGACCCAAGCGCCCCCAGCCCCACACCGCGCGCCGCACCAGCGGCGGCTCGGGCAACCGCGCCCCGAGGAACAGCGTCCGCAACAGGCGGGGGCGCTCGAGGGCCACCTGCGACAGCCGGCCCAGCAGGCGCCAGGTGGCGGAGTCCTGCCCGGTTTCGGCCACCACCAGCTTCAAGAGCTCGAAAACAAAGTGGAAACTGGAACCGGCGATCAGCTCGAAGGACAGCCCCAGCGCCTCCACGGTGGTGCGCTGTGCCTGAACCGGCGCCCGGGCAATGAGCACGTAGCCCGCCATGTACACCAGGAAGTCGGCGAGCAGTGCGCCCTTCTGGCGCTCCAGGGCGCGGCGTAAAATCGTGAGCGAGAGCCGCAGGTGGGCCTTCTCGTCCTCGACGTTGGCCAGCAGCACGGCCTTGAACTCGGGGTCGCTGGTGGCCTGGGCGAGGTTGTAGAGGAAGGCATAACCCAGCCCCTCGCTGAACAGGCAGAACAGCGCCGCGACGGAGGGCTTGTAGGGCAGCGCGAACAGATCACCCCGGCGCCAGGCCGTCCAGAACTCCGCCTCCTCGGGGCTGGGCGGCTGGATGCCCCCGACCCCCAACAGCTCCACGAGGTGCTCGATGTCGGCGATGTGTCTCGACTCATCGGCGATCAGCAGCGCGCTGGACTTGGCGAACAGATCGTTGGCCTGCACAAAGCGCTCATCATTGAGCAGCCGGAAGCCCACCAGCGCCGCCGACTCGGCGTGGTAGAGCAGGGAAAGCACGCGGAGGTAGGCCGGGCGATTGCGGTACGGATCGACCAAGGGCAGCGGCGCCGCCGTCTGTGGAGTCGGAAGGTCATAGCGAGCCATGGGGCCTCCATCCGATGAGGGTGAGAATCTTTGCATGAGTTGAGGCACCCAGGCCAGCGGCGGGCGGCGCGGGCAGTGGGTCACTTTGATCTCTGGCACGCCGAAGTGGCCAAAAAAGCGGAAGAGGAGAGGCCCCTCTGCTCTTCACTCTGCACTCTTTCGCGCCCCGGGCGGTTGCGGAGCGGAGCGGAGCGGAGCAGAGCGAGGGGGCAACGTCGGTGGTGGGTCACTTTCAAAGTGACCCACCACAGCGCGTTCCATCACATGACCGCCGGCCGTTCCGGCCTGGAGGTGCTGGTTGGGCCCTCGCCTCGCTTTCATCCCCCTGCATTTTTTTGCCGATCCACGCACGTGGCCGGTCCGTACCTGCACCGTTCCGCACGACCAGCGGAATACACTCGGAGGGAAACTCAATGGAAACTCGGCTGTTGCTCGCACTGGGCATGTGTTTTCTCGCGGCTTGTGGTGACGAAGACAAGGGCGGGACCGCGGCAGACACTGCAGCGCTCAAGGGCTGCTTCTTCGATTTCTCGGCGGATGTGCGCAGTGGCCCCAACGCGGGCCTCAAGCTCGAGGGCGAGCTGATGGTCATGGAGCGCCCAGCCGGGGGCAATGCGGTGGCCTTCGTCCAGAAGGATCAGACCGAGGAAGAGCCCCTCATCGTGGATGCCACCTTCGCTGGCGGCCAGGTCACCCTGCGCTTCCCGCTGGCCCAGGGCACCATCGTGGGCACCGGCCCGATGGACGCGGACCTGTCCACGTGCCCGGATGACCTCGCGGGCGATCTGACCGGGCCGGCCGAGGGGGACACCGGCGATTGGATCGGGAGCTTCTGCATCTACAACTTCGATCTCTGCGTGGCGGCGGTGAGCTTTGTGGGGCGTTCCACCTGCTTCGCGGGCTGTAGCTATGCCGGCTACACCGACGCCGCTTGCAACCAGACCTGCGGGACGAACAACTGACCGCGGGGCAGCCGGGGGGCGCCGAGCGCGGTGTATTCATGGAAAGAAAGCACTTTGACTGAACACATCTCGCCAGCGCGCTTTCAGGCGCCGAGCAGGCGGTCCATCACCGCGCGGATCTCGTCGGGGGTGACCGCGTCGGGCACCCACGCAAGCTGGGGGTGCCGGGCCTTGAGGTGCTTGAGCCGGGCGGCCTCACGGGAGAAGTCGTAGGCCAGGATGACCGGCACCACGCCGTAGCCGGCCTCCGACAAGGCGTTGAGGATGAAGAGGCCCTGGTTGGTCTCCAGGTAGCGCCACGCCCGGGCGGGGTCGCCGTTGTTTTGGCGGGTCGCGGCGGCGTGATCGCCCAGCAGGTCGCCCTGGGGAATGCGATCAAAGCGCATGTCCAGGTAGACCAGGTCGATGCCGCCTGCCCGCAGTGCTTCGAGCGCCGCGGCCCCCGAGCGCACTTGCTGGTAGGTGGGGCCGGGCACGAAGCGGGTGAGGTTTTCCCGATATTCGTCGCCGTCTTCGATGATCAGCACCCGGGGGCTGGTCATGCTGCCTCCTCCTCGTTCTCCACCCGCGGCAGCCGCACCACCACGGCCTTGGTCCACGGGGCCACTTCGGCCATCACATCCAGGGCCCCATCGTACCGACTCACCAGCTCCGCCGTCAGCCCGAGGCCTTCCTCCACAAAGCGCCCCCGCAAGACGTCCACGCTGAGCGCCTGCGGCGCCTGATCCCGCACCCGCAGGGCGAGCCAGGCGAGGCCCGTGATGGGGTCCACCTCGGTGGCGGTGGCGAGGCCGATGTGCACCCGCGGGCGGCCCGGCGCGCGCAGGGTGGCCTGGATGGCGTTGCGGATGAGGTTGGCCACCACGTCCTCGAAGGCGTGGCGGGGCATGGCGACGGCGCAGGGCAGGGCATCGGCATCTTCCAGCCGCACGGACGCAAAGGCCACGCCTGCAAAGGCCGGCTCGCGGCGGGTCCGCTGCAGGACACCCTCCAGCAAGGCGGCGTCGATGTGCAGGATGCGGAGCTGATCGAGCAGCGCCCGCACGGCTTCGTAGCCCTCCACATTCAGCAGCCGCGTGGCCCGTTCCAGGCGCCGTTGGAGGCGTCGACGACCGCCACGGCCCAGGCGGGCGTAGTGATCAAGGGCGGGGGCCGCCTGCTCCAGTTGCTGAAAACCCTTAAGTAACGCGGAGATGGCCGCATCGCGCCGGCTCAGGTTGAGGCGCAGGCCGTGGGTGCGGCCGATGCGGCTCAGCTCTTCCACATAGTCTTCGAGGCGGTGGCCCGCCGAGTCGCGCCGGTCGCCGCCGGCCGCCGGACCCAGCAGGCTTTGCCGCGCCCACGCCGCCTTCTCCGCGCCGTCGCCACCGGGTTCGTCGGCCGCGATGGCCTCCACCAGCCCGGTCAGCACCATCGTGTTGTGCTTGAGCACCTCGTGGCGAATCGCCGAGAGCACCCGCTGCACCTCGGGGCCCGCCTCGGGCGCTCGCGTGACGAGGGTTTCGAGATCGCTGCCGCCCCAGCGCCGCCGAATCAGCAGGCCGATGGCCAACAACAGGCCCGCCGCCGCCACGGCCCCGGTGAACCAGACCGCCTGCACGCGGCCGCGCACTTCCCGCAAGAGGGTGGCGGCGTCACTCCGGTAGCTGGCTTCGGGGGCGTCGACGTACGCCTCCAGGCGGCGCTGCGCGCGGGCCAGGGCGCCCAAGTGGCTGAAATCATGGACGATTCCAGGCCAGCTCTCGGCCGGGGCGGCGTCGAGGCGACCCAGCGCCAGGCCGGCATCGAGAGAACCCGCGAACTCGGCCTCCTCAAAGAGCACCCGCGCGGCGTCGGCCTGGTGGCGCTCCAGCAGCAGGCTGCCGAGGGCATACAACACCGTGGGCTGGTCGCGGTCGTCCGCCAGGGACGCCTGGTACCAGGTGATGGCCTCATCGTTGCGGCCCAGCCGCCGCATGGCAAAGGCCAACAGGTTGTGAACGGCGGGGCCACGGGCCTCCTCGGGCAGGGCCGCCAGCTCCGCCAGCCCTTCGGCCAACCGCCCCTCGCCGATGAACCGGGTGGCCTGGTGCAGCGCCTGGAGCTCGGCGGGGCTCGCCAGGGGCTCCAGCGGCTCGGCCGGGCCCAGCGGCACCGCCTGCTCCAGGGCCGCCTTCAGGGCGCGTGCCTCCTGGGCCTCCACGCCTTCGGGCGCCTCGGCCAGGTAGGTCTCCAGGTGGGCCAGCGCCCGCCGCGGGTTGCCCGCCGCGCGCCACGCGCGGGCCAGCCGCAGCCGCAGATCGTTGCGCTCGGGGGCCACTTCCACCGCGCGGCTCAAGAACGACACCGCCGCGTTGGCGCGCCCCTCGCCCAGGTGCAGCCCCGCCACGCGCACCAGCACATCGACGTTGCGGCCGTTGACCACCAGGGCACGCAGCCAGGCCAGCTCGGCGCGCCGCGGATCGCTCTGGGCGAGGAGATCCCCCAGCAGGATGTTGGCGTCGGCATACAGCGGGGCGAGGGCGAGGGCCTCCTCCACCAGCCGCACCGCCTCGCCGCGATCGCCGGCAACCAGGCCCGGAAGCCGCGCCAGGGAGGCGGCGAGCTGCAGGTACTGGCGGGCCTCGGGCGCGATGCCCTCGGTGTGTAAGCTCAGCTCAAACTCGGCGGCTGCGCGGGCCAGCCGAAGGCGGCGGATGTTGGCCTCCGCCTCGGGCATCAGGGCGGGATCCTTGACCCGCGCATAGGTGTCCATCGCCTCTTCTTCGTGGGCGTAGTCGGCGAGGAACTTCCCGATTTCCAAGAGCAAAGCGTCGTTTTGGGGCTGGATGGAGAGGTATTGGCGCAGCGCCTCGCTGAAGCGCCCCTGCCGCGCGGCAACGCGGGCGAGCAGGCGCACGAGGAAGGGCTTGGTGCCCAGGAACTCGCGCGCGCGCTCCAGGTAGGCGGCCGCTTTCTCGAGATCCTCGGCGGGTGCCTCGGGGCCGGCGTAGAGCTCGGCGAGGTTCTGCCAGGCGATGCCGCGGCGTGGATCGAGGGCCAGCGACTTCTCGTACCACTCGCGGGCCCGCTCGCGGTCGTTGAGGCGACTCCAGGCGAAGCCGGCATTGTTGGCGGCTTCGGCATCGCGTTGGCCGGAGAGCTCGAAGGCCTGCTTGAAGGCCGCCAGCGCGCCTGCGGGATCACCCTTGCTCAGCAGCGTGCGGCCCTCGGCGTTGTAGGTGCGCGCCAGCCGGCGCACCGCCTCGGTGCTCATCTCCTTGACGCGATCGCCGCTGCCGGGCAGGCCTTCACCGGCGTCTACGCCCGCATCGGCCACCACGGGCGGCGGCCCACCATCCTGCTGGGCCTGGGCCGGGTGGGCCAGAAAACCAAGCAAAATCAGGCAGATGGCGCGGGTGGTGGAGCGAGTGTTCAAGGGCCGGCGCGCTCAGCGCAGCGCGGCGGCGATGATGAGCCGCTGGATCTCGCTGGTGCCCTCGTAGATGCGCAGCGCGCGGACTTCGCGGTAGAGCCGCTCCACCACGGTGCCGCGCTTCACCCCCAGACCGCCGTGGATCTGCACGGCGCGATCGATGATGCGCTGGGCGGCTTCGGTGGCGAAGAGCTTGGCCATGGCCACCTCCTTGCTCACCCGCCCCACCTGGACATCGCGGGCGTGGGCCGCGCGGTAGACCAGCAGGCGCGCGGCGTCGTACTCGGTGGCGCTGTCGGCCAGCGCGGCTGCCACTTGCTGGTGTTCGATGAGCGGCAGGCCAAACTGGCGGTGCTGGCGCGCGCGATCCAGCGCCTCATCCAAGGCGCGGCGGGCCATGCCGATGGCCGCGCCCGCGACGGTGGTGCGGAAGGTATCCAGCGTGGCCATCGCCAGCTTGAAGCCCCCGCCCAGCTCGCCCAGCAGGCGCGTGCCCGGGACGTGGCAGTGATCGAAGTGCAGCGTGCCGATGGGGTGGGGGGCGATGACCTCAAACGGCTCGATGGTCAGGCCCGCATCCTCCGGCTCGACGATGAAGGCGGTGATGCCGCGGCGGCCGGCGGTGGGATCGGCGTTGGCAAACACCACGTACTGCCCGGCCACGCCAGCGTTGCTGATGAACGTCTTGGTGCCGGTGAGGCGCCAGTCGGCGCCGTCGCGCTCGGCGCTGCACTGCAAGCTGGCGACGTCGCTGCCCGAGTCGGGCTCGGTGAGGGCGAAGGCGCCGAGCCGGGATCCATCAATAATTCCAGGGAGATAGTGCGCCTGCTGCTCGGGCGTGCCCGCCAGGGAGATGGGCAAGCTGCCCAGGCCCTGCATGGCAAAGGCGGTGTCGAGCAGGCCGTCCGCCCAGCCCAGCGCCTCGCGCACCAACGTCACCGCCCGCACATCGATGCCGTCGGGCCGCCCCACCGGCGCGCCGCCGTGCTGTTCGGGCACACACCAGCGCGTCAGACCGGCAGCCGCGAGGGCCGCCACCGCAGCGCGTGTCTCGGTGGCAGCATCGCCGGTCCCGGCCCGCCACGCCGCCGCAAAGGCCCGCGCGAGGCGGGCGACGCCGGTGTGCAGCGGATCAAAGAAGAAGGTGAGGTCGTCGCTGGACAGCCCCGGTCGGTCGGCCGCAGTGGCCTGGGTGGCGTCCATCACAGCCCCTCAAACTGCGGGGGCTGCTTCTGGCGCCACCCCTCGTAGGCGGCCCGGAAGTCGGGGTGGGCCATGCAGATGGCCTGGGCCTGCGCCTCCGCTTCGATGGCCTCGTTGAGGTTGAGGTGCACCTCGTCCTCGATCATCTTCTTGGTCATGCCGTGGGCAAAGGCCGGCCCGCGGGCCAGCTTCTCCGCCAGCGCGATGGCCTCGGGCACACACGCCTCGGGCGCCACCACCCGGTTCACGAGCCCGATGCGCTCGGCGCGCTCGGCGTTGATGATGTCGCCGGTGAACAGCAGCTCGGAGGCGTGGCCCAGCCCCACCACGCGGGGCAGCAGGTAGGTGGCCCCCATGTCGGCCCCGCAGAGGCCCACCTGGGGAAAAATGAAGCCAAATCGGGCCTTTTCGCTGGCGATGCGCAGGTCGCAGGCCAGCGCCATCACCGCGCCGGCCCCCACGGCCACCCCGTTCACCGCGGCCACCACTGGCTTTTGCAGCTTGCGGATGTTGGCGATCAGCGCGCCGGTCACCCGCGTGAAGGCCAAGAGGCCCTTCATATCGCGGGCAAACAGCTCGGCGATGATGTCCTCCACGTCGCCGCCCGAGCAGAACGCGCGCCCGGCGCCGGTGAGGACCACCGCGCGCACGTCCTCGCGGGTGTCGAGGTGCGCAAAGAAGTCGCGCAGCTCGAGGTAGCTCTCGAAGGTCAGGGCGTTGAGGCGGTCGGGGCGGTTGAGGGTGATGCGCCCCACCCGGTTCACCACCTCGAAGGAAAAGTGCTCAGGTATCAAGGGTTTGCCTCCGGCAGCATGGCCAGGCTCTCGATCTCGATCAGCGCCTCGGGCTCCACCAGCCCCGTCACCCCCACCAGCGCCATCGCCGGGTAGTGGCGACCCAGGTGGCGCCGCCAAATGGCACCGAGGGCCCGGCCGCTGGCGCGGTAGGCGGGCAGGTCGGTGACGTAGATCGTCATGCGGATGAGGTGCTCGGGCACCCCGCCTGCGGCGGTGACCACGGCCAGGACGTTGGCGAGTGCCTGGTCAAATTGCCCAGGAAAATCATGGGCTTCAAAGTGGCCCGCCTGGGGACCGCTGGGGATCCAGCCGATCTGGCCCGCCACCACCAACAGGCGACCCTGGGCCACCATGCCATTGCCATAGCCCCGCGCGGGCGGCCAGCCCGGGGGGTGGATGATGTCGATGCTCAATGCAGCACCTGTCCGCCGTCGAGGGCGATGGCCTGGCCGTTGATGCCCCGGGCCTCGTCGGCCACCAGGCTGCGCACGGCGTGCAGCACCTCGTCCACCTGCACCAAACGCCGCTGGGGCGACAGGGCTTCCAAAGCGCCACGCGCTTCGGCGGGGCTGCGCCCGGTGGTCTGCACGATGCGCTCGATGGCTGCCGCGGCCATGTCGGTCTCCACGAAGCCGGGGCAGATGGCGTTGCTGGTGATGCCGCTGCGGGCCAATTCCACCGCGAGGGCGCGCGCCAACCCGATGACGCCGTGTTTGGAGGCGCAGTAGGCGGCGGTGTACGCGTAGCCCGTCAGGCCGGCGTTGCTGGCGATGAAGATGAGGCGCCCGAAGCCGCGGGCTTGCATGCCCGGCACCACCGCCTGGGTGGTGGTGAAGCACCCGGTCAGGTTGACGGCCAGCACCCGATCCCAGTCCGCGGCCGAGGTGCGGGCGAAGGGGGCGCTCAGCGCGATGCCCGCATTGTTCACCAGCACCTCAATCGGCCCCAGAGTAGCCTCCACCGTGGCCACCGCCGCCGCCACCGAGGCGGGATCGGTGACATCCAGCGCCACCGGCAGGCCGCCCGCCGGGAGGTCGCCCACCGAGCGAGCGCCCAGCGCGACGCGATGGCCATCGGCCAACAGACCCGCGGCCACCGCAGCGCCGATGCCCCGGGAGGCCCCGGTGACCAGGATTGTGCGTGTTGTCCTCATGGCCGCAGTTTGCCACAGGCGGCGCCCGCAAGGCACCCGTTGACGCCCCCCCATCGCCTCTGCCAGTTTGCGCGGCGATGACGGCCCATGGTCACCGATTGCGCCAGCGGGCGACCGCCCTGCAGGCGGTGCGTACGTTCTTCGCCGCGCGCGGCTATTTGGAGATCGACGCGCCCATCGCCGTGGTGTCCCCGGGCCTCGAACCCCACCTCGACGCCTTTGAGCTGGCCCGCCCGCTGGGGCCGCGGCGCTACCTGCACACCAGCCCCGAGTACGCCCTCAAGCGGGCCCTGGGTGAGGGCCTGCCGCGGATCTATTGGATCGGCAGCTGCTTTCGGGACGAGCCCCCCTCCAGCACCCACAGCCCCGAGTTCACGATGCTGGAGTGGTACGCCGCCGGTCTGAGCCTGGAAGGCCTGATGGACGAGGCGGCGGCGCTGGTGGCGGCGGTGTGCCGTGCGGTGCGGGGCACGGGCGAGGCCCTGGTGGAGCGGGCCGGGCGCCTGATCGATCTGGGCGGGCCGGGCGAGCGCCTGAGCGTGCGCGACGCCTTTATCCGGTACGCGGGCGTTGATCCCTGGGCCCACCCCGACGCGGACGACCTGCGCACGGCCGCCCGGGCGGCGGGGGTGGCGGTGCCCACCGACAGCCCGGCCTGGGATGACGTCTTCTTCCAGATCATGCTCAACGCCGTCGAGCCGCACCTGGGCGTGAATTGTCCAACGTTTCTGCATGGTTGGCCGCGCTGCCTCGCGGCGCTCTCGCGGCTGGAGCCCCACGATCCCACCACGGCGCGCCGCTTTGAGCTGTATGCCGGTGGGTTGGAGCTGGCCAACGCCTTCGACGAGCTGGTGGACGCCGACGAGCAGCGCACGCGCTTCGAGGCCGATCAAGCGGACCGTCGGGCGGCGGGCCTGCCGGTGTATCCCCTGGATCAGGCTCTGCTTTTGGCCCTGGAGCGGATGGACCCCACCAGCGGCATCGCCCTCGGCTTCGACCGCCTCATGCTGCTGGTGACCGGCGCCGATCGCCTGGACGAAGTGCGGGTACAGCCGTGGTAGACGACAACGGCATCCTGTGGCTCGACACCTGTGCCAGCACCAACGACGAGGCCATGAACCGCGCGGATGATTTGGCGGTGCGGGCGGTGGTGGCCCACCAGCAAAACGCGGGTCGCGGTCGCCGGGGGCGTACGTGGCACTCCCCCGAGGGCACCGGCCTCTACCTGTCGTGGATCGCCCGGCCCACTTTCTCCGCCGGCCTGGGGGGTGTCCTGCCGCTCATGGGCGCCGTGGCGGTGGCTGAGGTGTGCGAGGGGCTGGGGCTGCGCTGCACGGTCAAGTGGCCCAACGACCTGCTGGTGGGCGGCGCCAAGCTGGCGGGTGTGCTCTGCGAGGCCCGCGGCACCCCCGCGCGGTGGTCGGCGGTGGTGGGCATCGGCCTCAACCTGCGCACGCCGCCCGGCGGTTGGCCCCGGGAGGTGCCGGCGGTGGCCCTCGACGCCCACCTGGATGTGCTGCCGGCCCCGGCCGGCCTCGCGTGCAAGGTGCTCGACCGGCTGGATCACTGGCTGGGGCGCGTGACCTTCGAGGCCAACCCGCGCGCAGTGTTGCAGGCCTGGGAGCTGTGGGCGCCCGCCCGAGGAAGCTGGATGCGCCGCGGGGAGCTGGAGGGCCGCTTTGCGGGTCTGGCCCCTGACGGCGCGCTGCGGCTGGATGTGAGCGGCTCCGTGGTCCTGGTGCACGCCGGGGACGTAGAGCTCCTGGACAGAGAGGACTGATCGGTATGTTGCTCGCCATCGATGTAGGCAACACCCACACCGTGCTGGGCCTGTTTGAGGGCGCTCGGCTGGTGGACCATTGGCGCATCGCCACCCGCCCCGAGCGCACCACCGACGAGCTGGGGGTCCTGCTCTACCAGCTCTTCTCCGCCCGCGGCCCGCTGGAGCCCGGCCAGGACGAGATCAGCGCGGCCATCCTGTCGAGCGTGGTGCCCCCGGCCACCGACACCCTCGTGCAGATGGTGCAGCGCTACTTCAACGTGCGCTGCAAGGTGGTGGGCCCGGGCCTCAAGACGGGCATGCCCATCCTCTACGAGAACCCCCGCGAGGTGGGCGCCGACCGTGTGGTCAACGCCGTCGCGGGCTATGAGCGCTTCCAATGTGGCCTGATCATTGTGGATTTGGGCACCGCCACCACCTTCGACGTGGTCACGCCCGCCGGTGAGTACCTGGGCGGCGCCATCTGCCCGGGCATCGGCATCTCCAGCCAGGCGCTGTTTGTGCACGCCGCTCGGCTGCCCCGGGTGGAGTTCCGGCGGCCCAGTCGCGTGATCGGGCGGACCACCGAGTCGAGCATCCAGTCGGGCCTCGTTTTTGGCTACGTGGGCCTGGTGGATGGGCTGGTCAACCGCATGAAGGCGGAGGCCGGCTTCGAGTGCAAAGTGGTGGCCACGGGCGGGCTGGCCCCGCTGATCGCCCAGGAGAGCGAGACCATCGAGCATGTGGACGAGATGCTGACGCTCGAGGGCCTGCGCCTCCTGCACGAGCGCAATCGCTGACGCTCCGATCGGCTTGGGTCCAAGTGCCTGCTTTAATTCACTTTTTCGACACGGGCTGTCGTCGCAGGCCCCAAGGCTTGCTGGCGCCGAAGCGGCGGAAATGCGCCCATCCGCAGGGGGACGCAACGATGTGTTGCGCGACGCGCCCAGCCTTGCGAAACTGCCCCCGGGCGGACCGATCCGCCTGAGGTGGGTTGCCCGCCCTGAATCGACGAGAGGAGAGTGGAGATGAGCCGAGCCCGGGCTGCGATCGCGGCGCGGACGACGGTAGAGAAGCTGTTTGAGGCGGTCTTTGAGGCGTTCGGCAAAACAGCCGGCGTGTCAGGAGGCCCCTTCGACGACTTCTTTGAAGCAGCGTCCTTTTGCCGACCCCTCTGCGAGGAGTTGGGTGGCGAGATCGGCTCCGATGCCTGGTACGCCTGGCAGGTCGGAGAGTGGGCAGTCGTGGGGGATTTGGTCCTCCTCCTGCAAAAGGATCACGCAGCCTTGGAGGCGCTGAGTAAGCGCTTCGGGGAGGTGGTGGTCGGTGCAGTGGACGTCAGCTTCGAATACGCCCACTTCGCGGTCTACGCGGGTGGCGAGATGAAGCGCCGCCTGACCTTGGAGGACGAGGCCATCGACCTTGAGGGTCTGCCACTGCCGGCCGAACGCGGTCGCCACCTGGACGACTTCAACGAGGAAGAGACCGACCGCTTGTGGACCAGCTACGGCCTGCCGACCTTCGAGTACGACCCCGATGAGGGGCGGTTTGTGTGTCGGCAGGTGGTCGAGGACTGACACGCTCGACGACGGGCGCTCAGAAGCCTGCTCGGGCGCGGATCGCCGCCGGCCCGCGCAGGCGTTTATTCTGTGCGCCCCGGCCCTTCAGCCTCGGTCGGGTGTCGGTTGAAAAATCCTCATCAAATCGAGCAGTTGCAGACGCCCGCTCCTGAGCAACCGGGCCGCTACAGCGGCTTGGGCTGCGTCCAGCGCTGCTGCAGGTGCAAGGTGACCTCGCGCTCGTCGGGCGCCGGGCGCACCACAAAGCTGCCGCCGTCCTCCCCCCGATACAGGCCACTGTCCCGGGCTTCCAGGTGGTAGCCCGCTTGCTCCACCCGGTCGGGCAGCCGCAGCAGCAGGGCATCGCGGGCCTCGCTGGTGGGCAACCGCAGCTCGATGGCCACGCGCTGCATGTCGGTGAAGGCGCCCGCCGAGCGGACCGCGTGGAAGTGGCCCAGCTCGTAGCCCACCACCTCCACCTCGGCATCGTCCAACCAATCCAGGGGCTGGTGCAGGGTGCGCAGGGGGTTCTCCAAGAGGCCGGCGGGCTCCTGACCCTCCAGCACCAGCTCCACCCGCGCTGGCCCGTCCGGTGGCGCCTCAAACGTCACCGTCAGCCGGCCGCGCTTGGGGTCCTGCAGCGGGCTGTGGAGGGTGGGATCGTCCACCGTCCACCCCAGCGCCTTGAGGTGGCGCGCTACGGCCGCTCGGGCCGCGGCCTCCGGCTCGGGCGTGGCCAGGCGCAGCATCACCTTGCGGCGACCCGGGCTGGGTCGAGTCAGCGCCATGTTCCGCTCGAAGGC